>Ga0213868_10001309_pt1 | contig 23946 bp, 23 predicted proteins | sample PICome_9_FD_160087 | JGI IMG/M metagenome (GOLD analysis project Ga0213868, IMG submission 160087) | Coastal seawater microbial communities near Pivers Island, North Carolina, United States - PICO127 | ecosystem: Environmental > Aquatic > Marine > Coastal | place: USA: North Carolina... | reverse complement strand
TTTTTTTGCTAAAGATATAAAAATAAAAAAAGCATCTCAAAAGAGATGCTTTTGCGGTCTGGACGGGACTCGAACCCGCGACCTCCTGCGTGACAGGCAGGCATTCTAACCAGCTGAACTACCAAACCGTTGCTTAAAGCGGTTGCAAATATAAGTCAGTTTTTTATATATCCAAACAGAAAGGGTGAAAATTACATCATTTTTTGCCTACTTAAAAAATAGCTAGTTAATACTTGATGAACACCTTGTTGAATATCTACTGGGACGTATGATATCTTATATTGCAAACATTTGTTTTTCAATTCTTTAAAATAAGAATCAACTAACTTAGTGTAGTTTTCTTTTATATTGTCTGCAAATAAATTGACTGTTTCTCCTGTTTCAACATCAACAAATTTTTTTGGAGAGTTTTCAAAATCAAAATTTAATTCGGTTTTCATATCAAAGGTGTGAAACAGAACAACTTCGTGTTTGTTATACTTTAAATGCCTTAGTGCTTCAAACATTTTTTCTTCATCTATATTCGTTTGAAACATGTCTGTAAATAAAAAAATTAAAGAACGCCTGTGAATTTTTTCAGCAATCTCATGTAGATATTGATAGGTTTCAGTGGCAGCATCTGAATTACCTGTTACTAATTTTTCAAGTTGATGAAGAATCATCTTTCTGTGACGATCACTTCCTTTTTCAGGAGCATAATATTGATAGGAATCAGCAAAAACACTAAGACCAACTGCATCACGTTGCCTTTTTAATACCTCCATCAAACAAGCAGATGCAATAGCTGAAAACCCTACTTTGTTTAACTTATTTATTCGTTGTTCTTTTACTACTGGATAATGCATGGAAGCAGAATTATCTATAATAATATGACATCGTAAATTGGTTTCTTCTTCGTATTTTTTTGTATATAACTTTTCTGTTTTAGCAAAAAGTTTCCAATCTATATGACGCGTGCTCTCTCCCTTGTTATATAACTTATGCTCAGAAAACTCTACAGAAAAACCATGAAATGGACTTTTATGAATTCCTGTTATAAATCCTTCCACTATTTGATGGGCTAATAACTCTAGGTTTTTAATTTCTGAATTTTGTATGTTAGAAAGATCTATCATTGTTTCCTAAAAATAGAAAAAGGTCTGGCTAATGCCAAACCTTTTAACTCTGATTTTTTTAGACAATTTTTATAAGTTGGCGTCAATTTTATCTGTGTATACATTTTTTTGAGCTACACCAACCTGTTTATCTACAACTTCTCCATTTTTAAATAATAAGACTGTTGGAATATTTCTTACACCATATTTAGCAGCAAATTCTTGATTTGAATCAACATCTACTTTTCCCACAACCGCTTTTCCGTTGTACTCTCCGTGAATTTCATCTATAATAGGTCCTACCATTCTACAAGGTCCGCACCAAGCAGCCCAAAAATCAACTAATACTGGCTTATCTGACTTTAATACTACTTCTTCAAAATTTGCATCTGTAATTTCTAATGCCATGGTTTTATATTTTTTAAAATTTTTTTCTACTACAAAAGTAGTCAAATAATTCTCTTTACTAGGGTCTTAAAATTACTTTTTGCTATGATTCTATCGAAGAAGTTTATCTTGTAGGAAATTTCCTTTTAAGGAAAATACTTCTGACTTTGAGTATTGTTTGTCAATTTAAAAATTGGTCTTAAAATCTTATCTAATTGATCAAACTCAATTAAAAAAGCGTCGTGCCCATGAATGGATTCAATTTCGTGATAAGCCATCTCATGATTAGATTTTGATAATTTTTTAAAGGTTTCTTTATTTTCCTCTGCCAAAAAAAACAAGTCAGAATTTATTGCTACAATGTGTATTTGAGCATTTATTTTATTTAGATGGTTTTCCCAATTATTAGAATTAACGGCTTCTATAGTTCTCAATAAATGATTCATCATTTTATAAGCACTTAGCTGAAATCTATCTTGAAGTTTTTTCCCATGATGAGACAACCAACTTTCTACATTAAAGATTTTCAATTCTTCATGGATAGATCTATTAAATTTTTCTTTGTAAGAAACTGGTGTTCTGTAACACATCATGGCATGCATCCTAGCATCATGTACAGGATGTTTTGAATTTAATAAAAACTGTTCTTGAATAAAACAATTGGCAATTAACCAATCTGTAGATTTCCAGTCTGCAGCTATTGGTATAATATGTTCAGCAATAGTTGGATTTAATACAGCCATTTCCCAAGCTATACCTCCACCTAAAGAACCTCCAACAATAGCGTGTAGTTTACATATTCTCAATTTTTTTAAAGCTAACAGGAATATATTAGCGATATCTTTGGCAACAAAATCTTTGTAATTATCTATTAACAAACCATCATATCCATTTCCCGGAATATTAAATGCTATAATAGTAAATTTGGCAGTATCTATGGTTTTATTTTTTCCAATCACCTCATTCCACCATCCGTTTTTACCAACTACATTACTATTTGCAGTTAACGCATGATTTACTAATACTACAGGAGCAGTTCCCAATTCTAAACCAAACAATTGATAACTTAATTGAAGATTTGAAAATTGGAAACCACTCTTGGTAGTAAAATCTTTGAGTTGTATGTATAACAGTTCTTGATTCAAATTTTATACTAAAACTTCTTTAGGAATTTTAGAAAATGCCTCTTTTAAATCTGTTTTTAAATCTTCAATATCTTCAAGCCCAACAGATAATCTAATAAGGTCGCTTGAAACTCCTGCTGCTAGTTGTTGCTCCTCTGTTAATTGTTGATGAGTAGTACTCGCTGGGTGAATTATTAAAGATTTAGTATCACCTATATTAGCTAAAAGAGAAAATACTTTTGCATTATCTACAATTGTTTTAGCAGCTTCATAGCCCCCTTTAGTTCCAAAAGTGACCAAACCACTTTGACCATTTGGCAAGTATTTATCTGCTAATTTTTTATAGGCACTAGATTCTAATCCTGGGTAATTTACCCATACAACTTCTTCTTGTTTAACCAACCATTGTGCTAATTCTAACGCATTTTTTGAGTGTTGTTTAATTCTTAACTCCAGGGTTTCTAACCCTTGAATAATTTGAAAAGCATTGGTTGGACTTAAAGCACCTCCAAAATCTCGTAATCCTTCTAAAATTAACTTAAAAGTAAATGAAGCCGCTCCCAAAACATCATGATAAACCAAACCGTGATATCCTGCAGATGGCTCTGTAAACTCTGGAAACTTTCCACTAGACCAATCAAAAGTACCAGCATCTATAATGGCTCCTCCAAGAGAGGTACCATGTCCTCCAATATATTTTGTAAGAGAATGAATGACAATGTTTGCTCCATGTTTAATTGGATTTAACAATGCTGGTGTTGCAACTGTATTATCTACAATAAAAGGAACTCTAGCAACTTTTGCATGTTCAGAAATAGCTTCCAAGTCTAGTACATCTAACTTTGGATTTCCAAGAGATTCTACAAAGAAAGCTCTTGTGTTTTCTTGAGTAGCTTCAGCAAAACTATTAGGGTCAGAAGCATCTACAAATGTTGTTGTAATACCTAATCTTGGCAGGGTTACATTTAATAAATTAAATGTTCCACCATACAGGCTACTTGAAGCAACTATATGATCACCTGATTTAAGTAAGGTTAACAAACCTGTTGCTATTGCTGCAGAACCAGAAGCAAAGGCAACAGCTCCTACACCACCCTCTAAAGTAGCCAGACGGTCTTGTAATATTTGATTGGTTGGATTATTTAAACGGGTATAAATAAAACCAAGTTCTTTTAATGAAAAAAGATTTGCCGCATGCTCAGCATTGTTAAAAACATACGATGTAGTTTGATAAATTGGAACTGCTCTAGTTCCTGCTGTTTGTGATGCTTCATGCCCAGCATGTAATGCGTTTGTTGAAAATTTTTGTGTACTCATTTTTCTAGTTTGAATGATTAAATAATTATATTTAAAAGACAAAAAAACCAACTCTAAAAGAGCTGCTTATAAGAAAAATGTTAAAAAGAAATCATAGAAAATTACAGTAATGTAACTTTACTTGAGTTATCTATCTTAAATACTCTTTACTAAAATAGTAAGTGGTATGAAGTAGAATTTAGCACCTTCTTTATATTTTTAAATATGTTTTAAAAAAACAAAGGGTTGCTAAGGTGTCAATGGGTCTAATCCCTCAACCTTTCTTGATAACAATATTCAATAAGTATTTGAACTTTTGATGTACAAATATTCAGTTAGAAAAGTTTAATATCCAACTATTACATCGTTTTTTTTTTATTTTTATGTATTTGATAATTATAGTACTGTTAAATTAAATTATCCATAAAAGCACTTACCTTTTAAATGACTTATATGAGAAATAAATTTATAATTAAGTGCACATTTTATATATAAAGTGTAAATTTGCGACTTAATTGGAGGAAAAATTTGACTGATTGCAACCTCTTTGTACTGAAAATTTCAGGAAACAAAAAATGCTAAAGCAGTAATTCACTACTACTTTCATGGACCAATCAGACCAAATTTCTCAATAATTTAAAAGAGAAACTATGTCATACTTATTTACTTCAGAATCTGTATCAGAAGGGCACCCTGATAAAGTAGCAGATCAAATTTCTGACGCTTTAATTGATAATTTTTTAGCCTTTGATCCTGAATCTAAAGTAGCTTGCGAAACTATGGTTACCACCGGACAAGTTATCTTGGCTGGTGAAGTAAAATCTAAAACCTATTTAGACGTACAGAAAATAGCTAGAGATGTCATCAATAAAATTGGCTACACTAAAAGTGAATACATGTTTGATGGAAGTTCTTGTGGGGTTCTTTCAGCTATCCATGAACAATCACCAGATATTAATCGAGGGGTAGATAGAGCTTCAAAAGAAGAACAAGGTGCAGGAGATCAAGGAATGATGTTTGGGTATGCTACCGATGAAACTGAAAACTTTATGCCATTGGCATTGGAATTATCGCATAGATTACTAATTGAATTAGCGGAATTGAGAAGAGAAAATAACGAGATTAAATATCTACGCCCAGACGCGAAATCTCAAGTAACTATTGAATATTCTGATGATAATAAACCTCAAAGAATTGATGCCATAGTACTCTCTACACAACATGACCCATTTAATGAAATTGATGAAGTAATGTTAGCTAAAATTAAAGCCGATATCATTACAATTTTAATCCCTAGAGTTGTTGCTAAGTTACCAACTCATTTACAACAATTATTTACAGATAATATAACCTATCATATTAATCCTACTGGAACATTTGTGATTGGAGGGCCTCATGGAGATACAGGTTTAACAGGTAGAAAAATTATTGTAGATACCTACGGAGGAAAAGGAGCACACGGTGGTGGAGCATTTTCTGGAAAAGATCCATCTAAAGTAGACAGATCTGGTGCCTATGCTACCAGACACATTGCTAAAAATTTAGTAGCTGCTGGTTTGTGTAAAGAAGTGTTAGTTCAAGTTTCCTATGCTATTGGTGTAGCTGAACCCACAAGTATTAATGTTGAAACTTATGGAACAGCTAATATAGATATGACCGATGGTGAAATTAGTAAGATCGTAGAAACTATTTTCGATATGCGACCTTACTTTATAGAACAGCGACTAAAACTAAGAACACCTATATATTCAGAAACTGCTGCCTATGGGCATATGGGGAGAACCTCAGAAATTAAAACAGTGACGTTTTCTAACCCAATGGGTGAAACTATTTCTAGAGAAGTAGAGACCTTTACTTGGGAAAAGTTAGATTATGTAGATAATATAAAGGAGGCATTTAAACTCTAGTTTTTTCTATTTCAGTCTCAATAATCGCTGATTTTTCATACGATTCCAGGCAATTTTGTGACGTTTTTTATACAACCACAAGCACCCCAAATCTAATCCAAAGTAAAAGAAGCTAATTCCACTTGGTGGATTAGCACTTGGTAAAAAAGAAAAAATATCAAAAGCAGTGTTTGGCCACTTCCAACATAAAAAACTGGTTCCAACAATTTCTAAATAAGCAACAGTAAGATACATACTCAAATAAAACAGACGCTCTCTAGGTCTTTTCCTTAAGACTAATAAAGTGAGTATGGTCATCAAAAAACCAAAAATATCATTTTCAAAAATCAAAAATACAGTAGCATAAACAATCACAATAATTGTGAAAATTTTCTCCAATAAACGTCTGTGAAGCTTTGTAAAAGCTGTTTTTGTAAAATACAAAACCCCAACATATACTAATGCATGTCCAGGAGGAACATAATGTGGTACATTTTCTAAACGATAAGTATACATACCTAGCGCTAATGAAAATAAATACTCACCTATAACAGCAATAATAACAGCTGTAATCATTTGTTCTTTAATTCTAGGAGTCACATTCTTAAAACACAGAAAGAAACCGATTAACATAACACTATTTGCAATCCACTGAGGTTTAGCTATCCATTGTTGCATTAGATTGCTATCTAAAAAAAGACCTGTTAGAATAAAACCCCATAGCAAGCCTAAGGTTTTAAAAAAAGCTGGAAAAAATGTTTTTGAGGTAGATGTTGTCATAAAGCGAAAATACAAATCAAAATAAAAAAGCCTCTCAAAATAGAAAGGCTTTTAAAAAATATTTTTGAGTTAATTACAATTGGTAACGTAATCTTAGACTTACAAATCTTGGTAAAATAAATGTTTCGTTTATAGAACGTGAAATATTATTTACATTCACGCTTGTTCTAGAATCTGTTCCTAATAAGTTACTCCCTATTAATTCATATTCCCATTTAGCATCTCTGTTTTTTCTGTAAGCAAATGTCATATCCCAAATTTTAAATGAATTGGTAACAGAACCAGCCTGTTTTACTTCATTGAAAGAAAAATCAGTTTTAAAGGTCAATGACTCCCAGATGTAAGCATCAAAATTTAAGGATGGAACATGAGTAACTGTGTTAAAATCATCTCTATTACCACTAATCTGGTCTGTAAAAGATACTCTGTACCTCAAACTTACGTTAGGTGCTTTAGTGAAATTAGTTCCTATACTGGTATTGTATGAGTGGTTGTACAATAAATTTTCATTTACATTTCCTTGTAAGAATTGAAAACTTTTAGAATAAGTGAAGTTACCACCAATAGAAGTTCTTATTTTTTTAAATGTTTTTCCTACACGACCAAAAGCTGAAAGTGTTTCATTATCGAAAGGAGAATTTAAGTTTGTTCTAAACGATACAACAGACCCAGGCACAAAATTAAAATCTGTACTTATTTGATCTATTGTCTTTGTATAAGCCACTCTGGCAAAAACATTGCTTGCATTGTATAAATTATAACTTCTATAAAATAAGCTTACATTATGAATACTGGCATTCATGATATCTGAATTTCCTGCAAAAAATGCATTATAACCATTTGCTACCAACCCTTTAGCTAATTGATTTACATCTGTAAAATTAACCTGTTGTCTATAATCAAAGGTCAAGCTTTCACTGCGTTTAAACTGCATAATCATTTTAAACTCAGGTAAGAATTTTTGAAACGTGTCTTTAAAGAAATCTGTACCGTATTGAGAATTGTTTGTATTGTATGCATGAGTTGTAAACCCTGGGCTAAAAGTAAAAATACCTGACTTTACTCTATATCTTAATCCAAGATATAAATCTGTGAATTTATACTCTATGTTATTAGCGGTCTGTAAATCTGTTCCAAAAGTAGGAATTGGATCTAAGGTTGTTCCTTGATTATCTAGTATCTGAAAGAATCTAGAATCAAAATTTTGTTTACTTAATATAGTACCCCCAACAAAATTTAAATTACTCTTTTCGTTTAGAATGTAATAGTAGTCTAATTTTGCATCTAATTGATTAGATTTTACCCGTCTATTTTGATTTAACTCATATAAATCTAGGCCTGTATCTAAACCTAATACGTTTGCTGTACTATCAAAACCATCTGCTTCCGGAGTATTATTGTTTAAAGGATCATTTTCTAATAATGCTACATAAAATGGGTCTTCATCTTGTAAAAGATGTTTCATTTCCAAAGCAAGAATATTTTTTTCATTAATGGTATAAAAATAACTTAGACTCTGATTAATTTTATAAGGTGTAGATTTTTCTAATTCTGAAATATCACTCAACACTTGCGAGTTTACATTATCTGTTCTTCGTTCGTTAGAAAACCTTCCTGTTACATCATAATTTACTTGGCTATTGAAGTTCTTTTTATAAATACTTCTAAAATTAAACAAACCTGTGTTACTAAATTGATCTGTAAGACTCTGGACAAAATCATTTCTAGAAGGGTCATCATTAAAACTTTGTGTGGTATTATTTTTTTGACCATTGCTATTGCTAGACCATATTAAGAACCCACTTAAATCTAATTTTTCAGTTGGTGAGTAACTGTAATTTATTGCACTTAATTTGGTTTCTATTCGATTGGCGTTTCTTGAATTTGCATTTAAAAATCCTAGGCCAGCACTTCCTATACTTAAATTTGTTCCGTTTGAAGGGCTTTGACTTCTAAAACCACCACCAAAACCTCTGATGTCATTTCTATCTAAGACAACATCACCAAGATTATTAAGATCTCCTATGATATTAATGGTGTATTTTGGGGTATAATAAAATAATTTTGGCTGAAAAAGGTATAAATCATCATTTGTCGCATTTCCTAACCCGGCGGTAACATCACCAAACCAGAAATTCTTTTTCCCTTCTTTTAGTTTAATATTAATGGCTACTCTGTCTTGATTGTCTTGCACTCCTCTAAGTTGGCTTACGTCTCCGTAATTTCTTAACACTTGAATTTTATCTACTGCGTTTGAGGGAATATTCTTTGTAGCTAGTTTAGTATCTCCACTAAAAAACTCTTTCCCATCTACCATTATTTTCTCTACAACTTTACCTTCTACCTCAATTTCACCAGCATCATTAAGTTCTACACCAGGCAACTTTTTTAAAACATCTTCTAATTTCCGTTCTGTTCCATTCTTAAATGAATCTGCATTATAGATAATGGTATCTCCTTCTATTCGGACAGGCATTTTAGATACAATCGTAATTTCATCCAACATATTATCATTTGACATTTTGTAGTTTTTAACTAGATCTACATCTAATGTTTTTACAAAATCATCAACAGATTTTAACCCTATGTAGCTAATCTTAATGTTGTAGACCGTATTTTTTTTAAGATCTAATTTGTATTGTCCATTGGCATCTGTAAAGCCGTAGGATACAATCTTTTTAGAGACAGTATCTAGGGCGATTACATTTGCCATTTCTAGTGGACCAATACTGTCTTTAACAACACCCGTTAATTTAATTTGAGCACTGGCAATTAGTGTAGTCATGAAAATGACTAGTGTAAGTATCTTTTTAATGTTCATTTTTTGATTTTCTTTGTTTAGAATCTTCTTCCTCCACTTCTTCTATTTTGGAAGCGTTCTCTCAATTCTTCTGATTTTTGTTTCATCATTACATCATATTCGTCTCTCGAAACTTCTTTCCCTTTAGAAGGTTTTTTAATTTCAACAATCTCGTCTGAGTTTATAGCAATTTCTGTACATAACATAGTAGTTCTTCCTGCATTAATTTCTAAAATTAAACCCGGTAAGCCCCAATATCTTTCGGGTCCTGCACTTACTGGAATTTGGGGAGTATACCATGCAGTAACTAACTGAGTTTTTACAGGTGGTTTGGTTTGGTTTGTTTGGGTAGAATCTTTCTTTTTAGCACCTCTACCTCTTCTGCCAAAAATACTTCCCCAATCAATTTCCTTATCTATTTTTACCATTGTTGCTTTATAGCAAGTATATTGTCCTATTTGTCTAGTTTCTCCTGTCATTTCCCACTGAGGAAATTCCATTTCTTCTATCACTCTAAAACGCTTGCCAAATTGTTCTACATCCTCAATCATTTCTTTAGATTTGAGATCTTTATATATAGAGCCTTGGCCATTGCTTCTACCCCAACTTGGTCCTGAAGTACCAGGAGCATCAAGTGTTACATTCTCTTTGAAAGAGGATTCAGATTTATTAAAACTTAGTGTGTATGTTTTTTCTAAAAAATTTTTGAAACGCGCTTTCATTTGTTTTTTCTGCTGCTCACTCATTTTATCAAAGCGAGACATATCCATAGTTCTTTTAGACATATAGGTAGCTTTACCTTCAAACTTTTTTTGAGAAAAAGTAACCATAGTGAATAAAAGTAATACTAGAGTAGTTAATTGTTTCATAGTTTTTATTTTTAAATTGATTTGTGTAAAAGTAATTTTATTAAAAAACTATAAGACTTAAAAAAAACTTAAAAGTTTAATTATTGACTAAAAAGCTTTTGTTTAACCACCAATTTTAATCTCAATCCCTTTACCGTCTCTACTCCTGTATCGATCCATCATCTCTTTTGTTTTTTCTTTAGCAATATTTCCAAACTTTTTTCTTGTAACTATTTTTCCCTTAATAGGTTCTTTAATTTCTTTAACTTCTTTTGGGTTTAATACTAATTCCGAGCATACAATTGTTAGATCTCCATCATTAACTTCTAATATTAACCCTGGTAAACCTCCATAATTATTAGGCCCATTACTAATTGGAACATCTGGAGTATACCAAGCAACTAGGGTTCTTTTTTTTATTACTTTTTCCTCTTTGGCTTCATCACCCATCATATTAATTTCAATACTCTCTTCCTCTCTTTCATACACCGCTTTATAACAAGTATAGTTCCCAATATTCTTTGTTTCTCCTGTTAATTCCCAATCATAGGCTACAAGATTATCTTTTATCAAAAAGACTTTTCCCAACAATTCTGTTTTATGAGCCACTCTATTTTCTAAAATATTTTTATACAATATATCTGAACTTCCATCGCCACCCATCACCATTACCATTGCACCACCATTAGCTGATGGCCCTTTGGGAGCATCTAATTCTTGTTCTTCTTTATACATAGACTCTGATTTGGTGAAATCTAGTGTAAAGGTCTTTTGAAACATTTTTCTCATTTGAGCCTCCATTTGTTCTTGAATCCCTGGATTTGCAGCAATTGTAGTACTATCTAATTTAAATGATGATTTTTGGTGTGTCTTGTAAGTAGCTCTTCCTGAAAAGTCTTGAGCAAACATGCTTCCTGAGATAAGACAAGACAACATAAAAGTTTTTAACATTAATAGTTTCATATTTTTTAGTTTATCGTTTAACATTATTAATGCTACAAAGATGAACTAGAAATTTGACTTATTGAGTTAATGAGTGTTAACGTTTGTTAACCTATTATTTTAGTAGTTATTTACTCATTACATTTGAGAAATGAATTTAAAAAAACAGCATTGGACTTTATATTTTATTACTGCAACAATAGTCTTAACTATTGCGGTTCAATTGTATTGGAATTACAATAATTACTTAGACAATAAACAAAGAGTACAGAATGAAATTCAAAGCAGCCTTGATACTGCCATTGATGAATACTATACAGATCTTTCTAAATCTAATTTTTTTACTATCATAGACTATGATAGCATTAATATTAAAAGTAGCTTTTTAAAAGATGTTTGGAATGAGGATATTAATTCATCTGAGTCTAAAGTTAGCGTTTCTTCCATCAAAATTAGTTCTGATTATAGCGGAGATACAGATGTCAGTAAAATTCCAAAAAAAATAGCAGAAATTTATGGGTCCATTGGTGATATCTTACCTCCTTCTATTTTTATCACCGATACTATTAATTTTGAGTATAACGATAAAAAAGTAACCCCTAAAAAATTAACTAAATATCAACCAGAAATTCAAAAGTTTAAAATTAATTCTGATAGTTTGAAAATTCTAAAAGGTATTCAATCAGTTGCGATTGCACTTAATAATGATGAGATAAATTTTACCAGGCTAGATTCTATTTTCACTAATCAACTTTCAAAAAAAGGTATCAAAACACCTCATTATCTGGTTTTACTAGAAAAAGATATTAAAGTTGGGGGAAGTAATAAAGCCAAAGATATTGAACTAAGCTTATTTTCAAATTCTAAATCTACTTTTTTAAGACCAGATCAAAATTTGAGAGCTTATTACAAAGACCCTACCATTCAAGCGTTGAAAAAAAGTTCTACTGGAATTTTATTATCATTATTATTGTCTATTTCTGTAATATTTTGTTTGATTTATTTATTAAAAATAATAAGTACCCAAAAAGAGTTAGCTGAAATTAAAAATGATTTGATCAATAATATAACCCATGAGTTTAAAACTCCAATAGCAACAATTTCGACCGCAGTTGAAGCAATAGAAAGCTTTAATGTTTTAGATAATAAAGAAAAAACAAAACAATATGCTGCTATTTCAGCATTTCAGCTTAAAAAATTACATCAAATGGTTGAGAAATTATTGGAAACCGCTACCCTCGATTCTGAAAGCTTAATGCTACAAAAAGAACCAACAAATATTGTTGATTTAATAGCCAAAATTGCTAAGAAGTTTGAATTATTAACCAAAAAAGACATCAAATTCACAACAAATATAGATTCGAAGATTTTAAAAATAGATCTCTTTCATTTTGAAAATGCTATCTCAAATTTAGTTGATAACGCCATTAAATATGGTGGAGATAGCATTGAAATTAATCTAAATTCTGTATTGAATGTAACTGAGGTTTCTGTTGCAGATAATGGAAAAGGAATAGATAAGAGTCATCAAGAAAGAATTTTCGACAAATTTTACCGAGTACCCAAAGGAAACACTCATGATGTAAAAGGTTTTGGTATTGGTTTGTATTACACCCAAAAAATTATAGGAAAACACAATGGTTCTATAAACGTTTCATCGAGTTTTGATAACACCATATTTAAATTACAGATCCCTAATGAGTAAAGTAAAAATTGTTTTAGCAGAAGATGAACCTAGTTTAGGTCAAATTCTAAAAGAAAGTTTAGAAACAAGAGGTTTTTTAGTTTACCATGCTCCTAATGGTAAAGTTGCCTATGATTATTACCTCCAAAGAAACCCTGATATATTAGTGCTAGATGTTATGATGCCGATAAAAGATGGTTTTACTTTAGCCAAAGAAATACGAAAAGAAAACACCTCTATTCCTATTATCTTTTTAACTGCTAAGTCTCAAACAAAAGATGTTTTAGACGGTTTTGATCATGGAGGTAATGATTATTTAAAAAAACCTTTTTCCATGGAGGAGTTAATTGTTAGAATTAAAGCGCTACTAGATCGAAATAAAATTATAAAGGATACTTCAAAAATTGCCATTGGCAACTATATTTTTAATTACACCAAACAAGTTCTTCATTTCGCAGATAAAGAAGTTTATCTTACTAATAAAGAATCAGAATTGTTATTTCACTTATCAGAAAAACGAAATGAAATATTAGATAGGTCTTTTATTTTAAAGAAATTATGGGGAAATGATGATTTCTTTAATGCTAGAAGTATGGATGTATTTATTACTAAATTGAGGAAAAAACTTTCAAAAGACACAAAAATTAAAATTATTAATGTGAGAGGAATTGGGTATAAACTTACAATTTAGTTAGGTTAGATTTCTAAATTTTAAGTATCTTTAGCTTCCCTTTTTTAATTTTTTATACGAATCTATGCACATAGCTATTGCCGGAAACATTGGTGCCGGAAAAACTACTTTAACTAAATTATTAGCAAGACATTACAATTGGAAACCTCATTATGAGTCTGTTGATGAAAACCCATATCTAGATGATTTTTATGGTGAAATGGAACGATGGTCTTTTAACTTACAAGTGTACTTTTTAAACAGTCGCTTTAGTCAAATTCTAGAATTAAGAAAAAGTGGTAAGAATATTATTCAAGATAGAACTATCTATGAGGATGCACATATTTTTGCCCCTAACCTTCATGCCATGGGATTAATGACAAATAGAGACTACCATAACTATAATTCTCTTTTTGAATTAATGGAAAAACTGGTAACACCTCCAGATTTACTAATTTACCTAAGAGCAGATATATCTACTTTAGTAAGTCAAATTCATAAAAGAGGAAGAGAATATGAAAACTCTATAAGTATTGATTATTTAAGTAGATTAAATGAACGATATGAAGCTTGGATATCTACTTATAAAAAAGGGAAATTATTAGTTATTGATGTAGATAATATTGACTTTGTAGCTAATCAAGAAGATCTAGGATATATAATTGATAGAATAGATTCACAGATAAATGGTCTATTTTAATAAAAAAGCTAACTATAAAAATAGTTAGCTTTTTTGGTGAATTTTTCATTTGACATATATATAAAATGTCCCCCAACCTTTATATTTTCAGATGAAAATTCAATTTTTGATATTATCAATTACAAATATAAAAATAAAAAAGAATTTCCCTAATTTTTTTTAAAATAAACTTTCTTTTGTAACATTACTAGAAAGTCTCGCGTATAATAATATACAAGTACAAAATTAACAGCTAAAGAATTCTACAAATTAGATGAGACAACTTAAAATTACGAAGCAAGTAACTAATAGGGAAACTGCTTCATTAGACAAGTATTTACAAGAAATTGGAAAAGTAGATTTAATTACTGCAGACGAAGAAGTTGAATTAGCTCAACGCATCAAAGCAGGAGACCAAACTGCCCTTGAGAAATTGACTAAAGCAAATTTACGATTTGTAGTTTCTGTAGCAAAACAATATCAAAATCAAGGATTAACATTGCCTGATTTAATTAATGAAGGGAATTTAGGTCTCATTAAAGCTGCCAAGCGTTTTGACGAAACTAGAGGATTTAAATTTATATCTTATGCCGTGTGGTGGATTCGTCAATCTATTTTACAAGCGCTAGCAGAACAGTCTCGTATAGTTCGTTTACCTTTAAACAAAATTGGATCTATTAATAAGATAAATAAAATGTATGCTTTTTTAGAGCAGGAAAATGAACGACCTCCAAGTGCAGAAGAAATTGCCAAGAAGCTAGACATGACTGTTAATGACGTAAAAGAGTCTATGAAAAATTCTGGCCGTCATGTATCTATGGATGCTCCTTTAATAGAAGGTGAAGACTCAAATTTATATGATGTTCTAAATTCTGGCGAATCACCAAACCCAGATAGAAAATTATTACACGAATCTTTACGTATAGAAATAAATAGAGCTCTAGAAACATTAACTCCAAGAGAGGCAGATGTTGTTAAATTATATTTTGGTTTGGGAGAACACCAGCCTATGACTTTAGAAGAAATTGGAGAGACTTTTGATCTAACTAGAGAAAGAGTCCGTCAAATAAAAGAAAAGGCAATTAGAAGATTAAAACATACTTCCAGAAGTAAAATCTTAATGACCTACTTAGGATAATATGACGTTGTCAATAAAAGATGAAAAACTCTCGAAAATTCTTCGAGAGTTTTCTTTTTTATATCCTTATTTTTACTTCACAATTTAAATCTTAAACAAATGAGTAAACTAATAGCACCATCAATTCTAGCCGCGGATTTTGCCAATTTACAAAGAGATATAGAAATGGTTAATGCGAGTAAGGCAGACTGGTTTCATATAGATATTATGGATGGTGTTTTTGTTCCTAATATTTCTTTTGGCATGCCTGTATTAAAAGCTATCTCAAAACATGCTACAAAAACTATTGATGTGCACTTAATGATTGTGGATCCTGATAGATACATCAAAACTTTTGCAGAACTAGGAGCCTCTATTTTAACCGTTCATTACGAAGCATGTACGCATCTTCACAGAACTATTCAAGCGATTAAAGATACAGGTATGAAAGCTGGAGTTGCTTTAAACCCGCATACACCTGTTGCTGTGTTAGAAGATGTAATAATAGATTTAGACCTTGTTTGTATTATGAGTGTAAACCCAGGTTTTGGAGGACAATCATTCATAGAAAATACCTATAAAAAAGTATCTCAATTAAAACATTTAATAGAATTTTCTGAATCTAATTGCCAAATAGAAATAGACGGCGGAGTTACTAATAAAAATGCAAATCAACTTATTGAAGCTGGAGCTGATGTATTGGTTGCTGGTAGTTACGTCTTTAAGAGCGACCATCCTATTGACACCATCTCAAATCTTAAAAATTTAATTGCCTAAAATTGTATTCAGTCGTTGATATAGAAACCACTGGAAACGGCCCTAAAGGTCAAAAAATAACTGAAATATCTATCTTTAATTTTGATGGAAATAAAATTATAGATGAATTTACTTCCTTAGTAAATCCAGAACAAAAAATCCCACATTTCATAACCAATCTTACTGGTATTACTGAAGCCATGGTAAGGACTGCACCAAAATTTTATGAAATTGCAAAAAAAGTAGAAGAATTTACAAAAGATACCATCTTTGTTGCTCATAATGTAAATTTTGATTACAATATTATTAGAGATGAATTTAAAAGTTTAGGCTTTAATTTTAAAAGAAAAAAATTATGTACCGTAAGATTAACTCGCAAAATAATTCCAGGACTTCCATCTTATAGCCTAGGTAACATTTGCGAATCTGAAGACATAAAAATAGCCGCTAGACACAGAGCTAAAGGAGATGCAGAAGCTACTGTAGAGCTTTTTCGAAGACTTATTAAAAGAGATACTAATTTTATCATCAATAGTTTTTTAAACCCGCGATCTAGAGAAGCCACATTACCACCTTTATTAGAAAAACAAGTAGTTGATAATTTACCAGAAACACACGGTATTTATTATTTTAAAAATCAACAAAAAGAAGTGATTTATGTTGGTAAGGCTAATAACATCAAACAACGAGTTATCAGTCATTTTTACGACAAAAAGAAAAAAGAAAGAACCTTGTGTTTAGAAACTGCTGATATCACTTTTAAAGAAACTGGAAGTGAGTTAATAGCCCTTTTACATGAATCTTCAGAAATTAAGAAGCTTTATCCAAAATTTAATAGAGCTCAACGAAAATCTGGAGAAGCAATAGCAATGTTCTCCTATACAGATCAAAAAGGGATAGTGCATTTAGCATACAATAGATTAAAATTAATCTCGAAACCACTCATGAAATTCTATTCAGTTGCAGAATGTAGAAATGAATTAGAAAAAATATGTTCAACTTTTGAACTATGCCCTAAATACTGTCATCTTCAAACAAATGTTAATTCCTGCTTTCATTATCAGCTCAAGCAATGTAAGGGAGTATGTTCTGGTAAAGAATCTCCAAATGATTATAATATAAGAGTTTATGATGCTATAGAATCTTTGGGACTTCAAACAGAAAACCTAGTTATCAAAGAAAAAGGAAGGAACACCAAAGAAATTGGATTTGTTCTAATTTTAAATGGTATTTACCAAGGTTTTGGTTACATAAATAAGAAAATAAAAATTGAAGATACAGATGATTATCAACTGTACCTTCAACCTCAGCAAGACAATAGAGATATTCAAAGAATCCTAAAGTCTTATCTGACAAAGAAATCAATTGTGAAAAAAAATAGTTAGTCTAATTCAGATCCTGGAATCAATTTTTCTAATTTCTTTAATGACCAGTAGCCCATTTCAAATTTCATGTATTTGTCTAAAATATTAATATAGGCACCCTTTGATTTGTGTGGAATAAGACTTAGAGTTTTTCCATCTAATTTAAATGCAGATAACTCATTACTCTTAATGACTTTAACAATAGATTGTTTGAACTCTTTTAACTTATCTACACCTCCAATTTTAATTATTTCATTGCTAGACATTGTTTTATATTTTACATCTCTGTAGGTAATAAAATAATCTGAGTCTATTTTACTAAGACCAGCTTTAAAATTGGACTTTTCTTTGACAGTAGATACTTTTACTGTTTTGGAATCATTTAATAGTTTAATTTGGGAATTTGCAATACTAGTAGCAAGTACTGCCACTATTGAAATTAAAAGTGTTTTCATAGAATTTAGGGGTTTAATATTATTTTTCAAAGATAAAAAAAGAGAATTAGTTATACCATACCCAATAAAGACTAAAATTTAAACTCACTATAAATGGGGATATCAATTAAACTAAAATTAATTAGTTTTAATACGCAATTAATAATTACTATATTTATAAAATCAATTTTTAATTTAAAAAACAACAAATGAAAAAAATTATTTACACTATGTCATTTTTGTTGATCGTAACATCAATAAATGCACAAATTATTCAATCAAGATTATTAACCGTTGAACCAGAAAACATGGAGAAATTCATGGAAGGTGTAGCTCAAAAAACAAAAATGTATAATAGTAAAAAGGGACAAACTAGATACTTAACATTTCAAATCTTAACAGGAAAAAATGCTCAAAATTTTATACGAATGCAGGTGTCAGACTCTATTCAAGAATTAGACAAAGTAGATATAGAAGGAAATAAATGGTGGCAAAAAAAGGTTGGTTCACTTCATAAATCTTCTGGAAATTATATGTGGTCTATGAATGAAAACATGTCTTATTATAACGAAAACATGGATAGAGTTAACCATCGTAGAATTATCTATTATAACTATAAAGACTCTGGAGAAAAAGACTTTTGGAGATTTAGAGACCGTGTAAAAAAAGCTATGGTAGCTTCTAATTATGGACAAAATATGAACGTATTATATTGTAATTCTGGATGTGATGGAAATGTTGTTCAGGTAAGGTTTCATCATAAGAATTTCACGGGGCAAAGTACTGATTATGGAAAACCACTTACTGATATGATTGCGAAATATGATGAACTATATGGTAAAGATGCCTATGAACAAGATTCACAAAAAGTTGATGAAAGTCTAGAGCCAAATGGAAGAATGATTAGACATCAAGTATTGATACCTGAACTAAGTTCTCCTGCCAATATGGAATAATTTTGAAAAATAGATATAAAAAAACCTCCCTTCGGAGGTTTTTTTATATCTATATCTTACATTAAATTTATAACCATACTAATAAAAAATCATTCAAAATAGCATAGAATTTCATTAAGATTATTAGTGTAACTTTTATCATAATTTATTTTTGGTTAAAATTAACATGATAATTGAAATTAAAAACAAGTATAAATACCTGATTTTTTTCTAATAAATAAAGCTAATTATAAAAAAAATCAACTCATCACTAATTTTCTACAGTACGGTATTTAACAATTTATTTTTAAGGAGTTTCAAACGACATTTGTAGTGTAAATAAAAATAAATTATAAAAATTTAAATTATGAAAAATTCAAAAACAAATTTCCTAAAAACTATATCTTGGTTTAATTTAAATGATTTTTTAATTCTATCCTTATCATTAAGTTTCTTGTTACTTTTAAATATTGGATAAATAGATTATAAATTAAAAAGTATCTATTTAATTGATAGGTGGTTTTTGGTATTGTAAATTAAACTAGCTACATAGAAAGACTATTCTATAGAACCAACCTATATCCATCTTATTAGGATGCGTTTTTATCTTTCTTATACCAGTAAATAGCTCCAAACATTAGGGTTATAATTATCAAAAATATTTTTATGTATCTAGGCATAAAGTCAACATCAAAAACTTTACGAATAGTTCTTTCTATTAATAGTAATGCAATTGCGCAAACAGACACATATTTATAAAGCTTGTTATTAGACATTTTATTTACTTTAAAATTGTTTGGAATATAGTAAATTTCTTTTTTATTGTTAGTCGATAAACCGAGATAGAAAATATAAAAATAGTCCGTTAAGGCATATGTTAAACTTCTTTATATTTGTTAGCAAATCTAAAAAACCCTAGATATGAAAAAACTTTATCTACTACTATTATTTTTAATTTTGTTTCAAAGTTGTTATAGTTATAAGACAGTAAACTACAATAGTATTCCAATTGAAAAAAAACAAAAGTTTAAGGTAAAAGGAGTTGGAGGAACAAAGATTGAAGGAACATTATTTTCTAAAAATGAGCAAATATTGACTTTAGATAAAAATGGTCAACTCCAAAAAATTCCTGTAAGTGAAATTTACGAAGTCAAAGTTAGAAAGTTTTCAATTTTAAAATCTTTTGGATTAGTAACTTCTATTTTAATAAGAATTTTTGACACTGGTGTTGTTAACTAAAAAAAAAGAGCTATATTTTAATATAACTCTCTCATTATTAATCGACCCCGGTAGGATTAGCTAAGCTGATCCTTACAAAGCTCCGCTTTGAAAGTAGTACAACCAAAAAAACACTCAAGCAAGCTATTCATTAGAAAGTAAGCTTTATGAACTCATAGGAGTAGCTACGCTGATCCTTACAAAGCTCCGCTTTGAAAGTAGCACAACCAAAAAAACACTCAAGCAAGCTATTCATTAGAAAGTAAGCTTTATGAACTCATAGGAGTAGCTACGCTGATCCTTACAAAGCTCCGCTTTGAAAGTAGCACAACCAAAAAAACACCAAGCTTGCTTGAGTGTTTTTTTGGTTGTACTACTTATTCGTGACCCCGGTAGGATTCAAACCTACAACCGCTGGAGCCGAAATCCAGTGCGCTATTCAGTTGCGCCACGAGGCCTTAAAATATATTTATGCTAAATTTTTTCTAACAATTCCGGATATGGTCTTTCCATCTGCTTGACCTGCCAATTGTTTTGAGACCATTCCCATTACTTTGCCCATGTCTTTCATACCCTCTGCTCCAGTTTTAGCAATAGTTTCCAATACTACTTTTTCGATAGCTTCTTCAGACAAGGCCTCAGGTAAAAATTTCTCAAGAACTGCAATTTCAGCCAATTCTGGATCTGCTAAATCTTGCCTACCCTGATCAATAAAAATTGCAGCACTATCCTTACGCTGTTTTACTTGCTTTTGGATAATCTTCATTTCTTGATCTTCTGTTAAATCATCTCCTGCCCCCGTTTCGGTTTTTGCTAATAAGAAAGCAGATTTAACTGCCCTTAGTGCTTGAAGAGCAACAACATCTTTAGATTTCATTGCTGTTTTTAATTCTTCCATTATTTGTTTTTGCAAGCTCATAGGTATAATATTTTAGCAGATCAAAGATACAATTCTAATCCTGTTTTTTTATTTTTTTTAGATATAATACATTCTTATTATAATCGATAATAGCTTTTCCTTTTTGTAAAATATCAGCTCCTATAATTCCATGAACTTCCTCAGCTTCATGAAGGGTTAACGCTTTATTTACATGAACCAAATCAAATAACACCAAACTAAAGCTTTTATTCTTCCATTTTCCAATCTCTAGATTGTTGTTTTCAGATTGTTGGGTTTCCATATCTGTTGCACCTGCTCCTGCAGCCTTAGTTTCACTTTTTTCTGCTTGAATTTTAAAATATTCAATCATCCCAATTCCTACACAAGAATTTGAAGCCCCAGTATCTAAAATAAACTTACCTGTTACCCCATTAATTTTTGCATCTAATTCCATATGATTGGTAACCATTTTTCTTAGGGGTATTTTTATATATTTCTTTTTGTACAATAGTTTTTTTAGACCACTCATTTAAATGTATTTTTGAAGTGTCAAAAATACATTTAAATAAATTAATTTTTCTGACGACACTTTTTGTTTTGTACAACAAGCATTAGGCATTATAAAATGATAACAGATACACACACACATTTATATTCAGAGCAATTTGATCAAGATAGAGACGCTATGATTCAAAGAGCTAAAGATGCTGGAGTTCAGCGATTTTTTATACCTGCAATTGATAGTAGTTATACTGAAAGAATGTTTTCTCTAAAAGAAAATTATCCAAGCGATGTATTTTTAATGATGGGTTTGCATCCCACCTCAGTAAAAGAAAACTTTAAAAGTGAATTACAACATGTGAAAGATTGGATAGATAAAAAATCATTTGTAGCCATTGGTGAAATAGGAATTGATTTATATTGGGATAAAACATTTCTAGCCGAACAACAAGAAGCTTTTCAGCTACAAATACAATGGGCAAAACAAAAAAACATTCCAATTGTGATTCATTGTAGAGAGGCTTTTGATGAAATTTTTGAGATATTAGAGCTAGAAAAAGCACCAAATTTACGTGGTATTTTTCATTGTTTTACTGGAACTTTGGAACAAGCCAAAAAAGCAATTTCATACAATATGAAGCTTGGTATCGGTGGAGTAGCGACATTTAAGAACGGAAAAATAGATACATTTCTTTCTCAAATTCCTATACAGAATATTGTTCTTGAAACCGATGCACCTTATCTATCTCCGGTTCCTTTCAGAGGAAAGAGAAATGAAAGCAGTTACATTACCTATGTTGTAGAAAAGTTAGCTGCTATTTATGAGATTTCCTTTAATGATATTACTAAAATTACAACTAAAAATTCAAAAGAAGTTTTTGGAATTTAAGTTCACATATTATAAAACTCCTATAGGTCTTTTAAAAATAACTGGTAACAGTCACGGAATTAGTTCTATTATTTTTATAGAGGATATTAATAAATTAGAACAATTTAAAAATATAAAATCTCCTTTTGATGTGCCAGTATGTTTAAAGGAATGCATTGACCAATTGACAGAATATTTTAATGGAAAACGCACAAAATTTAGCATCCTTTTAAATCCTAAAGGTACTCCATTTCAAAAATCTGTTTGGAAAGAACTAATAACAATTCCTTTTGGAAAAACTACATCTTACCTTCGTCAAAGCAATAGTCTTGGGAAGCCCAAAGCCATCAGAGCTATAGCTTCTGCCAACGGAAAAAACCCAATTTGTATTGTAATACCTTGTCACAGAGTTATTGGGGCAGACGGTTCACTAACAGGTTATGCTGCTGGTATATGGAGAAAGAAATGGTTGTTAGATCATGAAAACCCTCTAAAACAACAATCGCTATTTTAGACTAATTCTAGGATTACTACGTTACTAGTATATGATAAAAAAAGTCTGGTTTTTTTTACTGTTTTTTGTTGGCTTTTTTGTCAATGGTCAAAATAATTCATCAGATTTTAGAACTAAAAAAATTATGGTTACTAAAGACACCATTAAGTTTGATACCATTCCTATAAATCCTCAAAATTTTAGAGTTTTAAATCGTCAAAAAAAAATACTATATCCTAGTGAATATAAAGTTTTATACAACAAAGCTCTTTTAATTATAGATGCCTCAACATACAAGGAAATTACCATTAAGTATTTTAAATATCCAGAATTTATAACAAAAAAATACAGTCCTTTTGACAAACGTTTTATTGTACCAAACAATAGCAATACAAACTTGCTTTATAGCTTAACAACTAATAAGAAACCATCTGAGTTAACATTATTTGAGGGTTTAAAAACAAGTGGATACATTAATAGAGGGGTTACTTCAGGAAATAATCAAAGCACAGTAACAAATTCTTCAATGGATATCAATATAGAAGGAAAAATTTCTGACAAAGTATCTATTCGTGCAAATATTTTTGATACAAATATCCCTCTTCAAGAAAATGGTTATTCACAAAGTATTACAGAATTTGACAGAATATTTCTAGAATTATATAGCAAAGATTGGCTAGTGAAAGCTGGAGATATTAGTTTAAAGAATGAAAAAAGCTACTTTTTAGCTTTTGAAAAACAGGTGTCTGGTTTAGAAGTTGCTGCAAACATTACTAAAAAAACTAATGCCGCTGCTTCAGGCGCTATTGTAAGAGGACAGTTTAGTTCATATAATTTCATTGGAAATGAGGGAAATCAAGGACCCTATAAAATATTTAGCCCCAATAATGAACCTAACTTTGTAATCATTGCCGGTAGTGAAAAAGTGTTTGTGAATGGTTCTGCTATTGCCAAAGGAATAAATGATGATTACCTGATAGATTATAATATTGGTGAAATTCGTTTTAATACTACTTTTCCCATCACTAATGATATGCGTATCCGCGTAGAATTTCAATACTCAAATAGAAATTACAATAGATTTGTAAGTTATGAAAAAGCAGAGTACATAGATGATAAAATTGAACTCTCTGGATATTTTTACAACGAAAATGATGTCAAAAATCAACCAATACAATCAAATTTAACAG
>Ga0213868_10001308_pt1 | contig 23952 bp, 14 predicted proteins | sample PICome_9_FD_160087 | JGI IMG/M metagenome (GOLD analysis project Ga0213868, IMG submission 160087) | Coastal seawater microbial communities near Pivers Island, North Carolina, United States - PICO127 | ecosystem: Environmental > Aquatic > Marine > Coastal | place: USA: North Carolina... | reverse complement strand
ACGGACGTTATGATGGCTTAGATGGTTTTGATACAACACCTCAAAGTATTGTAGCAACAACAGGCAGTGGTGCAACTGCAACAAGTATTGTAAGATACGACAGAAAAGATTTTGGCGCAGAAATGCGTTCTATTGCATCAGCAAACGTTTATGGACAGTTTGGTATTAGAGCAGATGGTCCAGATGTACGTTTAAGAATGAGTTCACATGATTTTGGATACATTGGTACAGGTAAAAAGTTTGATAATAACGATAACGATGTTGCACAAGCAAACGAAGTTGTTGAAGTAAATGCAGGTAGAGTATTTTATAATTCAACTGACCAATTTGGTGATTATAGAATTGGTGACTTATTTTATGTAGATCAAGACACAGGTGCAGTTACATTTACTGGTGGAACATTTGATGTTAGTTCATTGTCAGGTATTAATTTTACTAACGGTGCTAACACTACTATCATTGATCCAGGACAAGTTGCAACAGGTAATATTGTACTATCAGGAAATACTATTTCAACTTCAACAGGTGATTTAAACTTAACACCTACTACAGGTGAAACTAATATTACAGGTAACTTAAATGTAAGTGGTAACATTGATTTAGAAGGTAACATTACACTAGGTAACCAAGATACAGATAATATTACAATCAATGCAGATCTTAACAGTAATTTAATTCCTGATGCAGACATTACATACGATGTAGGTAAAACTACAAAACGTTGGAGAAATGCACACATTAAAAACTTCTACGGAGGTGATGGTTCAACTTCTAACTTGATTATGATCTTAGAAGAAAATCAAGTTAATGCAACACAAATACAAGTTGACAATGTTTTAATTAGAAACAACGGTTTAGAAACAACCATATCAGGTGCAAACTTAGAACTACAAGGTAACCAAACAGGTTATGTTGATATTGTTGGTAATGAAGCACTTAATATTCCGACTGGTACAACAATACAAAGACCAACTGGTGTTACAGGACACATACGTTTTAATACAACAACACAACAGTTTGAAGGATATGCAACTAATGCATGGAGTTCTTTGGGCGGTGTTAGAGATGTCGACAGTGATACATATATTCAACCAGAAACAGGCCCAGGTAATGATGAAGATATTTTACAATTCTTTACAGGTGGTACTGAAACTGCACAGTTAGATGCAACAAGTTTTAGAACAAATACTTTACAACCACTAACAGATGATTTTATTAAGTTTGACAACACAACTGCTATTAAGTTACCAGTTGGTACAGATGCAGAACGTCCAACAGGAAATGTAAACTTATTAAAAGGTACAGTAAGATTTAATACTGATACAACACAATTTGAAGGCTTTAACGGAACTGCTTGGTCAAGTTTAGGCGGAGTACGTGATGTTGACAACGACACTTATATTATTCCAGAAAGTGTTCCTGGTGCTGATGAAGATAGATTAGATTTTTACACAGGTGCTACTAAGGCCGCAGAACTAGATTCAACAAACGGATTTGCAACTGATAAAATAAAAGCATTAGATGTTACTGCTGGTTCTTATGTTGACTTTACAGGTACTGTTGGTATTAAAATTCCAACAGGTACAACACTGCAAAGACATGTAGGGTATGGAACAGGTGATACAGGTGTTATTAGATATAATAGTAATTTAAGATCAATTGAAGCATGGTCCGGTAGTGCATGGGAATTAATTGGCGGTGGTTCAATTACAGATGGCGACGGTGACACATATGTAACTGTTGAAACTGCGAATGATGACTCAGACCAATTTACATTTTATGTAGGTAACAACTACGGAGAAACTCCACCAGACTATCCAAAAGTTATTATTTCGAGAGGTGGACTTGTTGTAGATAACAAAGTTAGTATTAACGATAACGTAATTGAAAATATTAATACAAACGAAGATTTAATTTTACGTGCAAACGGAACAGGTAGAGTTTTAATTGATGGTGGATCAAGTGCACCGAGTAGTTCAGGTAACGTATTCTTTACAGATCCTTTGATTTCGCTTAACCAAAGTGCAAGTGGAGCCAACGCAGTTGACATGGGTATGATCCTTGAAAGAGGAAGTGATATTAACGTTGGATTTGTTTACGATGAAAGCGAAGATGAATTTGCGGCAATAAGATCAATTGAACAAGGTACACAAGTTGGTGACATTACAATCAGTGGATACGAAACTATATCTGCTAACACAGTAAAACTTAAAGGTTATTCTGCAAGTAAACTTGTAGTAACTGATACAGATAAAAAAGCAATTACAAGTGACAACGGAACTACTGCTAAAGCGGACGGTGCTATAGATTTTGAAGATGGTAGGCTTATATTACCAAGAGGAACAACAGCAGAACGTGCAGTTTCTCCAACAACTGGTGAAGTAAGATTAAACACTGAAACTGATAAATTTGAAGCATACTTTGCAAATGGTGGATGGAGTTATTTAGGTATTGGTTATGGCACTCCAGTAACACAACAATCATTTACAGGTGATGGTACAGAATACGCCTTTACACTTTCAACTACACCAAACTCAGCAGAATCACTTATGGTTGCTATTAACGGTGTTGTGCAGACTCCAGGCGAAGCATATATTATTGCTGGAAAAGAATTAATCTTTATAGATAGTACATCAACTGCATATCCAGTTGAGAATGGTGCGATAGTTGATGTAAGACATTTAAGCAGTCCAAGTGTTCCGGCAACTAATGTAGATTCGTTTACAGGTGATGGTAGTACTGTCGCTTTTATAATGGCAAACGAAGCATTAGATAAGTACGGAGTGTTAGTGTTCTTAAATGGTGTGTATACAAACCCAAGTGAATTTAGTGTTAGTGGTACAACATTAACATTTGATACTGCTCCAAGTGATACAGTGGCAATAAGTATAGTAAATTATAGTACTATACCTGCTCCAAATGTAATAACAAGGGCACAAGCAGTAGATGAAGCAATAACATATTCGATAGCGTTAGGATAATTAATAGTATGGCAAACAGTTTTGATAACAAATTAAATGCAGGAATAGGAACAGCAGATGTAACTGTATACACCCCTGGTGCTAGTGTAATTTACACTACAATTATCGGGTTTACAGTATCAAATAGAACATCAAATAGTGTTGTATTAGATATATTTGTGCGTGATGTAGATAGTACAGAAGTATATCTACTTAAAGGAACAACATTAAATGCAGGTGCGGCAACTGTACCAGTAGGTGGAGAACAAAAACTTGTTATTAAGCCTAATCAAGAACTATGCGTTAGATCAGATACTGCAAATAGTTTAGATAGCATTGTAAGTGTATTGGAGATAACGTAATATGGCAACTATACCTAATTTTATTGGAAATCCACAAGGTGGTCCTGCAGGAAGTGGCCAAGGACGTAGTTGTTTCCATGGATTTAATAAGAATTCAAATGGTAATTTAGAATATACTAGAATTACTAGCGGAGAAGTTAAACTTAAAGACGGTAACAATGTTGATTTGTTTACTGAAAAATACATTGGTGACGATGATGGAAAGTATTCGATAAATACCAATGGACAACTAATATATACGTATAGAGAGAACCCACAATGACAGTTATTAACCTAGGAAATTTAAAATTTACGTGGAAGGGCGATTGGGCTCCTACCACTGCATATAACAAAGACGATATTGTAAAATACGGTCCTAGTGTCTACGTTTGTATTGACGCTCATACAAGTGACACTGTTTTTGTTAATAATTCATCAAAATTCGAGGTAATGTCAGAAGGACTTGAAAGTGCAGGAGTATGGGGAACCTCAACACTATACAAAAAAGGACAAACAGTAACATACGGTGGAGCAGTATATATTGCTTTACAAGAAAGCACAAATCAAAATCCATATGATCAGCCAGGTTACTGGAGTAAATTTGTAGATGGCCAACAATTTGAAGGCGATTACAGTATTTCAGTAAATTATCAAAAAGGTGATATAGTTTATTATGGTGGTTTCTTATACGTATGTAAACAAAATTCATTAAACAACGATCCAACAAATACTGTATATTGGGATATCTATTCAAAAGGATATGAAAATGTAGGAGCATGGGGAGATGCTACACAGTATAGACCAGGTGACGTTGTTAACTACGGTGGTAATCAATATGTTGTACAATCAACAAAAAGACCGTTAGGTCAAACTGAAAATCCAAGTAACACTGCTTTTTGGGATATATTATCAACAGGTTTAAAATGGTTACAAGATTGGAATAATATTTCAGATTATGCACCTAACCATGTTGTAAAATATGGTGGTAAAATTTATGTTTGTAAAAGTGCAATTTTTTATGATAATGTAAATCCACAAACACCCCCAACAATTGATACTAGTGGATGGGATTTACTAGTAGATGGATTTAACTGGAAAGGTGGCTACGATGGCTCCACTAGTTATAAACCGGGAGATGTAGTTAGATTAAATGGTAGATCATATATTTGTACTGAAGGGTATGAAAATGATGGCTCTACTTCCCCTGAGCCACCAAATGCAGATTATTGGGAATTATTTTCAGATGGTTTTTATTGGAGAGGTGCTTGGGACATTGCAACTGAATATGAAATAGGCGATGTTGTAGAATATGCTACTTCAAGTTACGTTTCATTAACAGCAGACAATACAGGTACAACACCAGGTACTGATAATGCTATTTGGCAGATGATGGCACAAGGTGATTCGAATGCTGTTTTAACAACTAAAGGTGATATAATCTTTAGAGATGCAACACAAACAACAAGATTGCCAGTTGGTCCTAGTGGTTCTTTCTTAACAGTTAAAGATGGTGCGCCATATTGGGGACACTTAACTCCACAAAATGATTATTATGTATCTCCACAAGGAGATGATACAAACGATGGTAGAACACCTACAACGTCTTGGAAAACACTTAAACATGCGGCAACTCAAACATTTAGTTTAGGACAATGCCGTATTAACGTTCAAGCAGGTACATACACAGAACAATGTCCAATCAAAGTAGGACGCAGTGTAGTACTTGAAGGTAACGGCTTAGGTGCTGTTACACTTGGACCGGATACTACAAATGACAACGGGTTCGGTGTTGGTATATCCGATGATGGATCAACACCAAATGCTAACTCCGATGTGTTCCACATGAACAACGGTTGTAGATTACGTAACTTTGTGTTTAGAAATTTCTCAACAGGAAGTGTTATTGTAGGATTAGATCCAGGTACTGGTCCTGATGATACAAGTGTTTGGATTACTTCACAATCACCATATGTACAAAACTGTACTTCATTTACTCCAGGCGGAACTGGATTTAAAATCGACGGTGCTCTACACAACGGTGGTTATAAGAGTATGGTTGCAAATGATTGGACACAGATTAACAGTGACGGCGTTGGTGTACATGCACTAAATGATGGTAGAACTGAGATTGTAAGTTGTTTTACATATTACTGTAATAACGGTTATCTTGCAGAAAGCGGTGGTAAAATTCGTGCTATTGTTGGTAACAACTCATATGGAGAATATGGCGCTGTTGCTCGTGGGTATTCACAATTAGAAACACCCCTAACAGGAACATTACAGTTAACCGATCAAACTATTAATTCAGTTACACAATTAGGCACAAATGTACATGTGTTTACAAGTTATAGAGATAGTGTTGGTAATAGAATTTTCGTAGGACATACAAATCCTACAGGTACAGATGTAACTTCAAGTTGGTCAAACACAGCAAGTTATCCATTTATTTGTAAATTTAATTCAGCAGGAAGTTTAGACTGGGTGTACACTTACGAAAGCAGTTATGGAGCAGTTCATAGTGTTGTAGAAGTAAGTGACAGATATTATGCAGGCGGTGTTATATATGATAGTGCAACAAATAAAGGTTTTGTTTTAAGTATTTCTAAAGCAGGTGAAATACAATGGCAGAAAACTATTGGTGATACTTCAGAAATTGCTGATATAACAACAGATGGTAATAACTTATATGCCATCGGTACACATACAACAACAGGATCAAGTGTAACAAAATTAAATCCATCAGGTATAGAACAATGGTCAAGAACATTAGAATATAATGATAGTGCCGCGGCAAATACACTTGTTGCAAGTTCTGCATGTGTAGCGGCAACACCGACTACATCAACAGATACATATGCACTAGCAGGTGATGCAACAGCGTCTGGTAATATATATATTGCAAGTTACGATTCAACTGCTAACCAATCAGTTATTACAAGACTTGAATCAAACGGTGCTTACGTAGCATCATACATTTATGGTGATGTAAGAATAAACAAATTAAGATTAGACACAGGTAACGGTGATGGTATCTATTTGGTAGCAGTAGGTTATTATGATGCCGGCGCAGTAAACAAAAATCCTTTAGCATTTAGAATAAATGTAAAAGGTGATATTGCATGGCAAAAACAATTAGCATTAAGTACAGAAGAAGGCGAATGGAAAGATGTTTTACCTTTTGGCAATGATGTATACCTTGTAGGTTATATGAACGAAGGTACTAACAATAATAATACTGGATTAGTAGCAAGATATTCAAGTGCTGGAGTAGAATCATGGACACAAATTTTTGATAACGGAACTAGCAATATAGCACTTAACGGTGTAATGCTTGACGGTGTTAATGTTATTGCCGCAGGTTCGGAACAAGGTAATAGTGTTATATTAAATGTACAACGTAACATTGCCTCAGGAATTGGTACTGTAACATCTGGAAGTTATGTGTTTGCGGCGATCGTCGGAGCCACACAAACTACAAACACAGTAGTTACTAAATCAATTGAAGAAATAACAGCGGCCAGCCTTACTTTAGGAAGTACTGACTCAACACTTACACTTAACCAATCACCTAGTCAAACAAGAACACTTGTAGCAAATAGACAAGGTTTTGCAGGTATTGGAACAGGTGTAATTTTTACAATTGATGGCTTAACAAGATCACCAAAAGAAGGTTCTGTATTACAAATTACAGGAGACACAGAAACATATTTTGTTATTGGTGTAAGTAATTTTGATCCAAACACAGGTATTGGTACAATACAAATAGATCCTGCTATTCCGAGTAACAAAACACCAGACGATAGTACATCAGTTGTATTCCGTGAAGCATTTAGTCAAGTTAGAATGAGCGGACATGACTTCTTAGATATTGGTACTGGCGGATTTGCAGATACAAATTATCCAGTTATTATTCAAGCAGATTATCCACAGCAACCGGATCAGAATAAAGAAACACTTGCTGAAGATGGTGGTAGAGTTTTCTATGTAACAACAGACCAAGACGGTAACTTTAGAGTAGGTGACTATTTCAAAGTTGAACAAGCAACAGGACGAGCAACACTTTCGTCTGAAGAGTTTGATTTATCTGGTTTGAACGAACTACAACTAGGTAGTATTACAGCAGGTAGGCAGGGTGCTACAGTTAACGAATTTAGTACTGATGGTACTTTTGCTGATAATTCAGATGAATCAGTTCCAACAGAAAAAGCAGTTAAAACTTATGTTGATCAAGAAATTACAAGTCTAAGTGCAAGCCAAGGTACTATTGTTGCAGGTAATAGTCCTTCACAATCTAAAGTAGAAGTAAACGGAAATGGTGCGGCCACAGACACAATTGACTTTGATATTGCAGGTGTTGAAGTAGCAGAGATTGGTGGTTCACACTTTAAATTACCAAGTGGTACAACTGCTAATAGACCAGGTTCACCTGTATCAGGTATGTTCAGATACAACACTACAACAAATAGTTTAGAAGTTTATGGAGCATCTAGTTGGGAACCAGCAGGTAGTATTAAATGGTCAGAAGTTTCTACCGCAACTGCAATCACAAAAGGCGAAGGCTTTATGTGTGATACAACAAGCGGCGGTTTTATTATAACACTTCCAGCGTCACCAGCAATGGGCGATGCTGTAAGAATTTTAGATCTAGCAGGAACTTTTGATAGCAACAACCTAGTATTAGGAAGAAATGGAAATAACATAATGGGACTAGCAGAAGACTTGACACTGTCTACAGAAAATTCAGCAATAGGTCTTGTATATACAAATGCCACACACGGCTGGAAATTGATTGAGGTATTATAATGAGTGATTTAAGAGATTTTACTGGAAAAAATAGAAGGTTTACTGGTACTGGAAGTATTAAAGTTCCGGGAGGCACATCAGCACAACGGCCAACTGGATCAGTAGGTGAACTTAGATATAATTCTACTTTAGGTTTTTTAGAGCAATACAATTCAACAGGTTGGGCAGGTATTGATGCTCCGCCAACTGTTAGTAATCAAACTGGTACAATTTATGAAGCAACCGACGCTACTATTACTATTACAGGATCAAATTTTAAAACTGGATCACAAGTACAAGTAACTGGTGCAGGTGTTAGTAACATTGACAGAACACTTTCAACAACTTTTGTAAACTCAGGTGAACTCACTTGTGCAACAAATGCGGCAACTGTTAACTTTGTTCCAGCACAGAGTTATGGAATAAAAGTAACTAATCCATCAGGACTTTCAGCAGTGTTAGAACCAGCGGGAACAATTAATACATTTCCAGTTTGGTCAACAGGAGCAGGAAGTGTTGCTACAATTTATGATAGTGGTAGATCAGGTTATCCTACAATTACACTTACAGCAACAGATGCTGACGGTGGAACTCCTACATACTCAATAGTAAGTGGATCAGTTCCGTCAGGAATGACTTTTAATGCTAATGGTACAATTACAGGTACAGCAAGTGCCCAAGGATCAGACACAACTTCAAACTTTACTGTTAGAGCAACAGACAACGAAGGTGACACACTAGATAGAGCATTTTCTATTACAGTTAAAGCACCAGTAACATCAACTTATACATCCACAGGCGGATTTACTTTCAACGTACCAACTGGCGTTAGTTCAGTTAGAGTACTTGTAGTTGCAGGTGGTGGTGGCGGTGGTACACGTAATGGTGGTGCTAACTCCGGCGGTACTGACGGTGGTGCAGGTGCAGGAGCAGGCGGCATGATTGATGTACCTAGTTTCCCAGTTAGTCCAGGAGGATCCGTAAGTGGATCAATCGGACGTGGAGGCTTCGGAGGCGCTAACGGTTACTCAGGTGGAGAGACACCAGGAGAAAAAGGAACAAATACTACATTCGGAACACTAACAGCAATTGGTGGTGGTTACGGTGGCTGTGGTCCAGGAGGACCAATAGCAAACGGTGGGCCAGGTGGATCAGGCGGTGGACGTGGAGGCGGAGGTTCTGCAAGTGGACCAACAGGATCTGCAGAACAACCAGGACAACCAGGAGATAGTGGAACATACGGTTACGGTAATGCTGGTGGACCAAATCCAAACCAATCACCATATTCAGGAGCAGGTGGCGGCGGCGCTGGTGGAGTCGGCGGTACTGGTGGTAACGGACGTAGAGCACCAGGTGGTTCAGGACGTAACTCAGATATTTCAGGTTCAACAGTAACATACGCTGGAGGCGGTGGAGGAGGATCAGGATCTTCTACTAGTATTGGTGCAGGAGGCGGCTCTGGAGGAGGCGGCTTTGGTGGTGAGCCAGGTCAAAACGGCGGCGACGGTAGTAATAACCGTGGTGCTGGCGGTGGCGGTGGCGCAGGTGCTAACCCATCAGGTGGTGGCGCAGGTGGCCGTGGTGGACCAGGTATTGTTATTGTAAGATACTAAAACAATTAGTTTTGTAGTTTTATATTTCCACTTAAACTTATACGATAATCATTAGAAGTATAAAACGGATTTACATAGTGTAACATTTCTGAAGGAAACATACATATTTTTCCTTCAAAGTTTTTGTCTACATGTATATTGTAAGTTTTTATTTTACCTAACCCATCTGTATATAAAAAATTAAACATACTTGTCTTACTTCCTTGATTTACATTGCCAAAGTAGTCTAATTCTTCTTGTAAATCATAAGGTATCTTTAACCATATTACAAAACTAAAAACACCACTGTGAGAATGAGGAGGATTAAATTCATGCTTCTTTTGAAAATTAACCCAATGGTTGTGTAATCCTAACGGAGCATCGTTGAATAATACATTGTAATCTTTAAGGTAATTTGGATATTTTTCATTATAATCTGTAATAAGATTGTTTAAGAAAATATCTAAATCTGTGTCATAGTCTAAAGCATATTCGTGTTTAATATGTCCTACTAGATTGTCATTGAAACTATTTCCTTTTGTAAAATCTTGTTGTAAGTTATCAGTAATAGTATCGAGTTTAGTTTTTAGTTGTGTAGGTAGATCACAAAGAATAACTCCTACTTCGCCTACTTCTATAAAATTATTCATGAGTTGGATTTTCTTTTGGACCTGGAAATAATTTCCATTGTTTATCACTATCCCATTTGCGAGTTTCAGGACCCATACCAAGCATAGGTCTAGTATCATATTTTAAAACTGCTTTAGGACCTTTTGCTCTTACAAAAAAGAAAAAAGCATTTATTTGTTCTGTTCCCTCGTAAGGATCTCTCCAATGAAAAAGTTCATTACCTTTATATAATACTGCATCCCCGGGTTCTTGTACAATATATTTTCTTTCGCCTTGCAACGTTTCCATTCCTAAGTGCCACGGGTGATTAGGATCTGTTTTAACACATAATGATACACTAAATTCACTACTACTTCGGTCAATATGATATTTCATTTCTGCACCTGTATAGTATATTCTTGCATAGGTATATGTAGGAAAAACAGGTTCTCCTATTTCTTTTTCAACAATATCCTTTATTATTGTATCACTTAAACTTTCAAATGCTAAAGCACTGTACCAACTAAAACTATTTTCAACCATCTCATCTTGATAGGGAAATTTATGTCCATCTCTAACAGCCGCAGTGGCAATGTCTTTTGCCATTTCAAATTCACGAGCCGCTACTCTGCAAACTTCTTTAGGAACTGCACTTTTAATTTCTTTATATAAATCCTTTTTAAAACTCATTTTAACTTCTTTCTTGTATAAAGTTGTAAGATATTGTTATTCTATCATTGCTGTTATTATGACGTTCTACACTATGACTAGTATCACTAGTAAACATTAATAGTTTACCTGCATCAACATTGTAGTTAATAGTACCAAATGTATTATTAGAAAATTCTTCATATTCTATATGAAACATCTCATTTTTAGGACTTTTAAAATATACCTTTGCACTATCTTTATCTCCTGCTAACATATAAATTGCACTTATAGTTAGACCAGGGTGTACATGAAACTCTTGGTAATCATTTTTATCGTATATATTAAACCAACTACAATGTGGGATTAATGTATTTTTAATTTTAAGCATTTGAGCATAATTATTAACTTGTTCTGATACCCATTTATTAAGTGTAGAAAATTTTTCATCTTCAAAACAATCATGTTTTCCGTCACTAGTATTATATGTATCTTTAGACAACCAGTCTTGTCCTCCCGGCTGTACAGACAGTTTTAAATTTTTACAATGCTCAATTAAATCTTTTTCTATTTTATCATGATGAGGATTAAAAACATATCCTATAGTAGTAGGGAACCAATGTTCTAATTGAATACTCATTTTATTAATACTCCTAATTCGGGAACATACAAATAATCAATTTTGCTTTTTTGTAGAGTATCTATAGCATCTTGTATTGTTTCAACTATACAATCGCCTGCAAGATTAAAACTTGTATTAAACAATATAGGAACCTGTGTTATATTTTCAAATTCTTTTATTAGTTTATAAAAATTTGGATTTTGTTTTTGTGTGAGTGTTTGTACTCTACATGTATTATCTATATGATTAATTGCAGGTATACTATCTATCTTATTTTTTACTGTATCTACAGCGTACATCATATATGGAGATTCATCTAAGCCTGCCATATCAAACCAATCATTTACTTTTTCCAAAAGTATAGTTCCTGCAAACGGCCTAAACCATTCTCTGTTTTTAACAGTGTTTACAATATCTTTTCCTTTTGGATTGCGTGGATCAAAAAGTATTGATCTATTACCTAATGCTCTAGGCCCACCTTCGCTTCTACCTTGATATATAGCAACAATATTTCCATCAGCAATTAGATTTGCGACTGTTTTAGCATCTGTATTGCTGTATGTAGTAGTTTGTATGTCATCAAGTGTTAACGTGTACTGTAGGCCCGTGTATAGCGTTTTAAGAGGCCTTTTAGTAGTGTCTTTAGTACTTGTATGGTGCAAGTATTTGGCCGCACCAAAACTTGTTCCAGCATCACTACTAATTGGTTCTATGTATAAATTAATATTTTTTGGTAAGCGTTTTTTGTAATAATAATTGGCAACACAATTTAAAAAATAACCACCTGATAAACAAACATTATTGTGTCCAGTTTTTTCTACCAATCTAATTATATCATTCAGTACTTTGTGTTGTGTTGCTTCTTGTAAAGCACGAGCAAAATTTGCTTGTATTTGAAAATCATCTGTATCTAAATATGGATAATTTTTTACGTTTAATGTAACTTCTTTTGTAGTTGATAATTCATTATTAAACAATTCTGGATTAATTTTATTATCTACATATATAGGAGGAACATTAGGATCAGGCTTACCGTAACTTGCCATTCCCATTACTTTTCCAGCATCTAATTCGTGAAATCCAAAATGTTTTGCTGTTTTTTGGAAGGCTAATCCTTCACTTACGGTGTTTGTATAAGTTACATTGTCGCTGGTATAGTTACAGTCAAACGGAACATAAACTTCTCTTTCAACTTGATAAAACATGTTAGGATAGGAACCTTCAAATACACTTGATATTTCTCTACCATAACTTCCTGATTTAAAATTGCTGTCTGTAATAGGATATTCACTGCCCATGCCATCTTTTACTATACATAGTGCAGTGTCAAATCCACTGTTGTAAAAAGCATGTGCGGCATGTAAGAAATGATGATCCATTCCATAATCACATACATCAAATCCTTTGTCTAAAAAACTTTTATTTAGACCTTGTACATATTCGCTATACACATCACTTGAAGTAAAATCTTCAAAAGTTTTTAGATTATTACATCCTGCAATAGCAAGACTGTCAATATCTTTTGTATATGTTTTTAGTTTGTTTAATGTTAAAAAAGGATATGAATCGTATTTTATGTTTGATAGTCTTTCATTTTCCAGATGGAATTTAAGTTCCCCATTTTCTAAATAGGTCACTGCACTATTATGGATACGATTAATACCTACTACTTTCATTCAACTTTAAAATCTTTAATTACACCAAATAACTGATCTAATTTTCTTATGTCATCTGTTATACTACAAACAGGATATAGAACCCCATTATCTTCTACATGTCCTTGTATGTTGACATATTGTCCACCTTCTTTACATGCTTTTACAAATAAACTTTCTTCAGGGTTTATTTTAGGCATAGGATCTAATGCAAAGTTTTTCTTAACTAGTTCGTTTACAATTAAAGGATCACCGTGTTGTTGCATAAGACGTAATATTTCAACTGCCGCCTTTTTATGTTCATCATTTAAATTATCGTAATTAAACATTTCTTCACTTAGGTTGTTTAAATCAAAACTCATTTTTCTCTCCTTGTTTGGAACCCTCTTGGTATACCTAAAATAGGGCGGCCATCCCATTTTTTAGCAAAAGGACCATCTTCGTCGTTGTAATGTAAGAATACCTGTGCATGATTGCGTCCTTTAAAAGGTTCACGCCAGTGATCTATCTCATGACCTCTGTATATAATCATATCACCTGGATAAAGTTTTATAGGTAGTTCTTCACCGTTTTTATTTTGTACCCACATAGGCCAATTATAATCTGGATATGTATTTTGATCTACATTTTCAACATCATAACCAATACAAAGTGTTGTACTAATTTCACAACTAGGTCGATCTTTGTGTCTTACTAGTTCATCGTTTTGTGTATACAATCTATAATAACTATAGGTAGGAATAGTATTAGAGCCTGTATAATTTTGCATGATATTAGATGCTTCATTTAAAATTGTATCAAACATTGGATCTCCATACCTACTGTATGCCCCGGGTGCTTGTGGATCAATCCAATTACCGTCCCAATGCTCGTTGTATAAATCTATATCATTTTGATATTTGTAATCTGAACGTTGTACATTTATCTTTATATATTCATAAAGTATGTGTGCAAATTGCTTATCTATAAAGTTGTTGATTACAACATAACCATTATCTTTAAAAAAATTTTGAATTTCGTCGCTCATCTAAATGGCCTTCCTAAACTCCATAGTACTAAACTGTACCTTGTACCTTTTGTTACAGGAGTAACACAATGGGGTAAAAAACTAGGAAATACAATTATACTTCCCCGTGGGCGTATTTCCTCGCATGTATGAAAACGATTGCCGCTGTCTGTATGTTCACCAAAATCGAACTTTAAATCTCCACCTTCATAACTTTCAGGTTCAGCAATATTGATTGTTACACTTAACTTTCTTACTTTTCCTACCATGTCTGGATTAAGTGTGTGTCCTGTAGGAATTCTGCCTTCATCTTCGTGTGTTATACCTGGAATAAATCTTTTAAATTTTCCTAAATGGTCGCTGTTTCCGTCTCTGTGCCACCCATAAAATCCTGCAGGATTATATTTTGTAAATTGAAAAGATTCGTGAAAATCAATATCAAAGTTCCAGCCTGCATTGTAATTTGCTAGTTCTACATATGGAGTAATTTCATCATAAACCCATTCATCATCTAACCAAGATACTTCACTATCTCTTACGTAAGTAGATTCTGGCTGAATACCTTCTTCAATTAACTCACTACGGGTTTTATCTGTTTGGGGATTTGCTTCTGGTTTGTTACTTTTTTCTCCACCTCCCCACGTCCAACCTTCCGCAGAACCTTCATTCTGTTTGATTTCTTCTATTTTGTTTTTGCCTAACGCAAGTACACTATCGCAAAACTCGTTTGATAGTGCAGACGTATAGAACCAATAATTGTGTTTTAACAGCATATACTTAATTATGTTATATATTTTACGTAAAGCGTATCTTTGGCTACACGCTAAATATACGTAACAAGGAATAATCGTATGGCAAGAACTAGAGTATCAAGTGGACAAATATCAGGGAGTTTAGTATTTGACGGTAGCACGGGTATAACAGTACCGCGTGGCAATACAGCAAATAGAAATCCATCACCAAACCAAGGTGAAATTCGATATAACACAGATTTAAATGTAATGGAAATTTACAATGGATCCGCATGGGGAAGCATGGGACCATTTCCGTTTGCTTTTACAGAATACTTTATAGGCGACGGAACAACATACGAATTTATACTAACAAACAATGTAGCAAACGCTAATGACATTATTGTAACAAACAATGGTGTTCAAATGAGAGCAAATAAAGATTTTAGAATATTTGACTCTAACATATTAAGTTTTACCGAAGAAGATAGTTCACAAAGTCCACCAATTGATGGTGCTGAAATTAATGTTAGAGGTTTTTCACCTATTACAAGTGCAAGTGTTCCAGCAGGAAGTGTTACACTAAATGAACTAAATTTTTCAGATGGTAGTGCAGGACAATTTTTAACTACTAATGGTAGTGGAGTTTTAAGTTTTGGCGATATTACTTTTCCTTCTAACTACAATGTAGGCGGTGATGTAACAGGTACCACTGATAATGTACAACTTAAAGCAAACACTGTTGGAGTTAATGAACTACAAGTTAGTGATGGTACTATGGGGCAAGTACTTGCTACAGACGGATCAGGAAATTTATCATTTATTACAGTGTCTAGTGGCGGTGGCGGTGCAGGAACAGTAGCAAACTTTTTTGATCTAAGTGGTCAAATTGCTTATTCACAAATACCTAACAGTTTAATTACTATAGAAAAGGTAGATGTTGTTGACGGTTCGTCAGGAGATTTATTAAGCACAGATGGCGCAGGAAACTTTGCATTTGTATCACCTAACAATATTGCAGACACAGACGGTTTATCTGAAGGTACAAATAATTTATATTTTACAAACACAAGGGCAGATGCTAGAGCAGATTTAAGAGTTGCGGCCGCGGTATTAAGTGATCTTAATAATGTAGATAGTACAGCACCAGCAACTGACCAAGCACTGATTTGGGATGGTTCTGCAGGTAAATGGAAACCAGGAACAGTTGCTAGTTCACAAAATGTATTTGCAACATTTACAGCCGATACAGGAACTACAACTGCAAACGCAATAACTGATACATTTACAATTACAGGCGGAGTAGGTATTACTACAAGTATTGTAGGAGATACTGTAACTATTACAAACACAGGCGGATCAGGTGGTTCACAAAACTTGTTTGAAACTATTGCTGTGTCAGGACAAAATAGTGTAGTTGCTGATGTTGTAAATGACACATTAACTTTAGCAGGCGGCAGTGGACTTACAATTACAACAAACAATCTTACAGATACAATTACATTTGCTGTAGATAATGAAAATAAATTTACAAGTGTTGTAAGTGATAACGGAACAGTAACTCCGACAACAACTGACGATGCTATTACTATTGCTGGCGGTACAGGAATTGGAACTATTGTTGCAGGAAGTACACTAACAATAAACAACGATGCACCTAACTGGTTAAACATTGCCAGTGACAGTGGTACAGCAACAGCAAATACAGTAAGCGATACACTTACAGTTACAGGTGGTACAGGAATTACAACAGCAGTTGTTGGCGACACGTTAACTATTAATTCAAGCACAAGTGCAAATACATTTAATACTATCAGTGTAAATGGACAGGGAGATGTTGTTGCAGATTCAACAACAGATACTTTAACACTTGTAGCAGGATCAAATATTACACTTACTACTGATCCAACTACTGATGAAATTACAATTAATGCAAGTGCAGGAGCAGGAGGCTCAGGAACAGTAACAAGTGGTCTAGCAGGTAGAATTGCATATTACTCAGCAACAGGAACAACACTAGTAAACACATCAAGCGGTTTATCGTGGAATAACGGTACAAACACTCTAAGTGTACAAAATGTTGCTATCACTGGTACAACAGGCTCTATTACAAGCACAGGCACCATTACAGCGGCAGTTATCGATGCACCTAGTATACAAAGTAGCGGTGCAGGAACTCCTACATTACAATCTGGAAATGATTTGTTATTTGATGTTGTAGGTGAAATTAATTTGCAAGATACTAAAATTGTAAGATTATTAGATCCAACAAATGCACAAGATGCGGCTACTAAAAAATACGTTGACGAAAACACACTTACAAGTTTTGGTATTGGTGCAGACGATTCTACAATTAGAAATGTAGGCCCTGGCGAAAGTATAAAAATTATAGGTGGTACAAACGTAACTACAGCAAGTGATGCTGAAGGTAACATTACAATTAATTCATCAGGTAGTAGTTCTAATTCTTTTGAAACTATAGTGGTTGCAGGACAAAATGATGTTGTAGCAGAATCTTCAACAGATACATTAACACTTGTTGCTGGAACAGATATTTCAATTACTACTAATAACAGTAGTGATACTATTACAATTAATAGTACTGCTAGTGGCGGTGCAAGTAATTTAACACAACTAACTGATGTTAATCTAAGTTCAGTTGAAACAGGACAAATGTTAGTTTATAACGGAACTAACTGGGTGAATGCAAACGGTCCAAGTTATCGTTACGAATTTAATGCTACTGATGCAAGTAACTATCAAGTAGGCGGCCCGGGATTAACAGGAACACCAAATGATCCAGATTTATATTTTAGAAAAGGCAATACATATTATCTTGATAACTCAGGTACAGGTGGCGCACATCCGTTGTTAATAAAAACAACTGCAGGAACAGGTACAGGAAATCAATACACAACTGGTGTTTCAGGTAGTGCAAACGGTGTAATAATTTTTGAAGTACCAATGAATGCTCCATCAACATTGTATTATCAATGTCAATTCCATGCCGGCATGGTTGGCACGATTAACATTTCATAAGGTGTATAAATGAGTGAAGAAAATAAAGCAGTAGTTACATTGCACAAAGGTGTTAATGCTGACGAATTTTTAAATAATATGACAACTACTTTTGGTAGTGACTCTATTCCTGCACGTTCAGTTACAATACACAACGAAAAAATAGATTCTATTAGTAACTTTGATTTTGTTCTTACAAAAGCAGAAGCAGAAACATTAAAGAATGACCCAAGAGTACGAGATGTTCGTTGGGGTACAAAAACAGAAAATGGCATTATGCCTATGCACAATGTTACTGAGCCTGTAAGAAATCACAACAGAGATAACACAGTTGATAATACTGATTATCCATGGGCATTTGCTGAATGTACTTCACGCACAAGTAGATATGCTGGAGGAACAACATCAGACTATACTCATGCTTATAATTTAGATGGTACAGGTGTTGATGTTATAATACAAGATAGTGGAATAGAAGTTGGTCATCCTGAATGGCTTGCTAGAGACGGTGTAACTACAAGATTAAAACAAATTGATTGGCCAGTCGAAAGTGGATTGAGTGGTGTTTACACCCAAGGTGCTCAACACTATACTGATCAATATGGTCATGGTACTCATTGTGCAAGTACAACAGCAGGAAAACTATACGGCTGGGCAAACAACGCTGACATTTATGCTATTAAGATTTTTGATACAGATTTATATGGTGTAAGTGCAAGTTTTAATTTAATGAGAGCCTGGCATAATTTAAAGAAAAATGATAGACCAACTATAGTTAATATGAGTTGGGGATACTTTGGAACTTATACAAATATTGTTGGCGGTAATTGGAGAGGTACAACTTGGACAGGCACTTCTGCTGAAGCACAATACGGAATGATACAAAGAAATTTAAATGGTGGACTTTATACACACCCTATAAGAGTAACATCAGTTGATAGTGATATAGAAGATTGTATCGAAGCAGGAATGATTCTAGTATCTGCGGCAGGAAATGCGGCTCATAAAATGGATTTGTCAACTGGATTAGATTATAATAATTACTGGACAAGTTCAACGCTAGGTAATAGATATTATCATCGAGGCGGAACACCTCAAGCAAGTTCTAATGTAATATGTACAGGAGCAATTGACTATAATTATACTAACGTATCACCAGATCCAGAATACAACAATGGCGCTTTTAGTAATGTTACAGGCAATGGTAGTGATTTTTTCAAACGTGAAGTTACAGTTAATGGCGTAAGAATTATGGCGGCAGGTGCAGTTGGAGGACAAACAGCAGTTCCTGATTCGTTTGTTGAAAAAGTAGCACGTATGTTTGAACTTTTTACAGATCCAACAGGACCTGGAATAAACGGATCAGCACAAAGAGGATTAATACAAAACCTAAGTGGTGACGCAGGAACATATCATGCAGGGGTACCAACAATACAAAGAGTAGCAAGAGGTGCTGGCTCAGACTATAGCACAAACTTTTTAACAGACGCTGGCATTGTATTTTGGGATCTAACAGACTTGTTTGATAATACTGTTCAGAACGATATGGTGTGGTATTTGAATTCAACCGGCGATGGATACGGTGATGGTGACATTGATGCACAAGAAGTTATTGAACACGTATTCCATACATTACACATGCATGGTTTAGATGCACAAACATTAAAAATGTATCCTTTTATAAGTTCAGACTGGGCAACTGGTCCATTATATGCGGCAATGGAAGAAGCATACGATGCAGGTAAATGGGATCCGTCAGGATATAACAATCCATCAAATGATTGGAAGACCGATGGAGATGCATTTGAAGTAGCGGCAAAAGAATATTTGTTTCTACTAAACTTTGCTATGTTTGAGTATACAGAATTATGGGAAAATGGAAGTCTTAGTCCCGAATGGACAGACGATATGCGTACACAGTCTGGTATTCAAACAAATAATCCTCTAGGTTATGCATTACACAATACATATATTGCTCCTGTTATTAGTAGGCCTACGTTGTCAACAATTAGAAGTATATTCCAAGACGGAAATACACCAGCACAAGATGATCCAACTCAAGCAGGACGATCAGGTTATTTTGTTACACAGTTAGTAAAAGAACGATCTACAGACTTTAGCGAAAAAGGACCAAGAGTTGATATTTTTGCTCCTGGTTATGCAATTCAAGCGGCAATTCCAAGTGGAGCAGATTTAGATGCTAATAGTACAACACACCCTGATAATGCAAGTTACAAAATTAGAAAGTTACAAGGAACATCAATGGCATCACCACAAGTTTGTGGTATTTTAACTCAATTATTACAAGCAAGACCCCATTATACACAAGCAGATTGTCTTGCGTGGCTACAAGATCAAGCAGTAGATAACAGACTAAATGACCCAACTGTTGGTACTCCTAGTACAGATTATCAAAATTTTAGAGCATTAAATGGTGCTAATAACAAATATTTACAAACACCCTTTGTAAGTGGTTTAAAGTATAATTTTACAGGCGGAATTAGTTTTTCCAGATAAGCATAAATACTTTTAAGTTTACAACGGAGATACTATTTTGGCAAGTAATGCAAGAGTTATAGCAGACGGAGGCGGCGGCGGAGGCGGCGGCGGAGGCGGCGAATATGCTGGTACAAGAAATGACAGTTTTCACGCTTTATCAGTCAACGACGACGGAATGCTAAAGTACACAAAATTTGATATGATTGATAAAAATTCTACACTTGAAATTTCAACTGATGCTGGAAATTCTAGTTGGGAAGGTATTACCTATAGTTTTGATAACTACAATCATACAACAGGAAAACCAAATAGTAATACGTTATATGATCAATACAAGTTTAGTGGAAGGGATCAATTTTATTTTATCGACGATGATGGTAATCTTATTGTTAGATTCAATGAGAATTATACACACACCGAGCCAAAATAAATAAATAAGGATGGGTAATAGAACATGGCAGATTTTAATCTAGGTAGAATTAAGTTTAAATGGAGAGGCGCTTGGGTAACAGGCTACTCATACATTAAAGACGATGTAGTACTACATGGTGGTATATCATATGTAGTAAAAGAAAATCATACTTCTTCAAATGTCGAAGGCGATCTTTCAAGTGCTAAACTTGAAAAAATGGCAGGCGGTACTGAGTGGAAAGGTGATTGGGTTACAGCAACAGTTTACAAACGTGGAGATATTGTTAAGTACAAATCAAACGTTTATATTGTAACTGAAGGACATACTTCAGGAGCAAACTTTGAAACTTCTACTAGCACAGATGCAAACTTATATATTTCAGGTATTGAATATGATGGCGAATATAATAACGCTTCAGAATACAATATTGGTAACCTAATAACTTATGGAAATTCACTTTACTTAAACATACAACATACAACTGGTAATAATAAACCAAGTGGTACCCCATCTACAACCACTTATACTATTACTGTTAACGTTGACACACTAGGCGGTACTGGTGGAAACAGATATTTTGTAGACGGAACACAAGCACCAGACTTAGCGTTTACTGAAGGTAACACTTATATCTTTAATCAAGATAGTGGTACTAACAACGGACACCCAATACTATTTTCAAGAACAGGAAATGGTACTCATGCTACACCAGCAGGTGCAGTATACGAAGAAGGTGTTGAATATTATTTAGACGGACAATTACAGTTAAGTAAAACACAATACCTAGCAGGATTTGATGCCGCAACAACAAGACAGGTAAGAATTACAGTACCACAAAGTTCACCAAATACTTTATACTGGTATTGTCATAATCATCCTGACATGACTGAACAAGCAACAGATGGTGATTGGTCAACAATCACTGTTAGTGAAAGTTCAACGTATTGGGCATTAGTTGCCGCAGGTTCAGGCTGGAGAGGCGCTTATAATTCTTCTGAAAGTTATTACTTACAAGACATTGTTACATACGGTGGTTATCTTTACATTGCTAAAAATGACTCAACAGGCGTAGCACCAACAGAAACAAACAACTGGGACATCTTTGCAACTTCTTATAATGAAAGAGGTACATGGGATAATACTACAGTTTACTCCGCTGGTGACGTTATCAAGTATGGAGCAAAAAGATATATTGTTAAACAAGGACAAACTCCACCAGTAGGTACAACACCAACAACTACACAATACTATGATGTGTTTGTTGAAGCCTTTGAATACAAAGGAATTTGGCAAGATTCTACAGAATACTATCCAGGAGATATTGTATTAGAAGGTGGTAGATTATGGGAAGCACAAGTAGTACATACTTCTACAGTTTCTAATAACCCAAGTGATCCAGCAAGTGGTGGCGGTATATGGTCAACATTCCTTCCAGGTATGAAATGGAATGGAACATATAATGCAACAACAACATACTATACAGATGATGTAGTAGAATATAATTTAAGTTCTTACATTGCACTAAGAGAAACATTAGGTGATACACCTAGCAGTTCTCCATCAGATTGGAGTCTAGTTGCACAAGGCGATGCAAGTACTATTACTACAACACGTGGTGACATAGTTGTTAGAGGATCAGTTGGAAACATTCCACTATCAATTGGACCAGCAGGTTCATACTTATACAGTGATGGAACTGATGTAAAATGGGGTGCTCAAACTCCACAACAAGATTATTTTGTATCACCACAAGGTGATGACACAAACGATGGTAGAACACCAGCAACAGCATGGAAAACAATTAGACATGCGGCTGACACTGTGTTTAACAGAGGCCAAAGTATTATTGCTATTGCGTCTGGATCATATAAAGAACAGTGTCCAATTAAAGTTGGTAAAGGTATTGTTGTAGAAGGTGGCGGCCTAGGTGCTGTTGACGTACAACCGGATACTACAAATGATAATGGTTTTGGTGTTGGTATATCCGATGACGGATCCACTCCGAATGCCAACTCAGATGTATTCCAAATGAACAATGGTGCAAGATTACGTAACATTGTATTTAGAAACTTTAGTACTGGATCTGTACAAGCATGTTTAGATCCTGGAGTAGGTCCAAATGATACAAGTGTTTGGATTACTTCACAATCACCTTACGTACAAAACTGTACTAACTTTACACCAGGTGGTACTGGAATGAAAATTGACGGTGCTCTACACAATGGTGGTTATAAGAGTATGGTTGCAAATGACTGGACACAAATTAACTCCGATGGTATTGGTGTACACGCACTAAACGATGGACGTTCAGAACTTGTTTCTGTGTTTACATACTATTGTGATGTAGGTTACCTAGCAGAAAGCGGTGGTAAAATTCGTTCAGTTAACGGTTCAAGTGCATATGGTGAATTTGCTGTTAGAGCAGATGGTTTTTCACAAGCAGAAACACCACTAACAGGACACATTAGACTAGCAACACAAGAACTAAACGCTATTCAAGAAGTACAACATGATGTAACATTTAACAATTCATTCAAAGATTCAACAGGTGATATTTTTGCAGTTGGACACACAGCACCAGCGTACTCAGGTACAAACTATGCAACTTTCCAACAAGCATCATCTTACATGTATTTTGCAAGATGGACAGGTAACACATTAGATTGGCAACAAACACTAGGTGCACCAACAAGTGATAACGTTGGTTTCACAGGAGAACTTAATTGTGTATGTGAAGATACTGCAGGTGGTTACTATGCGGCAGGTAGAATTTACCAAAACAGTGTGTACAAAGGTTTTATTGTTAAGTTTACAAGACTAGGTGAAATACAATGGCAGAAAGTTATTTCTGCTACAGATAATATTACAGGTATGGTACATGATGAAAGTCAAGCACTATACATAGCAGGTAATCACTCAACAGCAGGTGCAACACTTGCTAAATTATCAAATGGTGGTGTAATACAATGGAGTGAAACTATCAACTATGATGGTAGTACAACTAACTCAATTGAAGTTGTAAGTCTAGCATTTGGTAGAGCAAGTTTATCAAGTACTGTAACGTACACAACAGAAGG
>Ga0213868_10001306_pt1 | contig 23992 bp, 20 predicted proteins | sample PICome_9_FD_160087 | JGI IMG/M metagenome (GOLD analysis project Ga0213868, IMG submission 160087) | Coastal seawater microbial communities near Pivers Island, North Carolina, United States - PICO127 | ecosystem: Environmental > Aquatic > Marine > Coastal | place: USA: North Carolina... | reverse complement strand
CAGCCGCATGCCGTCGAATGCGTGAAAATTATCCTGTTCCGCGACACCGTCCCGATAGGTGATCTCGCAGTTCATCGCATGGCCCAGACCCCAGATCACGCCCCCTGCAAGCTGCGCTTCAAAGTTGACCGGATCCAGCACACGGCCCACGTCGGCTGCCACAAAGACCTTGTCGATGCGGATTGCACCCTGCACATCGGTAACCTCTACCACCTGGGCGACCGGCACGCCAAAGGCCAGCGTAAAGGCAATGCCCCGCCCGCGACCCGGTCCCAGATCACTGCCCCAGCCCGACATCTCTCCGACGGTTTCCAGCACCTTGCGGGACACATCATGGCTGCACAGCCGCAACCGTTCTGCCAAAGGGTCGACAGCTGCCGCATGGCACAGTTCATCCAGAAAGCTTTCATGCAAAAACCCGTTGCCCGATGCCCCCACGGACCGCCAGGAGCTGACCGGCACCATCGGCGGCACGCGGTAGCCCGTCACCCGGTAATTGGGGATGCCAAAGGGCTGATCCCATGCGCCTGCCACGATCGCCACATCCGGCCCCATCGCAGGCTGGCCCAGCCGCGCCAAAGAAGAGGCCGTGACCGAAGGGGCAGCAATGGACAGATCAAACGCCTCAACCGCCCCGTCCGATACTGCCCCGCGCGCCCGTGCCACAGCCAGCGGCCGGGGAAAGTCATGGGTCATGTCCTCTTCGCGGCTCCAGACCATCTTGATCGGGACATCTGGCAATTGCAGCGCGATCTCAACCGCTTGCCGGACATAGTCGTCCTCCAGCCGGCGTCCGAAACTGCCCCCTGACATCAACGCGTGAACATGCACCTGATCCGGCTCAAGCCCGGCAATGGCCGCAGCGGCCTGCTGCATAAAGCGCGGGATTTGCGTGCCGGTCCAGATATCAAGCCGGTCCGCCGACAACAGCACCATCGCGCTCATCGGCTCCAACGGCGCATGGGCCAGATAGGGAATGCGGTATTCCGCCTCCAGCACATCCGCCGCCCCCTCCAGCGCCGCGACGACATCGCCTTCATCCTTGAAACGGCTGTCCTGCGCATCTTCGGTAAAGGACGCAGCGGCGGCCGCGAATTGATCTTCGGTATCTCCGATATAGGGCGATGGGCCCCAATCACAGCTCACCGCCTGTGCGGCCTGAAACGCCCGCCAGGTGTTATCGGCCACGACCGCAATGCCGCCCGTGATGGGCACGATCGCTTTGACCCCGCGCATCCCCTCGGCCTCTCCGGGGTCAAAGCCAAGGATCCCCCCGCCCAGTGCGGGATTGGTGCGTGTGGTGGCATGCAGCATGCCCTCCATCTGCATGTCGATGCCATAGCTCTGCGTGCCCGTGGATTTCGCCAGCATGTCGGTGCGCATATGGGGTTTGCCCAGATGTCGCCAGCTGGAGGGATCGCGCAGGCTGACGTCTTGAACCACGGGAATTTCCGCCGCAACGCTGGACAGATCGGTATAGGCCAGGGCCGTGCCATCGGGCAGCACCACGGCCCCCGCCTGCGTCCTGAGCTGGTCTTTCGGCAGGCCGGTCTGCTCTGCGGCGGCTGCAATCAGCGTCTCACGGGCCACGGCCCCTGCCAGCCGCAAACGGTCGTACATATCCGGGACGGTCGTTGAGCCCCCGGTCAGCTGCAGGCCCATCAACTTGCCCAGAACGTCTGATGCGCCGCGCCCTGCGCGCGCCATCATGCTGTCTGAGGTGGCCGCAATCGGCATCCCTTCGGCCGCGACCACACCGTTGTAATAGGCCGCCGACGGGGGACCTGGTTCTATCCGGACCTGGTCCAGATCGACATCCAGCTCTTCGGCAATCAGATGCGCCTGAATGGAATAGGCCCCCTGCCCCACATCTGCACGCGGGGTGATCAACGTCACCCCCTGCGCGTCAATCTTGACGAAAGGGTTAAATGTCACTTCGCCCGGTGCCAGCCCTGCCTCCAGCGGGTTCTCCACCTCGCGCTTGTACATATAGGTGCCAAAGGCCACCCCCCCGAGGATCGCCGCCGATCCCACCAGAAAACTGCGCCTTGCGATGGTTTTGATACGTCCCATGACCGCGTCCTTCCTACAGTCGGCTGGCGGCGGTTTTCACCGCTGCACGAATGCGGGGATAGGTCCCGCAACGACAAAGATTGCCGCTCATTGCGGCGTCGATCTGATCGTCTGTCGGTGCCGGATTGAGCGCCAGAAAAGAGGCGGCTTGCATGATCTGGCCAGACTGGCAATAGCCGCATTGCGCCACTTGATGTTCCATCCAGGCCTCTTGGACCGCATGCAGGGCCAGCGGGTTGCCCAGCCCCTCTATGGTGGTGATTTCACCATCGACATCGGCGGCCGCCAACTGACATGAACGGACGGATATGCCATCTACATGGACGGTGCAGGCCCCGCATTGCGCGATGCCACAGCCGTATTTCGGCCCGGTGATGCCCAGTTCATCCCGAAGCACCCACAAAAGCGGCATGTCATCTTCGACATCAACCTCATGCGTCTTGCCATTCACGATCAGCTTCATTCTGCATGTCCTCCTGCCGCGTCTCTAAGCGAGACTAAAGCACCTTTTGAAACAGCCGGGGCATCATATGTCACTGGGCGTGAAAAATTCATTTCACGCCACACCAACAAAGCCGCGCTTGGCGCGAATTATCAGGCCTGCCACCGATGGTGACAAGCCCGACCCCACGTCAGCAGATCGCGTCAGCGCAGAGGTTTAGAACTCCACCACGGCGCGGATGGATTTGCCCTGATGCATCAGCTCAAAGCCATGGTTGATCTCATCCAGCGTCAGCTTGTGGGTGATCATCGGGTCGATCTCGATCTTGCCGTTCATGTACCAATCCACGATCTTGGGCACATCCGTGCGCCCCTTGGCACCGCCAAAGGCTGTCCCGCGCCAGACGCGGCCTGTCACCAGCTGGAAGGGCCGTGTTGAGATTTCGGCTCCCGCAGGTGCCACACCGATGATGATGCTTTCGCCCCAGCCTTTGTGCGCGGCCTCAAGTGCGGTGCGCATTACGGTTGTATTGCCTGTGGCATCAAAGGTGTAATCCGCGCCGCCACCGGTCAGTTCAACCAGATGGGCCACCAGATCGCCCTCAACCTTTGAGGGGTTCACGAAATCGGTCATGCCAAAATATTTGCCGGTTTCTTCCTTGTCGTCATTCAGATCAACACCGACCACCTGATCGGCCCCCGCCATGCGCAGGCCCTGGATCACGTTCAGGCCGATACCGCCCAGACCAAAGACCACGCAGCGCGCGCCGATCTCTACCTTGGCTGTGTTGATCACGGCACCGATGCCGGTGGTGACACCGCAGCCGATGTAGCAAATTTTGTCAAAGGGCGCGTCCTTGCGCACCTTGGCCAAGGCGATCTCTGGCACCACAGTGTGATTGGCGAAGGTAGAGCAGCCCATGTAATGGTGGATCGGCGTGCCGTCCAACATGGAGAAGCGCGTGGTGCCATCGGGCAGCAGGCCCTGGCCCTGAGTGATGCGGATTTTCTGGCACAGGTGGGTTGTGCCCGACAGGCAATATTCGCATTCACGGCATTCCGGCGTGTACAGCGGGATCACGTGGTCGCCCGGTTCCAGCGTGGTGACACCCTCGCCCACTTCCAGCACGATCCCTGCGCCCTCATGGCCCAGAATGGCAGGAAAGATGCCTTCGGGGTCATCGCCGGAGCGGGTGAATTCGTCAGTGTGGCACAGGCCGGTGGCTTTGATCTCGACCAAGACCTCACCGCGTTTGGGCCCCTCAAGGTTCACCTCCATGATCTCAAGGGGTTTTCCAGCTTCGACAGCAACAGCGGCACGGGTTCTCATCATGGTGTAATCCTTTATCTCGGTTTGTCGACAACTGGCCTCAGCACAAATGTGATGTCAAGGCATTGAGCCGGGGCATGCACAGCCCGGCACAAAATTTCGGAGCGGATAGGAAACCCTATCCTCGCATTGCCGCCCCTGAGGGGTCATAGGGCGAAGCAGAAATGACCGTGGCCGCGCGTTCAACGCCCACCACATGCACACGCAACTGCGATCCCGGGGCTGCGTGGGCCTTGTCCACCAGCGCCATCGCCAGTGATGTGCCCAGCGTATGCCCGTAGCCGCCCGAGGTGACAAAGCCGATCTTTGCATCACCTTTCCAGACCGGCTCATAGCCCGAGGCATCTGCGTCAACGGCATCAATCTCAAGCGTTACCAATACTTTATCTGGCGTTCCTGCATCGCGCTCCTTGCGGGCGGCGGCCTTGCCGATAAAATCCTTGGACCAATCTATCCAGCGGTCCATACCGGTCATGCCCGGCGTGTATCCTTGGGTAAATTCCGCCGACCAGATGCCAAAGGATTTCTCAAGCCGCAAGCTCAGCAGCGCGTTGAACCCGTATTCGACCATGCCATGGCCCCCACCTGCGGCCAGCAACTTGTCCCGCAACGCCTTCAGGTCTCCGGCACGGCAGTGCAACTCATAGCCCAGTTCACCTGCAACCGACAGACGCCCGACATGGCAACGCACCAGCCCCACATCCATCTGAGCACAGCCCATGAACCTCAGCGCGTCGGCATCGCCATCCGACAACGCGGCCCTCAGCACCTCGCGCGCCTTGGGCCCCGCCAGTGACATGCCCGCCATCTCATCGCCCAGATCACGTACCGAAACGCCATCCTCAAGATGATCGTTGAACCAGCGCATATGCCATTGGCGCAAATAATAGCTGCCCGTGATCCACCAGCGCCCATCGCCCCAGTTGAACAGCGTCAGATCACCCTTCATGCGCCCGTCATGCCCCAACATCGGGGCCAGTTTCACCCGCCCCGCTGCGGGCAGCTTTGACGCCATCATCCTGTCCAGCCAGGCCGCCGCATTCGGCCCCGTCACCTCAAAGCGCGAAAAGGCGGTGATGTCCAACAAGCCCACATGCGCGCGTACCGCGCGGCATTCGGCCCCGACAATATCATGCGCATTTGAGCGTTTAAGCGACGGTGTTTCGACAAACCCCTTTGGCGCGAAATAAAGCGGCACCTCCAGATCCCAGCTTTGCCCCCAGACCGCGCCCTTGGCATCCATGTCGCTGTAGACACCTGTCATTTTCAGCGGGCGGCCCGCAGGCAGTTGTTCATTCGGATAGGTCATCACAAAGCGTCGGGAATAGAACTGCCCGGTGGTTTGCTTGATGTATTGCTTGTTCTCCGCCCAGATGCCGTAGCGCGCGACATCCATGCCATAGACATCGGCCTCGGGCTCGCCTTGGATCATCCATTCGGCCAGCGATTTACCTACGCCGCCCCCCTGCAGGAAACCCGCCATGACCGCACAGGCCGACCAATAGCCGCGCTTGCCCGGCACAGGCCCCACCAGCGGGTTGCCATCGGGCGAAAAGGTAAAGGCACCGTTGACCCAGGTCTTGACCCCGACGTTCTGCAGATCCGGGTACCGTTCAAAACCCAGCGTCAGCTCATGTTCGATCCGGTCAGTGTCTTCCTGAAACAGCTCCATCCCGTAATCCCACGGCGCACCATCCATGGCCCAATGTTCGGTGTTGGTCTCATAAATGCCCAGCAAAACACCTTTTTGATCCTGACGCAGATAGGTGAACCCCTCAAGGTCCACGGTCATCGGCACCTCAAAGTCGATCTCTTCCAGTTTGGGGATGGTGTCAGAGACGAGGTAGTGATGTTTCAGCGGCGAGACAGGCAGCTCAATCCCTGCCATGCGGCCCAACTGTTTGGCCCAAAGCCCACCGGCGTTGACCACATGTTCGCACGATATCGTGCCCTTTTCGGTCACCACATCCCAGCCCTGAAGGGTCTGGTGCAGCTCTAGCACGCGATTGTGTTCAATCACCGTGGCACCGCGTTTCTTGGCGGCCGTCGCATAGGCGTGCACCGTGCCCGTGGTATCCACATAGCCCTCACGGTCGGCCCACATGCCCCCCAAAAGGCCATCACCCGACATGATCGGGTTCAGCGCCACGGCTTCTTCGACGCTGACCAGACGGCAGTCCTCAATCCCGATGGACTGGAACGTGCGATAGGCCGATTGCAGCCATTCCCAACGGTCCGGCGTGCCCGCCATGGTCAGCCCCCCCGTCATATGCAGGCCGATGTTCTGGCCGCTTTCTGCTTCGATCTCGCTCAGCAGGTCGATGGTATAGGCCTGAAGCGCCGCGATATTGGGATCGGCGTTCAGCGCGTGAATGCCCCCCGCCGCATGCCAGCTGGACCCGGCTGTCAGCACAGACCGTTCCACCAATGCGACATCGGTCCAGCCCAGTTTGGCAAGGTGGTACAGCACCGACGCCCCCACAACACCGCCACCGATGACAACAACTCTGTAATGCGACTTCATGGCGGTGCTCCCTTGGCTTTTGCTGTTTTCAACAGACAGGCAGCACCCGCGCCCGGTCAAGATCGTTTGCGACACGCGCTGCCGCAAACAGGTCAACTCACAATGCCACTTGCGAAAGCGGCACAGCCGCCCTACCTCTTTTGCGAATGATTTGCATTTACAACTGAACGTACTCTATAAGAGGCAAAGGAGAACATTTGTGTTTCTGACCCCGATGAAAACCACCCTCGCACCGGTCCTTGCCCTTGTCATTGCTACAGGCATGGCAACCCAAGCCATTGCCGCAGACAAGATGAAGGTCGTGACCACCTTTACCGTGCTGGCGGATATGGCCGCGCAAGTGGCGGGCGACGCCGCCGATGTGGTTTCAGTTACCAAGCCGGGCGCTGAAATTCACGGGTATGAACCCACCCCCCAGGACATCGTGCGCGCCTATGATGCGGATCTGATCCTGTGGAATGGCATGAACCTTGAACTGTGGTTCGAACAGTTTCTCGGCAATCTGCGCGACATACCCGCCGCCACCCTGTCTGATGGGATTGAACCCATCTCCATTTCGGCAGGCAGCTATACGGGCAAGCCCAATCCACATGCCTGGATGGGTCTGGACAATGCGCTGATCTATATCGACAATATCGAAAAGGCGCTGGCCCGCACGGACCCCGACAATGCGGCCACCTATGCTGCCAATGCCGCCCGCTACAAGGATGAATTGCGCGATGTGATCGCACCTTTGCGCGCGGCAATCGCAACCATTCCCGACGACAAACGCTGGCTGGTGACATGCGAAGGGGCTTTCAGCTATCTGGCGCGTGATTTTGGCCTAAAGGAGCTGTATCTGTGGCCCATGAACGCCGATCAGGTGGGCACCCCGCAGCAGGTCCGCGCGGTGATAGACGGTGTGCGGGCCCACAATATTCCGGTGGTTTTCTGCGAAAGCACGGTCAACACCGCCCCCGCCCAACAGGTCGCGCGTGAAACAGGTGCCAGATACGGCGGTGAGCTCTATGTTGACAGCCTGAGCGAAGCAGGCGGGCCCGTGCCCACCTATCTGGATCTGTTGCGGGTCACGGCGACAACTGTCGCTGACGGCCTGACGCAGGCCAGCAATTAGGACCGGGACATGAAACGAATGGGACGCTGAATGCAGCACATGACCGCAGACCCCAAGGCCGATACCGGCACCAAGGGCGCAGGCCTGATGGCCCGCGACGTCACCGTAACCTACCGCAATGGGCATACCGCCCTGTGGAACGCCAGCTTTGCCATACCGCGTGGTACGGTCACGGCCCTGGTCGGCATCAATGGTGCCGGAAAATCCACCTTGTTCAAAGCGATAATGGGCTTTGTTCCCGTGGCCAGGGGCGACATCGAAATTCTGGGAATGAGCGTGAAGCAAGCGCTTGCCAAGAACCTCGTTGCCTATGTGCCGCAGTCAGAAGAGGTCGACTGGGCCTTTCCGGTTCTGGTCGAGGATGTGGTAATGATGGGCCGCTACGGCCACATGGGGTTCCTGCGCCGTCCCAAAAAGGTCGATCACGATGCCGTCGATGAGGCGCTGCACCGCGTCAACATGCTGGAATTCCGGCATCGCCAGATTGGCGAGCTGTCGGGTGGCCAGCGCAAGCGGGTGTTTCTGGCGCGTGCCTTGGCGCAGAACGGTCAGGTGATCTTGCTGGATGAACCCTTTACCGGGGTGGATGTGAAAACCGAAGATCAGATCGTGCAATTGCTGCGCGAGCTGCGCGATGAAGGCCGGGTGATGCTGGTCTCGACCCACAACCTGGGTTCCGTGCCCGAATTTTGCGACCGCACCATTCTGGTCAAGGGCACAGTCCTGAGCCATGGCCCGACGGAAACGACCTTTACCCGCGCCAACCTCGAAGCGGCTTTTGGCGGTGTCCTGCGCCATTTCACCCTTGGTGGCGACACGCTGCATGACGACGAAGACGCACGGTCCGTCACGATCTTTACCGACGATGAGCGGCCTTTTGTCCAATATGGGGACAAGACCCAGCGCACGGATCAGGGCAATTGATGAGCTATCTGCTGGAACCCTTCGCCTATGGCTACATGACAAATGCCATGTGGGTTTCTGGGCTGGTCGGCGGGGTCTGTGCCTTTCTGTCGGCCTATCTGATGCTCAAGGGCTGGTCGCTGATCGGGGATGCGCTGTCTCATTCGGTGGTGCCGGGGGTGGCGGGGGCCTATATCCTTGGCCTGCCCTTTGCCCTGGGGGCCTTTATCGCTGGCGCTTTGGCCGCCGGGGCCATGCTGTTCCTGTCAGAACGGTCCGGCCTCAAGGTCGATGTGATCATCGGTTTGATCTTTACCTCTTTTTTCGGGCTGGGGCTGTTCATCGTATCGGTCAACCCGATGTCTGTTTCAATCCAGACCATCACCATGGGCAATATTCTGGCCATCACCCCCGAAGACACGCTGCAACTGGCGATCATCGGTTTTGTCTCGCTTGCGATCCTGCTGGCCAAATGGAAAGACCTGATGGTCACCTTCTTTGATGAAAACCACGCCCGTGCAATCGGGCTGCGTCCCGGACTGCTAAAAGCGGTGTTCTTTATCCTTTTGTCGGCCTGTGTCGTCGCTGCCATGCAGACGGTCGGGGCGTTCTTGGTGATTGCGATGGTCGTGACACCCGGTGCCACGGCCTATCTTTTGTGCGACCGGTTTCCGCGGCTGATCATGACCTCGGTTGCGATCGGGACCCTCACCAGCTTTTTCGGGGCCTACGTCAGCTACTTTCTGGACGGCGCCACCGGGGGGATCATTGTTGTGCTGCAAACGCTGATCTTTCTGACTGCCTTTGTCTGGGCACCCAAACATGGTGTCCTCGCGGCCCGGCGCAAGGCACGCCAGGCGCTGCGCGATGGGCCGCAATCGCGGCAGGCGATGTGATGGGAGCCATGATGGATATCGACACCCTTTTGCTGCCGTTCCGCTTTGGCTTCATGCAGAATGCTTTCCTGATTTGCGTCATCGTCTCGGTTCCGACGGCCTTGCTGTCGTGCTTTTTGGTGGTCAAGGGCTGGGCGCTGATGGGGGATGCGGTCAGCCATGCGGTGCTGCCGGGAATTGTTCTGGCCTATATCCTGGGGCTGCCGCTGATTGTCGGGGCCTTTGCGGCGGGCATGACCTGTGCCGTTGCCACGGGTTATCTGGCGACCAACAGCCGGGTCAAACAGGACACGGTGATGGGGGTGGTGTTTTCAGGCATGTTCGGCCTTGGCATCGTGCTTTATGTGTCGGTTGAGACCAACGCACACCTTGATCACATCCTGTTTGGCAACATGCTGGGGGTTGAGGCGCATGAACTTTGGACCGCTGCCATCATTGCCCTTGGGGTGGGCGGCATTCTGGTTCTGAAATGGCGCGACTGGCTGCTGCACAGCTTTGATCCTGCACAGGCCCAGGCCTCGGGGCTTTGGGTGAATTGGCTGCACTACGGGATGCTGGCGGCACTTTCATTGACCATCGTGGCGACATTATCGGCCGCCGGGCTGATCCTGGCGATTGGGCTGTTGATCGCGCCGGGGGCGACTGCATTCTTGCTGGTGCGCACCTTTGGACGGATGCTTTGGGTATCCGTGCTGGTGTGCGTGACGGCCATGTTGCTGGGCACCTACGCCAGCTTTTTCCTCGACAGCGCGCCGGCCCCAACGATCATTCTGATCCTGACGGCACTGTTCGTCGCAGCCTTTGCCCGCCGCCAGATCATCACCCGGCGCATGTCCGCCCGACGTGTCGAGGACGAACAGGCCGCCTGACCCCACCTGCCCCCGCCGCAAGGACCCAAAGGGCGCAACGGCATCCCGAAAAGGGCTGGACGCCCCTTCGGCTTTGCCCGAAAACAGGTCTGTGGGCTGTTCCGGCCCCTGACCCAGCCCAAGCGAGTGTTGTTCCATGCCCGGCAAACTGTCCTTTGATGAACTGAAATCGCGCGTCGCGGAGGGGTCTGTTGATACGGTGTTGGCCTGTTTCGTGGACATGCAGGGGCGTCTGACCGGCAAACGGTTCCATGCGGTGAATTTTGTTGAAACCTCTTTCAAGGAAACCCATTGCTGCACCTACCTGCTGGCCACCGATCTGGAGATGTCGACGCCCGTTGGCTATGCGGCGACCTCATGGGAGACCGGCTATGGCGACTACATCATGGCCCCCGACCTCTCTACGATCCGCCTGACACCCTGGCTTGAGGGGACCGTGATGGTCCTGTGCGATGTTCTGGATCACCACAGCCACGCCCCCGTGCCGCATGCCCCCCGCGCCATGTTGAAAAAACAGATCGCGCGCCTGAAAACCCTTGGTCTTGAGGCCATGATGGCCACCGAGCTTGAGTTCTTCTTGTTCGAAAAAAGCTTTGAGGACATCCGCAAGGGCGGCTTTCGCGATCTGACGCCGATCTCTGGCTACAATGAGGATTACCACATCCTGCAGACCACCAAGGAAGAACATGTGATGCGGCCCATCCGCAATCATCTTTATGCCGCGGGTCTGCCGATCGAGAACACCAAGGGCGAGGCTGAGGCAGGGCAGGAAGAGCTGAACATCCGCTATGCGCCAGCGCTTGATTGCGCGGATCATCATACCATCGCCAAACATGCCATCAAGGAAATCGCCTGGGCACAGGGCCATGCCGCCTCCTTCTTGCCCAAGTGGGACAAGGACAGGGTCGGCAGTTCCAGCCATGTGCATCAATCGCTGTGGAAAGACGGCCAGCCCGCATTCTATGACAAATCCGCCACCCTTGGCATGTCGAAGCTGATGGAACATTACATGGCGGGCCTGGTGGCCTTTGCACCGGATTACACCTTTTTTCTGGCCCCCTATGTCAACAGCTACAAACGCTTTGCCAAAGGGACATTCGCCCCCACCAAGACCGTCTGGTCCGTGGACAACCGCACCGCAGGGTTCCGCCTGTGCGGCGAAAGCAGCAAGGGCGTGCGCGTGGAATGCCGCATCGGCGGGTCAGACCTGAACCCCTATCTTGCACAGGCCGCCATGCTGGCCGCAGGCATCAAGGGGATCGAGGACAAGATGGTGTTGCCGCCCCCAACCAAGGGCGACATTTACGGCGACACGCAGGCTGCCGACATTCCGCAGACATTGCGGGATGCCACGGAAACCCTGCGCAACTCTGCCTTCCTGCGCGCTGCGATGGGCGATGATGTGATCGACCACTACACCCGCTGCGCGGAATGGGAGCAGGAAGAATTTGACCGCGCCGTCACCGACTGGGAAATCGCGCGCGGATTTGAAAGAGCCTGACGCATGCTCAGTTCGGTCACCCCCACTGCCCATACCGCCCCCGGGTCTAACCCGACGCGTTTGACCGCGACGTCACAACTGTCCCGTTTCCCCCGGATCATTCCACCTCAAGAAAGCCCCTGCGCATGACACTTACCGCCAATTGGTCCTACCCCACTGCCATCCGTTTCGGCGCGGGCCGCATTGCAGAGATTGCCGATGCCTGTGCTGCGGCCGGCATCAAAAGGCCGCTGCTGATCACCGACCGCGGTCTTGCCGATATGCAGATCACGACCCGAACGCTGGACCTGCTGGAGGCGGCAGGCCTTGGCCGGGCGATCTTTGCGGATGTGGACACGAACCCGAATGAAAAGAACGCCGCAGCGGGCGTCAAAGCCTTTCGCGACGGGGGGCATGATGGGGTTGTGGCCTTTGGCGGTGGATCCGGCCTTGATCTGGGCAAGCTGGTGGCGTTTCTGGCGGGGCAGACACGACCGCTCTGGGATTTTGAGGATATCGGCGATTGGTGGACGCGTGCCGATGCACAGGCCGTCGCGCCCATTGTGGCCGTCCCAACCACAGCTGGCACCGGATCAGAGGTGGGGCGCGCCTCCGTTATTACCAATTCGCAGACGGCTGAGAAAAAAATCATCTTTCACCCCAAATTTCTGCCAACGGTGGTGATCTGCGATCCCGAACTGACTGTCGGCATGCCTCGCTTTATCACCGCAGGCACCGGATTGGACGCTTTTGCCCATTGTGTTGAGGCCTTTTGTTCGCCCCATTACCACCCGATGTCCCAGGGCATCGCGCTGGAAGGCATGGCATTGGTCAAGCAATTCCTGCCGCGCGCCTATGCAGACGGCAAAGATATCGAAGCCCGCGCGCAGATGATGTCGGCAGCAGCGATGGGTGCCACCGCCTTTCAAAAGGGGCTGGGGGCCATCCACGCCTTGTCGCATCCGATTGGCGCGATCCATCACACCCACCACGGCACCACGAATGCCGTTTGCATGCCCGCGGTGCTGCAATTCAACAAACCCGCAATCCACGACAGGATGGCACAGGCCACGGCCTATCTGGGCATCAAGGGCGGATTTGACGGGTTCTGCGCCTATGTGGATGAGTTGAACGCCTCTCTGGGCATTCCCCGAACCTTGACCGATCTGGGCGTTGAAAACCCCGATGTTGAACGGATCGTTGCGGGGGCATTGAACGACCCCAGCACCGGCGGCAATCCGGTAGAAATGACGCAGGCCAACACCACCGAGTTGCTGCTGGCCTGCCTGTGACGCGGGCCTTGCGCGGTGCCTGCGTGAAAGCCCCGGTTGTTATGCGCAGGATGCTTTCCTTTACCCATCGAAAACCGGGGCCATTGGCATTGCCTTTCAACGCGGCGCGCGGCACCCTGCCGTCAGTCAGAAAAGAGCAGTAAGACATGTGTGGACTTGCCGGCATCCTTGAAAGACCGGGGCAGACACCGGCGGCCCGCGCACAGGAAATCGTGACGCGGATGACGGATGCGATTGCCCATCGCGGACCAGACTCCAGCGGGCAATGGCAGGACCATGAGGCGGGCATCATCCTGGGCCACCGCCGCCTGGCAATCGTTGAGCTGAGCACCGCAGGCCATCAGCCGATGGCATCGGCCTCCGAACGCTATGTTCTGGCCTACAACGGTGAAATCTATAACCACAGCGCCCTGCGCACAGAGCTGGAGCAGCACCGGGGGCCCATGTCATGGCGTGGTCATTCCGATACCGAAACCTTGGCCGCCGGTTTCGATGTCTGGGGCATTGCAGACACGCTGAGGCGCTGCACGGGCATGTTTGCCCTTGCCATCTGGGACCGCAAGGACCGCCGCCTGATGCTGGCCCGCGACCGGCTGGGCGAAAAGCCCCTCTACTACGGTTGGCAGCGCCATGCGGGCCAATCCGTCTTTCTGTTCGGCTCTGAACTGTCTGCCGTGCAGGCCCATCCCGCCTGCGGCAGCACCGTCAACCGGGGGGCCATCACGCAGCTGTTGCGCCACGGGCATGTGGGCGAAGGGCTGTCCATACTGGAGGGCATCCACAAACTGCCCGCCGGTCACATCATGGAAGTAACCCACGCGTCCCAGGCCCCCCAAAGCAGCGCCTATTGGGATGCGGCACAGATCGCGGCGGCCCGCAGCCCCGGCGTGCAAATCCCGCGCGATCCACAGGCTGCAACCGATGCTCTTGAGACCCTTTTGCTGGAGGCCACGGCCCGCCAGATGACATCTTCAGACGTGCCTTTGGGGGCGTTTTTGTCAGGCGGTATCGACAGTTCTGCCGTGGTGGGGCTGATGCAGCATATGTCGGACCGTCCCGTGCACACTTTCTCCATCGGGTTTCAGGAACCCCGCTACGATGAGGCCGGCTTTGCCAAAGAGGTGGCCTGCCATCTTGGCACCCATCACACAGAGCATTACCTGTCCGATACGGATCTGTTGGACGTGGTCCCGCAGCTGGCCAGCATGTTCTCAGAACCCTTCGCGGACAGTTCGCAAATCCCAACCTACCTGGTGGCCAGACTGGCCCGCGAGCATGTGACCGTCGCCCTGTCTGGCGATGGCGGTGACGAGCTGTTTTGCGGCTATGACCGCTACCGCCAGGGCACGCGGATGATGCGCTATCTGGACGCCCTGCCCCGCCAGTTGCGGCAAGCAGGCGCAGGGGCGGTACGCGGCATTCCTGCCCATCTTTGGGGCCATGTGATCGACCCCTTCAAACCGACGCCACAGGGCAAGGAAACCAACGGCCAGCGGCTGCACCGGCTGGCCGATTATGCAACCAGCGCCGATGTCGAAGAACTGCACCGCAAGATGGTGTCGCGCTGGCGTTTTCCCCAGACGGCCGTTCTGGGCGGCGCTGAGCCACCCAGCCTGCTTGCGGAAAACCTGCCCGGCGGGGGGGATCTGAATGCCGCTGAACGGATGATGCAGCTGGATACCATCACCTATCTGCCCGATGATATTCTGACCAAGGTGGACCGCGCCTGCATGGCCGTCTCCTTGGAAAGCCGCGCGCCACTGTTGGATCACAGGGTGGCTGAATTTGCCTTTGCCCTGCCCTTTGACATGAAGCTGCGCGATGGGAAATCGAAATGGCTGCTGCGCCAGGTGCTTTACCGTCATGTGCCTGCCGCCCTGATCGAGCGGCCCAAGATGGGGTTCGAAGTCCCCATCGGGCTATGGCTGCGTGGGGCCTTGCGCGACTGGGCGGCTGACCTTTTGTCCCCCGACAGGCTAAAGCGCGAAGGCTATCTGCACCCCGAGGTGATCACGACGATGTGGCGTCAACATCTGGCCGGAAGCCATAATTGGGGGATGCAGCTGTGGCCGGTCTTGATGTTTCAGTCATGGCTGGCGCATCAGTCCGGAACCGCCTGAGGGTTTTGTCTACGCCTGCGCAGCAGCGACCAGATGGGCCTGTCGCGCCTCAATCTCGGCCACCGCCCGCGCCTTGCCCACCACCAGCGCACGGCGTTGATAGGCCCGGATAAAGCGGCGCAAATCAGGGTCATCCAGTTGCGGCATCCGCCTGATCCATGCCGCCAGATAGCCCTGCATCATGGCCAGACCACCCAATATCAAAGGCGGCTCTGCCATGCGAAACACGCAAGAGGCGGCAAAAAACAGCGGGTCTGACCCCATGAAATACTGTCCCCTCCCATGTCGCCTGCGGCCCGTATAGATTGAAGATTGGGACGATCCCATCGGGCGCAGATGTTCAAACCGCAACTCCGGATCATCCCAGCTGACCGCTTGCCATCCCAGCTGGCGTGCCTTGTGGCAATCTATCGCGTCCCACATCACTTCGCGGACGTAGCCACCGATGGCCTCAAAACATTCACGCCGGTAGAATTTGGTCATGCCAACCGACATCTCATCGCCCCGACGCTCTGACACAAGAGTGCCGTTCTGCCGGATGTAGGGTTTGCCCGAACAGGTGCCAATGCGCGGATTGGCCTGCATGCGCGCCATCAGTCCTGCAAAATAACCGGGCGGCAGATCCAGATCCAGATCCAGCTTGCATGAATAGGCGAACTGGCTTTGGTCCACCGTATCCAGCCCGGCATAAAAGGCCTCAACCACACCGGGCCCCACTGCGCGGTGGCCCCGGTCTGGCTTGTGCACCACGCGGATCCAGTCGTGGGCGGCGGCATATTGCGCCAGTATTTCAGGCGTTTCATCGGTGGAGCCGTCATCCACAATCACCCAAAGAGCAGGGGCCACCGTTTGCGCCACGGCACTATCAAGCGTCCGGCGCATAAAGGCCGCTTCGTTGCGGCACGGAGAGATAAGCACATAGGCGTTCGGGTCTGACATCCGTCGCACCCTAAAGGACAGATATGCCCCTGAACAAGCGATGACAGCGCAGGTGCCGAAACAATCCTGCGGGCCACACCTGTGGCCGCGCGGACATTCAACGCGGCCTGCAACGCGGCCCCATCCCTGAATATCGTTTCTTTTCGGCAAAAACCGTGATCAAACTCAACCCAGCGCACTGACCACCCACCGCGAAAGGACTCTCATGACCGCGATTGCCTATATCATCAATGGACCGAACCTGAATTTGCTGGGCCAGCGAGAGCCGCAGATCTATGGCCATGAGACCATTGAGGATGTGGCAGCCAGTTGCGAAACACTGGGGGCCACCTTGGGCATCAAGATCAAGGCGATGCAATCCAACCATGAGGGCCAGATCATTGACTGGATCCATGAGGCACGCCTTGAGGCGGCCGGGATCATCATCAATCCGGGCGCTTTCACACATACGTCGATTGCCATTCTGGATGCGCTGAATGCTTTTGATGGCACCGTGTTCGAGGTCCATATCTCTCAGGTGCACAAACGCGAGGCCTTTCGCCATCATTCCTACGTCAGCTTGCGTGCCGATGGCGTGATCGCGGGCTTTGGCACCGAAGGATACGAGCTGGCCCTGCGCCGTCTGGCCAGCATTCTGGCCCCCTGACCTGCCACGCGTTACAGGTGCTGGATGGTCCAGTCTGCCATCTGCGGCAGCACTACGGTCATGACGCGCTGAAACGCCGCCACGATCGTGACGGGATCTTCGTTCTCGGCTGCTGCTGACTGCATGAAACTGCGGGTTGCGATGACCCTTTGGTCGCGGTCATTCAGGACGGTCAGGTCAATATCCACCAAGGCTTCGAATGTATCGCCCTGCCCCACGGTGACCTCAAAGGCATCAATGCGCACAAGCAGGGCCTTGTCCGGCACCGGACCTGCGTCATTGCGCCCGACATATCCCACGCGGTTGGTGTCTGAGATGCTGCGCACCAGCAGCGACTGCAGGACCAACGGCAATTCATCGCTCCAGCGGGCATCAGGCAGATAGGCCACAGAGGATGCTTCAGGCCTGATCATGATCCTATCCGTGGCCAATGCTGCCGATGCCTGCGGACGCGCGATCAAAACGGTCCGGCTGGTGCGTCTGCCCTTGGACGACCCTGAGACGGAAATCAGATCGTAGGTATCGAGGGGGGCGGCGGCCGCATTCAAAGAGGTGAGCGTGCCACAGCCGCCCAAGGTACAGACCGCCCCCAGCAGGGCAGCGCGGCGGGTTATTGCGGGTGTTTGCATATCGTCATTTCCTATATTCGGGAACGCGGTCATCCAACAGGAACCGCGCCGGATTACGCTCTATCCGGCGGATCAGATCCCCCAGTTTGGTGACCAGACCGCGGGCTTCGCCGGCCAGTCTGGTAATCTCGGGCAATCCATTCTGGGCAAAATCGCCAATGCCCGGCGTGCTGTTGCGCACCCCTTGCTGAACCTCCGCCACCACCGCATCGCTGCGCGCGATCAAGGCGCGCAGTTCTTTGGTGATTTGCGGCACGTCGCGGGTAACATCCGCGATTGTGGTCGTGATCTGATCCGTAGCGCTGCGCATATCAGCGATCATCGGGGCAAAGTCAGTGTCCAGCACCGCCGATGTCGCATCAAAGGCGGTCTGGGCTGATCCCAGCGCACCTTCGGCGACCCCCAAGGTCGTCTCCAGCTTGCCCAGACTGACCTGTGCCTTGTCAAACAGGGCGCGGGCGGACGCCATAGCCGTTTGCACCTGATCAGCCATCGGATCAAGTTGCCCGGTCAGCCCCGTCAGATCAGAGGCCACAGCATCAACCGCAGCACGTGCCGTGGCGATGCCTGAACGGATGTCGGTCATGATCGCGGGCACGTCATTGAGGGCAATCGTCTGGATACTGCCGAGCGCCGCCTTGGCATCGGCCAGAACATCGCGGGCTTCTGCAACCATCAATGTCCCGTCCCCATCTACCAGATGATCAAAACTGTCAGAGGCGTCGGTGACCGCCAGAAAGGCTTCGTTGGCCGCCTGCAATGTCTGCTCCAGCTCCACCAGCCGCGCATTCAACAACGCTGAGGTATCGCGAAAGCCGTCCAGCGTGTCGCCGGACCGGGTCTGCAGATCAACAATGGCGATATTGGTCTGTGAGGCCGCCTGCGACACCTGTTCAAGGATACCGGGAAGCTGGTCGCTCAACAGCCGCTTTGCCTGCTCAAAGGTATCTTCGGCGCTGCCTATGGCACCCGCAGATTGGGCCAACACCTGATCCGCGGTCTCGAATGCATCCCTGACGGCCACCAACGTGCCGTCGGCCTGTTCCAGCGTCGCCACAGCGGACCCCGCGATCCCGTCCAGCTTTTCCGTAAAGGCGGTAATCTGCGCCGTGGCCTCGCGCACAGTTGTGGTGATGTCAGAGAAATCGCCCAAAGCCGCGTCCAGCCGACCAGAGGAGGCATCCAGATTGCGCAGAATGCTGGTGACATAGGCCTGGTTCTCGGGACCAGTCAACGCCTGGAACTGGACCAAAAGCTGTTTTGCCTCCACCAAAATATCAGGCGCATCCTCAACCAATGTCTGCACAGTAGAGCGGCGCGACGGGATGATCTGCCAGCCGTCGGCATTGGCAATCAGCGGGGCGGCCCCCGGTGTGCCCCCCGACAGCGAAATATAGGCCACCCCTGTAACCCCTTGGGACTGCAGCTGGGCGACTGTATCGGCGCGGATCGGCGTATCGGATTCCACTTCGATCGTGGCAAATACCTTGGACGGGTCTTGAGCGGCGATGCGCAGCCCAATGACCTTGCCCACTGAAATGCCGTTGAACAAGACATCCCCAGAGGGATCCAACCCCGAGACATCTTCGAACAGGACGCCATAGGTGGTGTATTGACGGTTCACCTGCACACTGGCCAGCCAGATAAAAAACCCCAGCGTGCCCAGAATGGCCAAAAGCGTGAAAACACCGATCAGAATAAAATTTGCGCGGGTTTCCATCAGCTTTCCCCTGTTTGCCGGGCTGCGACCCCTGCCGCGCGTGCACGTGGGCCGTGGAAATATTCATGGACCCAAGGGTGATCGACCTGCAGCATGTCCTGCATCGTCCCCACGGCAAGCACCTTTCGGTCCGCCAGCACCGCAACACGGTCACAGATCGCATGCAGGCTGTCCAAGTCATGGGTGACAAAAAAGACGGTCAGACCAAGTGCGGCCTGAAGCTGTTTGATGAGGATGTCAAAATCTGCCGCGCCAATCGGATCAAGCCCTGCGGTCGGTTCATCCAGAAACACGATCTCTGGATCAAGCGCTATGGCGCGGGCAAATCCCGCCCGCTTGCGCATCCCCCCCGACAGTTCGGAGGGATATTTCGCCATCGCATCCTCTGGCAGGCCGACCATGCGGACCTTGATCCCGGCCAGGGTTTCACGCAGCGGCGCATCCAACTGCAATTGTTCGCGCATCGGCGCTTCGACGTTCTGCCGCACGCTCAAGGATGAGAAAAGCGCGCCATCCTGAAACATCACGCCCCAGCGCCGGCGCAATTGGCGGTACTCCTGCTCGGACGTGTCCCGCACGCTTTTGCCAAACACTTCGATCCGGCCTGCATCGGGCTTGAGCAGACCAACGATCGCGCGCAGCAAAACGGATTTGCCCGTCCCCGACCCGCCGACAACGCCAATGATCTCACCGCGCCGAACATCAAGGTCAAGCCCGTCGTGGACCGTATGCGTGCCAAAGCGCGTGACCAGATCACGTACCTTGATGATGATGTCATCAGACTGCTCCATCATACCCCGACCACCGAAAAAAAGATTGAGAACATCGCATCCATGACAATCACCATAAAGATCGACAAAACCACCGAGGCCGACGTCAGACGGCCCAGAGATTCCGCATTCCCGCCCACCATCATCCCTTGGTAGCATCCAATGATACCAATGATCAGGGCAAAGAACGGGGCCTTGATCATGCCCACGCCGAAATGCCACACATCCGTATTCCCGACCAAGCGGGACTGGAACACAGCCGGTGAAACCCCCAATTCGATCCATGACATCAACGCGCCCCCGAGCAAGCCAGATATATCCGCGATAAACCCCAATGCGGGCAACATCAGCATAAGCGCCAGCACGCGTGGCACCACAAGGATCGTCACGGGATCAAGGCCAAGGGTCCGCATGGCATCAATTTCTTCGCGCATCTTCATTGAGCCTATGGCGGCCGTAAAAGCAGACCCAGACCGCCCCGCGACGATGATCGCAGTCAGCAATATCCCCAGCTCACGCAGAACTGAGATTGCGATCAGATCGACAACAAAGACTTCCGCACCGAACTGGCGCAGCTGTGCGGCCCCCTGAAAGGCCAGCACCACACCGATCAGAAACGCCATCAGCGCCACGATCGGCACTGCGTTCAGGCCGATTTCCTGACAGTGATGCACCAATGAGGTCAGGCGCAGGCGCCGTGGATGGACCACGATCCCCCCCAGGGTGATCATCACCTGCCCCAGAAAGGACAACAGCTCTACGGTCATGCGCGCGCCGCGCATGGTTTTGCGGCCAAAGGCCTCCAGCCGGTCAAGCAGCGACAGGTGCCGCGTCAACGCCATGTCATGCGGCGGCATATTGTGCCTCACGGTCTCAATCAACTGGGCCTGCGCCGGTGTTGCGCCAGTGATCGTCAACACCCTGCCGTGCCGCGATGCATGCTGTTCCTGATCCACGACAAACCAGGCACCGGCAGTGTCCAGCTGTGACACCTGCGCAAGATCAAGGGTAGCGATCCCCCTGCTGCTGGGGTCGTCCCAATCTCTGAGCAGGTCTTCGACCGTATCGATACGCAAGGCACCGCTCAGCAAAAGGCTGTTGCCCTGTTGGACAAAACCAAAGGGTCCGGCGGCCGGGGCCGTTGCAGCGGTCACACGAAAGGCCATTCAATATGCGGCAGGGGTGATGCCCCAATGACCAACCCTGGACATGGTCCCCCCGAAGGGCTTTGGCACCGTTCTGCAAACCAAGTCTTCATAAGCCACCTTTGCCCGGCTAAGCTGTTGTACTTTTGAGGATTATCCGATCCCAGGCGGCGTGGTCGTTGACCGAGATCAAATAAAACTGCTGGAAATATCTTATATTCTGAAAGTGTCCCGTTTCCAAAGCGCAGGTGGGCACGGGCATGAAAGACGCGTTGATATCGGGACATGCCCCGCGCACGGCCGACGCATCCCTATCAGGGCTGAAGGCCCTTGTCACTTTTGGTAAACCTTGCCTTGCTCACCCGGCTCGATCATGGGGTTCGCCCCGCCTCTGGGCGCAGAAAACGAATGCATGCTCATGGCACACTTGTGGTCCTTATCGTTTTTTGGTGGCATAGGTGGGTGCAGGCAGGCATAGGCCCGCAGTAAACCCCATCTTCAAACACGCTGCGCCCAGACCGGCGCGGCCTGCCCAAAAGGACCAGATGATGCCCCCCAAGATCGATCCCGCCCGCTTTGTCAATCTGCAGGTAGAGGCGCATGACGACGGGGTGTGGGTTGTGACCCTGAACCGCCCCAGCAAACGCAACGCGCTGGATATCGACACGATTGAAGAGCTGGTGGACTTTTTCTCTGTAGCGCCACGCGCCGGTGTGCGGGCGGTTGTTCTGGCAGGGTCCGGGGATCATTTCTGCGCCGGGCTTGACCTGATCGAACATCATGACCAAGACCGAAGCCCCGCAGATTTCATGCACGTCTGCCTGCGCTGGCATGAGGCGTTCAACAAGATGGAATATGGCGGCGTGCCGATCATCGCCGCCTTGCAGGGCGCTGTCGTTGGCGGTGGTCTGGAACTGGCCAGCTCTGCCCATCTCAGGGTGATGGACCAGACAGCATACTTTGCCCTGCCCGAAGGGCAGCGCGGGCTGTTCACAGGCGGCGGTGCCACCATCCGCGTCACTGATCTGGTCGGCAAATCGCGCATGATCGACATGATGCTGACGGGACGTGTCTATCAGGGACAGCAAGCCGTTGAGATCGGTCTGGCGCAATATATCGTCGAGGGATCAAGCTATGATGCGGCGCTGGATCTTGCCCGCAAGGCGGCGCAAAATCTGCCTTTGTCAAACTTTGCGATCTGTTCAGCCGTGAGCCATATGCAAAACATGTCCGCGATGGATGCAGCCTATGCAGAAGCCGTGGTTGCAGGTGTGGTCAACACCCAGCCAGACGCCCGTGCGCGGCTGGCTGCCTTCGCAGACAAAAGTGCTGCCCGCGTGAGGCCGAACAGCAAATAGGCCCTGACCGGTCGCCAACAGGCAACTGCTATGCTTGCGCAGAACTGACTGGCCCTAGAAGCAGATCAGCAGGCATCAGAATGTCATTGGCAAGCCCTGCACCCCTTAACGCAGTGAAGTTATATATCTCAATGCGTTAAGGGACAGGCGATCTGTCAGGCATTGCCAGAACCGCCTTAGACGGGAAAATTGCCCTCATCGAATGGATCAAACTCACCGTCTTCGGGCCGGTCATCGGCCTGCTGCTCCTCTGGGGGGGCGGGCCTATCCGGCTCGGGGCTTTTGGCTGGCACTATCTTGGGGTCGGCCCCTTCAGGGCTTGGCACGCCGGTGGGCGGTTTGCTGAACAAAATAGTCGGGGCCTGCGCTGTCATTTGTATGATCCTGTCTTGTTATGTTTGAACGCCCTCAAGAGCGTTTTCGGAAAACCCTGTGTCAGGTATTTCAAGGAGCGGTTTAACAGCTGCCCGGAACGCCGCATTGACCGCGATCAACGCAATGTCCGTCAGTTAGTGATACAGGGCATCTGCCGCGATGGTCAGCTGTGATCGGCCGTCACCGACAACCTTGCGATCACAGCCTGCAACGCAGGTATGGTCCTTTGCCGTGCCGCCAGACGCTGGCGCGCTGTTTCCAGCTTCAGATGTGCGACCTCCAAATGGTGCAAGGCGCGCTCGCGGCGCAGATATAGCTGGCGGACAGGCGATCCGGGGTTCCCGATGGAAAATATCGCGTGGGAATGTGTCGCGGGCAACCAGCGGTTCACCTCCTCCAGGGCCATCTCCCATGCCCGGTCTGCTTCCAGGTAGCGCCGGTATGTTAAAAGCAGCACGCGCCGCCTTGTGGTAAGTTCAGCATGCATTTCCACCTCCATCACTGTGTCAGACCCGCGAGGGGCGAAACCCGTCTGGGTCCGCCTATGGGTCCGCTGTCGTCCCTGTCTCTGTGTCAAATGTGTCATTCAATGCCGCCGCCATGGCGCGCTTTACCTCTTGGGGCTGCCCGTCGATAAGCGCCGTCAGCCGCTGCAGGTCCCGCCGGGTCTGATGCAGTCGGTCGATCAAGGTCAGGACCACTGGCAAGGCTTGGGTCGGCAGCGACATATCTTGCCTCAGATCACACAAAAGGCGGATGCGGGCGATGTCCAACTCGTCAAAGACCGGCCCTGCCGGTCCCTGCGCGGGGCGCACCCACCCCCTGCGGACCCACAACCGCAGCTCTTTCAGACTGAGCCGCGTGACATGGGCGACAACCGTCTGCTCATCAAAGCTCATAGCATCCTCCAAATGTCTTTTCGGGGATCAAATCTGGCGTGTTCCTGCCACTGCTTTGCCAATTCCTGCATTTTCTCATCCGTCTTGGCAGGCAGAACGATCTTGAGGCGCACGAATTGATCACCCGCGCGCCCCTTGGCCGCAACGATCCCCTTGCCCTTGAGCCGCAGACGGTGGCCCGATGAGACACCCTTGGGGATCGTCATCGTGACCTTGCCCGATATGGTCGGGACATCAATCCTGGCCCCCAGCACGGCCTCATCAAAGGAGATCGGCAACTCCATTTCAATATTGTCGCCATCCCGCACAAACAATGGATGCGGGCGGATGCTGACCGAGACCAGCGCGGCACCTGCCGGGCCCTTGCCGATGCCGGCCCCGCCCTTGCCCCGCAGCCGCAAGGTCTGACCGTCGCGCAACCCGGGGGGGATCGTGATCTCCAGCCGCTTTCCATCTGGCATGGTCACGC
>Ga0213868_10001304_pt1 | contig 24022 bp, 22 predicted proteins | sample PICome_9_FD_160087 | JGI IMG/M metagenome (GOLD analysis project Ga0213868, IMG submission 160087) | Coastal seawater microbial communities near Pivers Island, North Carolina, United States - PICO127 | ecosystem: Environmental > Aquatic > Marine > Coastal | place: USA: North Carolina... | reverse complement strand
GACCTGTTCTACATCAACACGTCCGACGATGCTATCCACCGCGCGAATGGCAGATCGCAAGTCTTCCGCGATCAAATCCGTCATTGCCATTTCATCATCCATAGCGCGCTGTGCATCGTCCATATAATCAATTGCCCGCATCATCGCTGTCCGGTGACGTTCACGCATCGCAATCCCGATATTCCCGACCTTGTGGCTTAGTCTTTCTGACACTTCAGAAATCAGCGCATCAATCCCTGCGCCAGTCTTCCCGGATATGGCCAGCCCACCACCTTGCGCAATGTCAGCTTTCCCCTGCACAATAAGGTCGTCTGGACCAAGATTGAGCGACACTCCGTTTACGTCTAAAACCAGATGAATACGCAGATCTGCACGTGCTGCACGTTCCTTTGCCCGCGCAACGCCTAAACCTTCAACTGTATCATCGGTTTCGCGTAAACCTGCTGTATCCAATAACGTCACTGGCAGTCCGCCAAGATCCATCCGCACCTCGATCACATCCCGAGTTGTTCCCGCAATCTCTGATGTAATCGCAACATCGCGGCCTGCCAGCTTATTCAGCAATGTCGATTTGCCAACATTTGGCGCACCAATGATTGCCACCTCAAAACCATCTCGCACCCGTTCTGCCGCGCGCACACCGTCAGCCTCGCGCTGCATTTCCAGTGCAACACCACGTAGCAAGTCGCGGACTTCTGGTGTCACGTCGACTGGTACATCTTCATCAGCAAAGTCTATCGTCGCTTCAAGCAAGGCTGCAGCTCTAATCAGCCTTGTCCGCCACCCATCTGCTAGCACACCTAACGCTCCGGAAAACACCCTGACAGCTTGCTTTCTCTGGCCCTCAGTCTCTGCGTCGATCAAGTCCGCAAGACCCTCAACCTCTGCCAAATCAAGGCAACCGTTTTCCAACGCACGGCGGGTAAACTCGCCTGCCTCGGCCTGTCGCAACTCTGGGTGATTGCCCAATACGCATAAGATTGCGCTGACAACTGCAGGGCTTCCATGCAGCTGCAACTCAACAACAGCCTCTCCGGTAAAGCTCTTTCCTGCATCAAATCGCAAGACCAGCGCTTCATCCAGCATCTCTCCTTCAGCATCATAAAGCCTGCGAAGGCCGCGCATTTTTGGTACATCGCGGCACAGCAAAGCCGCCGATGAAACAGCCATCGGCCCCGAAATACGCACCACAGCAACGCCAGCACGGCCTTGCGCAGTTGCTAATGCAAAAATGGTATCCATATCCAACCCATTGTTTTATAACAATAAGTTATGTGTTCATTGAATCGAAGAAGTCAGAATTTGTCTTGGTTTGCTTTAGCTTACCGATCAAAAACTCAATCGCGTCGGTCGTGCCCATCGGGTTTAGGATGCGACGCAGCACATATGTCTTCGCCAGATCGCCCTTATCAACCAACAGTTCTTCCTTGCGGGTACCAGACTTAAGAATGTCCATCGCCGGGAAGACGCGCTTGTCTGCTACCTTACGGTCCAACACGATCTCGCTGTTGCCGGTACCTTTGAATTCTTCAAAGATCACTTCGTCCATACGCGAACCCGTATCAATCAGTGCCGTTGCAATGATGGTCAGTGACCCGCCTTCTTCGATGTTACGTGCGGCACCAAAGAAGCGCTTAGGACGCTGCAGCGCGTTCGCATCGACACCACCTGTCAAAACCTTACCAGAGGACGGCACAGTCGTGTTAAACGCCCGTCCCAGACGCGTAATCGAGTCCAGCAAGATCACAACATCACGCTTGTGTTCGACCAACCTTTTGGCTTTTTCGATGACCATCTCGGATACCGCCACGTGACGTGTCGCTGGTTCGTCAAACGTCGACGAAACAACCTCACCTTTTACGGACCGCTGCATATCCGTAACTTCTTCTGGACGTTCATCAATGAGCAAGACGATCAGATAGCATTCTGGGTGGTTCTTACCAATCGAGTTCGCGATGTTTTGCAACAAAACCGTTTTACCGGTCCGCGGGGGCGCAACGATCAATGACCGCTGTCCTTTACCAATTGGTGCCACCAGATCAATGATCCGGGCAGAACGATCCTTCACGGTCGGATCATCAATTTCCATCGTCAAACGCTCGTCAGGATAAAGCGGCGTCAGATTATCAAAAGCAACCTTGTGCTTGGCTTTTTCTGGATCTTCAAAGTTGATTTGCTCAACCGACGTCAAAGCAAAGTAACGCTCTGAATCGTTTGGTTCTTTCATAACGCCTTCAACAGTATCACCCGTGCGCAGCGAATGCTGACGGATCATGTCTGGCGAAACATAAATATCGTCAGGACCTGGAAGATAGTTCGCTTCTGGCGACCGCAAGAAACCAAAACCATCTTGCAGAACTTCCAAAACACCATCACCGCCGATGACCCATTCTTCGTCCGCCCGCTCTTTCAGAATGGCGAACATCATATCGCCCTTCCGCATCGTCGATGCATTTTCGACTTCGAGCTCTTCAGCCAGTGACAAAAGATCTTTCGGGCTTTGCGCCTTAAGATCGGCAAGGTTCAGACGGTGCTGAGTCATAAATATACCTCGACCGATGAAAACATCGGCAACTTTTCGAATAATCGTGGAAATCTACTTTCCCGGACGGGAAGCCCCTAAGCCATTACGCATCTCGCGCCTTTGAGTCAATCAACCTCTTAGAAAGGCCGCACAACCACTGCAACGACGATCAACAACATCAGCACAGTCGGAACTTCGTTAAACAATCTATATGTTCGCCCGGAACGCGTGTTCGTGCCCAGCGCAAATTCTTTGCGTCGCACACTCATCCAACCGTGTGCGCCTGTCATCAAGATCACCGAACCCAACTTAACCCACGACCATACCGCACCCCAATCAAAGGCACCCAAACCGATCATAATCAATCCCGCAATCCACGCCACAATCATAGCTGGATTCATAATCACGCGAAGCAGCTTTTCTTCCATCACCTGAAATGTCTGGTCCAGCTCTGAACCCACTTTTGCCCGTTCTGCATGATAGACAAAAAGTCTAGGCAGATAAAACAAACCTGCCATCCATGCGATGACTGCCATGATGTGCACCGCCTTGATCCAAGGATATAGGCTTTCAAGAATTTCAAACATGGCTTCAATCTCTCTTAGGGTCTCTCTTCCATAATAAATATATAAGAAGAAAGAAAAGATGATGTTGTAGTTAGTCACTTCTATTTCTGTGGGTTGTTTTTTTATCCTCATAGTTATCCCGACTGACGATAGTGGGCATCAAAGGCGAAATCACAAATAGAGAAAAATATTATGTATCAATAACAATGACTTATAAGTATACCGTTTTCGCAAAAAAAGGGCAAATACCCACTAGACACAGAAACCGTCATGATTCCTCCACACCTTGGACTTATCCATACTCACAGAGGAAGAAATGAGCCGAGCCTCAGTGAGACCCCAGAGTTCTACCCAATCCCGGGAATGATGTTAGTTATGCCCAGATCCACACGCATACCCACACAAAGTTTGTCCCAAAGGTTATCCACATGAACGATCGCATTATCCTCGCTTCTGGTTCGGACATTCGCGCGCAGTTATTGAGCAACGCATGCGTTGCGTTTGAAGTCTCTGCAGCGCGCGTGGACGAAGATGCGGTGCGTGCGTCGTTGGAAGCGGAACAAGCATCGCCACGCGATATTGCCGATACACTCGCTGAACTCAAAGCGCAGCGCGTTGCTGCCAAGAACCCGGATGCGCTTGTGATTGGGTGCGATCAGGTCCTCGCATTTGGCCAGACAATCCTTAACAAACCGCAAACACCAGAAGAGGCTTTGTCGCAACTTAAGATGTTACGCGGCCAGAAGCACCAACTTCTGTCTGCCGCTGTGATCTATGCTGATGGCAAACCACAGTGGCGACATGTCGGTGTCGTACGCTTGCAGATGCGCGATGCGTCGGACGCGTATCTTGCGGATTATGTCGACCGGAATTGGGATAGCATTCGCTTAGCGGTCGGCGCGTATAAGCTGGAAGAAGAAGGAGTGCGACTTTTTACACGCATCGACGGGGATTATTTCAACGTACTTGGCTTACCGCTGCTGGAACTCTTGTCTTATCTGACGCTACGCGGAACATTGCCGTCATGACAAATATACCGCGCGCAGGCGTGATCGGAAATCCGATTGCGCATTCCCTATCGCCAAAGCTCCATGGCTATTGGCTGAACCGTTATGGCCTTGAGGGCAGCTACACCGCCCTCAAAGTGACCGAGGACGCATTAGAGAAAACTCTGCGTGAGTTGCCAAGTCAGGGTTTCATCGGCGCAAACGTGACGATCCCGCACAAAGTGAATGTCATGCAATTCGCCGATCAGATCACCGACCGTGCAACGTTGATCGGCGCGGCCAACACCTTGATTTTCAAAGACGATGGCCGGATCTTTGCTGATAATACAGATGGTTACGGTTTTATGGCCAACCTGCGTCAAGGTGCGCCTGACTGGGACCCAAAAGCAGGACCAGCCGCAATCTTTGGTGCGGGCGGGGCAGCGCGCGCTATTATCGTGGCTCTTGCTGACGCAGGTGTCCCCGAAATCATCATTTCAAACCGGACCCGCCCCAAGGCAGAGGCATTGCGCGATGACTTTGGCGCACGCATTTCAGTGATCGATTGGGTTCAGGCAGATAAAATGCTCGAAGAGGCCAATACCGTCATAAACACAACATCTCTTGGGATGGTCGGTGCGCAAGACTTCAAAGTACCGCTTGATAAGATGCGCAAAGACGCCGTCGTGACCGACATCGTTTACAACCCGTTGAAAACGCCTTTCCTCGTTGCTGCCGAAAAGCTTGGGTGCACTACCGTCGACGGTCTCGGCATGCTGCTACATCAAGGTGTCCCTGGGTTTGAGCGTTGGTTTGGCCAGCGTCCCGAAGTTGACGAGGCCACGCGCCAAGCCGTCTTGTCATGACCCATCTTCTGGGTCTGACGGGTTCGATTGGCATGGGCAAATCGACCACAGCTCAGATGTTCCGCGACGCCGGTATCCCTGTATGGGATGCAGACGCTGCCGTGCATGAAATTTACGGCAGGGGTGGCGCTGCGGTCCCGCTTTTCCACGAAAAACTGCCCAAAGCCGTCGTTGATGGCGAAGTCAGCCGCACAGCGTTAAAGGAATTGCTCGCTCTGGATCCAAGCGTCATGAAGACGCTCGAAGATATTGTGCACCCATTGGTCGCGGCACATCGCGCGGCTTTTCTTGCGCAACAAGACGCACCCTTGGTGGTGTTTGACATCCCATTGTTGTTTGAAACGAACGCCCAAGATTGGCTGACTTCTGTTCTTGTGGTGTCAGCCCCTCCGGACGTCCAGAAGCAGCGGGTTTTGGCGCGCGGTCAAATGTCTGAAGCGATTTTCCAGCAAATCTTGTCACGCCAAATGCCTGATGCAGAAAAACGCGCTCGCGCTGATTATATTATCGAAACACTGACGCTGGACGACACCCGCGCAGCCGTGCAAAAACTGATCGCGGAACTGACGGGACAAAAACATGCGTGAAATCGTATTAGATACGGAAACGACCGGATTTGAACCCTCTGAAGGGGACCGGATCGTAGAAATCGGCGCGATTGAGCTGATGGGACACGTCCCGACAGGCCGCACATATCACCAGTATATCAACCCCCAGCGCTCTATGCCGGCCGGGGCGTTTGGTGTGCATGGCATCGGACCCGATCTGCTAGACCCTCCACAAGACCCCAAGCCAGGTCAGGAAACATTGAGGGACAAGCCTTTGTTCAAAGATATTGCGCAGGGTTTCATCGACTTTATTGGTGACGCAAAGCTGGTCATACATAACGCTGCCTTCGATATGAAGTTTCTGAATGCAGAGTTGGGTTGGTTAAACCGCCCGCTTTTGCCGATGGACCAGTCATTGGATACGCTTGCGATTGCGCGGCGCAAATTCCCGGGATCGCCCGCGTCCTTGGATGCGCTTTGCCGGCGGTTCGGGATCGATAACAGCTCGCGCACGTTGCACGGCGCACTTTTGGACAGCGAAATTCTAGCAGAAGTGTATCTGGAACTGATCGGCGGGCGTCAGCCTGATTTCGCATTGGCTGCCGATACACGCAGCAGCTCTGCAAGTGGTGATGCCCAGGATTGGCGCCCGCCGGCACGCCCAACATCTCTGAATTCAAGGCTTACCAAAGAAGAAGCCGCCGCCCATGATGCCTTTGTTGGGCAGTTGGGCGACGGCGCAATTTGGAAAAAACTGGCTTAGTTTACTGTGTCAGTGCTTTCAGCAAGCTTTGCTTTTTCAGCTTCTGCGCGACGTACCAATTCGGAACGATAGAGCGCCAAGAAATCGATTGTTTCAAGGTTCAGCGGCGGGAAACCACCGTCACGTGAAACGTCGCTAACGATGCGGCGCAGGAACGGGAATGTCAGGCGCGGGCATTCGATCAGCAGATAAGGGTGCATCTGGTCTTCTGGCACACCAGTGATTTCAAACACGCCAGCATATTCAATCTCAAGCACGAACAAAGGCTCGCCTTTGTCCTTGGTCTTGCTTGTGATGTTCAGCTTGATGATGACTTCATACTGGTTCTCTGGCTTGCGCTTGCGCGCGTCCAAGTTCACTTGAACCTGAATTTCTGGGTTCGCTTCGCCAGATACACCCTTTTGCGCGAGGATGTTTTCGAACGAAAGGTCACGGATATACTGGGCCAGAATGCGGCTTTTGATCTGTGGTGCTTCTTGCGGTGCTGCAGCTGCAGCGGCGCCGTTTTCAGGTGTATCGGCCATTGGAAATACTCCGGTTAAATTAGTTTCGCGCGTTACTACCAGCCAATTTGCAAAGGCTCAATGGCGGGTCCACTCTGATGGGGTGTCGGGGCGGTTTTTCTGGGGTGTGACGTCTTTAAAATCACCATCGATCACCCGATCACCACTTGGTGGTTGTCCGGGCGCCGGGCCTTGTTGCCCCATGGTAAAGCTTTTTACCTTAATGTTGGCTTTGGCCCAAACAAAGGCAGCGCGGCGCACGGCGGGCACCAAGAATGACAAACCAACGACATCGGTGAAAAACCCGGGCGTCAGAAGCAACGCGCCAGCAAACAAAATCATAGCGCCATTCGCCAAAGGTTCGGTCGGATCGTCTAGTTCAGAAAACGACCGCTGCAGGTTCGCCATTTCGCGCAAACCCTGATTTCGCACCAGATAAGACCCCGTGATTGCCGTTCCCAGCACAATCAAAAGGGTCCACCAGATGCCGATAAGACCGCCAACCTGAATAAACAGGGCGATTTCGATCATTGGAACCGCGATAAACGCAATTAACAGCCACATCTTGTCAGCCTTTCATAACATGTTCGGGGGTAAGGTGGACTTGGCGCTACCCCCGCCCTACATAGAGGTAATAAGGGCGTGTTTCCATGCCTACCCCGATACGAGGTCCCAATGAACTCTCCGATTATTCAGCTTTTGGTGCTTGCAGGCATCGCTGTCTTCCTGATTTTGCGTCTGCGCGGTGTGCTTGGCACCCGTGAAGGCTTTGAAAAACCCGCTGTGACCCGTACTGACGGTGAACGGCGCATGGCTAAGCCAGAATTCGATGTGATCGAAGGTGGCCCTGATCTGGATATTACCGATCATGTTGAAGAAGGGTCTGTCGCTGCCAAAGCGCTTGCCGCGATGAAGCGTGTTGATCCGTCGTTCAACGTTAGCGAATTCCTGGGCGGTGCACGCGGTGCTTACGAAATGATCCTGATGGCGTTTGAAAACAGTGATTTGGATAGCATTGTGCCATTTATCTCCGAAGATGTTTACGAAGCATTCGCATCCGTCGTTGATGATCGCCAGCGTCAGGGTCTGACCGTGGATGCCAAGTTTATTGGCATCAGTGATATGACCCTAGCCGCCGCAGAATTCGACGAAGTCACCAAAGAAGGCGAAGTTTCGATCCGCTTCAAAAGCGAGATGACATCAGTTGTCCGTGACAAGGGTGGCGATATCGTTGAAGGCAGCGAAAAAGAGATCAAGCGCCAGAAGGACACTTGGACTTTCTCACGCGTTATGGACGCGGGCGATCCAAACTGGCGGCTTGTTGCCACCGGCGAATGATCGCTGGCGGGTCTTTTCATGGCCGAATTGCGCTATACCAAACTACGATTTGAAGACCTGAAGGGGTGGGCTGATGATAATCATCGGGCCGCCCTTGATGTTTTTTGCAACACTTGCGACGACAAAGTGCTGCTTGATCTGGCAGCCACCGCGCCCGTCGCGCGTGGTTTCTTTGAGGATCACTTTTGCCCCGTTTTGATCGAAGATGGGGCGCCAGCGATGTTCACTGGATATTACGAGCCTGAACTGGACGCATCGCGCACCAACACTCCCACGTTCTGCTATCCGATTTACGCCGTGCCGGACGATCTTGAACCCGATATGCGTTATTATAACCGACGCCAGATTGATGAAGACGGTCCCATTGCAGGTCGCGGATTAGAGATTGCTTGGCTCGCGGATCCGGTTGATTTGTTTTTCCTTCAAGTTCAAGGCTCCGGTCGGCTTCGTCTGCCTGATGGCGGCATGATGCGGGTCGGCTTTGGTGCAAAGAATGGGCATCCCTATACGTCAATTGGAAAAACTTTGATTGCGCGTGGGGTCTTTGACGCCAGCAGCGTATCACCTGATGCGATCCGCGCATGGGTGCATGACAACGGTGACGCCGGACGCGCGCTGTTGTGGGAAAACGAAAGCTATGTGTTTTTTCGCGAAGTCAGCGAAGTGCCAGCAGATCAAGGCCCGATTGGCGCGATGAACAAATCAGTCACTAGCGGCCGCTCGGTCGCCGTTGATCCCGATATGACCCCCCTTGGTTTGCCTGTTTGGATTGAAAAACACGGGGCATTGCCGATGGACCGCTTGATGATCGCGCAGGATATCGGGTCCGCGATCAAGGGTGCACAGCGCGCGGATATTTTCTTTGGAACTGGTGCGGATGCTGGAAAGCGGGCCGGACAGATCAAAGATGGCGGTCGGATGGTGGTGCTGATGCCAAAAACTCTGGCTGACCACCGCGTCAAAGGGCAACGCTAATGCGTAAACCTCGCCACCTTTCATCTGAAGAGCGTGCATTGTGGGACCGTGTCGCCGAACGCGCGACGCCGCTGCACCCGACCCGCGAAGAACCTGCGCCAGATTTGACGCCTGCGCCCAAGCCCAAGCGCCCCATTCTTCCACGCGAGCCGATGCCTGATTTTAAGGTGGGACAAAAAGCGAATGCTGCGCGGGATCACGATGTGATGCGCCCATTGGTGGATCGATTGGCCGGTGCGCCGGTGAACATGGACAACAAGTCCTTTGGTAAAATGAAACGTGGCAAGCTGAAGCCCGAAGCGCGGATCGACTTGCACGGAATGACTTTGGCCGAAGCGCATCCTGAACTTCTTGCGTTCATTCTAGGGTCGCAGGCTGTCGGTCGTCGGTTGGTTTTGGTGATTACGGGCAAAGGTAAAGATCGTGACGATGGCGGACCGATCCCTACGCGGTTTGGCGTGTTACGGCATCAAGTGCCGCAATGGATGGCGCTGCCGCCAATATCGCAAGCGATTTTGCAGGTCACACCTGCGCATCTCAAACATGGTGGTCATGGCGCGTACTACGTTTATCTACGCCGCAGCCGCTAAAGCCCGATGCGCGTTACGGGTAGGCACAATCAAGATCAGTGCTGCACATGCAAAAACCGCGGCATAACCGAGCTGTTGAACTTCAAATCCAACACCTCTGTCGATCAGCCAACCGCTAAGCCCCGGACCGATTGCTGAACCCAGAACCATCAATGCGGCCGCTGCTGACTTGATAGAACCAATATGCTTGGTGCCGTAAAATTCAGCCCAGCAGGCGTTCAGCAAGGTCGATTGTCCGCCGCCTGCCATTCCCATCAAGATAACAGCCAAGGCGGTCCAGACCAGACTTGGCGCATACCAGTGCAGGACAAATGCCGCGATCAACGGGATCAGATAGAATGGCAAAAGTCGCACTGCCCCAACCCGATCAATCGCCCAGCCATAGCCAATGGTCGATAAAGAAAGCGCCAATGTCCCAAGCGGGAAAACAGATACCAGCGCCAGATGTGACCAGCCTTTGATCTCGGCAAAATGTGCCTGATGAAACCAGAAGGCCGTGCCAAAGCCTGAAAATGACATGACCGCTGGGATCATTACCCAGAACAATGGATGGCGTAGCGCATCGCGGCGCGTCCAATGTTTGCCGTACATGCCGGTTGATTGGGTTGCGTTTGCCATGGATTGTGGCGTGCGCTCCAGCCGCAACAGGCGATATAGCACAAAGCACGCCAAGACGCAGAACACCGCAAAGCCAACCCAAAGCGTGCGCCAATCTATGAAAGATTTTAGCCAAACCATCGTCAGCGGAAGCGTTGCTTCGCCGATCATGAACCCGAAAGCAGCCACCGCTAATGCGCGACCGCGTGTCGCAATAAACCAACGTGACATTGCGACGGTCGCCACATGGGTTGTCATGCCTTGGCCGGTAAAACGCAGTGCGAAAATCACAAAGGGCAACAAGGCGGCAACAGCGTTGAACGCCATAAACAAACACGCTGAGGCGAGCATCAAGATGACGACGATGCCCAATGTCCGCACCCGAAACCTGTCTGCCAATCCGCCAGCGAAAACCATGATAATTGCGGATGCACCTGTGCCGATCATATAGATCAGGCCCCAATCGCCATTGGTCAGGCCATATGCCTCGCGGATTTCACCGCCAAAGATCGAAATAAAGAAGGTTTGCCCAAAGCTGGATAGAAACGACAACAGCGCGCCTGCCCCTAAAAAGGGCAGGTTTTCGCGGATGAAACGCAGATATCCGGTGGGTTGGCTCATCCGTCTTTGATGGGCCGAGGTGGAAAAAGTTGAAAGCCCTAAAGCACGTAGCGGCTTAGATCAGTAGAGCGTGACAGCTCTCCCAGATGTGTTTCAACGAAAGCTGCATCAATGGCGATTTCATCGCCTGCGCGGTCCGGTGCGTTAAACGACAGGTCTTCGAACACACGTTCGATCACTGTATACAGCCTGCGTGCGCCGATGTTTTCCACCGCTTCGTTCACTTCGGCAGCGATTTTTGCCAGCGCTTTGATACCGTCTTCGGTGAAGGTAACTGTCACCTCCTCGGTTTTCATCAATGCAGAATACTGCAGTGTCAGTGCGTTGTCGGTTTCGGTCAGAATGCGGACGAAATCGTCTTCGGTCAGGGCGCGTAGTTCGACACGGATCGGCAAACGGCCTTGCAATTCAGGCAGCAGGTCAGACGGTTTTGCAACGTGAAACGCGCCAGATGCGATGAACAAGATATGGTCTGTCTTGATCGGTCCGTGTTTGGTTGAAACGGTCGTGCCTTCGATCAATGGCAGTAAATCACGCTGCACGCCTTCGCGGGAAACATCGGCACCACGGGCATCGGCGCGTGCGCAGACTTTGTCGATTTCATCAAGGAACACGATGCCGCTTTGTTCGACCGCTTCAAGTGCCGTTTTGGTTACAGATTCATCGTCGAGCAGTTTGTCGGCTTCGTCCGCAACCAATGCATCATAGCTTTCGGCAACGGTCATTTGCTTTTTAACCGTGCGACCGCCCATCGCTTTGCCGAACAACTCGCCAATATTCATCATGCCGCCCATGCCACCGGGCTGGCCGGGAACTTCAAAACCACCCATCGGGTTCGAGGTGTCCGCCAATTCCAATTCGATCATGGTGTCGTCAAGTTCGCCTGATTTCAGCTTTTTGCGGAACAATTCGCGTGTTGCTGCGCGGGCATCAGCGCCAGCGACCGCTGTGATCACGCGCTCTTCTGCGGCTTCATATGCTTTGGCTTTGACGTCTTCACGCATATGTTCGCGGGTGTCCAAAATCGCGGTATCGACCAGATCGCGGATGATCTGTTCGACGTCGCGGCCAACATATCCGACCTCGGTGAATTTAGTGGCTTCAACCTTGATGAATGGCGCACGGGCAAGTTTTGCCAAGCGGCGCGAAATCTCGGTTTTGCCGACACCGGTGGGCCCGATCATGAGGATGTTCTTTGGGTACACCTCGTCACGCAGATCATCGCCCAATTGTTTGCGCCGCCAGCGATTGCGCAGCGCCACAGCAACGGCGCGCTTGGCGTCATTTTGGCCAATGATAAACCGGTCAAGTTCCGAGACGATTTCGCGAGGGGTCAGATCAGTCATGTTGGGCCTTAAACTTGAGAAGGGGGAAGGTGGTGCAGTGGGATAAAACCGGGCATCAATCGCAGAATGCGCGCCCGAATACGTTCCCAAAAAGCACCAAGAAGAAGCAAGACAATGCCAAGAACAAGCACAGTCAGCGCGGCCCCGTCACCATCAAAAACAGTCGCGGCAAGGGCCACGATATAGCCGATCGCTGCGATCAAGAACGACCGTCGGTCGATGACAATTGCGACGACTGCAAATAACGCCAGCACGGCAAGCAAGATCATGTTTGATCCGTTGTTGTCTTGGTCCAGCAGCGACAGCGCAACGGTATTTACCAAAGCTGGTGCCGCAACGACGTGGAGCCAGAACCCGTTCGCAGACCTGCGCGTTACGCGGTGCGGATCGCTCATGTCGAAAGCCATCGCAACAGCGAAAACCAGCAGACCAAGGACCAGCGTAATCCACGCGAATGGACCACCCGCAGACAACAAAAAGAACTCACTCAGATCATCGACAGGGCCCGCGCGGCTTGCAGCATAGACAACTGCCACAATGAATAGGCCCACTGCGATCATTGCCATGGCAAAGGGCACTCGGAAACGCCACCAGTAAAAAAGGGTCGCAAGCGTAGCGAGCAATAGCGGAAACGGAACGCTGGAATAGTCATTCTGCGCGACCATAAAAGGTTCCGAAATAACGGCGGTAAACCCAAAAGCTGCGTTTGCCGCAAACATCACGGATAATGCGATAGCTGGCGCGACCATCCGGCGCTTGCGCACGAAGTATTCAGACAGCAACCACAAAAAACCGGCGCCGATGAGGGTGACCCACAACGCATAGTCTTGCAGATTGATGATCTCATCACCTAAGGCCAATGCGACAACGCCCCACCACCCCGTTGACAGGATCAACAAGCCGATGACGATAAAGATTTCGTTGAAGCCCTTAAACAGTTCAAACGGCTCATCACCCGGGTTCAGGTTTTCGCGCGCACCACGACGGCTATCAGAAAGGCTGATTAGATCAGCAGCCTGTTTTTCATTGATCAGGCCGCTGCCAACTGCAGCTTTGAGGTCGTCATGTTCGATCATGCTTTAATCGTTTCAACAGTCAGCTTGCCGTTCGTATAGACGCAAATATCGGCGGCAATCGCCATTGCTTCGCGGGCGATCGTTTCGGCATCTTTGTCTGATGGCATCAAGGCGCGACCAGCCGCGAGGGCAAAGTTGCCGCCCGACCCGATTGCCGCAATGTCATGTTCTGGCTCCAACACGTCGCCAGCACCTGTAATCACAAGCAGCTCTGTTCCATCGCTCACGATCAGCATCGCCTCGAGCTTTTGCAGGTATTTATCGGTGCGCCAATCCTTGGCCAATTCGACAGACGCGCGGGCCAATTGGCCCGGCGTCGCCTCGAGCTTTTTCTCTAGCCGTTCAAGTAGTGTAAAGGCATCTGCCGTTGATCCGGCAAATCCGCAGATCACATCCTGACCACCCGGCGACAACCGGCGCACTTTGCGGGCTGTACCCTTAATCACCGTCTGACCAAGGCTGACCTGACCGTCGCCAGCGATGACAACCTGCCCGCCTTTGCGGACCCCGATAATCGTGGTGCCGTGCCAGCCCGGGAATTCATCTTTTGTCATCGTCTGCTCCTTGCGGTTCTGTGCATATATGGCGGCGCATTTGCAGGCAAACAACCCCGTCTCGCTTGTTCAGGCGATGTAGCACGGCTAGGTTGCACAAGATGAGCGCGCGCAACACAGTCACATTCTACTTACACCCAAAGCTGCGAAAGCGGGCCGAGGATGGAAATCACAATTTCCTAGCCAAGATCACTGATGTTTTAACCCAAGCCGATCTGCAAATCGCCTACGACAACGACGATAGAACTGCGCGACTGCGGGCATTGGCACGGCCGGGCCGTGGTCTCTATTTGATGCAAGAACCCGTAAATGCGCGCGGATTAACGATGCGCAAAACCTATGTCTATCCGTTCTGGCATATTGAGAAACAGGCCGCGCGTTGGGATTGGCCAGTGGCACAGGAACCCTTCAACCCGGCAGCGAAAGACATACCAGCAGCAGCGAATTTCTATAGGTTTTGGCGGCAACGCTTGTTTGAAAAGGAAACAAACGACATTTGTCGCGATGGTTTTGTCTATGTACCGTTGCAAAGCCAGCTTTTGCGCAAACGATCATTTCAGTCATGCAGCCCAATTAAAATGATCGAGGCCGTTTTGAGGTATGACACCACACGGCAAGTCATGGTCACGCTGCACCCTGAGGAAGTTTATGGTGCGCAAGAACAGAACGCGCTCGAGGCATTGATGGTCAAGAATGACCGCTTATTCCTGCAGGTTGGTCAGATGGAGCGTTACTTGCAAACCTGCGATTATGTCGTCACGCAGAATTCGAGTGCAGGCTTCATGGGATATTTCTTTGGAAAACCGCTGATCCTGTTTGCAAAATCTGACGCACATCACATTGCCCTGAATGTCGAGAGGATTGGCGAAAAACTGGCGTTTGAAGCGGTCTTAGACCATAAACCCGACTACGCTGGGTATTTGCATTGGTTCTTGCAACAACGCGCTATCAATGCGGGCAGGCCAGAGGCCAAGACGGCAATCCGCGATGTCCTGCGTCATCATGGCTGGCCCGTTTGAACGAAAAAGGGCGCCACAAATGGGCGCCCCATTCCGTACTGTTAAGCTGTAAATCTAGATAGAGTCTTCAATCCAGCTTTGCAGTGCAGCTTTTGGCGCAGCACCCGCTTTGTTCGAAATCACTTCACCGTTTTTGAAAACAAACAGTGCTGGAATACCGCGCACGCCCATTTGTGCTGGCGAATTTGGGTTCTCGTCGACGTTCACTTTGACGATCTTTACTTTGCCTTCCATCTCGACGGACAATTCTTCAAGTGCCGGTCCGATCTGTTTGCATGGGCCACACCATTCTGCCCAGAAATCTACAACAACGGGGATGTCGGACTGGCGCACTTCGGCGTCAAAGGTTGCGTCGGTCACTGCTACGGTTGCCATCAGGTCACTCCTTGGCGAAAATTCATGGAGGCTGAAATTAGGAACCCGTGCGCCGATGGTCAAGGTGTTGCAAGACCGATCAGCGCTTCGTGAAGAAGATCATCAGGCAAAACCATCAAATCCCCTGAATGCGTCCATAGGATCGCGGCCTCGATTTCATGATTTGGATAGATTGCGCGCAACGCTTGATGGTAAGCGGCTAATTGGCGTTGCAGTCCAAGGGGTGTTTGCACCGGGGTGTCCGGCACCAGTTTGTTGGATTTGTAATCAATTGCGGTAATTTTCTGATCCGTGATGATCAGCCGGTCAATCGCGCCATGGATGCGTCCGATCCCGGCAAGATCAGCGGTGATATCAACCTCTGTCAGTGCGTCAGCCGCCCACAACCAAGCAAGTTCAGGTTTGTCGATAAGGGCGATGATCTCTTGCACCAGCGCCTGATCGTCTGACTGGATCAGGCGCAAGCCGAGACCCAGCCGCTTCTCTGGTGGAACCATCGGCAAGTGTTCAAGCAGTTTGTGGATCAGCGTTCCACGCGCCAACGCGTCTTCAAGGTCCAATTCGGACGGATCGCCGTGCATTACTTTTGGACCACCCAAGTCCGAAGGTGAAAGTGTCGTGGCTTTTTCGGGCACAGGCAGCGATCCGAAGTCGGGAACAATAACGGCATTGGTTTCGATGGGCGCGGTCGTCACGAGTTGTGGCGCGTCCCAGTCCAATTCCGACACCCGTTTGATCGGCAAATCACCCAGCATTGCATCATAGTCACCGCGTTGGGCCATGCCGTCAGCGACGATGTTATACCAGCTTGCGTCACCCTCGCCGACATCACCTGCAGCCCCGACAATCAGCCACTTTTCAGCACGGGTCATCGCCACATAAAGCAGCCGCAGCCGTTCGCGGCTTTGTTTTGCGATCACTGCATCGCGTAGCGCGATAACCGCGGGGGCTGATGACTTTGCCGCCGTTTTCCAGATCACGTGATCGCCTGCGGGCAACAGTTCTTGTTTGACCTGAATATCACGTTTGGCGGTATCAGGCAGGATCACGATCGGCGCCTCAAGCCCTTTTGCCCCATGCACCGTCATCACACGAATACGGTCGCCTTGGCTTTCCATCTGGCGTTTGACCTCAAGGTCGTCGGTGTCCATCCAGGTCAGGAAGCCTGTCAAACTGGGCACGCCCGTGCTTTCGTATGCCAGTGCTTGGGACAATAATGCGTCGATCCCGTCCTCGGCTTCTGGTCCCAAACGGGCCAGCAATTTACGGCGTCCATCATGGCGGGTCAGGATGCGTTCGATCAAATCATAGGGGCGCAAAAAGTCCGATTTACCGCGTAGATCATTTAGAACATCGAGGGTCGGAGTGGGGTCAGTTTTGCGCAGTGCCTCCCACAAGAACGATTTCACGCGGTGATGCGACAGGGTGAAAAGCTGCTGTTCAGACCAGCCAAACAACGGCGAACGCAGGGTTGCCGCCAGTGAAAGGTCATCTTCGGGCAAGGCCAAGAACCGTAGCAAAGCGGCGAGATCTTTAACCGCAAGTTCTGCGCCGACACGTAAACGATCTGCGCCAGCGATCTTAAGGTCCGCAGCCTTACAAGCGCGGATGATTTCGGCAAAAAGCTCTGACCGGCGTTGGACGAGGATCAGAAAATCGCCTTCGGTCGCGGGGCGACGGCTGAAGGTGCCGGAATTCCCGTCTTCGACGGGCAGCGTTTCATTTGCGATAATGTATTTTATCTGCGCTGCCGTGCGCTGGGCCATCATGACAATGTGGTCGGTCGCACTTGGTTCATCGACGGGCTTGAACCATTCGCGGGTATCTTCGATCTTGGATTTCTCAATCACAGGCCACAAATCCACGCGACCGGGCATGCCTTCTTTGAATGCAATATGGTTCAAATTGTCGTCCATGCCCGCGGCGCGATCGCCTGCGAAAGTGGCATCTACCACCGACAAGATTGCCTGCGAGGACCGGAAAGAATGATCTAGCGAAGTCACTTCGAAGGGTTTTCCGATCGCTTTATGGGAATCGTTGAAATGCGCTTTCATCTGATCAAAGGCGGCCGGGTCGGCCCCTTGGAATGAATAGATCGACTGTTTTTTGTCGCCGACCACAAAGATGGTGCGTTCGCGGTCAGGGCGCGCGCCCTCGCCAGTGGCGAATTCTTGGGTCAGTTGTTCGATTACGGCCCATTGGGTCGGGCTGGTGTCTTGGGCCTCGTCGACCAGAATGTGATCGATGCCGCCGTCCAATCGGAACAGCACCCATTGCGCGACGGCTGGATCAATAAGCAGCGCCTTGGCTTTGCGGATCAGATCGTCGAAATCCAACGCGCCCATTGCCAGTTTGCGGGCCTCGTAGGCAGGCACGAAAACTTCGGCGAAATCGTATAGCGCACGGGTGCGGTCAAACGCGTCCATCGCCCAAAGATGTGCTTTTGCGTCGGCGACACGGTCCATCCATTCATGCACGGCGTCAGCGATCGGCGCCATCGCTTCGACCGCTTTGGTGTGGTTGCTTTGGGGGAAATTGACCGACTTTGAATCGCAGCTATTGGCATAGAGAAAAAGACCAAAAAGCGTCTCTAACGCAGCCCAACTAGGGATTTTTAGGTCAAGTTCTGCAAGTTGGGCAGCAATCTTTTTGTACGATGCGGCCTGATCGCGGAACGCTTCCTTTATCTCGTCTACGATCATGGCTTCATCGCCTTGAAACGCGATACTCAGGGCATCATCACGCTGGGCATCTGGTTTGAGGTCCAGCAAGGATTTGATTTTTTCGTCCGCAACCGGCGCAGCGAAAGCATCGCGCTTTCCTGCGATTTCTGCTGTGAACTTGGCCAAATCATCACCAGTGAAATGCGCAAGCATTGCGTGGACGATGTCTGCGTTTGGCCCAACCACCAATTCATCAACGACTTCTGCCCGCAGGATTTCCGCCATGCGGTCTTCCATTTCGCGGAACTGTGGGCTGACCTGGGCCTCAAGTGGGAAGCGGCGCAAAACACCTGCGCAAAACGAGTGAATGGTTTGGATTTTCAGACCGCCCGGCGTTTCGATCGCGCGGGCGAACAGGGTGCGCGCACTTGCCAGTTGGGTGTCGTCGATATGTTTGTCGACGCCAAGCTCCTGCAGTTCGTTGCGCAGTTTGTCATCCGCCATCATCGCCCAAGCGCCAAGGCGTTGAAACAGGCGGTTCTGCATCTCGGCTGCTGCTGCTTTGGTATAGGTCAGGCAAAGGATGTTCTGGGGTGATACGTCTTCTAGCAACAGCCGTGCGACACGGTCCGTTAAAACACGCGTTTTGCCTGACCCAGCATTGGCCGACAGCCAAGTTGACGTGCGCGGATCGGCGGCGTCCACTTGGCGTTGGGTTGCGGGATTGCGGATCATTTCAACACCACCGGTTCGGGGTCTTGGTTGGTGTCCCACTCGCCATAACGTGACAGGTGGTCATAGGGGCTTTGGTCGGTTTTCAAAAACAAAGCAAGGCGGGCGGTATAGCCGCGATCTTGGTCTTGCCACCGCGCAAAAAGCGTCTCTAACTCTGCCCAAACTTGATCTGGCGGCTGTTTTTTCAACGGGGCGTCAATGTTGCGCATAGCGGCATTTACGCCGATAAAGCTGGCGCCACTAACAGTCTTTCGACCGATTTCGTTGAAAGCACCGCGTTCGACCATCGCAGCCTCAAGCAGCAGTTGTTTGTCGAATTTTTCCTGCTGCGGGCCAGTTGGAACAACGCCGGTTTTGTAGTCATAAATAAGCGCTTCATCATCGTCTGTCAGGTCAATTCGATCTGCCTTGCAGGTCAGCTTGACGCCCGTCGCAGCGACTACAATTTCGCCCCATGCTTCTGTGATGCGTTTGTCCGAAAGGCTTTGCCGCTCGTCTTCGTCAGTAAGAAACTTATCGGCAACCCGGTCCATGCGCGCGATCCATTGGGCCCGAACGGTTGGCCAAGGGCATTGGGCGGTGAATTCTTCATGAGCAATCCGCATGAGCGTTTCGCGATCTGCAGGGCCGAAGCCGTCAGTGATAAATCGCTCAAGTATCTTATGCACAATGATCCCGCGTAAAGGCGCGTCAGCGTTGGGAACCAAAGGATCAAGTTGCGACAGGTGCAATACCTTGCGCGCATAAATCGCAAACGGGTCGCGGATCAGTGTTTTAATCTGCGTCACCGATAGCTGATCAGGTCGCGATGCTGGCGGTGGGCACGGCGATGGGCGCGGTTCCGGGTCTGTTCGGTGCGTGGGCGCAGAGAGTTTTGCAGCCCTTTCCGTCCACAAAGTACCACGCGCCAACATCGCCTTAAGCGCTGTTTGCCCATCTTGGTCGGGCAGTCCGTTCAGCAAGTTGGTCAAACGGTTCACCCAACGTGACGGCACAGTTTCCGCGTCAGCCGATCGCTTTGCCCGTGTGATCCAAACTTCTTTGCCAGCGATGGCTTGTTGATAGTCATGTGCCGAAAGCCCGATCCGCCGTTCGGGGAGTAATAGTCCGGCTTTGGCCCGCATCACACGGTTCAGCCATGGGTCGGGTGCGGGTGCTTCAGGCCAAACACCGTCGTTCATGCCGCCAAGGATGGTCAGGTCGACCCCCTGCACGCGTGCCTCAAGCGTTCCCCAAATCAGTATGTTGGGGTGACCCGCGTCGCGGTCGCGCACCACGCCTTCGTTGATGACACCGCCAAATAATGCAGCATAATCGCGCGGGGTCATCAGGCCGCCAGCGGGTGCTGCTTGACGCAGGTCTTCGCAAATGCGGACAGCTTCACGGCCTGCGGCCTCGGCCCATAATCCGCCGGATCCGTCAGCGTTTGGTCCCGCACAAAGGGATTGGGCCAATGCAATATGTTGTTCTAGATATTGGCCAAGCGGTTGGATGCCAGCGTCTTCATGTCCTGTCACCAGATCAGCGAGCCAAGCTGCCCAAGCGCCGCGATCATCGGCCTTTGCTGCCCATGCAAGCAGGTCATCAGCCGTCGGAAAAGGTGGACCCCAACGGCGCAAGTGTAGTTCTAGGTCGCGGGTATGGCGCAAGTGATCACCGCGGTCGGGATGTTCGGAATGACACAAAGGGTGTTTCAGAAGCGTCAGTAGTGCTTCGCTATTCAACGCTTGCCCGAAAAGATCAGCAACATGCCGCAAGAACCGACCCGGTGGCGATAATGCCAAAGGCATACCCGCACTATCATCTGGTTTGATATCCCAGCGATCAAGCGCTGCGGTCACCTGACGGGTCAGCATGCGGTCCGGTGAAATCAAGGCGGCAGTGATCCCGTCTTCGGCCGCTTGGCGCAGGCGTAAGGCGATCGTTTCCGCTTCGGCGCGGGGCGAGCTTGCCTCGACTAACGTCAAACCGTCAGTTGCTTCAATAAGATCACCCAAGCCTGGGCCGTCGGTAAGCCATTGGTTTGTCACTGGCGCAGGGCGCAATGACAAAGAGATCAGCGCGTTTCGTTTTGAATGAACAGGGCGCGCATTTGTCCAACGCTGTATGTCGCGATGTCCACACCCGATCAAATCCATCAAACGCTTGAACCGGAACTGCGGATGGTCTTCGGCGGTCATGTTGTCATCCATCGCGTCCCAAACCTGATCAGGCAGATCAAAATCATATCCGGGCAGGATGATCGCGCCTTGCGGTAGCTTCGCAACGGCTTGCATGAACAAAGCAGTCGCACCGCGCGAACCGGTTGAACCGGCAACAATGATAGGATGCGTCGGCGGCGTTTCGGTCCAACGCTTTGTCAAGGCTTCAATGACCAATCGCTGGCGAGCTTCCTTGTCGGGCTGGTCGTTTGCAGTACCAAAAAACGGGGTAATAATGTTGAGGAATTGCAGCGTCCGGTCCCAATGGCCCGACTGGTCAGACACATCAAGTTGGGCGATAGTGTCGGGGCTGACGCCCTCGCCCTGCATTTCGTCCATTAGCTTTGCAAGGCTATCGGACAAATCATAAAGCGCTGTACGCGGTGCCAAGTCAGGCTCTTTTTCAAGCAGCTTTGCGACAAATTGGGATAGTTCTAACCGACGTGTGAGCGGCGAAACCGCTGGCGGCAAATCAAGCGAAACGGGGTCATCCGCTAAGTCTGTTACGAGCCGGATACGCGGCAATAGCCGCGCAGGGCCGTCGTCAAAAACTGCCCTGATCCGGCGCTGCATGCGGGTTGTGTTGACGTAAATTTCAACCCGCGCCCAATCGGAGGGTGATAGATTTGCGCCGCGTTCCTCTAACCCGCCGACAAGACCTCGTGCGAAATCAACGCCGGGGGGGCTCGCGAAAATCCGTGGGGTGCTGGTGGGGTCAAACATGCAGCATTGCTTCGGCCAATGGGATGCTGGAAGGCTGCCCGACATCGCACCACTTTCCATCGTAAATTGTGCCATATAGACCACCGCGCTTTGCGATGATGTCCCATGCAATGTTCATTGAAAACGCGACTTCATCAATTTCCGACAGCACATCGGTGCGAATGATTTGCACGCCAGTATAAATCATGTCCGGCTCACGGTGCAGGCGACCTTCCGCATCAGTACCGAAGTCACCCGCGCCTAAATGTCCGGAAACGTTTTTCTTTTTGATGAGAAGCAGAAGCGCCTCCATCTGTGGGGCCCATGCGTTCTGGATCACATCAATCGGGTTTGGGCCTTTCCAAACCGCATCTGTGTTCATTGTCATCACGGGGCTTTGCCCCAAAAGCGGCAGTGCTTTGCGCAGTCCACCACCGGTTTCCAATAGCGCGTCGGTTTCTTCCGAGAAGACAATATCATCGTCAGAGAGGTGTGTTTTTAGCAGTTCTGGCAGGTAATGCAGGTTAACAACTTTCGGTCCGACTTTGGCCGCATTCGCGATCTGCAACGCATGATCAATCAGGGGTTTGCCGGCAACTTTGATCATCGGCTTGGGGCAGCTGTTGGTCAATGAGCCCATGCGCGTCCCCTTGCCGGCGGCGAAAAGCATGATTGGCATCGTCACGGCTTAAGGCCCGCAAGCAGGGTCGTGGTTGGTTCCGGTACGGTGTCGAAAATAACCTGCCGCAGTTGATGCAATGCTGGATCAGCAAGGTCGGACTGGATATCACTCCAGACGCGGGGGATCAGGTCAAGATAGCGAGGCTTGCCCAGCTTCAGTGACAGCCGCCCGAAAATGCCAAGAATACGCAGGTTTCGCTGGATTGCGATGCAGGCCAATTGCGTGCGGAAATCTGGACCCGCCCCCGTTTGTTCGCCGAAATACGCAATCATTGCTTCGACGGTTTCAGGCGCGACATCGCGGCGCGCATCACGCAGCAAAGAAACCAAGTCATATCCTGCAGGTGCAACAAAAGCGTCTTGGAAATCTAACAAACCGACGCAGTCTAGTCCTTCGTGTGCATCACGCCAAATCAGATTTTCCGCATGGAAATCGCGCAATGCAATTGTGTCGGCGATGGGCGCATGTGCATTTAAAGCCACAAGCATCTCGCGTTGAAGGTCCGCGACATTGGCGCGACTGTAGAATTCTCCGACAATTTCCAACATCTCTGCGCCAGTTTGGGCGGTCATTCGCTCCATGTTGTCCGGCGGTGGGATGTGGTGCAGTTTCACGAGCACATCAACCGATGTCCGGTAAAGCGCTTTTTCTTGGGTTGGGTGCTGGCGCAACCATGCGGCCACATCTTGTGTCCCAAGATCTGAAACAATCATCAACCCGTTGTGCGGGTCATGGGCAAGGATGTGCGGGGCGCACAATCCATTGGCCAGTAGCAGTTGCGCGATGTTGGCAAACGGAACGGTACTGCCGCCCAATTCAGGTGCGTCGTCCATCAAGATGACGGTTTGTGTCCCGTCCGTTAGCCGCCAGTAGCGGCGCGCAGATGCATCGCCGGGAACCGCGACTTTTTGCCAGTCTTTCCAAACGGTTTTGGAAACGAAATCTTGGATCAAGGCTGTACGATCAGACATGCAAATTTCGCAGTTTGGCTGCCCAATGATCAGAGCCTGACACGGTGATCTGGTGGGCGTCTTTGAGGGCGGAAAATGCCAAATGAAGAGCGTTTGAAGGTGCAACAGCCCCTAATCTGTCAGGCCATTCGATAAGGCAAATCGCTGTTTCAAATGCTTCTTCAAGCCCAAGTTCCAGTGCTTCATCAGGATGGGTCAGACGGTAAAGGTCGCAATGCCAGATATCGCCGTCTGGCGCTTCGTAAATTTGGACCAGTGTGAAAGTGGGTGAAGGCACGTCTTCCATGCGGCCAAGCCGCGCGCGGATCAAAGCACGTGCGAATGCGGACTTTCCAGCACCGATCTCGCCCTCAAGCAATAGAACGTCACCCGCTGACAGCAGGGGTGCTACTTGGGTAGCGAAAGCAGCGGTCGCGGCTTCGTCTGGAAGGTGCTTTGAAAACAAGGTTGAGGCCATGCGCCCACACTATGGCGTTGCGCATCTGCTGCAAGCGTAAATCAGATTTTGCGGGCCAATAACGCTGGATCAACTTGTGTCAATTTTTGAATGACGGGCCGCATTGGTGGGGCAATGACAAAGCGTACCATCGTCATGCCGCCCGCAATGGGCATTGCGTGGCAGCGCACATGTCGCCCATCCACCAACATCGCGTTTTCTGACCAAGGTTTGCGTTGGCCTAACCGTTGAATAAAGGTCTGCATTTCGGTCCAAACGGGCGATGCGATGCAGCTATCTTGCCAAACGGAAACCTCGGTTTTGACATCACGGTGATTCAAAAGGAGTTCGGATTGGGTGGACCAAAGTTTGCTATATGTATTAT
>Ga0213868_10001302_pt1 | contig 24034 bp, 22 predicted proteins | sample PICome_9_FD_160087 | JGI IMG/M metagenome (GOLD analysis project Ga0213868, IMG submission 160087) | Coastal seawater microbial communities near Pivers Island, North Carolina, United States - PICO127 | ecosystem: Environmental > Aquatic > Marine > Coastal | place: USA: North Carolina... | reverse complement strand
TGTTAATTTATTTATAAATTTAAATGGAAACATTATAGGGGAGGATGAACCTATTGAAACAAATGTTGGTGAATTTTCAGTAGCTGGCTACGCTACCAACGGATATACAGGTAATATTACATTACAATTTGATAATTCTTCATTATTAGGAAGTGGAAATAATTCATTTTCATTCAAAAAAAATAGTGGTCCTTCATTAAATTCAGTCATATTTGACCCTTCAGATAATGATACAATTAATTTAGTGTCGGCTGAAGTGTTTAATTATGAGGAACAAAATGAGTATTCTATTTATGTAAATGCAAGTGAAACTGATAATGCATTTATAAATAATAGTAAATACTTTATAATTGACATATCTAATGTAATAGAATGTGCAACTGATTTTTCAATTTCCAATCAGAAAATTATGGCTCAACAAATAGGGACATATTTTATTGGAACTTTTGAACCAGACAGCGAAGAAGCTAATCAGTCAGATTATACCTATACCATTACAGCAACCGATCCTTCATTTTATTTAACAAATAATTATTTTAAAATAATAAAGGGGTCTGGGGGGGTTTCAGGATTATTTGGTGATGAACCTATTGAATTTACAGATTATGGAGAATACATCGATATTTCTTTTAATCTTGTTTGCTCGGCTACCGTTCCTTCCAATGTTGATAAATCATTTCGTTTTGAAATTTTACAAAATACCAGTTGTCCAAATGGTATTGCACTGGAAGATAATATTTTTTATGTTCCAGAAGGAGGTATTTCAAGTGGAACTAATTTGTCAAAAATATTTGCAACAAAAAATAATGAAGTATTTATAAAGCCTTATGAAGATATTAGTTTTAATGTTACCACTGTTGGAGAATTTTCTCAATATTTTTTAAATAACCAATTAACTACTTTTTTTAATGGATATTTTGATAATAATAAATATAAAGAATGGGAACTAAAAAATAAAAATACAATAGATGTAATAAATGAAAATCCATTTGGGATACAATTAACATATAAATCTCAAAATTGCGAATCTTTTGATTATGGATTACCAGTATATTTGTCTCCACTTCCTCCAGACTTTATAACTTTAAATCCTTCAATAATAACATTTAACGAGGATGCTGGTACAATAGTCGGAATATTAGATTTAAGTGGTAATAATTATTATAAAAAAAATTTGGTTTTTTCCTGGAGTCTTATAGATAATATTTCTTATCCTGATAATGATTTTTTTTTAATCGAAAATGAGTCTGATGTTAGTGCAAATTTGGTTGTAAAAGAAAATTTAACAAAGTTAAGTACCTATGAAATAAAAGTAAGTGTAAATGCTGGAGAGTATTATGACATATCTCAAGTATTACAGATTAGTTATCATAATCCTGTAACAGGAATAAACTTAAGTAATAATTCAATTCCTGAATATAGTGATATTGGAACGATTGTTGGGACAGTCACACCAGTTCCAAATTATTCACCATTACTATCATATAATTTTGAGGTAACAACTGGTTCTCCATTTGAAATTAATAATAATGACCTAGTAAGTAAAGAAAAATTTACAATCCCTCCCGATAGTAGTTTTAATATAAATATTGAATGTTTTGGTTATTTGGGTGGTTTCACTTTTGATCAATCATTTAATATTGTTGTTACAGATATATCTAAAGTTCCAGTTTTTATAACAGACCCGGTTTCGGAAGTGACTCAAACTACACAATATAATTATCAAATAGAAGTACAAAATTTTGTAGATTCAAGTACAAATCCTTTGCCAATTTTCTTTGAAGAACCTTTGCCTGAATGGTTAGAATTTACATATGAAAATTATGATGAGGATACAAAAATAGCTACTGCCAGATTATTTGGAACTCCTTCGTTATGTGTAGATGTAGGAAATTACTATATATCTTTATCTTCAGAGAATGATTTTGGAATTACCTATCAAAATTTCAATATTTATGTAAATATGGAAACAATTGAGAGAGAATGGAATAGGGATGAGGGTATAGAATGTGAAACTGTTCCAGAGGGTAAAACTCCTTATGAATGGACGCAAGAGTTAAATATGAGACGAAAAGCAGAAATTTTACAATATAAAAATAATGGAAATGCATTGAATAATCAAAATCAATTTACACAAAAACAAATGTATTCCATGGCTGCAAGAGGGATGTTATCTAAAAAAAAGGCATGGGGAAACCAAACTCAATTTTATAATAATCCTAATATTGATAATTTACCTGTTATCAATAATACGCTAGTATGTGAGCAAAAAGTAAAAAACTGGTCATATGCCAGCCAATCGGGTGTCCCAGGAAATCCTAATTTTAAATTGTATTATGATAAAAATGTACCTTTAACAAGATACCCCTATATTCAAAGGGTATTTTTAGCTGGAAGTAATAAATGGCCTCAGAGGGGTTGGGCCCCTGGGAATAAAGGTTTCCCTAATAAAAAAGCAGGAAATTCCTCAAACCCTTAAGTTGGGATTAATACAAACATCTCGGGTAGGAAATATATCCCCCGATAAACATTTATCTCCTTCATTTACTTTAATACAGGATCGGAATCCTCTATCTTCTCCAATGTAACAAAACCCAGATTTGGAACTTGATTGATTCTTTTGAATGGAACTAATAGCGTCATCAGGCTCAGGAGTTTGGTTAGGTTTAACAGGGTTTAATTGATGTAATTTGGTTTTTTCTTTTTGAATGATTGATTCTTCTAATGAAATATCGGGCCGTGTAATTTTTTCAGTAACATTTAAACTAGTATTAATTGTTCCAGCTGCTACATCTATAGCTGATTTAGAACCTTCTGCGGCAAGATTGGTAACAGAACGAACAGATTTGGTCAATGTATATCCGAATAACGAAGCTACATACTTAAAAAATGGACCAAAAGTATCACTTAAAAACTGTGTAATATCACCTAAATAATTAAAAACATTTAATCCCAACATTGCTAATATAAAGAGAATTATTCCAATTTTAAAAAATGAGTAACTATTATTAGTAGATGTTGGAATTTGAGGGGGTTCAATATCAATTGTTTCTGTAATAACTGGAGTCATTTTTGCATCAGATAAAGATAAAGACATAATATATATTTCCAAGAGAAATAAAAACAAGACAATTAAACTTCACTATTTCTAAGTTTTATTCCCAATTTGATTTCAGTTAAAGTATAGTTTCTTCCTGCCCTAACATGTAATCCAAATGTATTTAATTTATTAATAGTTTTATTATTGGAAACAGTATTTATTTCTACGACTTTATATCCTGATGGACCAAATGATAAATGTAGTTGTTCCCCCTTTTGAACACTTCGTGTATCAATATCTACTATTGATAAAGAATTTGCTTCAGTTGATATTCCTTTTAACTCAAAAATTACCCAATTATCGTTTCCTGAAGAACCAGCTTCTGCATCACAGTGACAAAAAAATTCTACATAGGAACCTGTTGTAATTGTTTGATCTGTAAATGTTATTTCATTACTACCATTTAAAAAATTAACTATTCCGTTATTAGATGAATCTGTTAAATTTAAACTAATATCAAAACCAGCAACATTATTGGTAATATCAATATTGTCAAAAAAAAGTAAAGCGTTTAGAGATTCGCCTGAAGGTCCAGTATCACCAGTATCTCCTTTTTCGCCTTGAGGACCTTGCGGACCAGGCGGTCCTTGAGTTCCTTCTCCAGAATTACAACAATTGCAATTATTATCACAATACTTTTTCCTATAATAAGTAAAATAATTACAGCTCATGGCTATAATTTTCGAATACATTTTAAAAACTACCTAAAATTAAATTTAAATCAATATAAACAATTTTTTATTTAATAAGGTATGATCTATGAAGTAGAAGGAGTCCAATTTTTTATTGATAAATTTACAGAAATTATTAATAAAATAGATTATAATCGATTAATTGAAAATATTTTAAATTTATTGTTTATTTTATTCACGGTAATTACAGGTTTTCTTATTGTTGTAGCTTCTTTGTGTTTTTCATTATGGGAACAAATTATGATTTGGTCGAATAAAAAGACAAAGACATTTAATATGAATGATAGTTATCTTCTTCATACTTTTGGGTTAGTAGGAAATAATATTCGAATTGGAATAAACAAATTACAATTTTCGGATAGAGAATTGCATAATCATGAATATAATCATATAAACATTGTACTTTGGGGTGGATTTAATGAATGCGTTCTTGAAAATATTGAAAATAAAGAAGAAACAGTTGAAAAATATTGGAGAGGGATAGGATTTTGTCAATTTATTTCGATGGATTTTAAAAATAAAATTGAATTAAAGAAGAATATTAATCCTTGGATATTGGAAATTTCATTCGGAAAAAAAAATGAAAATTGGTATTTAAATTTAGAATCTGAGCTTAAAAAAGAGAACTAATTATATAACATTTCTAACTTCTGATTTGTTTTATCAAGATTCGTAATTATTTTATTTTGTTCCTCGGCTTCACCAATTGTTTCTTTATTTTTAGAAATTATACTTTTAAAAATAAGTTTATTTTTTTTTATTATTTCATCCACTTTTTGTTTATTTGATTCAGTTACGATTGGAATACTTAAATCATATTTTTCAGTTAATAATTCAATTGCAAAATATAATATTCCTTTTCTTTTTTTTTTGGTTCCAACTGAATATCTACATGTAAAAATATTATTTAAACTATTCATTATTTTATGAACAATATTATTTTCTCTCGAAAATTTAATAAGAATATCCCAACATATCCAAATTATATCAGTTTTATACTTATCCTCTACTTCATAATCTCTTTTCTGACAAAAAATAATTTTTTTCTTTTTTCTACAAATTGAATCGAATTCAATTATCCATTCAATCCAATAACAAGTCATATAAAAGTTTTTATTTTTAATTTGATAAATAAATTCATTGAGCGCCATAAAAATTTCTTTAGGATCATGTAATTTAAAAAAAGGAGTAACAAACGAAACATCGGGTGCCTTAAGCTTTGAAGCTAAATTAATTATTTCAAAATCATCACTTGGTACTTTAATAAATTCGATACTAGGTTTTTTTTGAGAAAAACATAAAATAGAAATAATTTCAATAAATAAAGAGCGAATAGAAGGATTATTTCTTATTTCAAGTTCGTTATTAATATATTCCTTAATAATTTTTTTAAATGTCTTAAATCGTAAGCAAATATAGGTAGGTAAAAGTGGATTAGCAAGATGTATTTTTTTAGACATAATAATAAATATTATTTCCCATAATTCAATTAAATGTCCTGAACAAAGTAATTCAATAGACCAATTACAAGCATTTTCAATTTTAGAGTGACTAATAGATTTAATTAATTCTGATTTAACTTCACTTTTTTTATATCCTGAAAAAGAAATAATATGAAAATCTTGTGGTGTTCTTTTATCATTAATTAAATACGGATCCATAAAATATAGTAATAACAAATAGAAAAAAAATAACAACTATACATATAAATGTATAAAAAACTTACAACATGGAATCTTCTTATATTATTATTTATAATTAGTATTGTTATAATATACTTGTACAAGGTATTATTTCCATATAAGGAAGGATTTTCATCAATTTCAAAAAAATTTGAATTAAAGCAACATGATATTTATGATGATTTTTATGCCAATATTTACGATGATTTAGTATATAATCCAAATAAAAATAATTATGAAATTATTGAAATTTTAGCGGCTACAGAACATAATCAACAGAGTCGTCTCTTAGATATTGGTTCAGGAACAGGACATCATGTAGATTTATTTATAAAGAAAGGGATCAAAAGTATGGGATTAGATAGTTCTAAAGCAATGGTAAAGAAAGCCAAGGAAAATTATCCCAATAATGACTATATTCAAGGCGATGTTTTAAAATCAATTTTATTTGATCCCAATACTTTTTCACATATAACTTGTTTTTATTTTACCATTTACAATATCCAAAATAAGAAATTATTTTTCCAAAATGCTTATTCTTGGCTAGTTCCAAATGGGTTTTTATGTATTCATTTAGTAAATGAAGATAATTTCGACCCAATCATTGAAGCAGGTAATCCATTGTTAGTGGTTTCACCTCAAAAATATGCAAAAGAAAGAATAACAAATTCGGTTGTCAAATTCACAGATTTTGAATATAAATCAGATTTTAAATTGAAAGGAGATAAACGGGCTACCTTCCATGAAGTAATCAAATTTAAAAAGGATGGTCGTGTTCGTAAAAATGAACATACATTGTACATGAACACTCAAAAAAACATTTTAGCAATAGCAAAAAATGTAGGGTTTATATTAATTAAAACAATAGATTTATCATTTGCTCAATACGATCAACAATATATTTATGTTTTACAAAAGCCAGTTTAGAGCAACGCGTTGCTCTAAATAATGTAATATAAATATAAAATTATATATAATGTTTTTACACTTATTTATAATATTTATTTTGTTACTAATTTTACTTTATGGATATGTGAAAATAAAGTTTAAATTCTGGTTTAGACAGCCTGTATTTCATGTTCATAATTTATTATACTGGTTAGTACCTCCAGGTTTAATAGATGAAAATATTCCTCAAAAAAATAGTTTTACCAACTTTTATAATATAGAATTTGACTCTTTTCAAAAAGATAAATTTTGTCCCAATATAAAGTTCATTCAAAATTATTATTTACAACTACAAGATGTTAAGTTTAGTCCAACCTCTAATCATATTGTTCCTTATTTAGAAAACAAGGTATCTTATGTTTCAACATTTTATGATAAACCTAAAAACTTTAAAGAAATGATAGGAATGATGACTTCTCGTAAAATAGAACTGACTATTCAAAATCAAAAACTTGATTGTTTTTATGTAGATTATTTATGCGTACATCCTGATAAAAGAAAACAAGGAATTGCTCCACAACTAATCCAAACTCATCATTATTTCCAAAGAAGAAGAAATCCCAATATCTATATTTCATTGTTTAAACGAGAAAATAGCATTAATTTTTTGGTACCTTTAGTTTATTACAAATCACATGGCTTTGATACAACTGACTGGTGTTTTAATGTTGAACTTCCACAAAATTATAAAATTATTGAATGTACAAATTATAATCAAAGTTATTGGTTAGATTTTATTAAAAACAATTTGAATTCTTATAAGTGCATAATAAAGGAAGAAGATATAAATATTATAAATTTAATAGAGTCCAAAAACTTGTTGATTTATGGAATTTTAAATAATAATAAGTTAGAAGGTTTATACTTTTTGAGAGATGCCGCAACACTTTATAAAGATAAAAAAGGTTTAGATTTGATAGCAAGTATTTGGAAAGGAGAAGATAAGAAGTGGTTTGTGTATGGTTTTAATAAAATATTATTAAAACTAAAACATTATAAATTTTTGTTTATAGAAGGATTAACTGATAATGATTTCATATTGGAAAATATAAAATTAAAATATACTCCGGTTTGTGTATCACCAACCGCATATTATTTGTACAATATGGGAATTAGACCAATAGCTTCAAAAGACGCTTTTATATTACTCTAACGGATATATTTACCCATTTTTGTGAAAGAATCGGTAATAAAAATAACAAAAACTCCTAAGAAACAATACAAAACCAATTCCTCCGTAATACTATTTACCTTGGAATCGTTGTTTTCTTCAATAAGTTGAATTAAATATTGTAACTTCTCTTGAAGAACAGGTTCATTGGAAGTTTGAATATTGGTAGTTGCTTGTTGATAATATTGAGAAGGAGGATAGGATTGAGGATAGTTAATTTCCTGAATATCATTTATTTCATTTTCTGGATGTAACTGTCCAAATGCCTCTTTTGATACATGGGAAGGCATACTTTCTTTTGCCTTTGTTTTTTCAACCCCTGAGGATTCAGGAACAGAAGGTGGTTTAAAATCTGCTAAATTATCTTCATCGTCGTTATGTAATAATTTAATCATAGAATTTACTTTTGTGCTGGAAGGAATAGGTTTTTTGGTATTATTATTTTTATTTTTAGATAAATTATTTTCACCTAATATTGAATATCCTAAAGATGAAGCCATTCTTATAAAAAATGGAGAAAAAATAATTTAATTTACTCTGAAATAATATACTTATATATAAAATGACGAATCCATATTTGCTATACTTTTGTTTTTTTTTACTTTTATTGATTCTATATTTTAGTGATTTACAATCATTACATAATTCCATTTTAGGGAAGTTAATTCTTTATTTTACTATAATTTGTTTTGGATACTACAACCCCTGGCTTCTTGTTATATTGATTAGTTTTGTTGTAATATTATCTTACTTGCGCAATGGAAGTAACTATAAAGTAAAAGACACCTATAAACCTTATTACTATTCACCTTCTAATGACTTAATAATGAAGGAAGAGGAATTAAGGCCAAAGGAATCATGTTCATTACCAATTAATAAATAATATATATATATATATGCTTGATTACTTGAAATATTTAATACAATCACTAAATAATAGTAAATTATTTGCGGGGTTAATTATGTTGCTCATGAATATAGGTTCTAGATATATAACAATCAAATTTAGTAAATCTCAAGAAGCTTACATCAGGAATAAATTAGGAAGACAATTATTAATTTTTGCTATTACATTCATAGCTACTAAAGATATAATAGTATCTTTTATATTAACAGCCTCATTTTTAATATTAACAGACCATTTATTCAATGAAGATAGTCCTTATTGTTTAATTCCAAAATCAATGAAAAAATTAAGTAACCTAATAGATACAGATGGGGATGGATTTATATCTACAGAAGAGATAAATAATGCAATTAAAGTATTGACAAAGGCTAAGAAACAAAAAGTAGAAATGGCCCAAAATAATGCTTATGCAAAATTTAAAAATAGTATGTTAATATAATGAATACATACTTACAAATAAGATATTCCTCCAATATTAAATATAATGAAAATTTTAAAGTTTTAAATTCTCATTTACTCGATCCTCAAGTACCTATTTCTAATTCCTTATTTTTATTTACTGATAAAGGAAAACTGAATAAAAAAAAGACAGAAGAAGACTTAGATAAATTTTTGTTGCTAGTTAGTGATAAATCATGGTGGAAAACGAGAGAATTAATAAAACCATCTAATATTAGTGTAAAATCAATTATAATATATAACATTCGTTTGTATTTGCAGTTTTTATTGAGAAAAGGTAACCCTTTTTATTTATTTCCTAATAATCCATTCACTATTTTAGATTATATATGGGATGGTAAATATAATACAAAAGTAAAAAATAATGAAAAAATATATGAAATAGACATTCTATTAGATTTTTATCCAAAATCTCCTTTATTTACTCCTCAGTCTGTTTTAAAAAATCAAACATGTAAAACAAGGAAAAGAAATATTAATACAATTTACAACAACATAATGAAGATTCCTAATAGTTTTCCAAAAAGAGAGATAATAAATATAAAAGGTGGAAAAAAAAGGAAAACGCAAAAAAAATATAAGAAAAAATAAATTTTTATATTATTATAGATCTTAATAAAGAGGTTTAAGATAATAATATAAAACGATATAGTAATGTTGGGATTATTTATAACTTTAATTCCAGGTTTTCATAAAGAATTAAAATGTACAAGTCCTATAACAGATATAATGTCTGGTTATAATCAAATACCCGTTAATATTAATGAATCACTCTCCTTTCAAAGGATGAAATCAAATTTGAATAGTTTAGAAATTGTTAAAGAGTTAGAAGATCCAAATATTTCTATTATTTATAAATTAAAAACAATTCAATCTCTACAACCCAATTTTAAAATCAATAATTTGATGGCAGGTGGATTATTAAAGGAATATTATTTAGATTTTTAAATATCTAGGCTAATTGTATTTTTATCAGAACGAGTTCTCCTTTTGGACTTCTTAGGTAAATTAACATTTGATAATTCCTTTAAGTCTGAAATACTGATTTTACTATCATTTTCTTCTACTAATTCAATTTTATTTTCAGTTTTACTTTTTAGACCTGACAATAAATCTCCTAGATCAGATGGTCCATTCATTTCAGGTCTTATTCGCGTACTTTTATTAGGGTTTTCTTGTTGCTGATTAAGTGAAATTCCTCCTTCCGTTTGCGGACCGCGAGCAAAATAAATATCGGGTCTAGTACTTCGATTGGTTTGAGTATTCATTGGTTCAGGTGGTTTCATCTGACTTGATGAAGAAGAAGGAGGTACTATATTTTCCATAAAATTTCCAAACCCAGGATTTTGAGTACCCATTTGATTAACTGCTGCTTGAGTAAATTGTTGCATCAAATCAGGATTTTGACGCATAATATCATCCATTCCTGGCATAGCAGACTTAAACATAGTGTTGGTCATATGTAACATAATACCACTTCCTGCAAGTTGGAATAATAATTTAAGTTCAGGTGCCATTGTTGCTTTAGATTTGTATTTCTCATGAAGTTCTCCGAAAACTTCATCGTAGTCTTCAATATTCTCGTTAATTTGTTCAGACCAACCATCTAGTTTTATATCAAATGGATCAAATTTATTATTTAGAAATTCAATTCCTGTAATACAAGCCATTAACATTTTACCTTGAAATTTAACTGCATTCGTTTTCTCTTTACAAGCTTTAATGGTTTCGTATTCACCTTGCATCTCTGCAAGAGAAGATTCCATTGAATATTTTTTACTGACAGATATTCCTTTTTTTTCCAAATCATCAAATTTTCGTAAATAACTAAATTTTTCTTTTAATACTTCCTCAGGTGAAAGTTTTGGTTCGCTAGGTATATTTTTTTCCGGATTAATAGGAATGTCGTTAAACTTTCCGTATCCATCCCATGTCTTTTCAGGTTTAAGGTCTTGTTTATTAATTTTAAACATAGGCTCACCCTGGTCTAAAGGAATTTCCACTTCATTTGTAGGAGCTGAATTAATTTGTGGAGTGATATTCATAGAAAATACATCTGATTTTAGGGGAGATTTTTCAATTGGAATTGTTTCTGTGAGTCCATTTAATTCACTTTCTAGTTCATTTAAATCAGAAAGATTAATCTCTGAATTAGCATTAGAAGTCATTCCTTCTTTTTTCTTATCATTCATTAATAATTCTATTCCAGGACCAAAATTAACCGAAGGTTGATTACCCATAGAATTGGAATCTAAGTCGATTGTTTCTATATCCATTATGTTTTATATAGAAACTATAATTTTAAGTAATCCGCACAATAAATATTATATTTTTTTTATTTATCAATAAAGTACAAGCCCTGTAAAAAACAATCCGCTAAATCATCTTTTTTTTTATTTTGTTTATAAAAAGGAATATATTGCTGAAAGTTACTATTTTTTTTTAATAAACCTTCTGTTATTTCAATACTTTTCTTCTTTCTTTGACTGTAGGTTGTCTTTTCAGGTCCGATAAATTTTTTCAACTTATTTGCGGAGGAAATGTAATGAATATTTGAAATATTTTTCATAATAAAATACTGTGAAACCATTCCTTGTACTGATTTCATTCTATTTGCCAGAGGACTGATTTGATTTTCTATTATTACACAATCAATATTGTATTTGGAAAAATGTTTTTCAAATTCATTTTTAATTGAAATTCCTATTTTTACCAGATCAATTTCATTTGCTGAAGGTCCTTTACTGGTATTGTAATTTTCAAAATAATTTTCTTTTAAATGTAATTTAATTACATTAAGTAATTCTGCCTTTAATATAGGTTTTACATAAGGAATTGAATAATTATCTGCTAAATCACATAATTCCTTCATTTTAAGTTTTTTAAATTTTGAAAAGAGTAGTTCGGGGCAGGGAATTTGGTATTTGGTTTCTTGCTTGGCGTGGGATTTACAATAGTGACAATCCTGATATGTGTATTTAACGGGTTTTATACATTTATCAATACAGCAGTTTATTTTTTTTTCATTTAGTAAATCAATAATATCCCAATTAATTATTTTTAATTCCCTTTCATTATCCAACAAACAATATGCCATATTTTTTATTCCTATATCAATACTCAAAATTTTCATTATATAAAATACTTTTATTATTTTATATAATAATCATAGTAAATAATTTAATCAACTTCGTAACTCCATACTTGATTACTATTATTACATAACTTTTCAATTTCCACAATTGGGTCATCCGCATAATAAACAGCCCTTCCCACGATCATAAAATCAGTATCTAATTTATCAGGTGATTTGTAATTTTGATCACCTTCCTTTTTAGAGTTTAAAGATATACCGGGTGTCATCTGAAATATCCTTCTATCTAAGTGTCTATGGTCATTTAAATATTTTTCAAAATCACTATTACTGCTACATAAATCGAATAATTCATTTTTTTGTGAATTATTTTTGATTCTGTTTTGCTTTGAAAATAAATCATATTGGGTGACAAATCCTACAACCCTTTGGTGTTCTAAAAATCCATAACAGAGAGATTGTTTATCAAAATTCCAATTGTTATTTGACATATTAGATACTATAACAATACCATTCAATTTTTTCAATACTTCTTGATTAACAGACCCATGAACAGTTACTAAATCAACCCATGAAGATAAAGTTTTAAATTGTTTCATAACAATAGATGAGATATCTACAAATTTCCTATCTTCCATAATAAGAAAGTTTTTTTCGACTGAAAGTTGTATCATGATAGATTTGAAATTATTATAATTCATTGAAGATAGAGAAAATTCAATACAATCCAGGTGTAATTTACAAATGATAATACGGTCACCAATTTTTTTAATTAATTGTAATAATTTAATTGGACATGAAATATCAGCACTGAATATTAAATTATTTTTTTTAGAGATTGTTATTTCGTTTAGTTGATATCGTATATAATCTGTTTTTGTAAATAAAGATTTTACTGGTATTGGCAATTCTGTATAACATTCTTGTCTGTCAATAATTATATTACATTGAACCACATTTACTTCTGTTTTTAAAATATTATTTACATCTATTATCGATTTTCCAGTAGTCATAACATCATCTATTATAACACATCTATCCGTTTTTTCATATTTACCTTCTATTTGCTTCATAGTGCCGTAGCTTTTAATCTTATCACGAACATAAATAAGTGGTTTATTGTATTTGGTAGATATATAACAGGCAATAGGTGTTCCTCCATGAGGAATTGCACATATAATATCAAAATTTCCCATTTCACTATAAATTAAATCTCCAATACGAGTTACTAAATCTGGTTTTGAAATAATCAAACGCATATCAAAGTAATATTTTGAAATAGCACCATTTTTTAAATTAAAATTACCTTTTTTAATACTTCCTATTTCCTCAAGTTCTCTTATGATCATTGATCTTTTATCACTCATTATAGTTTTTTCTTACTAATTGTTTAATATATTTATAAAAATCATATTCATATAAAATGAATTTTATAAAATTATTTCATTAATTTATATTGTGACACTGATGGTTTAAAACGACTGCATTCATGTTGGTATCTTGTTAAATAAGAATTCTTCAAATCACTTGAAACATGACCCATTGGTTTTTCACTATTGCCAAAGTCATAAACATAAGGTGAATTAGTACTTTCTTGTTGTTTTTGTCCATCCACCTTTGCACCTTGTGCCACATTTAATTGATTATATTGCATAATAGAATCAGCATTTTTAGTTAAATAATTTCTATATTCCCAGTTTGATTGGATGTTTTCTTTTTTCATAATTTGGTCATTTACTATTGCCTGTGGTTTCCATTCGCTAAAATTTCTGCCATCATTCATTATTGTTGGGTATCCAAAATGTAAATTATTAGATCCTGCATAATTAGTAGCCCAGCTCATTTATATAACATTTATATATATTTTATTTGTTTAATACTTCTATAATTTCTTTTTTACTCATTTTATTTGGGTTTTCCACTAAACCTTTTTCCTTTGCCATAAGTCGTAATTCTTTTACTGGGACCTTTTTATAATTTAATAATCCTGACCCTTCCACCGATCCTGATAAAATTGACTCATCATCGTCTTTTGTAGAAAGAGTAATTTCATCAGATGAAACAGTAATTTCTTCATCAGGAGGACTAAAAAAACTAGTTGATAAATCAATCTGCTTTACATTCTTGGTTTCTTCTACATTTTCATTTTCCTCTAATTCATTATCAATAAATTCAAGTTCAACTTCTTCTTCCTCCTCATCCTCATCTTCTTCAATACCTTGTTGTAATAAATCTTTCAAAGCTTCGCGTTGTTGATTTTCGTCTTGCATAACCATCAAACTATTAATTCTATTTAATTCATTAGTTAAGGTAGTTACTAAAGAATAAATAGTATTTATTTTTTGATTAAGATTGGAAAGTTGTCTTCTAAAAAAATATAATACTAATAATGAAAGAATTACACTGAATGTAAAATTTATGACTGTACTTAAATTTAAGAAATCAAGCATTGTATATTATTTATTAACGACTTATATTTAAATATATAAACGATTTAATTAAAATTGAAATAATATTCACTTATTCATTGTTTCTAAATACATCATGAATCCACTAAGAGTAATTCAAAAGATTAAAACAGGTGAAATGCAAAAAACTATAAATAATAGTCAATACAATGAATGGAAGAATTATTTAGATAATTCAAAAAAAAATAGATTATTAAATAAAGTTCTTCACATTGAACTAAGATGATGTTTGGTTAGTTCTATTATTTCTTCAGGATATTCTAAATCTTTTAAAACTGATATTCCTCCTTTTATTGTTGAAATTCCTTCTTTTAACTTATAAGTATATTCAAAATCTTCATCTTTTTTGTTAATTTTCATATGATAATTTTTGATGTTTGAATGTGTATCTAAAGAATTACATAAGTTAATGTAATGGGTAGTTAACATAAAATTAATTTTATTGTTTTTACTTAGATGAGTTAAGTAACTAATTGCACTTGCTACTGCTTCGTAAGGATTGGTACCTGAATATAGTTCGTCAAATATGCAGAAATGATTTTCATTCGAAGAATCCATTAATTTGATTAATATATCTTTACATCTTCTTGCTTCTGCTTGGAATAAACTATCTCTACCATTGGTATCTGGAATATTTAAATAACAGTGAATATTTTGATATGGAAAAATAACGGCTTTTTCAAAAGCACCAAATCCAATTTGTTGGCATAATATTAAATTAAAAAGGGTAGATTTAAGTAGGGTTGTTTTTCCGGCCGCATTAGGACCTGTTATAATTATATTATTATTTTTAAACTGATAAGAATTCATCACGGGATTTTTATCCTTAAGAGCAATGTAGTAGGCATTTTTGAATTTCAGTTTGGGGTTTTTACTAAAAACACAAGGATTTACATATTTATTTTTCTGAAGTTGGATTAAATTATCCAAATACCCATTAAATCCAAACGCATAGTTCATACTGTCTTCAATATCTTTATTTTTAAAGCATTGATAATAATATTTTAAGATATGTCCAAGTTGCCATATTTTTGATAATTTAATTTCATAAGGAGATATTTTTCCCAATTCTATATTTAAAATTTCAAGATTATTCTTATGTTTAATAAGATTCTGATTAAATTCATTATAACTTTTTAGTGATTGAGAGGTATATAAATATTCTTGCATAGAGAGAAGTGTATATTTTATAAAAGTCTGTATATGTGAAATTTTGTCATGCATCAATATCATATTTTGATGGAATTTAACTACCATCATTATATTTTGATAAACTTGATACATGTAAAAAATAACACTTCCAAGTGCGTAAAATCGTTTTTCCCAAGAAAGTTCAGAAAATAAAAATATTTTACCAAGTGAGGTAGAAAATATTATCTTTTTAAGTAATTCTATGTAAATAGACATGGTAATTGGGAATTTTTTAAACTTAATTATAAAAAATGGAATAAATAAAAAGAAAATTGGAAATAAGAGAGAAATTATAGGGGAAGATATATTTAAAATACTATAGATAAATAAACATAATACTGAATTGTTTAATGGTTCTAATTTATCCCAGTCAAATAAAAAATTGTTTTCTTTAAAATTAGATTCTGATTTTAATGATTTCCATGATTCCATTATTTTATTAATATTTGATTCATTGTTGTAATTGATAATGGAAACTTTTTTACATAATGTTTGAGACTCTTTTAAAAATAAGGTATCTGTTGTGAAATATTCTTTCCATTTATCTAAGTTTATTTTTCCTAATTTATTTGTAGGTTCAAAAACATAATCATAAAGACAGTTTCCATTTTCGTTTTCAATATTATTATTATTGGTTAATTCTAAATCCGAAATTATATTCTTATCTACCAATTTTTTTTGATTATTATAATAAATTGGTAGGTGGAAAGTATCAAACATTTATAAATTCAATTATTTAAATTTATAAAGATCTACGCATAAATTGATTGTAAATTAAGCGGAAGCTCCTTAATTTGTGTTTGGTAAAATTTTTCTATATTTTTCATATGGTATATATCATTTTTGGTTACAAAATTAATTCCAACTCCTTTCCTTCCCCATCTTCCGCTTCTCCCGATTCTATGAAGATAGGTATGAACACTTTTAGGTATATCATAATTAATAACAGTATTTACCTGTTGGACATCTATACCCCTAGCAGTTACATTCGTTGATAATAAGACTCTAATCTTTCCTTTTTTGAAATCGTAATAAATATTTGTTCTCTCATTTTTTTCCATATTACCATGAATACATCCTACCGCAAAATCATCTTTAATCATTGATTCATACAAATATTCAACTCGTTTTATACTATTACAGTAAATAATACATTGACTTACCGATAAATTATTATATAGATCTTTGATTGCATCATATTTAAATTCATCATTTTCTAAAGCAATATAATATTGCGATATTCCTTCCAAAGTAAGCATTTCAGATTTTATTAATATTTCTGTAGGATCCTTCATAAATTGATCTAATAAGGTTTTTATTTCTACTGGAAGAGTGGCTGAAAATAAACAAATTTGAATATTTTCAGGGAATTGTTTCAATATTTCATAAATTTGATCTTTAAATCCAAATGATAACATTTCATCGGCTTCATCAATAATCACCATTTTAAATGTTTCTTTTGTTAATGAATTTTTATAAAGCATATCTAATATTCTTCCAGGACAACCTACAATTATATGTGGGTTTTCTCTCAAATCCCTAATATCCTTTTCAACTGATGTTCCTCCTACTAATAATTTCATTTTTAAATTAGTTAAATTACTACCTAATTGATTTAAAACATTAAACGATTGTAAAGATAGTTCTCGCGTGGGAGAAATAATCAATATTTGATTGGTTTGGCTTTCAAGATCAACTTTATTTAAACATCCAATTGAAAAAGCTCCTGTTTTACCTGTACCAGATTGGGCCTGGGCAATTAAATCTTTGCCTTGTAAAATGGGGGTAATGGCTTTTTGTTGGATTGGACTAGGTTTTTCAAAACCATAACTGTATATTGATCTTAATAAAGATTCATTTAAATTTTCGATTTCATCCCAATTTTCAATCATCATATTTAATTATAAAATGTAGGTTTTAAGTTAAAATTAAAAAATTGATATAAATGTATTCAATATAAGGGATATATATATATAATATGATTTATAATTTGAATGATTATGATTACTATAATACCGTCTCTATTGAATATCAATTATCCCAAAATATAAAATCTTTATTAGAAGATATAACTTCAAAAGTTAGTTCTCCTTCTTATAATCGAACTCCTACATTCAAAAGAAATGACAAAAATAATTATAGAAATAAAAAAAATAACGAAGAACAATGGAATTATGCACGAAATTTTACAGTTACTAAAAAAATTGAAGTTGAGGGGGTTGAAGTAGTGTTAAATGATGTTCGAGGAGAATTAAACAAACTGGTTGATAAAAATTATGATGTCCAAAAAGGTAAAATTATTGATTTGTTACATAAACTTTTTAACGAAGAGAAATTTAATGATAATGAAAAGGGTAAAGTATGTATGTTTATATTTGATGTTGCAAGTTCCAACAAATTTTATTCGGAATTATATGCTACTTTATACAAAGAAATTTCACAAGAAGTACCAGGAATGATGGATATTTTTATGAAAAGTCTAGATTCATTTATGACATTGTTCGAGACAATTGAAAGTTGTGATCCTTCTAAAGACTATACTTTATTTTGTGAAATAACGAAAAAAAATGATGAAAGAAAATCATTAGCCACCTTCATTGGACATTTAATTAACAAAGATGTTATAAGCTCCTCCTATTTAATAAACATTGTAAAGAAGATTATAAACTTATTTAATGAATATATTCATGAAGAAAATAAATTATTGGAATTACAAGAATTAGGAGAAATTTTATATATATTTGTTGAGGTGAGTAAGGTAATATTAACACAAAGTGAAGAATGGGACTTTATTTTGACTCATATTAAAGAAATTTCGACGATTGAAATAAAAAAATTCAAGAGTATGAATTTTAAGATTAAATTCAAACATATGGATTTGTTAGATCTTATAAAATAATTATAACCATATATTAATATGGTTGTATCTATGTTGGATTCCGAAATTAATTATTTCGAAAATAAAAAATTAGAAAATAATGATAGATTGTATAATGCTCCTATTTTTTCTTTAGAATATGAAGGAGAACCAATTACAATAGGAGTTGGTAATTATCAAACACATTTTATAAATGATAAAATAATTTTTTTTCCAATATATTTAATTACCGAAGATAAGGTAGATATGCAAATAGGATTATATGAGGCAAATAGCTCAGATTTATCAATAATAATTGATGAAGAAGGAGATATTGATATTTCTCGATTAGGAGAGCCATTATTTTATCAATTTACAAAAAAAAAAATTGATTCCCTAGGAAATTTTCCCAAATCTAATATAGTATCGGAATCGGAATCAGATACAGAATCGGAATCAGATACAGAATCGGAATCAGGATCGGAATCAGGATCGGAATCAGATACAGGATCGGAATCAGGATCGGAATCGGAATCAGATACAGAATCGAATGAAACCCTAGAGGAAAATACTCCTCTTTTTTTATTTGATAAGATAAATATCAAAGAAGAAAATTATAAGGAGGGACATATATGGATACAAAATTATTTAAAAAACAATAGTTTTTCAATTAATTTTGAATCCGAAACTAGTTGTATTTATAAAATAGTTTGTATGGCATTTGCATCAGTTGGAAAAAAGGTTAATGAAACATTTGTTAAGGAAAAAATTTCAAATAAAATTGATTTTTCTACATATACATTATTTAAGACACAGTTTGATATTTTAGATTCAAAATACAATGAAGAAAACAATAAATTAAAAGAAATAAAAAATTTATATGAAAAGTTGAAAGATGATATGAAACAAACAACAACGCGTTCAGAACATAAGGAATATATAGAAAAGGGGGAAAAATTATTAAAAAAATTCGAAAGGTATAAAAAAAATAGACAATCAATTTTGGTTTTATTAAAAGATTGGGATTTTATGAAAAGAATTGAAAATGAAAATCAATTTAAGGATAAAATAAAATCTTGTGATTTTTGGAATAATAAATGGATGTTACAAATTTTAGAAAGGGTATTAAGTTGTAAATTTATCATTTTCCAACAAAATATGTATTCTAATAACAATTTTGACGAAGTATTGTATTGTAATCCAATTGTATTTACTCAGGAGTTTAAACCTTCCTTTTATATTATGATTAATGATTCAAATAGTAAATATCAAATTATTTTATATAAAAATACTTCAATATTTAATTACAACCAATTGCCAAATGAAGTAAAAAAATGTATAACTGATAAATGTGTAGAGTCAAATACAAGTGTATTCTCTCTAATACCAGAATTTAGATCAATATCAACAAGTGAAGAAGTATCTACCTCCTTGTATAATTCTAACATAATATTCCAACTATATGAAAGATCATATGATAAACCTTATCCAGGGAAAGGATCTGGAGAGAAAATTCTCGAAAAAGATGAACTCGAGTTTATAGAACTTTCCCAAATAAAAGATTGGAGAAGAAAATTATTTGACTTTTGGCAAAAGAAAGAATTTAATGAGGAATTTAAAGATATATTGGTAAAAACCAAAGACGCTTTATTAAATGAATATAGAATAGGAAAAAGTCCGATAAAAATGGAAGAATTAATGAAAATGCGTGAAAAAATAATAAAAACAGATTTATATTAAATATAAAATGGAATTGTCAAAAATATGTGAAATAAATTTTTTAGCTTTAAAAAAAAATATATCAAAAATTAAAAGAAAAAAACCTTCTCTCAATTATGAATCTTGTATAATTGAATTTTATAGTAAATATAAATCAATATATAAAAAAATAAAAGATTTTAACGGAGAACAATATTATATTCATTTTAGTAAAGATATTCCAAGAGGCGAAACATTTACATCAAGTTTTTTTACACCAACAATTTTAAAATTTGTAGAAGAAAATATGAGTTTTGCTGTTTTATATAAATTTATAATTTCAAAAGTAAAAAAGGTAGATTTGTATTTTATTTCGGAGGTAGAAATGGATATGGATTTAATTAATTTATATGCAAAAAATGTTTTTTCGTGGTTACAGTTTGCAGCAGAATATGCTAATTCCAAATGTGGAAATGACTTAACCATTTATATTTATCTAACCCCATTTAAAAAGTTTCTACCAAAAGATCAAATAGAACCGTTGGGACCCTTTCAAATAAATAGTGGATTAAGTACAGTATGTAAAAAGAATACAGAAATTTCAATTTTTAGGAAAGAAGAATGGTTTAAAGTATTAATTCATGAAACATTTCACAATTATGGATTGGATTTCTCAGATCAAAGAATCGATGATTTAAAATCAGAAATGAAAAAGATTTTTTTAGTTTCTTCAGAGTTTGAAATATATGAAGCTTATGCTGAATTTTGGGCTGTATTTTTTAATTGTTTAATTACTAGTTATCATTTAACTCCAAAGACAAAATCCTATTTAGATTTCCGATTTCTATTTGATTATATGTTAAATGGAGAACAATTATTTTCATTATTTCAAACTGTAAAAATTTTAAAATTTATGGGATTAGAATACAAAAATTTATATGAAAAGAATGAAGAAAGTAGGTTATTGAGAAATACATTTTATAAAGAAGAAACAAATGTATTTTCATATTATATTTTAAAAAACATCATGTTGAATGATTATGTATCATTTATAGAGTGGTGTAAATTAAAGAATCCTCTCATTTTTAATTTTTCAGCAGTAAATATAAAATCATTTGGCTGTTGGTTAAAAGATAACTACAAATCACCTTTATTATTAAAAAATATAGATTATGTTGAAAGACTAATGCATAGTCAAAAGAATAAATTTGGAAATACAGAGTTATTTAATAGTTTGCGAATGAGTTTATGTGAATTTAAGTAATTTATTTTTTTCTTTTCGTTTTTTTTCCTTTTGTTTTCTTTCCTCCACGAGGATTTCTTCTTGTAATTCTTCTTGGGGTATAATTTACAAAGGGACTAGGTTCTACAGAAGGATTTCTATCCTCGCTAAACTCAATTGGTTCATTATCATCTTGTGAGTTTTCCTCTTGTGAGCTATCAAATCTCCTATTTTGATTATTCATTTGATCATTTAATTCATCTTGAGGAACATATCTATACCCATTCCATATTAAACCATCATCTTCTGGATTTCTATATACAGATGATGTAGATGAATTTTCATTAGAATCATCAAACAAATTTCTATTCAAGGGTGGAGTATTTTCATCTTCAAAAACATTGTGGTTAATATTAGGTGTTGGACCATCTTCGTTTTCAAAACCGGGAGGTGATTCTGAAGGAGAACTTGGAGGGAAAAGTCGTCTTTCTTGAGGGGAAAGTCCTTGAGGAGAGTCAAGATCTCGAGGTGATAATCCCATTGTTGGAGAATCAGGATGAATTATGCGTTCAAGTTCATCATCCGAATCTGCATTTATACTTTCTCCTAATATTTGATTATTGGTGGAATCTTCCTCTTCTAATTGTTCTATATTTTCTTCTTCGGTAAGAATATTTGCCATTGGGCCAATTTCATAAATCCATGTTGTAGTACCCTCTGGGTTCTCAGGAGGTATATCTTCTCTCATTATAGAAAATATTTCTCCTTTAGATAGAGAAGCACTATCACCATCTATAGCTATAATATCACCAATCGAATATTGAGGACCATTTGTAGGAATTGTTTTAACAAATTCTTTATTTTCAAAGATGGTTGTAAAACTTTGTTTATGTTCTTCCTCATTAGTATTAGGATCAACAAATCCGTATATACCTACTTTAGCCAATATTGATTTTAAATCAAGCAGTGGTTTTTTGTTAGCTTTTTTTTCTTTATTTAATTTATCCATAGTTTCTTCATAAATAGTAGATAAATATTTATCGTTGGTTACAACAAAATCTTCTAATTTTTTAATTTCAGTAGATTCAGGAGAACAATAGTTAATTGTGTAGATAGTTTCACCTGGGACTTGACCATGAATCATACTTACGCCAAATGTAGAATTTATATTTCCGATGCGAAGATTATCATATTTTTTCTCAATACAAAATACAACATGTTTTTCATTGAGTAATTGAGGAGGGGAAATAAGTTTTTTAATTCCTTCTAAATCAATAAAAAATCTACTAGTTGGGCCAATACTTAGTCGAATAAACATTTGTTCCCCTGCTTTTCCTCCATACCCTTCATTAAACTTTGATAAATAAAAGTCTCTATCTGTAGGATTCCAAATAGAAGCATTGGGATTTTTGATCCAGATGGCAAAATAATTATTTAAATTAAAAATATCTTCTAAAAGTTTTAATTTATTATAACAAAACCGCTTTCCATTAATTATAAAGACAATAACAGGGTTGTCTGGAGTAATTTCATGTGTATTGGTTTCATCCATATCCGGATAAGATTCGTGCAAATTTTGACAAGTTTCATTATAAATTTCTTTTAATTCCTCTAGTTTTCCAGTAAATGTAGTATTTTCCTGTACTTCAGATGAAAGAATTTCATTTTTAATTTTCATATATTCATTTTTTCTTTTCATCCAATTTCCCATTGGTTCTAATTTGAATTCATCATTTAATTCAGAATATAATAATCTAGGAAAATTGCCTTGAGGAATATTTTTGAAAATATCATCAACAACATTTTCCGGAAAGCGTAGGTTGGATTCCAATAAATCAGGAAAAAATCCATGTTGCAATATTAATTTATATAAGTTTTTTTTGTTCTCTCTTTGTTCATTAGTTTCTTCTATATTACTTGGCATCATAAAAGAATAATTAAATAATAAATATAGATCATCACTAACATTCGAATTGAACCTAGATTTAAAATTTGTTGAAATATCATTTTCTAACATAAAAAGTATAAATTCATAGATTTTTTTTTCAGAATTCTTAATATATTTATTATAACTTTTAAGCAAGCTTTCTTGATAGGTTTTTTCATCTTTTTGAAAATATTTTAAAACTTCGTTTTTATTATTTAAGAACTGTTCAAATTGTTCCTGATCCATATTATATATAATATAATATATATAATTTAAAAAATTGATTACTCTAAAATATAACAATCTAAATAAAAAAAATGGGAATTCGTTATTTAAATGGTTGGTTAAAAAATGAATGTAAGGAAGCAATTTCTGAAATTCATTTTTCGGAGTTAAAGTATAAAAAAATTGCAATCGATACAAGTATTTATATGTACAAATTTATGGGGGAAAATAATTTGCTAGAAAATATGTATTTATTAATTTCTTTACTAAGATTTTATCATATTGTTCCATTATTTATTTTTGATGGAAAACCTCCAGATGAAAAAAAGGAACTATTGGCTGAAAGAAAAAAAACAAAATTAGCAGAAAAAGAAAATTATTATGAAATGATGG
>Ga0213868_10001301_pt1 | contig 24035 bp, 19 predicted proteins | sample PICome_9_FD_160087 | JGI IMG/M metagenome (GOLD analysis project Ga0213868, IMG submission 160087) | Coastal seawater microbial communities near Pivers Island, North Carolina, United States - PICO127 | ecosystem: Environmental > Aquatic > Marine > Coastal | place: USA: North Carolina... | reverse complement strand
TACAGGTATAAATCTTGAGATTGGAACACCATCCCCATCTGCGCCAAGTCACGGCGAGATAGATGTGTCTGTATCCTTTAGTCCACTGTGCGGTAGACAATACAACACGGGAGGAAGAATAATGCACGATGATTTTAGCCAATATTCTGCGTCGGCAAGTTCATATTCCGATCCTCAATCCATCGAATCGTTCGTGAAAAGAACTGTTATCATGGCTAATATGATAGACCTTTCACAGTTATGTGTCTCTGAAGGGAAAGCTGCTTGGAAAATAAATATTTGTTGCACTGTCATCAATCATGATGGAAATGTTGTCGACTGTCTTATATTGGGAATTGTTTCTGCTTTGGGAGATTTACGATTACCAGCAGTGAAGATGCAAAAAATAGACGGAGAAGAGATAGTTCAGTTGCTTTCAGACCCACTTGACGTGACCCGTATGGAGAGATCATCGCAAGGGTTGAAAATTGAAAAGATTGCAATCCCATTAACTGTTGGAATATTTCAGGGGAAAATGTTGGTGGACCCTGATGCAGAAGAAGAGCGACTGTGCGATGGACAAATAACCGCAGTTGTAGACATGAACAGTTTGACAGAGAGTGATGGTGTATTACAAGGGAATATTTTAAATCTTAATAAGAGCGGTGGAGGAGTCTTCTCATCTGCTGAAGAAATCGCAGCATCTGTACAACTAGCATTTGGAAGAGCCAAAGAACTGAAATCAATCATTTTAATTTAAAAACGAATCAATCCGAATGTCATTTTTTAAGACTCTTGATGTAACGGTACTACTATATAGTAGGATCTATATAACTAAAATTGTATATGACATTTCTAAACGCAATTTAAACTTGGCCGATAGCCTTGAGCATATCTTCAAACCAAGGTTGCTTAATGTCGAATGGCTTTCCTCCCTTGATACGGCTGAACTCAATAGGACGAATGGGGGCACCTTCTTTACCCTCGTCTTCTCCCATGCATCCAGAAATGCCTTCAATAGCAGCTTCAACACCAACTTTTGCACACTTTCCAATCAAATCTTTATCAAATGCATTCGCCGGGGCAGCACGTCCAAAGTATCCACTCTTCTGAACAAGGGTCTTCTCTGCACCAACAAGTTCAGCAAGACGCTTCGAAAAGTACTGACCAGGATTGATTTTATCAAGCTTCACGTGACCAAAGGCATCGCGAGGAATTTCTTGACCAGCCGCTTCCATTTCTGCAATAATGTCATGTACACCCGATCCCTCCGATAGAAAGACGTTTACACATCCATAGTTGTCCATGATTTCCTTCAAACGAGCACCTTCTGCTTCAATGTTGATATTAATCTCAGGAATCCATACAGCATGAATGTCACGGCTTTGAGCGTTGGTTGAAAATCCAGGAACAAATGTTTGCTTCTTTAGCATCTCGCGATAAGCTCTGGCAGTCGCAGCTGTTAGGTAACCAGAATCACGTCCCATACATTCGTGAATGATGAGCATACGAGGATTTGCAGTGCTTTCGGAAACAACGTTGCAGAAGAATTTTGCTCCTTCTTCGGCAGCAGTAATTGCACCAAATGTTTGTTTGATGGGGTAAACATCCTTTACGTTTAAACTTGTGATTAGAAAAATGTAGAACAGAACGAGTGTGCTCAAGATAAATCAAGCATGGATGACTTACATTATCAACAGTCTTGGGCATTCCAATCACAATAACCTTTCCATTATGTTTTTCCAACAAATATGCAGAAAGTTCAGCTGCTTGCGTGTTGGTATCATCGCCACCAATGGTATGGATGACGTTGATTCCATCTTTCAAAAGCTGTTGACTTGCGACTTCAAGAGGAGTCTGCCCCTCAGGAACAAAGCCTCTTGCTACACAGTCCTTTACGTTGGTCAACTGAGGAGATTGAGAAGTTCTGTTAGAATAACTTGCGAATACATATAAATGCGAACACTAAAACCAGAGAGAATGAATCTCTTAAGATAAGATTCATTGAAACATACCTTTACTCGAGAGTTTCCAATTGGCGATCCTCCCAAATCATGAAGAGCAGAACACTGATCCCAGACGTCTTCAGGTACTAGAAATGAATCACCGGTCAACATTCCCTTGTATCCATCCTTGTACATGCGAATAGTGAGTCCGGCTATCTTACCCGTCTTCTTGGCATCTGCCCAGTAATGGACAAGGTGAGCGATTGCCGAGGATAGGCAAGGAGCAAGTCCTCCACTGGTCATCATTCCAACGTTGATAGTAGCCATGGTAATAACTTGATTTTGATGTAAGGTATGGAGACTAAAATGTGAAAAAAATGAACGGCTATGAAAATATCTTCGCTTTTTTTTTGTGATGGATTTCTTCCTCGGCATTTTTGTGTAGCTATAGCCCCCCTCCAGTCCCCTGTTCTGTTCTCTCATACTTCAACAACTGTTTTGCTTGATAGTCCATTACATAACATAAAGTAAAATATCCACCCGAAACAAGAAAAACACACAGGCAACACAACAGGCAACAGGCAACAGGTAGAACAGGCACCTGGCACCTGGCACCTGGCACCTCCCGAACTCCGAAATCTCTTCTGTAATAACAAACAATACCAGTGAATACTCAACCATCTATACAATAAATAAGAAATGCTTTCGAACATTAGCAAAAAGCTTCTTCTGAAAGACTGTCTTCTGAATATTCTACCCTCTGTTTTATTCTGTTATATTTTCTTATCGAGGAGCAATATTTACCTTGAACACTGCTCTGAAAGATCGAGTCTCATCTGTGACGTATTTGCTTACATCGGTTACATTTTTGTCATCAAAGTAATTTTAGACTCAACAATCGCCTTCTATCGTAGAAAGATACGACGTGGTCGCTCATACATACAACAGCCTTATCGATGGGCCATCATTACAGCGGCAACTTCTGCGGTTGGACAAGCATTCTCTAGGAAGCTCGCCAAGGCTGGCATCAATCTGATTCTAATTGGGAAAGATCATACGAAATTGCATCATTTGGTGAACTTTATAGAAAAAGAGAATCCAAAGGTCCGAGCAAAAATTATTGTTCATGACTTTGCTCATGATACGTCAAAGGAATTTAGAGAATCATTGAGCTGCAAATTGGACAAATTGCTTTCACAATACAAGGCTTCAAAACGAGGGGGGATCAGTATGCTCGTGCATTGTGCTAATTCAAGAAATGAAATTCCTGTTGAAATGCATGATATGGATTTAAGGGAAAGAAATATGATTTTACAGTCAAACATAACAGGAACATGTGATGTCATTGAAACCATCCTTCCTTATATGATTCAACTGGGCAATACTAAGCACAATGGATCCATTATATTTATCAACAGTCATGCGTGTCATCATCCTACTCCTATGATGTCAGTGTACAGTGCGACAAACCAATTTAGAAATTCATTATCGCAGAGTTTGTATCACGACTTGAAAGATGTTGGAATCTCTGTGTTGTCTGTAACTCCGGAACTCATGAGTAGCAACATGCCCCGGAAATCAGATAATGCCAGGTTGACGAAAGCTCCATCCGCTGATAAGATTGTAAGAACAGCACTTGCCAATGTGGGTCATCAAGAAGAATGTTTTCCATTTATTGGCCACATACAGTCCACCGTTATGCAGAATAATATTTGGAGTCATCCATGGGAAAGATTTTTAAATAAAATGAGAATCGCCCGTTCCGAAATACTGTTGAAGAAACATATGGAAAGTGCTGGACATTCTTACTCGTAAAATTCAAATCGTTTTCATATTTAAACTCTAAATCTACGTTGCGATATCATTAAAGTCAATGGAGCCCAAAGTGGGAAGTCTGTCTGCCTCCGTTAAAGCCCCTGGTCTTCCATTACCATATACGATAGCCTCCACGTCTTCGTAAGGTATGCTAACCGAACGGTTTGTCGTGTGTAAAGGCCGAGGACGATTTTCTGTTGAAGTAGGATCCAAAAAAGATTCATCTCCATCGATTGCAATATCAAATGCGTCAATTGTTTGTACTCGATCACCGCTCAATAAAGCTTGCGGTTTTTCAATAAATTCACCAATTGATGTTTGCCTCATATGATTTCCAAGTATTGACACATCGTGATCTGTAACGGTACTTAAGGTTGCATATTCGCTACTACTCTGACGATTCGACTTTTTAATACCACCAGGCCTTGTAATTGTAGATTCATTTTTGTTTGAGGTATCTCGTTTGATGGGTTGGGGTCTTGGAATATGATCTGCATGAGTCGTGGTGTCAGCAGACTGAGACTCAGACGAATGGTCAGGTCTACTGAGGGGGCTGCTTCTGAGTTGTTGTCCATAAGTAAAAGAGTGTCGTTGCTCGTGCTTGTTAAATGTATGCATTGGATGTGGATGAGTATCACTGGTGTATTCATCTGGAACGGTCCACGTCGAAGGCCTCGTGACAGCTTGGTGGTATTCAGGAGAAGCATGAGTATTGGGAGACGACCAATCATTTTGTGGAGTACCATAATGATCGTGAGGATAGGTTCTATAGTGGTGATAACTACTGGAGTGTCTTGGATTCCAATGGTTATTTTTTTCTGGATCATTTGGTGCACTTTTGTTTGAGTAACACGCAGTCATTGTATCAGCTTCTGGATACCATCGATGAGAATGTCCACCCCTATGATTACTCTCTGCCGAGCGAACTTTTCTTTCATAATTACTTTCCTGAATGGGATATCTACTGCGAGTCCAACTGTCTTGCACCTTTTCATCAGACTGTGGATATGGGGGACCTGGATAAGCAGAAGGATGATGCCATCTGTCATGGGAATGTGGAGTCGCTGGAAAAGGTGTCGGGTACGAAGGGTGGTAGGAATCTGAAGGGTAAGAATGCTCACGAGACGGTCCTGAATTTAAATAACCTCTGTTATCAGGGAATGCATGGTGAGAGGATACCGATGGCCATTTGATAGGGGAATTTTCCGCTGCGAGTCCATCTGTTTCATCATCTGATTCCCAGGTGAAACCTTTCACAGACACAACTTCACCGTCTTTGACATAGTCTACACCGAGACTATGATCTCTTGCAAGAGTACCACGTCCGATATTTTTCTTGGCCTTGGGTTTGGAGGCAGAATCTTTAAATCTCGTGGTTTTCGTCTGTATAGGATGGGATAAAATGCAAGAAAGCGTTGAAGCATTAAAAAAACATTGAAGTTGAGTAGCAAACGAAAAAAGGCAAAGCTGATACTTACCTGTTGAGTTTCTTCATCTATTTCAATTTGTTGCTTTCTCAATTGAGGTGCTTTCTCTCGCAAAGCCTGAGACGTCTTTTCTCTCGCTTTACGATCTCCAACATCATGCCACAGCCCTGAACTTTCGTCTAACTTTAGGAAGCGACCTGGTGGTTTCTGAGCGCGCCATTCGCGAATAATATCTAATGCAACTAGTGGTTTATCGATACGTTTACAGTTGACGTAGTCTACCTTTCTACTTTCGACCATTCTACGGTATCTCTTATTTCCATCATGATGGTTCGTTCTGAAGTAAACCAAAAGAGCGCAAGCATGTAAGAAAAACAAGACAAAGAATGAAGGTATGTCACAATAAAAGGAGTCACACTATGACTGTGCAGAGTACTTGTCAACAAACTTACCCTCCACCACGTCCATAAAGTACATCATTTTTAGAAGGTTCTGCAATATCTTTCATTGGCCAATCAGTGTAGTCTTGTACATGGTCAGTGTCGACACCGTTTTCCGGAGTTTGAGACACATTATTCCTAGATTCTTTCCGGGACGAGAACGATGCGGAAGTATCTCGTTCCGGTGAAGATATCGGTGTCTCACATGCTGTTTTATCATCTTTTATCTTGGTATCCTCCTGCGGAATCTCCTCAATTTTCAGAAGAGCGGTAGACATGGTATTTTAGTGTTCAAGGTAGGCTTGATGTGGGATAGGTGTTATCAGCTCACAGTTATTCCTAATGAATCGTGTAAAAGATCTGGATGAATAATAAAAGTAGTATAGAGAATACTAATATTGTGACGCTTTTGTAACTGTACAGGTGCGCCGTTCAATGAACAGTGAAAGTATTCCTTAAATTCAAAATTTCAAGCGAGGGAATGAATAGATACTTCTGTGTGAGAGTTATTTTTGTGGGATAAAAGTCCTTCTTTTGTATTCTTGGGTCGTGGGTCGTGGAACAAGTTTAGCCAGGTTACCACTGTCTCGTCTTATAAAGTTTGTACAGCCTTTCTTTCAAGCCTACAATCCAATCAAGCGAATATCTTAAACATATACAGTTTAATCTTTCTCTAGAAAACTGTTAAAGTGTTCTCTGTTCTCTCCTAAAGGCATAGAGTACAGAATAAAGTACGTAAGCTCAACATGATTTTTGAGTCGTGGATTTCCGAATGTCAAGCATACTATCAAGGCCACGTTTCCTCATTATTTTTAAAAAAATGATAAGGCTCTTTTATCTGATGTCTGATGTCTCTCATCTTACTCATCTTACTCTTTAGACGGTACAACATATACCATGCTGAGTGTGAGGAACATATCAACCAGACGTTTTATATTTACTGTAATGTGCATTTATAGCTCATGTAGATCATCTGCCCTCAATATATGCATAATCGCTGGATCAACAAGAACGTCCGGACCACCCCGGCCAATACTATCTGATCGGGTCACGGCTTTCATCGCAAACAGCTTGCATGAAAGGGAACAAGTTCATAAGGTCACTATTGTCAACGCGAAAGATGGAATTCCCTTGATGGAAAAACCTCATTTTGCATATTCCAAATCTCAAGTTCCAAAGGAGCTGGAGCGCATTTCTAAAACAATTGATGAAGCTGATGCTTTCATTACCATAACGCCTGAATATAATCATTCACCATGTCCTGGATTGATGAATATAATGAATCATTTTGGATCTAGTTCTTTCAGTTTTAAACCAAGCGGGATTGTTTCTTACAGTGCTGGACAATGGGGAGGAACTCGTGCTGCTCATGCACTCCGTCCTTTTCTGAGTGAACTTGGATGTTTACCTGTCAGTGCCATGGTGCATATTCCATTGGCGGCGAATGTTTTGGATGAAAGCGGCGATATTATTCAAGATGAAGAACGATGGAAATCATATGTAGATAGAATGCTGAGACAATTGGAATGGTGGGGTATGGCCGCAAAAAATCACAGACTTGTTCAGAATCCATTTGAAATAAGTCCTGCGTTCACCAAAAGTCCAACCGAGAGAAATGCCCCAACCTAAAAGAATATTCATTCGATTAAACTTTTATATCTTTTTTATTTTCACCTTTTAATTTCAAAATGGTTTCTCAGCTGTTTAATGACCTCAGAGTTTTCTCTGTAAAGAAACGAACATCACGGTCAGAATCGTCGGCAAGCATGGCCAATACCGGACGGAACTGGGTCGTAATGACATTTTCGTCACAATGAGGTACCAATATTTCAAGAGATTGCGCCACTTTAAATCGGATGTTTGCAACGCTATCGGTGGCCATCATAAGTATTAGTGGGATGCATTCAATCTTTGATATTTCTGGATCCATAACTGTAGCAATAGATGTGTAAGCTTGTACCGCTGTAACACGGCGTAAATACGATTGGTGCTGACGAATCTCAGATAAAGGAGGAAAGATGTTGTCAATTATCCAATCTGATCCAAATATGCTGGTAAGTTCTTTGAGATTCTCAGCAGCTGCTACTCTGATAGACGATATGCTATCACCGAGCCAGCTCACGCACAATCGGATCATGTCATCATTGAAAAATCCTTCACCAAGTTCTTTTGCCAACAAAGGAATATGCTGCATGATCGCCAGACGAATTCTCCATTTGGAATCATTCGCCAGGTCTAAAATGGCTGGTAGGAGTGATTGTGATAAAAGATCAACACCAATCACTTTATTTAGAGAACCAAGAGATGAAATCACATTAAGTCTCACTTCAGATGTTGAATCACGTAGCAGCATGAGAACTTGAGGAACTAAATCAGATATGGTTATTTCTTTTCCGAGGAGCGGTGCCAAATCTGTGGCTACCATTGCTAAAGCAGCACGTACATTCTCATTGTCGTCTTCTGACAAAACAGCAACTTTTTTCACTAGTCTTCTTGCTATAGAAATGCGTGGATGTTTCGAGGGACTTTCTTCTTGTTGCTTCCCTTTTGGTATTGAAAGTGCAGAGACATCGCATTCAGTTTCAGCTACTTTGGCTATGTTCAAAGTTGCTGCTGCTTTCACCTGTAAATGGAAACGTAAGGAATGATTAAAATGTTGAAAAGCGATGTAGTAGATAGTAAAAATGTTGAATGATTCTCACCTCTGCTTCGGGATCTTGTAATAGCTTTTCGTAAGCAGGTACCAAAAGATCCATAGTTCCTCTCATAGACGAAAAGGCAGAAATGACATGAGCAAATTTAGAGGCAGTAGTCCAACGAACTCTCCAAGATCTATCCTCTGTACAGGCGACAATCAAAGGAATAATCCTATTCACAACTATATGAATAGCGTCTACAGTCATCCTATCTCCTTTTCCCGATTTTTGTATTGCTTCCATACTTTTACCAATTGAAATACAGTTTGCAGTTGTGTGGAGTCGGACTGAATCTGGCTGTTCATTGCTCGCCAAGTGCTCGTACAACTGAACAAAAGTTGTTGTTATCATTCCATCAACCCCTACGCTATATTCACCACTTGTTGAGACGATTTTTTCCACCATGCTCCCTAAACTCTGAGCAGCAGCTCGTCTTACCATCGGTACTTCATCTCTACACAAACTTGCAAAATATCCCACATGTTCTTCTTGTTCCGTAGGTGTAAACTTTTCAAATTGAGAAGCGATGAGATTAGCTGCTGAAATTCTAGCAGTAAACCACTCTTTTTGCGCCAGACGAGAAATCATCGAAACAAACTTGGAATGGTACTGATCGGAAGGCAATGCGGCACTGATTCGAACAGCTGATGTTTGAGCATTTTCTCGGACAGTGGTTTCTTCCACGGACAAAAGTATTTCAAGTGGTGTTAATAATGTATGAATGTGTTGCGCTCCACCGACATATGGTACGAGTTTCCCCAGAGATATAGCAATTGCAGCCAGTACTTCGTCGTCGTCATCTACACCTTCGGTCAAAAATGGGACCAGTTCCTGTTGCGGAGGGATCGAAAAATTATGAACTTTTTTCTTTTACGATTACTTATTTAACATTTCAAGTAATTCAACATACCTCTCTTGTTCGTTCATCCCCTAATGTTTTAGCAACACTGTCAATCTTGTTAGCAGCAGCAATACGTTCTGACACATCATCGCCTCTCAGCATTTCAATTGCCTGTCGTGCTTCTTCTTCAGCTGATACTTCCATATTAACCTCTTCTGAATCATTTTCTTTCCTAATATCGTTGGAAACGTCTTCCATTTCCATGGGAGAAGCAGTATCTAGCGTCATAATGAAATGACCGGTATTTCACTGAAATTATTTTATTCTCGCCAAGTTTTTTTGGCTTTTATTTTTTCTGTTGGCGCAAATCAACAAACCTCGTCGGGTTCATAAAACACTCTGTCAAAATGAGAACCCTCCAGATCGAAACAAGAAAATGATAATGAAATTCAATCCATCTCTCATTCGTTGCACGGGTGATTCAACGCTACACAGTACGAGTTACGATATATAGAAAGGGATGATCAGCTAATCAATCATTAGAATATATAATAATGGAGTTTCTTTCTTGTTCATAAGTAGAAATGGCAACTTGATCAGAATGGGACATTGATTTGTTCCCTTACTGTTTCCAAAAAGCGGATATCATTCATGACTCCTGATGCACTAGGAGAATTTGTTCTGTAAGGAGGCAAGTAAACCATTAACGCCAATGTCGGACATGTTTGCCATCACAAATAAGAAAAAGGATAGAGATAGAAACGCTAACGCCATAACGTTCATGGCATCGACTTTGACTTCATGTACCTCAACAAGATGATCTAACTGATCAAGCTTTTGGTGATCCACGTCGATTAAGTGATGATCAGGACCACGTTCGACATCAAACTCAGTACCTTCGGAAGGGTAGCGTCTGCTTACTTGCAGAATTGATGGATGGGTTCTCGTCGTGATAGCCGTCACTGATTTCACGTGCGGAACAAACGCAAAGGATGAAATGGAAAGTAACATGAAGATAAGATGAATAAGTTTGCTCATGGTCTTCAAAGTAGTTTTTTATTAGATAAAGAATGAATTAACTAAGTCGTGTGTTGGTGATATTGATGTTATGAGAGAAATAGATATGATCGATTTGATTGATCCTTCTCATTTTTGGCGTTCTCATCTTTCAGACAATTGTACTGGCGCTAAGTAGCTAACCTGAAAACTACGCTACAAACTTACTTGGAACTGATTTAATTACCACTTAGATTTTTATAACATACTCACAAACACATCATACATAACTTTCCCTAAGCTCACATTGTCAGCTTTCTAACAAATAATTATCCCAAACGAAGTTTTTCAGCTTCTTTCGTAAGCTTTGACAATGCCTTTTCCAACTCCTCAATACGTTCTTCTTTCTCGCGAATAACACTCACTTCTGCACTGTCGTTAACATAGCATTGAATGATTCTATCTGGCTGAGATTCTTGCTCACTTTCAAGAAGAAGAATATTCATACTCTCAGAGTTGACCCACATGGTCGAAAATGAATCGGTTACTGGACGAAGCCCTCCAAAGCCACGATCGCTATCAATGTGAACAAAGAGACTGTTCAAAAAGTTCAGTTCTGGTTCGCCATTCAGAGCTAGAGGCGACTCGTCAGGAATCATACTATGAGCAGCTTCGTGTAAAATTTTGGCCTCCATAACCATTCGACGACGACGCGGAACAGTAGGTAAACCTTGGAATGCACCTTCCCATGTAGAAGGTAAATTCGGATAAGCTCCTTCAAAGATAAGCTTTACCAGACCTAAAATACCTTCTCCGGAGCACAGAGCACTACTTACACTTGCATGCATGTATGGCAAGCACTTGCAAACAATATCCGATACATGGTCACTAAAGACATGTGGATACTGCTTCTTTCCCTTATGAACGGCAGGAATACATGAATACTCATCCACAAGGTACAGATATGCCTTATTTGTGATCGAGAATGTGCTTGCTATAGAAGCTATATACGATGTAATAAACTCCAGAGCTACAAGATAGGGATTGTCAGTAAAGCTCAACGAATCTTCTTGAACTTTTTCTCTGATCGTCATCACAAACGGAAGAGAAAAATTCAAAAAGTGCTCCTTCTTTAAATTGAAGTAGTTCAAAACCTCAACTGCAGCGTCAGCAGGAGTAACTTCAACGTTCAAAAGAGCACGAGAGCATAAGATCTCGAATTCTTGATCTCTATCCTTCAAACTGTCACAATAACATGCAGCGAAATGCACTGCTTTTGCAAGGTCAAGCATTTGACGACCAACTTTTTCTGCAAGTTCCACGTCCGACTTCGTTGCTGGTGTCAATTTACCCTCCTTATTCCTTCCTAATTTGTAAGGGAGAATAATATGCGAGAAAGGACATAAATCTTTGAATACTCTTGCTGGATCGAATGCATCTTTCATCACCTCACTTATTGAATTTGTCAAACGAACATGTGTACGGATTGGTAGTCGACCCAAGTGAATTTTCTTCTCCGAAATTAAAGTCAATTTTGATTTACTCAGCAAGTCTTTTCTCCTCATTTCTCCCATTAGCTCTCGCTCATCTCTAGCTTCCACTAATAATGACTGTACATCTCTGGGAATTCCATCAAAATTGAAGAACGGATGAGACAAGATAGTGTGCATATCAATTCTAGTTCTTTCATCTTTCGAAGTGAGAATATGTATGAGGAGATCTTGGGCTGCAACGTCGGAAACATATTGTGAAATTAAAGTTTCAGCAGAATCTCTGTTCCAATTCGCTATTACTTCATACGCAGACATTCTTCCAGTGCGGAAATTAGGCTGAAATGCTACTTCACCATTGCTTAGGACAGAGAAAAGAACGAGCCCAAACGCCCAAATATCTATATCTTTGTTGAAGTCTTCAAATTGATATGGAAGAGGTGGCAACGTCTTTTGGGTTTCGTCATCAAGATTACAAAAGCACTTTATCACATATGTTTCATGGGTGACGGGATCGACGCGAGGCCTGATCAAGTCTTCTTGAATCTGAACTCCCTCTATCTCCATGACAGATTTCCAGTACTGATTGTAAAAGGCCAGTTGGAACGGGTCCACTTTCATGAACATCTCTGGTGGCAACACGCTTGAGTCGAAAAGACATCGCCCATTTGGATTAATTGCTCCCAACTTTGCGCAAATATCATTAGCTGGTGTAAGAGAAGTCAGTCCCGTCAATTTCAAAGCTAACTTTCTTCCCTGATCTGATGGTTCAGAGAAAGTAAGTATATTTCGCATAGATACGCTTCCGTGAATCAAACCATTCGAGTGTAGTCCATAAAGCAACTTCGCCAGATCACGTAAGGACCTTTTTGCCTGCTCTACATCTAAAGACCCTCTACTAATTGTTTCTTGAAGGTTTCCATCGGTAGCAAAGGGAAACACAACAGCATAGGGGTACATCGTCATATCAAGATACTCATTATCGTTGTCTTCTTCGTTCAAATTATTACGCATTGGAATCCTTTTGAACCTTTCGCTCAGACGGTCAGATTGGTACTTTTCATCAACTTGACCATCAATAGCATTCGGATCAAATGTTGATAACATTTGTACAATAGCACTCGAATCTCTTAGGTCAGAGAGCTCCCTTCGCCACTTCACCTCTTTCTCAAATGCCAACGCATTTTTCATTAACTTGAAAACGACGGGCTTCTGCTCTATGTAGAAATCATCGCGCATCCTAGCATCGTCATGGAGATCGAAAACTTTGTAAGATCCATCGCTATGTTTCTTTCGGCATATCTGTTTCTGAGTGGCCTTGATAATTATACTGTCTCCATCTCGCCCACGATGAATCAACATAGATGATTCAGACGTTGGGCTCAAATCATACAATCCTGCGAAGTAATAATACTTGTGAAATAGCATTTTGCAGTAAATATTTGCAAAGTTGTCAACAGTTAATATAGAACCATCCCAATCAACGGAAAGAAGTTTTTTAAACGATCCCTTGGTAACCGCCATTCTTTGTAGTTTCTCCGTTTCGCTGTAAGAGAGTTTCTCGAGAACTCTGTCAACACTTGATGCATACTGATCAGAATGGTCATCAGGATTGCAATATGTGACAAAGAAAGTCCAAACATGTTTGCATACTGAACTCAGAAATATACCACCAGAATCTGAACCTTCAATAGCTTCTGGAATACCATTGAATAATCCTAATTTTACATGGCGAGGATTAACAGGATAATTATCTTTCCAATGGTAGGATAGACTAATATCTCCTGTGATTTCAGCAATAATTTGCTGCTCCAAAGAATGCAGCATATCTCTATCCCTGCGGCAAAAGTGTAGAGCTTCACTTTGTGATTTGTTTACATTCTCGATCGGAAAGATCTGATACGCAAAAACGAGCTCCTTGATTGCTCTCCATGACTCTATCTCAAGTTTTTGTACCTCGTTAGGAATACTCTTGCGAAGAAGATGGAAATCCATTGCGGTGGCATTGTTCTTCAGTGATACTGTATGAACAGTTTCTGGAGCAGTCTCTAAGATAAGTTGAATGATACGATAGGGAGCTGCATTAAACGCGAGTAAGATTTGCAGACAGTTGAGGCCATATACAGAACCCAGGATGCGTAAACTTGGTGCGTGATGAACTAATGGCAATGCAAGTAAGTTGATCTTCTTTGTAGCATTATCTCCAATAGAACTTTTTGCATGATCATCATCCGAAACCCATCCATTCGTAGGAGCAAAAATGGCACCACATAGATTCATCTTTGACAAACGGCTGACAAAAGTTTGTTGTTTAGCGAGCTCTCTTACTTTTTCCCTGAATTCTGCTGTAAGTTGATCTACTTCAAAAGCATCTTTCTTGTCGTTTTTGTTACCATGAGCTGTTGCAATATCTGAGTTCACAAAAGCAAAATTTTCATCGAGAAGTAAGTGAAGAGGAAGATCCCCTTTCGCGTTAGGAATCAGCGCTGACTCCGTGCGTTGTTTTACAAGGTAACTCAGCACATCAAAGGAAGCTAAATTCTTAGCAGCAAGATGGAGAGGAGTATTACCAGAGGCATCTAATACTTCCAAACACACAGACCCATCAACACTAACTGATTTAATGTCAGTTCCAGGCGTTTCATCTTCTGATTCAGGTTTTGCCTTGCAAGATTCAAACCAAAGTAAATTTTTCACACTTTCGACACTAACGTGCCTTGCAGTGAAAGGATTTGCAAAGGCTAAATGTAAAGGAGATCTAGCATCACCAAAAACCGGTACATAGAGCGGATCATCAGATAACAAGTCATAAAATTCTTGAATAAATTCAAGATCACAATCATCATGATGAACCTTCGCTATGTGAGTAATACTCAATGGGTAACTCTCGATCAACGTAGCAATTGCCGATGAATTTGAATTTGATAATACTGCAAGATGCAAAGGTAGCATCCCTCTTAAATCAGGAACCATCGAAGCAGAGACACAGACATTCTTCTTCTTAGATCCTTCCATAAGAAGTTGGAGAAGAACCATTGGCGGAGAAAACATTTTAGGGACATATGTAGCATCAAGAGCACTAGTCCCGGACCTTGCATTTTCTAGTGACATTCTATATTTTTCATCCGTGGTTGTAATCGATGTTCTAAAAAGAATATGAAGCGGAGTGAAACCAAGGGCGTCTCTTTCTACGAGTCCTTCACGGTAATCGTCGATCATTATCTGAAGCGATTTGATAGTGAGACAAGAACGAGGAATTTCTTCTCCGTGCTCAAGTGGAGGAGGATCACAAATATTTTTTGATAAGAGTTCAATCGCGTAATGAATTGCGCATCTATGTTCGCGACCAGATATGTGAGTATCCTTCATTTCGACAGGAACAACATCACCAAGAGTAGTTCGCTCGATCAGCATTGAAATAACGTTGGATGATCTATGGAAGTGATGCATAGGGATAGTCTCATTTTCATATCCAACAGATATAGTACCATCTACAGCTCCAAGACACCAATGCAAAGGAATCCTCCCCATGCAGTCACGAGATCCTAAACTGGCAGGGTACCCTTTAATCAAAGAAGAAATGACTTCTTTAGTTGCACCATTTTTTGCTGCGTAATGAATTGGGAGTGCGCCATATATTGTGTCTGGGATCGACAGTGCAGATGCCGGAATAAAGTGAGATCCCGCCCTTTCATGTTTTTTCTTCAAGGTTACCGATGGGACGGGAAATGGAACCTTTTCATTTTTCTGATCCACATGATCTTGAACTTCTTCAGTCCATACATCTACATCAACTGTCTTAATCATTTTTTCGACCAATTCAGCATGTCTGGTAGAGGCGTGGTTTTGAAGGAGACAGATTAAAGGTGTTCTGCCTTTTCCGTCCCTGATAATCAAAGCAACAGGGTATACTTCCATTAAAATCGCAATCGCTGTCAAGTTATCACTAACTATTGGATCTGGTTTTTTCTTATTGTCACTTCCAGTTGGTCTAGTTGCGGCAATATGAAGAGGGAGAGAACCATCAGGGCGGGGGACTGTGGCTCCTAAAGGGAAAAGTTCGCACAAAGCAGATATGATTTCACTGGGGCAATTCATCTCAACAGCAAGATTGATCGGTATGAAGCCATTTTCTTCTGTTCTTAATTCATCAAGTAGGTTCTCTTTTGGGACCACATTGACAGGCAAAGGCGAGGCGAAGAACTTAACCTTTTCTGGTTTGTTACTTTCATCGTTGGACACGTCACAGTTTTGTGTTAAGTACGTTAAAATGCTATCTTTCCATGCCCTGCGAGAGGGAACAGGTCCCCTCGCAATCAAGGCATGGAGCCTAGTTTTGTATCGATAGTCTGCGTTCGACGGCATAAAGGAGTTTATGTCGCTTAATTCAAGGAAGTTTGTGAGAATGAAAGTTGTGTTTATCGCCAATATTTTATGAGGCTAGTGCTAAAAATTGGAATTATACCCTAACCCTAAAACCACAACAACTTATGGTTTAGGACTTTATCATACTGAAAGAACAAAAACTCGATATGTCATTTGCGTCTTCCATTGCATGTTCCATGCAATGGAAGTGAAATAGGCCGAGATAGTTGGGATCAAATAAGAGAATATATTCATTTTTAATTACCTTTAGGCTTTTTTTTGAAAATATTACGGACCCTATTCTTCACCAAACTAGCTTGTAAGCGGATCAGTTTTCTCATACTTGCTCGCTCAGCCTCCAAATTTTCAATGACTGCTCCTTTTTCTTCTGCATCCCTTTTCGTTCTCAGCAATACTACAAGTGTTGCATCTAGTTCTTTCTTAGATGCTGCTTTTGTTGAGATGATTTCATTGTTCATATCCTTTATGGTTTTGGCGAGTTCCATTTCCAAGTCAACAACTTTTACTTCTGTCTTTAACAAGGAACCCCTGAGATCCATAATTTGCTGTGACATAGAGTCTTTCTCTTCTTGTGCTTGTTTTTCCGCTGTTTTCAACTGCTCCTTCAGTTCCTTCTTTGTGATCTCCAATTCTAATTTAGATTTCTCTCGTAGTTCATGTAATTTATCTTCGTTTTCCTTCTTTATTTCTTCAATCATGTTGTTTAGTTTTAATCTTTCCTCGTTCGCTTGCTTAAGTTCACTTTCAGCAGCTTCAAAATCTGCAATAGTTTGATTGTATTTCTGCTCCCATTCAACACGTTCATTTTCGCGTTTAGTCTTCTCTGATCGTAAATCTTTCTCAGCTTGGATCTTGATAGCATTGATTGATTCCGTAAGTTCCTTTATTTTCATAGATAGCTGTTCTATAACTGATCTATCCTCAGCTGAACTTTCCTTGTTTTCATCATCTTTCTTATCGTTTTCTGCTATCGGTTGAATTGGATTGTTTTCTTTCATTTCCTTGATAGTCTTTTGAAGTAAAGCGACCCTTCGTTCCGCGGCAGCTTCGATAGATTATGAGGGAAAGAAATTGTAAGATGAGAGATATTCGTACACACTTTGTTTCGATAAAGGCACAAATGGCAAATAGGAAAATGGTGAAAGTTCAGAAAAAAAACATCGCTACTACGTACGTACCAGCACGCATGTCAGCCTCTTGTACGTTTCCTTTCAATTGATTGACTATAAATTTTAATCTCTTCTCTTCGGTTTTATTATCCCCTGAACTATCTCTGGATATATTATCACTTTGGTATTTTGTCTTTGTCGCCGAGACGCGTGTCAAAGAAAGTGTTTGAGGTGAGTATGATGTTGTATATCCAACATTTCTGGAGGGAGCAATAGCGAAAGCATCAATGAGAGCAGACTGGGCAAGTGCAACACTATAGAGCGCGTATAATTTCATAATTGTGTTATTTATTTGTACATTCAGCCTTTTCGAGACTTCGTTGGAGATATGAAGATATGAACGGTGGAGGGTTGAAGGTGGAAGTGGTGCCAAGTGCCAAGTGCCAAGTGCCAAGTGCCACAAGAGAGTGCCAACGAAAAAATGAAAAACACGTGTGGTTAACGGCTCTTTTAACCGTCAACCCTATGAGATTAAAGATTTACGATAGTACTGGAGAGATAGATCTTATCAGAATTCATTCCATAGAACCAGCCAAATCATGTTTAGACTGAATTATCTATTTCTTATCAGCTTCTCAATTCAGATCCATGATTCCTTTCCATTCGCAGCATGGTTCGTTGAACGTTCTTCATCGTGCTACATAAATGTTCGAGACTCATCTGAGGTAGTCATGAACAATTTCATTATTCCATTTGAACAAACGTTACATCCAGAAATTTTCATTGAAATATATGATTCTTCTAATAGTATAGTTCATCCTGGCATTATCAATGGTAAAAAGACTATCTTTCAAGATGAAAAGTCAGAAACATACACTTTGAAACTGAATACAGCGGGTGTTGATGTTCAAGATCTACAATATATCATGGACGTGAAAATTGATCCCGAACTGGATGATGATCAAATTCAAAAGCTCAATGGGAAAGAAGATAGATTTCAGGCCAAGTTTCTGTCGCCTGTGAAAGGATGTCATGATTACCGTGCTTCTGGTAGAAACAGAGATAAAGGCTTGAAACTGAATGTAGTCCTTCCCCCAAGTGTTTATGATTCTTCAAAGTCATTAGATGAACATTCTATAGATATTGTGGCTGCCTGGGCTTGTGGTCATGAAGCCATCACCTTAACGGAGTCTATTCGTGTATTACCAAAACGTGGTTCTGATGAAATTGGTAGGTCAAATAATGGTGACACAGCGAAAAATATGAAAATAGATATCGAAGAAGAAGCGAAAGCCACCTTAAATCCTCCAAAGTATACAGCAAATAGTTATTTGACAGCTTTCGTTGTTTTTATCATTGTTGGAGGAACCTTGATCAATGCTTGTCTTGCTATGAGTAAGCCACGTGCCAATAAGGGGAAACGAAAGTTGTAAGGCCTTGTGTCCAATCACAGATGGGAAGAAAGATCCAAAATCTACACACCTTTCACGAACAAATGACAGTCATGTAGACAAAGTGCCTCAACCAAAATGTGTTAAAATAAAATATTACATGTTGCTTCTGTTGCAGAAAAAATAGAGGGACGATTATACACTAGAAATCCATATTCTACTGCAGCGTCTGAAAAAATTAAACAGAAACGTGGTATCCAAGAAGTTCATTGATAACGTAAGGGTTTCCGTTGATTTGTTCGTGAACCATAAGTCCAAGAATACCCATCTGAGCAGCACGCCCATTGTTCAATTCAATGGACAACTTCTGTCTCTTCTCCTCTGGGGTGAACTTATCCCATCCAAAGTCAAATCCATTACGGAAATCTCCTGGGGTCTCTCCGGTTCCCTTAACATCCTTCATGATGAAAAGCTCAAGTACTGCAACAGTGGCAAGGGTCTGAAGAGCCACAGTCATTGGAACCTGAGTTGTTCCAGCCCAACCGGTGGGGATACCGTCGAGTCCGGGAAAGTGGTAACCCATGGTAGTGTGAATGTGACCAGCAACGGCAAGCATGGCAATACGTCCGTGCTTGAGCTCAACGTAACGAAGACGGTCGAAACGCTCCTGATCAGCTCCATCAAGCATACCAAGAGGATCCCAAAATCCAAGAGGCTCTTGAGCTCCGATGGCGTCCTCGAAGGCTTTGAGAGAAGTGGAGGTCTGGGCAACCTTGGAAGGAGCGAAGGCAGCAGCAGAGGCGATAAGGGATGCAAGGATAAGCTTCATGGTGTCGATTTCAGTGTTTGATTTTTGTGAAGGTTGTTGGTGTAGCGTGTTTGATTGAAGATCGCGTCTCGCGTCTTGCGTCTTGATCGCAGTTTTGGATACTTCAAGGACCTACCAAACACGGATATGTTTTGGCGCGAAGATTAAAAAAAAATGACAAATGACACACACCTTCACAATTCACAATCCAAAGTCTCTATGAAGCTGATATTGGTTCGTAAAATTAATTGTTCAATAAAATATTTCCTTTCTCCATAACAATCTAAAGTTTGTGGGTATTTCATAGTGTTTTTTTAGTTTTTCACGTGTTCTTGAAATATGTCTTGTTGGTATACGGGAAACAGCGCATTGTCACGACAAAATCAGAAACCAATGTCTTGCCAAAATAAGCGATAAATTGGAATGATTTACATCGATGCATAATGTGAAAATTGTAAATGGTGATATTCCTTTGTTGAACCTGAAGATCCAAATATATGATTGGGAGAAATACAAATTCGGTCTAAAATGCTAAGATAGTACTGTGTCATGTTTTCGTTTTATGTTTCATTTCTCATGTTTCATGTTTTGTTGTGAGTCCAGAGTCCAGAGTGATCCTTTGGAGTTGTTTCCTTCAATGAGCAGTAAACAAAAGGGATATTTGAACAATAAAAGATTAAAGCTTTGTATGTTCAAGCAAAAATGACGGTTATCGATGATGTATATGCAATCGAAGAAAAATTGAGAGATGCCATTAATAATCATGATCATGATCAAGTTGACATGGTCCTGATGAACATAGAAAAAACTGTAATCGATGGTTGGGTGGATGATACGTCATCGGAGGGTTTATCAATTGTTCAAAGTTTGGTAACTCAACTGGAAGCCTGTATAGAATCACATGCGTATACATGGGATGAATGTTTACCCCTTGATGAAAGTGTAACTTGGATCGAAGCTGCATTGAAATGCATCTCTCAGCTTTACAAAATCATAGCTACATCATCATTGGACTTATTCAAAAAATATTCATCTATAAAGGACTTGGAATTAGCCGATTTACTCTTAGATTGGGCGATTGCCAGCAAACGAGCAAATTTGATCAATGATTGCGTTGAAGCACTACGATTAAGAATGCAAGTTTCACCTATTTTGAAGGAACTAGATGCAGTAAGGCTGCTTGGCTTGGATACTATTGGAGAATCGTTGGCAGTTGAAGAAATCTGCAATCAAGGAATTTTTGAAACAGAAATGATCGAAAAAGAGTATGGCGACACATCGTGTGAGGTTCTTGTTCCAACGGAAGTGGCAAAAACATTGGGAACAACAGTGAATGAGATTCTAGATAAGCATGCATATACTTTGCTTAATTGCAGCAAGATGCTATATTGTGCCGTCAATAAATCCGCTTCAATCGATACATTTGTAAAGGAGCGCATCTTTTGCGCCTGTACTTTTTTTAATTATCGAAATGAAGTTTTGTCATCATTTGACACTTTGCCAGGTGATTTGCCATTAAAACTTCTTGCTTTACTGTTTTTGTTTGGTGTTTCAGTGAACAGGAACAAGCTGGAATTGTCTCTTGGACAAGAGGCAATAAGAGTCTTGATGGATGCACGTCTCTTAAGAGAACATCCATTTGATTCTAATCTTGTGATTGCAGAGGTCCAAATCTTTCCTCTATCATGCGACACTTTTAACGACACATCGAAAGAGAATAGCTACTCTTTATATTTTATCACCGACTGGATCATGGAATCTCTTCGATCGCCTGAGAATGCTGTAATGTCAGTTGGCTATGACACGATGGAACTTCTGGCTTTATCATCTGGTGTGAAATTGTCCCAAGGTGGCAATGAATCGAATTCCGTTTTAGATCTATGCTCTGGATGTGGAATCCAAGGTATATATTTTGCAAAGGTACATGAGTTGAGGGGTTCTATCACTTTTATGGATGTGAACAAACGCGCATGTCATTTTATAACTGCCAATTTATGCATGAATACATTATTCTCTGCCGGCGAAGCCATACAATTTACGACAGTGGAGGCTGACATTTTCCAACCTATGAAATTGCGTGATGTTTCATCAGCATCATCAAAAATTGACATAGGGAAGTTCAATTTCATACTTTCAAACCCGCCATTCGTGGCTGTTCCATTTGCAAAACTTAAAAGTTTAACTCCATCATTATATGCAATCGGTGGAGAATCTGATGGGATGGGATTGCTTCGTAAGTTATTGAAACAAGTCTTGCATCGTTTGGACGAAACATCGATTTCGAAATTGCTTATGGTGACAGAAGTTCCAAATGTAGAGGATAGTCTCGATTTACTTCATGGAATGCTCAGTAAAGAATTTCCTTGTCGTATCCGTGTGGCATATATAGAGCAAGACGTAGAAACTGCTGAGGAGTATGCGCTTGAAAGAGAAAATGAATCAGGCGTTGAAATCCAGTCGCGCGACTGGCACGTTAAACATATTCGAAACCGTGCCCTTGTCTTGATTACAATTGAACTTAATTCATCTGATAAAAGAAATTGCCTGTACTGTTACAAAGAAATGGCCGAACAAGGTCTTGATGATGCTGATGCGCATTATATAGATGACGAGGATTTATTTTTAACCCGCCAAGGAATAAATTTTGCCCGGCAGAATTTACTTTAAAAGTGTAATCATTTAATATCCCATAGCACAACCATCTGATCTTCCTTCAGAACCGGCGCATAAGACGCCAGTTTTCCTGTCTCGAACAATAATTTGAGCTTTGCCGAAAGCAAAGCGAGAATATCCTTTTTTACCAGGAGATATGTTATGACCTTTTTTGTACAATTCATCAATAATTTCACGTTTGATCCCGTCTTCGATCCAAGCATTACCATTGTGAGTGCCATCATTTATACAGAAACGAGGTTGATCAATTGCCTCTTGGGGATCCATTCCATTGGCAAGTGCAACAACAAGCTGTAAATGCCCCTGCGGTTGCATGAATCCTCCCATGTTCGAAATCGTTGCATAGAGCTCATCTGTATCAGCGTGAGTTATCATGGCTGGAATGATGGTATGGTACGGACGCTTGTAAGGCATCAGAGCGTTTGGATGTTTATCGTTCATACTAAATCCAAAACCTCGATTTTGAAGTGTAAAACCACAACCATCTGGGACAATACCCGTACCGAAGCCCATGAAATTACTGTTCACAAAGCTAACGGCGTTTCCGTCTTTATCAATTACTTGGAACGATACAGTACAGCTAGTGGGATCAGGCACACCTTGAATTATCGCTTCATTCTTATTGAATATCCTTATAGCTCTACTTTCGATGCGGTCTTTGTCCAGTAACCAGTCAGCCGTTTTGATATCATGGCCTTCCTTTGTACAAAAGTCTTCATCACAAACGTATGATCTAGCATCCGCAAACCCAAGTCTCATCATTTCAAGTAGCGCATGGTATGTCTGCGCAACCTTCCACCCACCAATTCCACTTTCACGCTCTGGTTTAGGTATAGCGCCACTATTCTCCAATGCTTCGAAACCGCTCAACGCAATTAATCCCGCAATGCCTTGTCCATTGGGTGGTATTTGATGGACTTTCAGTCCTTTATATTCCACAGATATAGAGTCTGGAAATGTGCACGCTGTCAGTTCTTCGCTCAGATCGTCCATAGTCATGACCCCTCCATGTTTCTGAATGGCATTGACTATGGCTTGACCAGGAAACGACTCATAAAATCCTTTTCTTGCACCATGTGCACCTAACGATCTAAGAACCCTGGCCAATTCAGGATTTTGAATGATCTGTCCGGGTTTCGGGCCATTGACTCCATCAACAGTTAGGGGGACTTTTTCATTTGGTTTGATCCATTTTTTAATATCCGACTCCACTCCATCACTCCAATTTTTGCATGTAAGAGGAGCTACAGGAAACCCCTCTTCTGCAAGTTTGGCTGCTGGCTCCAGTAATTCAGCAAAGGTCATAGTTTTACTTCCATGTCGTTTGTAAAATGCTTCCCATCCAGCAGCTGCACATGGCACTGTTACAGCGTCCACCGATTTTATGAATTGATCCAGATTGACACCCCCCGCACCGTCACCGGGGTACTTTCGACGTAGTACATCCAGAGTCAATCCTCCAGGACACCGTCCACTCCCATTCGTCCCCTTAACTTTCGAATCTTTGGCATCGTAATATAAAGCAAACATATCTCCCCCGAGTCCAGTCGAGCATGGCTCAGTCACTGCAAGTGCTGCAGAACATGCTATAGCTGCATCTGCTGCATTTCCCCCCTTTAGAAGTATTTGCAATCCAATGGAAGATGCCAAAGGCTGAGAAGATGCTACACATCCGTTCCTGCAGTACAATGGGGATCTACGTGACTTGAAAGAAATTTCCACGTCTTCGTCTTCTTGCGATGATGATGTGCCCACCGAGCTATTATGCCAGTCAGCCATGTTCGTTGGTAGATAGAAGTTGTAAAAAACGTGAAGTACTTCGTTCTTTGTTTGTTTTATCACTTGTGGTTTATCAGAAATGTGATCTGTTGAGTACTAACGATACTTCTAACAATTTAAATTTTCATAATCAAACCATCAACCATCAACCATCACAAGAATCTTTTTTGTGTCATCAACGTCAATCCAAATGACAACCACCGCTCCATTCGTAACTAAAACCTCATCAAATGGATATAGAAGTGCACATACATTAACT
>Ga0213868_10001299_pt1 | contig 24055 bp, 23 predicted proteins | sample PICome_9_FD_160087 | JGI IMG/M metagenome (GOLD analysis project Ga0213868, IMG submission 160087) | Coastal seawater microbial communities near Pivers Island, North Carolina, United States - PICO127 | ecosystem: Environmental > Aquatic > Marine > Coastal | place: USA: North Carolina... | reverse complement strand
CATCTCAAAGACTAATATCTCAAAACACCGGCTTCAGTATAGGAAAGGTAAATTATTGTCTTAAGGCATTGATAGATATTGGGTTTATTAAAATACATAACTTTAATAATTCAAACAATAAATTAAAATATGCATATATTTTAACGTCGAAGGGTATCCAAGAAAAAACAGCTATAACGAAGCAATTTATTATCAAAAAGAAACAAGAATACGATAAACTTAACTCATACATCGATTAATATTTTTTTATGCAAGAAGTACATAGTAATAGACATCCCAATGATTTTGCTGATGAAATAGATCTTCGAGAACTTTTTAATATCCTATTAGAAGGAAAATGGATTATTGTTTCTTTAACCACTTTTATATCTATTATTGCAGTTATTTATAGTCTACTTTTACCAAATATATATGAATCTAAAGCTATGCTAGCTCCTGTTAATTCATCTAGCGGTATTTCTGGAGCTCTTGGAAGTTATAGTGGTCTTGCAGGGCTTGCTGGGATAAGCCTCCCTTCTGCTGGTGATGAGGGTAATTCTGCAAAAGCAATACAAAAGATTAGCTCTCTGAGTTTCTTTGAGAACAACATACTTCCAAATATTCACCTACCAGACCTTATGGCCGTTAAATCTTGGAACTCTAAAACAAATAATCTGGCTTTTGATGAGATTATTTACGACAGAAGCAGCAATACTTGGGTTAGACACTATTCACATCCTCAGCAACAAATCCCAAGCGCTCAAGAAAGCTTTGAAAAATTTAAAACCGCACACTTAAGTTTAAGTGAAGATAAAAAATCTGGCTTTGTCACCTTATCTATCAAACATCTATCACCACTTATTGCGAAGCAATGGGTTGAGTTGGTTGTTAATGAAGTTAATGCTTTTTACAGACAAAAAGATAAATTAGAGTCAGAAAAGGCTGTGAGTTATCTTAACCAGCAAATTTCAATGACTGGTTTGTCTGAAATCAAGCAAGTCTTAGCGCAGCTACTACAAGAAGAAACTAAAAAGTTAACCCTTATTGAGGCCAATCAGTATTACGTTTTTGATTACATTGACCCTCCTGCAGTAATGGAGGAAAAATCATATCCTAAAAGAGCTTTAATTTGTATCTTAAGCGCACTATTAGGTGGAATGCTGAGTGTTTTATTTGTGCTTATAAGGCATTATGCAATCAAGCAAAAGGTTGCCTAAGTTTCTAGATCTCAATTATTAAATATACAATAAGCTAACTTTCGATAAAGGCTCTTATAGCGTTTTAAAGAGTAATTTCTAGAGTTTCAAGTTTATAAAAAGGGAATGTGGTGGTTTCAGGTTTAATCATTTTTGCAAGCATTCTTATTTTCTGACAATCAAAATGGAATTTTACATTAGGTAATGAAAAGAATATTAATAGTCTTCGGTACGCGTCCAGAGGCGATAAAGATGGCGCCATTGGTTCATGCGCTTAGTGCTGATAGTTGTTTTGATGCAAAGGTCTGTGTCACAGCTCAACACCGCGAGATGCTTGATCAGGTTTTAGAATTATTTAAAATAAAGCCTGACTTTGATCTTAACATCATGACACCGGGTCAAACACTAAACGATGTAACCACCGCTATTCTTGTAGGTTTAAAGACAATTTTGGAGGATTTTAAACCTGATGTGGTTCTAGTGCATGGGGACACTGCGACTACATTTGCTGCTGCATTGGCAGCGTATTATCAGCAAATTAAGGTGGGTCATGTTGAGGCAGGGCTCAGAACAGGCAACATATATTCGCCATGGCCCGAAGAAGCCAACAGAAAGCTTACCAGCGCGATTACTAATTATCATTTTGCACCCACGGCAGGTTCCAAAAACAATTTGCTAAATGAGGGAGTGTCAGAAGAATATATTATCGTAACTGGTAACACAGTGATTGATGCGCTATTTTGGGTGAGAGAAAAGTTAAATAAAGATGGTTCGCTTTCTAATGAGCTTGCGTCAAGATTTGATTATTTAGATCCAAATAAAAAACTAATCTTGGTCACAGGCCATCGCCGAGAAAGCTTTGGTGGTGGTTTTGAAAGAATTTGCGAGGCCCTCCGGCAGATTGCGACTCTCCATCCACAAGCTCAAATTCTATATCCAGTTCATCTAAACCCAAACGTACAGGATCCGGTCAATCGATTACTCAATGATTTAGATAATGTGTTTTTGATTGAGCCTCAATCGTATCTTCCATTTTGCTACTTGATGGATAGGGCCTCGATCATTTTGACTGATTCTGGAGGTATTCAAGAAGAGGCTCCATCATTAGGTAAACCGGTGCTTGTTATGCGCGATACAACCGAACGTCCTGAGGCGGTTGATGCTGGCACTGTTAGGCTTGTTGGAACGGACGTTGACCTAGTAGTTGGTCAGGTTGACCTGTTATTAACCAATTCTGTTGAATATAAAAAGATGAGTAACGCTAATAACCCCTATGGTGATGGGGTGGCCTGTAAGCGTATCCTAGAATTCTTAGCTTAAGGAAAACATAAAAATGGCTTTTAATACTATTTCCGTGATTGGTCTTGGCTACATTGGTCTGCCAACAGCGGCAATGTTTGCCTCCAAAGAAAAGAAAGTTATTGGAGTGGATATCAATCAGCATGCTGTGGATATTATAAATGCTGGAAAAATTCATATTGTTGAACCTGAGCTTGATGTAATGGTGAAGAAATTAGTTGATCGAGGCTTATTAAAAGCTACGATCTCTCCGGAGCCAGCAGATGCCTTCCTAATTGCAGTGCCAACCCCGTTTTTACCCGCCAAGACTGAAGGTTCAATACCAGAACCTGACCTCTCCCACATTGAAGCTGCCGCTAAATCAATTGCTAAGGTATTAAAAAAAGGTGATTTGGTGATTCTAGAGTCAACATCTCCAGTAGGGACGACTGAGAAAATGGCTAATTGGATGGCAGAGGCAAGGTCGGATCTTTCTTTTCCTCAGACTCATGGTGGGGCTTCCGATATTAGGGTTGCTTATTGTCCTGAGCGAGTCCTTCCTGGTCATGTTGTCAGGGAGCTTGTAAATAATGATCGCGTTGTTGGCGGTATGACTGAATTTTGCTCTGCAGCGGCAATTGAATTGTATGAGTTGTTTGTTGAGGGTGAATGCGTTGTAACCAATGCTAGAACAGCGGAAATGGCAAAATTAACAGAGAATGCATCTCGTGATGTTAGTATTGCGTTTGCTAATGAGTTATCGATTATTTGTGACAAGATAAATATCGATGTTTTGGAGTTGATTGGTTTGGCTAACAGACATCCAAGGGTAAATATTCTCCAGCCTGGGCCGGGAGTTGGAGGGCATTGTATAGCAGTCGACCCTTGGTTTATTGTTGCTTCCGCGCCAAGCAATGCGCACCTTATAAAGACGGCCCGAATGGTAAATGACGATAAACCCAACTGGGTTGTTCGAAAGATTATGAGTTCAGTAACTCAAATATCACATGATCTTAAAATCAGTACTGACAAGGTAAATGTGGCTTGTTTTGGGTTGAGCTTTAAGCCAGATATAGATGACTTACGACAGAGCCCATCTCTCGATATTGTGAGAGCAGTGACTGAGATTCATTCCGGGTCTGTTGTTGCTGTGGAGCCGAATATTAAAGGCGTAAACGAAGGCTCCGTCATTCTAGTTGATCAGGATCAAGCGCTGGCCAACTCCCATTTATTAGTCATTCTTGTTGCTCACAAAGAGTTTTTGAATTTGAGTGTACCTGATGGTATAAGATGTATTAACTTCACTGGAGGTGCAAGGTGAATAATAGTGAAATTAAATTAGCTGTGATTGGCTTGGGATATGTAGGGCTTCCGCTAGCTTCGGAATTTGGTTGTGTTTATGAGGTTATTGGCTTCGATCTAAACGCAGAGAGAATACGACAATTGAATGTTGGTATTGATACCAATAATCAAGTTTCATTTGAGAAATTATCTGAAGCGAAGCTTCTTCGGTTCACAGATAATGAGGCGGAGCTAGATGCGTCTAATACATACATTGTCACCGTACCAACCCCTATTGATGACCATAATTCTCCTGATCTTGGTCCCTTGCTCCATGCCAGCGAGATAATAGGAAGAAAGTTAAAGGTTGGAGATACCGTAATTTACGAGTCTACGGTTTATCCAGGTGCGACCGAGGAGGTCTGTGTACCCCAATTGGAACGCACTTCGGGGCTCCGGTTTAATCAAGATTTCACTGTGGGGTATTCACCTGAGCGAATAAATCCAGGGGATAGCGAACATACGTTCTCCAATATCTGCAAGGTAACCTCTGGATCTTCGGTTAAGGCTGCTGAGTTTGTTGATTCTTTATATTCTTCGGTTGTGACTGCTGGGACACATCTTGCGCCATCCATTCGAGTCGCCGAAGCGGCTAAGGTTATAGAAAATACTCAACGAGATATTAATATCGCTCTTATGAATGAACTTTCGATAATCTTTCAAATACTTGATATCGACACTTCAGCTGTTCTAGCTGCTGCCCGGACAAAATGGAATTTTTTGCCATTTACTCCTGGTTTAGTAGGAGGGCACTGTATTGGCGTGGACCCCTATTATTTAACATATAAGGCACAGGAAGTTGGTTATCATCCTGAGGTTATTTTAGCGGGCAGAAGACTGAATGACAGTATGGGTAACCAACAGGCTCTTCGGTTAATCAGATCTTTGGTGAAGGCAGGAGGTAATGTGAAGGCATCAAAGGTATTAGTTATGGGTTTAACATTTAAGGAAAACTGTTCCGATTTGCGAAATACCAAAGTGATCGATGTCATCAATACATTTGTGGACTATGAGATTGCGGTTGAAGTATATGATCCAGTTTGTCGTGCTGCTGATGCGTTTGAGATATTTAATATCGAATTAGTAGATATCCCAAAAGCTAATTTTTATGATGCGATTTTTTTAGCTGTTGCACATGATGATTTTGAAAGGTTAGGCCTAACTGGAATTCGAAGTTTTGGAAAGCCTGGATCTTTGTTATTTGATTTAAAAGGGATGTTCAAGTCGTCTGAAGTAGACTTGAGCGTTTAGTTTCACTTACTTGGAGAAAATATGTTAACTGAAATCCCCATATTTAATAATATATCTATGATCAAACGGAAATGGTTAATTACGGGAGTGGCTGGCTTTATTGGGTCTAGTTTGCTCGAGCGATTATTAATGCTTGATCAGGAAGTGATTGGCTTAGATAATTTTTCAACTGGATACCAAACAAATCTGGACGATGTTTGTGCTGTTGTAGGAGAGGAGAAATGGAGAAATTTCCAACTCATTAATGGTGATGTAACTGACTTTGATGTTTGTATGAAGAGTGTCGAGGGGGTTGACCATGTCCTTCATCAAGCTGCTCTGGGTTCTGTTCCGCGTTCGCTAGAGGACCCACTGGCCACAAACCTAGCAAACGTAACTGGATTTCTAAATATACTCGAAGCATCAAGGAAAGCTGAGGTTACTTCATTTACATATGCAGCTTCCAGCTCGACCTATGGCGATAGCACTCAACTACCAAAAGTCGAAGATGTTATCGGAAAACCGCTGTCGCCTTATGCTCTCACTAAGTATGTCAATGAACTCTATTCCGATGTTTATGAATTAAGTTATGCATTCAGAGCGACTGGGCTAAGATACTTTAATGTCTTTGGGCCACGGCAAGATCCTGGTGGAGCCTATGCCGCGGTCATTCCTAAGTGGATTGGCAGCATGCTGAACGACAAAGAGGTTATTATTAATGGAGATGGATCAACCTCTAGAGATTTTTGTTTCATTGAGAATGTGGTCCAAGCAAATTTATTAGCGGCGCTTGCAGAAGACGACGTGCGAGGTAAGGTTTATAATATAGGGCTGGGCGATCGCACAAGTTTAACGACTTTAGCGAAGATGATATCGGATCAAGTGGAGTCCATGACCGCACGGCCAGTCTTAGAGCCTTCATATGGGCCTTTTAGACGTGGCGACGTCGCACATTCACAGGCTAGCATCCTTAAAGCCCAAACCTATCTGAATTACGATCCTGGTGTTAAAGTTGAAAAGGGAATAGAACTCACAGTTAAATGGTTTGCGAAGTATAGTAACAGGTGCTGAAGGCTGTAATAACTCTTGTCAGTGGTGCAGGGTTGTCACAACTGCTTGCCATTCTGGCGCTACCCGTTATTGCCCGTTACTATGATGCGGCGAGTTATGGTGTGTTTTCTCTCTACTTAGTTCTAGTTAGCATAGCCGGCATTGCTCTTACATTGCAGCTTAACCAGGCGATAGTGATTGCAAAATCAAGTCTAGAAGCAAGAAAAATAGTTTGCTTATGCCTCTGGATCTGTCTAATAGCATGTTTTTCTCTTTTTTCTTTATTGTATTTTCTTACACATATTATAAGTATTGTGCCAGAGGGCACTCTGGGGTTTTCTCTGCAACTCCTTTTCGCGGGCTCATTCCTCGTTGCTGCAACCTCAGCGTTTCATTACTATTGTATTCGGATTCAATATTTTCGACTCATTGCCTTATGTCTTTCGGTACGAACAATTTTAATGGTGGGTTTGCAGATTGGATTTGCGACTTCATTGCCAACCTTTAAGTCCCTTATACTTGCACACATACTTGCAGAAATTGTAGTCATTTTTTTATATATATATGCTACTCCCGAAGTTATTCGTTCACTCAGATACCGTTCCTTCGATCGGGAGCTGAGTCTTTATAAGAATATAGCGCATCGGTACTCCGGGTTTATAAGGTACACGTTTCCGCAGGAAACCATGAATGCATTCTCTCAAGGCGTTCCCATCATAATATTGTCACTTTTTTATCCAGCTGCGGCAGGTTATTTTGCAATGGCACATAAGATATTAAATGCCCCAACCGGATTGATTGCTAATTCAGTTCGCCAAGTAGCGTTTTCAAGAATGGCTGAAATAAAACGTAGCCGCGGACGCATACGTGACTTTTACTTTCGTGTAATTGCCATACTTGCTTCCGTTGCTTGCACTGGGTTATTAGCATATTACATGTTTAGTGAAATAATATTCGGACAGCTTTTTAATGCCGAATGGACCCCCTCGTTGAGTTACATGAATTTATTAATTTTGTGGATGATTTTTCTAGTTCTTAATCCGCCTAGTCTCGCATATCTAAAAGTTAAGCGTAAATTAAGTTTTTTACTTAAATACGACATTTTGTTACTATTAAGTCGATCCGCAGCATTACTTTTAGGGTGTGTCTATTTTGGGCCGATATATGCAGTATCATTTTTTGTGGCTGTGAGCGTTTTTTTTAATGCCTTCGTGGTTATATACGCCACTCGATTAGTAATGGAGGAGCCTGTTGCTTAATTTTATTGGTGATGTTTGGTTAAGTGGCCAAAATGAACTTAATACAAGCATAATCCCAGACGGTTTAGTGGTGCTGAATCTTGAAGCGCCATTAGCAGGCGGACTCGAGGGTGATCGAAAAAAAATCTGTCTAAAAAGTCATGCTGAAAGCGTTCGCAATTTGCTAAGTGATCGGGAGTGCATTATCGGGTTATCCAATAATCATATTTTTGATTTCGGCTCCGAGGGGTTTAAGAACACAATACAATTTCTTAATGAATCAGGAACCCCTTTTTTTGGTGCTGGGGCTGAGAGTGATAATTATAACAATCCTCTGATCTTGAGCTGTGGCATTGCTATAGGTGGTTATGTCTGTGCGTCCACTCACCCTGCGACCGGTGGCGGTGGCTATGGTGTTGCAATGTTGACTTTGGAGCGTGTTCTTCGGGATCGCAAGTTGGCCTTTGAAGGCGGGGCTAGCTCATTTGTAGCAGTTATTCATTGGGGCGAAGAGGAAGTTACTATCCCAAAATTAGATGATGTCCGGCTAGCTAGATCATTAGTTCTAAATGGGGTTGACTTAATAATCGGTCACCATGCACACGTTATTCAGTCTCACGAAACTTTTTTTGAAAGCTCAATTTTTTACGGTTTAGGCAATGCGTGTTTTGACGATTTTGATATTGAGGTTCCTGAAGGAAAAACTGTTATGGCATGGGCTAAGCAGCGTTGGTGGAACCGCAGGTCACTAATTGTTAACGTTGATTCGAATGCCAGTGTGCAAAGTATTTGGAAGGGCGACTTATCTAGTTCTGGTGGATATCTTGCTGAGGTTCGCTTACGGCGACATGAGCTTTCAGAGGTAAGAAACGGTAAAATGTATCGGTATTATTTTGAGTTAGTTAGGAGGCTTTGCTTTTTACGACTCGGGGTTTCAAGATTTTTACATCGACCAAAAGTGCCCTCGTTAAATTCCATCCTTCACCTAATTGGGATGCGGCCGTGAACAAAAAACACTTCGATATTTACGATACTTACCGCGGCATCGCAGCTCTAGCTGTTGTTCTTTTTCACTATTCAAGTAGACACGATCCAAATTTTCTTTATTTAGAACCTTATATCTTTAATTTTGAGTTTGGCCATTACGGGGTTCAGTTTTTTTTCGTAATTAGCGGCTATTTTATGATGCTCACGGCGCAGTCATCTTCTAATATGCTGGATTTTTTAATAAAGCGGTTTTCTCGTCTTTGGCCCCCTCTATTAGCCTGTAGCTGCATTACTTTTGTTTTTTTGCAGGTGTTCGGCCTTCCAGAGAGAGCACGAAGTTTAACTGATCTAGTTGCATCGAACTTGATGTTGGTCGATATTTTTGGGAACTGGGTTGACGGCGCCTATTGGTCTCTATTAGTGGAGGTAAAATATTATTTTATATTCAGCTTGATCTATTACAGTAGGGTGAGCTCCCCATTTTTTACGATCTGCTTATTATACTTGTTCTCTCTTGTGGTGCGGTTAGTTGGTTCTGTTATTGAGGTTAACGAGTTGGCAGCGGTTGCTGATATCTTACTAATCTCCCAGCATCTACCTTGGTTTTGTCTAGGTATAGCAATTTTTTACTGGGCGGTGAATGGCTCTTTTTTTTTGATTCTTGTAGCGTGTTCGATATTTTGTTTCGAAGTTTTATTGTCAGACAATCCGGCTGAAATCAGCGTTGTCTGGCTAATATGTCTCGGTCTTATGTTGTTGGGCGAAAAAATTAAGGTTCAATCTGTCCCATACGCGTTACGATTTTTTGGTATGGTGAGTTATCCGCTTTATCTTTTGCATCAATATATTGGGTTTATAATTATAAGAGAGTCAGCTTTGTTCATTGACAGTGATCTTCTACGTTTGATCTTCGCCTTCCTGATTGTTTTAATTTTTTCTTACTGCATTCACGCTCTTGTGGAATTGAGAATTAATCGAACAGTTCGCATGTTTTTAACTACTAAGCTACTGCCAATGGTTTCCTCGGATTTTAAAAAAAATATAAGTAGAGATTTATGAAAAAAGTTGCAATAGCTGATTTTGGTTTTGGGTTTGTTGGTAGATGGAAGGAAATCCTCAGGGAGCAGAATCATGATTTTCTAGAAGTCGACTTTTTTAGTAATGACTTATTAGTCGATCTTGAGAAAAGTCGCGTGGAGGTCTTTTTAACTCATATACCTATGGACAATGAGGCGATCAAGAAATTCGCTATTTCAATTATCAAGTCTATAGAAATAATGGGAATTAAAGCCTTCCCTAGCTCTGCAGATGTCTTACACTTTGATGACAAGGTAGCTCAAAAGTACATTTTTGATGCGCTCAAAATCCCTTCTCCCAAGACTGATGTGTTTTTTGATTCAGGTGTTGCAAGGAGGTCACTAAAGCACGGTGTATATCCTATGGTGTTCAAGCTTCGCTCGGGAGCGGGATCAGTGAATGTCAAAAAAATTAGAAGCTATAACGAGTCAAGGCGGCTAATTTCTACTATGTTCTCGGGCGGCATGCGTTCAACTCATGCGATGTTGTCAGATATGCAGCACAAGGTACGCTTACACAAGAGAAATAAAAGTGTTTTAGATGTGATTTCTCGACTACCTCGAATTTTTGAAATTTGGGCCCGAAACTTTTTTAGAGTACAAAAGGAGCGTGATTATTTTTATTGCCAGGAAATGCTTGCCGATAATCTATTCGATATCCGGGTTACAGTAGTTGGTGAGAAGGCTTTTGTGTTTCGCCGATGGAATCGAGATGATGACTTCCGCGCATCAGGTAGCGGGTATATAGACTACGAATACCATGAGTTGTTTCCTAAGTGTATCGGGCTGGCATTTGAGGCTTCTAGAAAGCTTGGAGCCGTGTGCATGGCATATGACTACCTCCTAGATACCACTGGAGAACCGGTATGTATTGAGATGTCTTTTGGATTTCAATCAGAAGCGGTTTACAAATGTGGCGGGTTTTGGAATACGAAAATTGAGTGGCACGAGGGTGCTTTATGGCCGGAGCAAGCAATACTCGAGGCCCTTGGCTTAATTAAATGAAGATTGTCACCAGCCCACGTATTTTTGATATTCTCGCGTTTTTTATTTTCTTCGGAGCATTAACGCTTCTTGCCATTCCTGTGATTTCGAAGATTCCCTCTATACTGGCGGTTGTTTTGTGCTTCTTGCTGTTTATTCGACCGGTTGTTAATCGATCTGCCTTTTTGTTTGGGGTTTACGCGGTAGCGTTTTTGGGCCTAACTCTATTACTGAGTTTTTGGCGGGCCAGTTTCGAATTAGACAAGTTTGTAACATTGACTATCCGGTGGATAATGGCATTCGTGCTACTTGCAACCGCCGCAACTGCCTCAGGCCGTTTGGCCATATTTTGGGCTGCAGTTGCAGCTCTTGCGTGTAATGTGATTGCAGTACTTATAGGGTTTGACGCATGGGTCGAGTTCGGACCACAAGACCAAATGGCGGGTATCCCTGATGAGGTTTTGCGAAAGAGGCCTAATGGCCTAATTGGCAATGCTAACTTATTAGCTATTCAGAGCTTCATCCCACTATTTCTAGGGTATATATATAAGATCAAAGTAAATAATGTTATTTGGATATTTATAACGATTGCAGCACTTTACTGCCTGATAATAACGGGGTCTCGTAAGGGTTTAGGGTTGTTGTTTATCGCAGCCACATTGATCACCTATTCATCCGCAGTTCGACGTCCGATCCTTGGTGTTCTATTTTTAATGTTGACGATGGTGTCGATTTTACTCTTCCAGTGGTTTGAAATCGATGTATTGGGATCAGCCGAAGTAAATAATACTAACTTATTTCAGCGCACTAGTTCTGTTTTGTCAGGTGAGGATACTTCAATAGGTGATAGAGTTTACCTTCTTATGTGGGGTCTAGGAATGATTCAAGAATCATTTTTATTTGGGCATGGTTTTGATAGTTTCCATTTGCGTAATCCATTGGGGCTTTACTCACATAATAATTTTATAGAGATTCTTTTTTCGGGAGGTTTTGCTCTTTTTATAGTGTACGTTAGCCCTTATATACGATCAGTGTTCCCGATAACGGGGCAAAGAAAATATTTCGATTTTTATATTATTATTTTAGGCTTTTTATTTTTAGAAAATTCTATGGTAGTTTATGATTCGGTATGGTTTTTGTTTTGTTTACATACGTTCATTCATCAACGAAAGCTCAATGGTGATTTTCGATGAGCAAGATTTCTATGGTTATCGATTCTTTGGGGTCGGGAGGTGCGCAGCGACAGTTAGTCGAGCTGGCCGGAGCTCTCGTGCGTAATGGCTATGAGGTGTCTATAATCGCCTATCATCCAGGAGATTTCTACATTCCTGACCTAGAGAAGATAGGTGTTGATGCGTACATTCCTCACAGCCCTCTATCTCAGACTCAAAAAGTATTTTTTGTGGGCAAGATCTTACGCGAGTTGAAGTCAGAATTGGTGGTGTCGATGCTTAAGGGACCAAGCATACTCTGTTGTTTAGTTAGATTTTTGTCGTGCTTTAAGTTTAAGCTAATTGTTTCTGAGCGGCACTTTGATCACAAAGTATCGTTGATTTTGATGGTTCGCATGATCATTTTTTCATTGTCAAATTATATTATTTGTAATTCGGCGTCGCAGATAGATACGATCAATCGATCAAAGATGTCCTTTAGGAAAATGGCTTCAATTGCTAATTCGGTAGACTCGCATCGATTTCAACAGGTCAAGAACTTTTCAAATAGTAATGTTAATTTTGTATCGGTGGGTAATTTTACAAGAAATAAAAATATTAAGATCCTGATAGAGACTGTTGCGTTAAATGCTGTGCAGCTAAGAGCACGTGCCTGCAATTTTCGTTGGTTTGGTGATCCTGAAAATTACAGAGATATTTACGATGAGGCCTGCGAACTAGTAAATAATTACTCCATCGGCGACATCTTCGAACTTTGCCCGCCGTCTAGACAGATTGAAGAAGTTTACCGAGAGGCGGATGGGCTAATTTTATGTTCAAACTCGGAAGCGATGCCAAATGTTGTTCTTGAGGCAATGTCTACAGGCATTATCGTAATTGCGAGTGATGTGGGTGATGTCAGACGCATGCTGGGGGACGATTATGAGTATATCTTCCCGGTAAATTCAATTAAACATTTATCCACCGCTATTCTTGATATAACAGACACCCCAATACAAGAGCGTTCTTTTATAGGTGGACGGCTTAGAGACCGTGCGATGCAGTTTTTTTCAATGGATGCCTTTACTCAAAGGTGGCTTAGTGTGATTTCCGAGGTGTTGGCAAAATGATAGTCTTTTTAGGGAACGGACGATGTTATCATACGTTTGATTGGATTAGAGCCATTGAACGAAATAGACCTGATTTAGAATGGGTCATGATAACCGATCTTATTGAGAGCGAGGGCTATCCGAGTCAGATTAAGCCGGAAGACTTAGTTCTATCGCTTATGATCGTAGACCGTTTTCTCATGCGGAATTTGAATCGAGCGGCTAACATTTGGAGGAACGCACTTCGGTTTGTTCTGCTTCCAATGCAGGTAATTATGCTGAAGCGAAGACTTTCAAAAATTGAATATGACTTCATTCACGCGCATACAATGTATTACGTGGTTTTAGCGCGTTTGGCAGGTTTAAATGTAATTGGCACTCCACAAGGTAGTGAGATCCTTGTAAGACCTTGGAAGTCGAAAATCTACAAAGCCTTCTGTGCATGGGGTTTGCGTGGGTGCTCTTTGGTCACAGTTGACTCTGAGGCCATGCGAAGGGGTGTGATGGCAATTTCAGGTCGAGACGCTGTAGTCGTCCAAAATGGTGTGCAAACTGATGTGCTAGAGAGTTATAGGAAGAGGAATCTAGAGAGGGACCTGTTGGTATCTTTTCGTGGTGTTACATCCTTATATCGCATAGAAGATTTTTTCATTGCGGCTTGCTCAAGCGATTCGATTTCATCAATTCAAATGTTCTATCCATTTTGTGATGAGGAATATAAGCAGACCCTATTAAACACGTATCAGCGTAAGTTGTTAGTGGAGGATTTGGGAAGGCTTTCGCAAGAAGACATGTACAGCATGTTTTCGAGAGCCTTGCTTGCGATTTCCATTCCCTCAAGTGACTCTTCCCCGAGGAGCGTCTACGAAGCTATTTTTTCTGGCGCGGTCGTTGCCGTCTCAAACTTAGATTGGTTAACAGGCTTGACTAAGTGTATGCGCGAACGAGTAATAGTGGTAAATCTAAATGACTCTAAGTGGCTTGAAAAAGCTTTAACTACAGCCTCTGTGATCGTAAAAAAAGAATACATACCATCAAATGAGGCCATCGAAAAATTTGATGAAAATCGCTCGCTTTTTTTATTTACTCAGAACCACTATACTAAAACACCTTGCCAGTAATGCTTGATCTCTATAAGGCTAAATTATGATTGTTTGTACAAGATGTGTTATGGACACCTCAGATAAAAAGATTACTTTTGATCATAACGGTGTATGTGATCATTGTAATACCTATTTCAATGATATCTTGCCTAAATGGAACCCCGAAGGATTAGATGATTCTGTACTTTATAGCTTAGCAGACAAGATAAAAAAGGACGGTCAAGGCAAAGACTTTGATTGTATTATGGGAATGAGCGGTGGGATTGATAGTTCTTATCTGCTCTATTTGGCCGTAGAAAAGTTGGGACTACGCCCATTAGTCTTCCATGTTGATGCCGGTTGGAATAGCCAAGAAGCTGTACATAATATCGAGCGTATGGTTGATGGACTTGGGCTAGACTTATATACCGAGGTCATCAACTGGGAGCAAATGAAAGATCTACAGTTATCTTTCTTTAAATCAGGCGTATCTCATTTAGACACCCCTCAAGACCACTCTTTTTTTGCAACTATGTACAAGTTTGCTGCCAAGCATGGTGTAAAGAATATTCTTACAGGAGGAAACTACGCTACTGAGTGCATACGTAATCCCATAGACTGGATGTATTATCAATCGGATTCTCGTCAATTAAGGGATATCCATTCAAAATTTGGGGCCTCACCTCTTACGGATTACCCTATCACCAATATATTATGGCATAAGGTTTATTTGCCGTATGTGAAAGGAATTAAAGTAATACGTCCGCTTGACTATATGATGTATAACAAAGAAGTTGCTACAAAATTACTTGAGAAAAAATTTAACTATCAACGCTATCCCCAAAAACATTTTGAGTCAAGATTTACTCGGTTTTACGAAGGGTATTGGTTGCCGGAGAAATTTGGATTTGATACTCGTAAAGTTCAGTACTCTAGCCTAATTTTAACTAATCAAATGACGAGAGAAGAAGCTTTAAAAAAACTTAAATTACCTGCATACGACCCAGAAACCATCGATGCTGACTTTGAGTTTATAGCTAATAAACTAGGTATATCAGTAGATGAGCTCAGGAGGTATTTCAATGCTCCTAACAAGACATACAAAGATTATAAAAATCAACAATTTATATATGATCTAGGGGCAAAAGTTCTTAGAGCAATTGGACTTGAAAAAGGCGGTAAACGTTGATTGGAATCATTGATTACGGTTCTGGTAATATTCAGGCAATTCGTAATATATACAAGCAACTCAAAATAGAAACGTTTAATGTAATAGGGCCACAGGATGTCCCTTTGGCAACTAAACTTATACTTCCTGGAGTTGGAGCATTTGATGAGGCCATAGGTAAGTTGGATCAATCTGGTTTGAGAACTGCTTTAGACAAGGCTGTTTTACAAAACAAAGTTCCAGTGATGGGTATATGTGTCGGAATGCAAATTATGGCAGATAGTTCAGAAGAGGGTACTTTAAAAGGCTTGGGTTGGATTTCTGGCTCTGTTAAGTGTTTTGAGATAAATCAAACGAATACTGTTCCTAAGTTACCGCATATGGGCTGGAATGATATTTCTGTTTCAAATCACCCTATTTTCGATGGCATTGATAAAAGGGTTGGATTTTATTTCCTACACTCTTATTTTTTTAAAGCAGACAAAAAAAAGGATGTTATTGCCACTTCTTTTTACCAGAATGAGTTTGATTGCGCTATTAACAACGAGAATATATTTGGGTTCCAATTCCATCCTGAAAAAAGCCATAGTAATGGTATTAATTTGTTTAAGAACTTTTCGGATATTCTATAATGTTAAGATCACGTGTTATCCCCTGTCTACTTTTGCAGAATAAAGGGCTGGTTAAAACGGTAAACTTTAAAGATCCAAAATATGTTGGTGATCCCATAAATGCGGTTAAGATTTTTAATGAGAAAGAAGTTGATGAGCTTATGTTTCTGGATATAGATGCTTCATCTACAAAAACTGGACCTGATTATGCCTTAATTGAAAAGATTGCTAATGAGTGCAGAATGCCTCTTTGTTATGGCGGTGGCGTTAAGTCGGTGGAGCAAGCTCAGAAAATTATTAAGTTAGGCGCTGAAAAAATTGCCATATCTTCAATTGTTTTTGATCGTTCTGAGATTATAGATGAGATGGCTGCAGTGATAGGGCGTCAAAGTGTGGTAGTGGTTATTGATATTAAAAAGAATTTATTTGGTAAATATGAGATTTATACCCAGAACGGAAAGAAAAAAATCAAACGAGGATTGGATAAAACTCTTTCAATTTTAGAAGAAATTGGAATTGGTGAGTTGGTAATCAACTCAATAGATTGTGATGGTAAAATGAAGGGTTATGATACAGAATTGGCTGATCATGTCAGGGATTTGGTTTCATGCCCCTTAACAATTCTTGGTGGCGCTAGCTCGCAAGAAAATATTTTAAATCTTATTGAAAGATATAAAGTAATTGGTGCTGCGGTAGGTAGTCTTTTTGTCTTTAAGGGAATTTATAGAGCAGTTTTGATAAATTACTTAGACAACAATTATCGCGATAAGATTTTCAAAATCGCTAGTGAGAGGAAAAACTAATGTTACAAATTTTGCAAAATCTTTCAAATGGTGAAACTTCTTTGGTCGATGTTCCTTCTCCGAAGTCTATGAAAGGCCACATCAACATTCAAACTACAAAGTCACTTGTTTCGGTTGGCACTGAGCGGATGCTGGTTGACTTTGGTAAAGCAGGCTGGATTGATAAGGCGCGCTCTCAACCAGACAAAGTCAAAATGGTGTTACAGAAGGTTAAAACTGATGGTTTTTCAGCAACTTATGATGCTGTGAAATCAAAGCTAGATCAGCCGCTACCATTGGGATATTGCAATGTAGGTAAGGTTCTTGATGGAAGTGACACGGGATTTGAAAAGGGTGCTCGCGTTGTCTCGAATGGCCATCATGCGGAAGTTGTTCGTGTCCCTAAAAACCTTGTGGCTTCTATTCCTGACGAAGTTGATGACGAAACAGCTGCATTTACCGTTTTGGGTGCTGTCGCAATGCAAGGTATTCGACTTGTAAATCCAACTGTTGGCGAAACGGTAGTAGTGACCGGGCTTGGTTTGATCGGTTTGCTAACAGTTCAGATTTTAAAGGCCAATGGATGCATGGTTTTAGGCATAGATTTTGATTCAGCTAAGTGTGAGCTCGCCAAGCAGTTTGGTGCTGAGGTGGTTGATTTATCAAAAGAGCAAGACCCTGTTGCTATGGCTGAGGCTTATTCACGTGGGCGCGGGGTTGATGCTGTAATCATAACGGCAAGCTCAAAGAGTAATGATATTGTTCATCAATCAGCCACAATGTGTCGAAAAAGAGGTCGAATCGTATTGGTGGGTGTTGTTGGTCTTGAATTAAATAGAGCTGACTTTTATGAAAAAGAACTAACTTTTCAAGTTTCATGCTCCTATGGTCCAGGTCGCTATGATGAAGGCTACGAAAATAAGGGAATGGATTATCCCCTTGGATTTGTTCGCTGGACGGAACAGCGTAATTTTGAGGCTGTCTTGTATCTCATGGCTTCAGGTTCGATTGATATTAAGCCATTAATAAGTCATCGATTTAAAATCGATGATGCTGTGAAGGCTTATGAGAAGCTAGATGACCGATCATCTCTCGGAATTCTGCTGGATTATGAGGGAGCTTCAGCGGAATCACTATCAAAAAATACAGTTAAACTCAGCGAAAATACAATCAGCAAACCCCAGAAAGGAAATGTTGCATTTATTGGGGGCGGTAATTACGCATCGAGGGTTCTTATCCCTGCTTTTAAGCGCGCAGGAGCTAACTTAACAGCCTTAGTAACCAGTGGTGGAATGAGTGCGGTTCATCATGGTATAAAAAATGGATTTCTTACAGCTTCTACTGATATCGAGCAGGCTCTAGATGATGCCGTGGATACTGTAGTTATTGCTACTCAGCACAATCTTCATGCATCTCAAGCCATTCAAGCCTTGGAAAAGGGTAAGCATATTTTTGTGGAAAAACCGCTGGCTCTTACTCACGAAGAAATTGATAAAATTGAAGCTTCTCAGAAAAAATCGAAGTCTATGGTAATGGTCGGATATAACCGACGTTTTTCACCGCATATACAGAAAATTAAAAGTCTTCTTGATGCCAAGCCTTCACCTAAAACCTTTATTATGACAATGAATGCAGGTGAAATACCTAACGAGCATTGGACTCAGGATGCTAAAATAGGTGGCGGACGTATTATTGGTGAGGCATGTCATTACATTGATTTGATGCGTTTCTTGGCTGGATCAAAAATAAAATCCTTTAATGCTGTAAAAATGGGTGAAAATGATTTTGTTGAGGTAACCGAAGATAAGGCTTCAATATCACTTACCTTTGAGGATGGTTCTATGGGATCTATCCATTATTTTGCTAACGGGGAAAAGTCGTTTTCCAAAGAGCGTATAGAGATTTTTTGTGATAATGCGGTCCTCCAGCTGGATAACTTTAGAAAACTTCGCGGTTTTGGATGGAAGGGCTTTAACAAAATGTATCTTTGGTCGCAAGACAAAGGACAGGAAAATTGTGTTGGCGCCTTTATGGCGAGCTTAAAAAAAGGAAGAGAAAACCCGATTCCACAAGATGAAATTTTTGAGGTAGCGCGCGTTTCTGTGGATATTGCAGAAATGTTGAGAAAATAAATGATTAAATCAGTCTGAGGTTATTTCAACTGCGCCGAATGAGGAAACTTTTTCTTTTATTTAATACCCTACGATATCTAAAGTGGCAGCAAATCTACTTCAGATTAGTGCGCAAATTAATAAAACCCAAGGTCACTGAAAGTTTTCAAGGATCAAAACCTAAGGGTTCAAAAACATGGCATCATCTGACGCTTTATGGTAATAAAGTTGATAGTCAACTAGAAGCATGTTTTTTAAATCACACTAAGAAACTTGATTTACCAGCAGACTGGAACAATGAATCACCCAGCAAACTCTGGGTTTATAACTTACATTATTTTGAAGATCTTCTTTCTGATAACGCTGAAGAAAAGCACAATTTTCATTCACAGTTATTGAATAGTTGGGTTGATCAAAACCCAGTTGGATATGGCAATGGTTGGGAGCCTTACCCCACATCTTTGCGGATTGTTAATATCCTAAAAGCTTGGCTTGGTGGGCTAGAATTAGATGATAAATTGTTTAGTAGCGTCTTCGCACAGGCGAGTTTTTTATCTAGTGATCTTGAAAAGCATTTATTAGGTAACCATTATTTTGTTAATTTAAAAGCCTTGTTATTTGCCGGCGTTATTTTTGAAAATACATGCTGGTTAAGCATTGCTGAAAAGGGTTTAATTTCTGAAATTCCTGAGCAGATTCTTGAGGATGGTGCAAATTTTGAACTGAGTCCAATGTATCATTCGCTGATACTTGTGGATATGCTGGATATATTCAATTTAAGCAGGGCCTATCCGACTCAAGTATCTGGTAAGTTGACTTCCTTGCTGGAGTATTATATCCCCAAAATGTTGGTGTTTATGGAGGCAATGGCACACCCTGATGGAGGCGTATCTTTCTTTAACGATTCTGCGGACGGAATTGCCCCAGCAAAAGCAAAAATTGAAAGCTATGCCAAAAAACTGGGGTTTGGAATTAGCCCTCTTGATTGTAGTAAACCTCAAATTATTAATAACGCCAATAGTGGTTTTATTTGCGCTACAGCAGCTGGAAACAAGCTAATATTTGATGCATCACCTGTAGGTCCTGACTATATCCCAGGCCATGCTCATGCAGATACATTATCTTTTGAGCTATCCATTGGTGCTAAGCGTGTATTTGTTAATTCAGGTACCTCTGAATATGGCATGAGTCCAAAGCGTCATAATCAGCGCAAAACAGCTTCACATAATACAGTCGAAGTTGATGGTAAGGATTCTTCGCAGGTATGGGGAGGTTTTAGAGTTGCCAATCGAGCAGAGATAATTTCCAGACATACTATACTAAAACCTGAATATAGCATTGACTTACTTGCAGCTCATAATGGTTATAAGTCATTATTCAGTGGGTCCATTCATACGCGTAAATTAACTTTTAGTGAAAATAGTCTTATTGTGTCTGATTCACTACAAAGATCATTTAAGTATGCAAAATCACGTTTTTATTTTCATCCTGACTTAATCATAAGTCTAGAAGATAATTTATTGAGAATTGAAGGGGCAGATTTTACTTTACATAGCGATCTGAAAGGAAGAGTTGCTTCACTTGTCGATTCCTTTTGGTACCCCGAATTTGGATTAGAAGTGCCCAATAAAATGCTGCTACTCGACTTTGATAGTAATCAGTTAGATATTCATTTCACCTGGTCTAAAAACTGAAATGCATATACTTTTCTTAACCGACAATTTTCCTCCCGAGGGCAATGCACCAGCAACAAGAACTTTTGAGCATGCTCGTGAGTGGGTGGATAAGGGCCACCAAGTTACAGTAATCACCTGTGCGCCAAATTTTCCAGAAGGAAAAGTGTTTGAAGGTTACAAAAACAAATGGTTATTAAAGCAAAAAATTGAAGGAATTAATGTTTGGCGGGTAAAAACCTATATTTCTGCTAATGAAGGATTTATAAAACGCACAATTGATTTTATTTCTTTCATGTTATCTAGCCTTTTTTTTGGCTTATTTACTCGAAAGATAGACGTTGTGATTGGGACTTCGCCGCAGTTTTTTACGGTTTTCTCAGCTTGGGCATTGGCGAAATTCAAACGTGTTCCTTTTGTATTTGAGCTGCGTGATATTTGGCCTGCTTCTATTACAGCCGTTGGGGTAATGACAGGGAGTTGGGTAATAAAAGCTCTTGAAAAGCTAGAATTATTTTTGTACTTCCAAGCTGATTTAATTATCTCAGTAACAAATAGTTTTAAAGCAGAGCTTCAAAATCGAGGTGTTTCAGCCGATAAGATTAAAGTTGTTCTTAATGGTGTGGATTTATCCAAATATAAGCCTTTATCTGAGAAAGATAAGGCGTTTTCTGAAGAATTCCAGCTGCAAGGCAAGTTTGTGGCCGGTTATGTGGGAACCCACGGCCTAGCGCACGCGCTGGATAGCATTATTGAAGCCGCGGAACTACTTAAAGCTGAGAATGATATCAGAATAGTGTTTGCAGGCGGCGGCGCTGATAGAGCGCGATTAGAGAAGTTGGTTGAAGCACGTGATTTGTCTAATGTGGTTATGATACCAAGGCAGCCAAAGGAAGATATGCCAAAGATTTGGAGTTTATGTGATATTTCTCTAGTCTCTTTGAAGGATACACCGCTATTTTCTAAGGTGATTCCATCTAAAATATTTGAATCTATGGCAATGGGCTTGCCAATTATTATCTCTGTTCCTGAGGGTGAGTCTACACAGATTATAAGAACTCAAAAGGCGGGGTTGGTCATACTCCCTGAAAATTCAAACAGTCTTTCTGAAGCAATGCTAAATATTAAAAAAGATAAAAATTTGTATCGTGACCTAGCAAATAACAGCCGGTTGGCTGCAAATAATTTCAATCGTAAAACTTTAGCTATAGAAATGCTGAGGCATATCAAAAAGCTTGTGGGATAAAGGTAGCAATGGGGCAATTACCCCGACCAAACTATAAGGTTGCATGTGTCTCAGATGCTATAGGTTGGAAAAACAATAAATAGATATAAGAAGCTGCATTACGCAGCTTTTTTCGTTTATGGATTTTTTTAAGTTCCTGATTAACAATAAGACATATATAATTAATTTTTTAAATTTTAATACAATGATTCAATTTAATAACTTAAATCTAGAAATTCCTTATCAATTCTTACAAGAGAAATATGATGAGGCTTTAAATGCAGGTCAACGCGGCATCGAGGTTATTGCAATTTCTTCTTACAACAAGGATATAAGTGAGGTTGATTCTAGATACGTCAATCTTAAATTTATTTCAAATGATGAGTTTATTTTTTTTAGCAATTATGGCTCTCCAAAAGCATCTTCTTTTAATTCTCATAGTCAAATAGCCGCATTAATATATTGGCCTAGTATTAATGTTCAAATTAGAATGAAGGCTAAAATAAAGAAAACTTCAAATGAATTTAATCAAAAATATTTTTTTGATAGATCGGAAGAAAAAAATGCTTTAGCTATTTCATCCAACCAATCAAAAAAGATAGGGTCGTTTGAGCAAGTTAAAGAAAATTATTATAAATCTTTAAAAAATAATGATTTAAAAGAATGTCCGAAATATTGGGGCGGTTATTCGTTTAAACCATATGAAATAGAATTTTGGGAAGGAAATGAATTTAGGTTAAATAAAAGAAATCTTTATACAAAAGATAATACTGGTTGGAATCATTTTATTTTAGAGCCATAAATTTGTTTAAATAAGGCATCTTTTGTTATAGAATCATGCATCATGCATAATCATACAATTAAAATCATTTTTAATTAATCAATTACATCGGAAAATAATCATAGCTATTAATAAAAAAAATACAGTCCCTATAAATCAAAAAATTAGAGCAGACAAGGTTATGCTCATTGGTCAAGAAGGGGAAAAGCTTGGTTTAATTGACTTTAGAGATGCATTGGATCAAGCTCAAAAGTCTGAACTAGATTTAGTTCAAGTTTCACCATCTGGATCAGATCCAATTGTTTGCAAGCTCATGGACTATGGTAAACATGTGTTTGCTAAGAAAAAAAGCATCTCATCTTCTAAGGCTAAGGTCAAAAGAACATCTGTAAAGGAAATAAAATTTAGGCCCTCTACCGATACAGGCGATTACAATATTAAATTAAAAAAAATAAAAAGCTTTATTCTTGACGGAGATAAGACTAAAATAAGCGTCCGATTTAGGGGTAGAGAAATTCTTAATAGTAATCTTGGCCTTGAACTTTTAACCAGACTCAAGGACGAGCTGGTAGAAATAGCTCAAGTAGACCAAGAGCCATCACTTGAAGGCAGACAGTTACTAATGGTTTTATCGCCTTTAAAAAAGAATAAATAGTTAATTTTTTAGAGTAAAAAATGGGATATAAATTAAAAACACATTCTGGAGCAGCCAAGCGTTTTAAGAAAACAGGGTCATCTGTAAAAAGCAAAAGTGCTCACAGAAACCATATTCTTACTAAACAGTCTACAAAACGAAAAAGACATAACAGAGGATTAAATAAACTTTCAGGCATCGTACTTAAGATGGCCTCTAAGTTAATTAATAGATAATATGCCAAGAGTAACTAAATCAGTAACAGCAAAAGCTAAGCACAAGAAGGTTTTAAGTGCTACTAAAGGCCATTATGGAGCCAGAAGCAGGCTTTATAAAACTGCAAAGCAGTCTAATATAAAGGCGCTTCAGTACGCGTTCAGAGATAGAAAAAATAGAAAAAGAGAATTTAGAGCGCTGTGGATTGCGCGTATTAATGCAGGCTCCAGAGCACTAGGTGTTTCATATTCAGTTCTTATAAATGGACTTTCTAAAAGTAATATATTGCTTGATAGAAAGGTCCTTTCAGATCTTGCAATAAATGATGCTTCAACATTTAAGAAAATTGTTAAAACAGCTATAAATTAGTCTTAAAATGTCTAATTTAGACAATATAAATCTACCAAGTATTTCTAAGGAGCTGGGCAGTCTTCATCCCATTAACCAAATAAAAGATCACCTTTTAAAACTTCTGGCTGATATTGGTTTTGAAGAAGTTCATGGACCTGAAATTGAAACTGAGAAATTCAATTTTGATATGTTGAATATTAAAAAGTCTCATCCAGCCAGGCAAATGCATGATACCTTTTATGCTGAAGGTAAAAAAAATGTTTTAAGAACTCATACTTCTCCAGTGCAAATAAGAAGCATGCTTGAGAGCAAGCCACCAATAGCATTCACCTCAGCAGGTAAAGTTTACAGAAAGGATGATGACGCGACCCATCTCCCTATGTTTCATCAGGTAGAGGGAATTTATGTTGATGAGAATGTTACTTTCGCTAATTTAAAACATCTCATACATCAAATTCTTCATGAATTATTTGGCAATAATGTTGAAATTAGATTTAGACCATCTTATTTCCCATTTACAGAACCTTCGGCTGAAGTAGATATACTTTCAGAAAGCGGTAAGTGGCTTGAAATACTCGGCTGCGGGGTTGTAAACCCTATAGTATTAGAGAATTGCAATATAGACTCTAATAAATACAGTGGCTTGGCTTTTGGCTTGGGTGTGGAAAGAATAGCTATGCTTAAATATGGTGTAAATGATATTAGGGAATTTTATAAATCAAATTTAGATTTTCTTGCACAGTTCAAATGAAAATAAACTATCTGGATCTAACAAACTTCTAATCTGAGAAGCCTTCTAAAG
>Ga0213868_10001297_pt1 | contig 24080 bp, 16 predicted proteins | sample PICome_9_FD_160087 | JGI IMG/M metagenome (GOLD analysis project Ga0213868, IMG submission 160087) | Coastal seawater microbial communities near Pivers Island, North Carolina, United States - PICO127 | ecosystem: Environmental > Aquatic > Marine > Coastal | place: USA: North Carolina... | reverse complement strand
GTCACCGTCGTCGTCATTCGAGCCATCAACTCTAACCAAAGCATAACCAGGGGAGGTGATGTCGGTGAGGCCTACCAATTCACCTAACAACTCTACTTCTGCGATCTGCATGCTGTTGGTGTTCGCGGCATCCTTGAGAGTAGGAAAGGTCAGCTGATAGGCCGTGAACGCCTGGGTGTTCTCAAAGAACACCGTTTGCTGAGGACTGTCAGCCGTGAGTGCTGCTTCGGAATCGGTGTTGCGATCGTCAGGAAGCGCCAGCTCACCTTCGGCAATCAGGGTGAAGATGCCTTCGGCACCGCCGACCGAGCCAAACAGTTGAAAGCTAGCGGGATCACGTTCAGGCACATCGTTGGCGGTGAAGAATCGCACGCCTTCGAGAACCGTAGGGCCAGCACTTGGCACGACAATGAAGCCAGAACCAAGATCGAGGAAGTTGAGATACTTTTGTCCGATGTCATCGATGACATGCTCGACCACTTCTCCTGCTGGAGGTGGGCCCGCATCGGGATCGCCGTCATTCGTGCCATTGACTATCAAGACAGTATCGCCAGGACTCGTGATGTCTGCTAGTGTTGGTTCCATCGGGCCCGGGTTTTCGCCAGGCTCGGCACCGGGAGTGCCTCCGCTGGTGGTGGAAGCTACCCAATTAGTGGCATCATTCGAATCGGCATCGATGGCCAGATTACTAAGGACGAGCGAGTTGCCGTCACCATCGGCCTCCGTTGGCCAAGGAGTCTTGTCGTTGTATCGGAAGGTCTGGATCACTGTACCATCCGCCGCCCGCAGATTCAGACGATCCCCTGAATTCGCCAAGCGCCCTTGGTAGACTCCAGCAATGGTTGCTGTATCGCCATAGCGACTGACAAAGGCGTCACGATTGGCAACTAAGACCACGCGGGCCTGCGGCTCTAGCGAGAGCGCCTCTTCAAACGGAAACTGAATCCCATTGTCAAAGGCAGCGCCGAAGAGATCGATGGGTTGAGAGCCGCGATTGAGCAACTCGATGTATTCGAACTCATCATCCATTGAGAAACCTGCCGCAATTTCCTCTTCAGTCGGATTGCTAGGATGATACATGATCTCGGAGATCACGAGATCAGCGGCACTTGCAGGCACCTGACCGCTGACATACGCCACCGTGGCCGGGGCGCTCCACTCTTGATCCGGACCATCCGCAAGTGGCTGGTAGTTGGGCAAATGCTCGCGGATCGTGAGAATCGCTGATTCGGCCAGCGTGAATGGGCCGCTGTAGGCCACCGCAGCCGCGCTCACCCCGCCACCAGAAACCCGTGGGTCCGTGCCGTCCGTGGTGTAGTAGACGGTGCCCTGTCGATGGCCTGTTAGCGTGATCATTTCGCCGGATGCCAAAGCTCCTGCTGCCGGAGAGGCGTTAGGGCGTGCCACAAGTTCGTTGTCGATCCAGGCCGAACGGGTCGCTAGCCAATCCTTCAAGTGATCCACTTCGCCCTGCCAACCACCGTATTCGGGTGGCACTTCATCCCAACGTTCCTCGTTGCGCGCTTGAGCTTCGCGCACTTCCTCGGCCATGCTATCAATAAGCGCATTGATATGTTCCGTGCCAAACTCGCCGTCGCGTAGTTCATTCCAGCGATCACAGTAAGCTTGCTGGAAATCACGGTCGGCAAAGAGGCTGCCCCACCAGCGTTGCGTGCCATTGCCAAAGAAATCCGTGCCACGATCACCACTGATCCCACGCCATGTTTCGGGTTCGCTCGGACGCGGTGGACGACCAAAGCGATCCCGAGAGCCGGACGAAATGTTAAAATCCCAGATAGGCCCTGCGGCTACTTTGCCATCGCGATCCTTATGAAAGAAGGAACTCAGACGTAGCGCATCCACGTTCAGCATGAGCATGTTGAGCATGTGCACATCGATCCACGACTCGACATCAATGAACGCCGGGTAACCCGTTTCGGGATCGGTCGAGCCGAACGAAGCGCCCATGTCATTGAGATACCCTTGCAGATAGCTCTGCTGTGCTGACGTGAGTTCGTCCGCATCAGGCTCAGCGATCTGCAGGCGTTGACTGCCACCCGTGATCTGGGTGTCATTGGCACCTCCACGGTCGACTTTGAAGATGTAACCGCCGGTGACTTCTGGTGATGCATTAGTGTCAGGAGTGAGTTCCTCGATGTCGACCCGATCAGCATCGCGTTTGATGCTCTCCATGAAACTGAAGAGGCCAATGTAGTCATTCTCAGTCACCGCACCGCTACTGCTGGTGTTCAGATAGACCTCACAGAAGCGCGTGCGTGGTGCATACTGCCCAATCTGGTTGCTGAGTTCGTAGACAAATTCATTGCGTAAGAGCGCACGGTCTTCCTCATAGCGGCCGCTTAGTATCCAATCCGATTCAGCAGGCAGTCCTAGCGGTTTTACCACTTTGTCATCCCCATTCTCGTCTTGGAACTCGATGCGATAGGAGGGCTTTGGAAATCGAGCTGTAGAGGAACCGCGAACGCGGATGTGGCCGCGACTTGTGACCGAGAAATTGCTAGTAGAGACGCTGGTGCGTTCACCTTCGGCATTTGGCTCGATCACGCAGATGACCATTTCCACAAACTCAGCAGTGCCTCGACGCGGTGCTGTTGGTGTTGATGGCGCATCGACAATGACGATGGGCAAATTGCTATCCGTGTTTGCGAGTTCAGTAGACACTTGGAAATACACTTCCTGATGAACGGGGCCACCCGTGATCGAGGCAGTGAGCACGGTCGTTGCAGTGAGATTGATCGGTGCGTTATAAGTCGTTGCATTGCCACCTGAAGGTGCGTTGCCGTCTGTGCTGTAGCGGATCGGTGTTCCAGAGCGACTCGATAGCTCGACCTGTAGTGTTCCTGTGAAGGCCTTGCCACTCACAGAGAACACTACTTCTTCGGCCACCGTGCCGCTCTGGTTTACTTCGCCTGGGGAGGGAGTGGCGAAGAAATGGGTCACCCAATCACCGCCCACATTCTGAACGCCATAGCTTTGGCCTTCATCAAGTTGCGGGATTTCCGGAGTGTATGCGTCAGTGATCGATGTCTTGTCAGGGGCAACCAGCGCAAGGTATTCGCCACCATTCTTCAGCTTGAAGCTCGTATGAATCTCGCCAGCCGGGTCTCGGAGATCATCTCCTGAGGCAAAGATCACAAGATAGCCGTCCGCAGCAACCTCCACTTCAGGGAGTTCCCATTTGCTCAAGTCCTCGGGATCATCCGTTAGGAAATAGCCCGCGAGATTCACGGTATCCGCACCGTCATTGTGGAGTTCGAACCAGTCTGGCGAGGAGCCGTCAGCGGCGAAGAGAGTATCCACGTTGTTCGTCATCACTTCGGAGATGAGGACATCTGCTGAAAGCGAGTTGATGAGAGCGAAGAGGCTTGTGAAGCCTGCGAGGAGAAGAGAGGGAGATCGCATGAGGATGGTTCAGCGGGTTGTGTTGGGTTCAATTGCTGCACGCGCACATGCGCAGAGAGCCGTTCACGTCCGCAACAGTTTCTTAAGATTGTTACAGGAGCTTCATCGATTGGTCCCCGGCGGAAGGACCACGCGCGGTCGCTCGGAGGCATCGGCAGAGCCACGTCCTCGTCGGCCTCTAGAGTCGCTGCGCCCTTGCGTGCGGGCACCTCCCTGAGTCTGTGTTGCATTGCCGACGCCTTGACTACTGCGTGCGGCAGGTGTGGTGCCGGCAGAGCTCCGTCCACGCTGTCCCATGGCGCTTGTCTGGGGTGTTGCTGTGGTTGGATTCGCAGCAGGTCTTGTTGTCGGTCTTGCCTGCTGCTGTGTTGTTCGTCGCGATGCTGGCCTGGCTGCCAAGGCCTTCAGATCATACTTGATTGTCGCCTCTTTCATAACGTCGCCAATCATCTTGCCTACGGTCACTTCGACTTGGCTAGGGTCGCGGTGTGCTTTCACTCGCACAATGGTTAGTCCATGACGAGACGGCGTGTCCTCGGTCAAGCTGTGATAGCGCACGGCTCCCTTAACGGGATCTTTCGCCTTGGGCGGACTCGTATTCTCGACGTGGACTATGTACTTGGCGCTGACCCGAGTGACACTTCGTAGGACGAAGCCTTTGGCCCAAGATTCCACATCCTCGCTGGGTTCGCCAACGATCGCCACTTCTGAGAGGAAGGGATTCTTCTTCCAAATGACCTCATAGCGGCTTGGATCGAACTTCTTGGGTGGGAAGTCGGTTTCTTGATCGACGCCGTCGTCTTGAGCGAAAGCTCTCGCTGTAAAGAGAACTGCGAGTAGTGGGCAGATCGCCCATTGGGAACCAGCGCCCATCCTCGAGTGCCTATTCATCGAAGAAGTGGGTCTGGCATTGCATCGTAGGCGGCTTGCAATTTCCGATAAAATGCTTCGTATCGGACGACAAGTTGCTTCTGCCGAACGATCTTCGCGCGGAGTGATTTCTGACCTTTCGCTTTGTGATATGCTTCCTCCATCTTGAGCAGGGTTTCTCGAGCGTCCCGCCAGGCGTCTTTAGCTTTAACGCGACGTTCGTTTGCTAGTCGGTAGTCCTCATGGGATTTCTCTACGGCGGCGACTTCCGCTTCGTCGCGCTGGTTCAGGGCGGAGGCAATTCGATCCTGGACAGCTCGTTTCCGGGTGGAAGAAAGATATGGCTGACGCTTGCCGGCTCGAAAGTCTCTTGCCTCTTCAGGATCGAACATCAATTTCGATTGTAGATTGGGCGATAGATCCTCACCGGCGATATCGGTTACGCCACCTCTGTGCATCACGGTGATGCCACCAGCATTGGCTGCTTTGAGTTCGACTTCCGTGTAGGTAGCCGATCTTGTCTTTAGCTTCTGCCAGTAGGTGTAAAGCATTGAGCCTCTGGCGACCAATCGATCCTCTAGAAGTTTCCAGTCGATTTCTTCTGCGGCTGTTTCATTGGTCTGAGAATCTAAAAGTAGGGTGGGCAGTTCCGCGTTCAAGGGACCGTTGGTTCGTAGAACATCGGCATGCAAAGAGGCAGAAGTCAGAGTGACGGAGATTGTGATGAGGCAAGAGAGTAAGGGCAGTTTCATAGTTATTGAATGGCTTAAACCGTGAGTGCCAGTTGGCCTCGCACTGTCATGCGAGGAACCGGCGATTGTTCCGCAATAATTTTGAAAGAGAGTTCAGTTGTCCGTGATTACGGCGTTTGAAGTTATTGCTTGCGGACTCTTGTTGGAATCAACGCACTTGAGAATGGCTAGATAGCCTTAGACAACCTTGCCAGGATACTGATCGGGAGACTCAGGATTGCGGGTAAAAGCGCCTCAACATCTCTTCCTCATGTGTTTGCCCATCCAGCCAATCCCAAATGCCATCAAACAAGCAAGGTCTTGGGTATACTGAAATCCCCACAAACTTCGGGCGCATGAACCGGAAATCAATACTCCTACCAATTGGTTTTATGAACCTTAAAGTAATCTCCCTTTTTCTCGTTTCCTGCCTCACCGCTGCGGCGAATCCGCGTGTGGCTAACACAACCATTGTCATGCCCGCCTCCCCGCCGGTCTCGACTATTGAGTTGGAGAACGCCTTTCCTGGACTAACCTTCTCGTCGCCAGTCTGCATGCGTAGCCCTGCCCACGAGACGCAGCGGTTGTTCGTTTGTGAAAAGGGTGGCGACCTTGAACTGATACCAGACGTCACTGCGGCCACGCTGGCCAAGACAGTCTTCCTCGACGTCGACCAGGTCTTGAGCAGCCGCGGCGAGTCGATCCGCTCCAATAGCGAGATGGGTCTCCTGGGCCTTGCCTTTCACCCTGACTACGTGACTAACGGATTCTTCTTCACCGTCTACAACGTCTCTGCTGGCGGGCAGTCACTCCAGCGTATCTCTCGCTGGCACGACCCCAACATAACGGACACCGTAGCCGACCCGAACTCCGAGGAGATCCTCATCGAGATGCGCAACGACGCAGGCAACCATAACGGTGGCGACCTGCACTTCGGCCCGGACGGCTACCTCTACGCAAGCTGGGGCGACGAGGGGAATCAGAATGATTCGCTGAACAACAGTCAGTTCATCGACAAGGATTTCTGGGCGTCGATCACTCGCATCGACGTCGACCTCGAACCGGAGGACTACACGGTGGCGGATGGAACCGGCAGCGACGATGCTAACGTACGCCCCAACGACCACGCCGCGGTCAAACTCCACGGTGGGAACCCGCTCTACGAGGTGCCCGCAGACAACCCGTGGGTCGGCGCGACGTCCTTCAATGGAGTAAGTGTAACCGCCACTGACGTGCGCACCGAGATCTTCGCCGTCGGATTCCGCAACCCATGGCGGTTTAGCTTTGATAGTGGGACTGGTGGATTGTGGGTCGGCGATGTCGGGCAGGGTGCTTGGGAGGAGGTCGCCACGGTCGAGATCGGGAGCAACCACGGCTGGGCCTGGTACGAGGGCGATGCCAACGGACCGAAGTTCAACAGCAACATCAACGGCGCGAGCCGCACTAACGCTACGGTGACCAAACCAGTCTGGGATTACGGGCACGGCAACGGTCAGTTCCAGGGCAACTCTGTCACCGGCGGGTTCGTCTACCGTGGGACGAACATCCCCGACCTCGTCGGTAAGTACATCTTCGCTGACTACACCTCCGGTAACATCTGGGCGCTTGAGCGCACATCCACGCCCGGCGAGCCTGACGTCGAGCGCATCGCTGGAGAGGGCGGGATCGTCGACTTCGGCCCGGACCCGTCTAACGGAGACATCTTGATGGCAGACATTGGCAACGGTGTGATTCGGCGTCTCGTGTCCCGCGAGATCGGCGCGGGTTTCCCGCAGACTCTCACTGCCACAGGGATCTTCTCCGATGTCGCCGACCTCACGCCTAACCCAGGCGTTCTTCCCTACCAAGTGAACTTGCCGTTCTGGGCGGACCACTCGATCAAGCAACGATGGTTTGCGATCAAGAACACCACAGACCTCATCGGCTACTCGAAACATGGTGCGTGGCAGTACCCGAATGGCATGGTCTGGGTGAAGCACTTCGACCTGGAGCTTGAGCGTGGCAACCCTGCGACGCGCAAGCGCATCGAGACACGTGTGCTCGTGCGCAACCAGATTGGCGAAACTAACAACACGGTGCTATTAACCAGCGGTGCGACCGCGAGCTATCTGGTACCACCGGACGACTCTTTCGAGAACACCTGGATGACTACGGGCTTCGACGACACGACCTGGAACACCGCTGCGACCGGACTCGGCTACGACGAGAACTCGAACTATGGGCCAGAGTTTGGTGAGGGAGGGGATCTTGGCAACGCTTTGAACGGCCAGAACACCTCGATCTACATCCGCATTCCGTTCAACGTCGCGGACGCGTCCACCTTCACCGAGATGACCCTGCGGATGAAGTACGACGACGGCTTTGTCGCCTACCTGAACGGCCAGCAAGTTGCGGCAGCGAACGAGCCGACCAACCTCGCCTACGACTCGGAGGCCGAGGACAACAACCCCGATGGCAGTGCCACCAACTTCGAGGACTTCAATCTCAATGCCTTCGCCCCGATGCTCTTGGACGGCGCCAATCTGCTTGCCATCCAGGGCTTGAATGACGGCATCAATAGCTCGGATATGCTAATCGTCCCAGAGCTACTTGGCGGGGTCGTCAGCTTCTCCCCGGGCGTCTACGGCGTCTCTTACAAGTGGAATGAGAGCGGCACCGAGGCAGGCCTGGTCGGCAGCGGCGGCGAGAATGTCGACCTGACGATCACGACACCCGGCGGCAGCAGGCAGCAGACCTGGAACATCCCATCGCGTGCCGCGTGCAATATCTGCCACACTCCAGAGGCGGGGTTCGCGCTCTCGTTCAATACTCGCCAGCTCAACCACGACAGCTCGCTCAATGGGAGGCCTGGGAATTTCCTGATACTGCTCCACGACTGCGGCTATCTGGATACCCTGCCAGAGTCCCCAGCCGCGCTCCCACGGCACGTCACGCCGACGCAGACAGAGTACTCCCTAGAGGCGCGCGTGCGCTCCTACCTCGACGTCAATTGTGCCTACTGTCACCAGGACCCTGGCATTGATCCGTTGTCGTGGCAGGGTAACCTTGATCTCACTATGGGACAGACCGGCCTGATCAACGGGCTCACCTCCGGTGGTACCCAACACCCTAACGATCGCCTGGTCGTCCCCGGCAACGCCGCCCGTTCGATCCTCCTGAGCCGTATCGCCGTGACCAACGGTTACACCCGCATGCCACAGTTAGCCAGCAACGAACTCGATACGATGAACATCCAACTGCTGACAGACTGGATCAACCAAGAGGCCAGCAGCGAGGACGGCTACACCGCGTGGAGGATCGCCAACTTCGGTGACGACACTTCGGCCGAGGGCGACCCCGGGGCTGACCCCGACCGGGACGGCGAGACCAATGAGATGGAGTGGCTCGCGCTCACCGAACCGAACAACGCTAGCGATTCACTGACACTCGCACCGCGCTACGACGGGAACGATATCGAGGTCGATCTCCCCGGCTTGCCCAATCGCGGCATCACCGTCCAGCACTCGAACGACCTCCTCCACTGGCTGCATTGGGATGTCCCAGGCAACGACGGCATCGCCCGCAACCCCGTGGGCTCCCCGCACACACTGCGCGGCAGTTCCACTGAACAGCCAGGTTTCCTCCGCCTTTATATCGAAGAGAAGTAGCGGGGCTCTCAGTCCAGATCCCATTCACGTTTGATTGAGCTTAGTGGGGGGGTGCAGTGTCTCTAACAGAGAATTCACGTGCTTGATCGAACGCCCCCCGCCAGGCTTCTCGGAGATATACTTGAGCGCTTGGGATGAAGGGAGTGCGAAAGCGGGTGTGGCGCTGAATTCTCCACCGCTGTCAAACTTGTTCTTAGCCAACTCCTTGAACTTTGTTCCTAACTGAACCAGGATCATCCCGACACCGTGACCTCCTCGATCACCTAAACCGTGCCCAGGACGCACAGATTCAGCGTAGTTAGCTCAGCGTAGTTCCATCGGCCTTTCTCAGGCGGGCTCGAATGTCATTCCTTGACCAGCTCTTCGAGGATGAATTCCGTTCGGCGCTCTAAGTGCTCGCGCATGCTTGTCACGATATCTTTGAGGCTGTTTGCGGATTCGTCAGGATCGCGTTCAAACGTTTCTGCACGGAGACGCACTTCAGGTTCGAGCGTCGTCATCAGAGCATCGATCTTAGGTCCGAAGGCCTCGTCCGTGAAGACGGTTTCCGCTAGCGTTTTTAACCGAACCTTGAAGCGTTTGAAGAATTCGGGATTGGCTAACAAGGGGCGGGAAATGTCGCCACCATCGCGCCACCACCCTGGTCCGCCACGCCCGCCGCCGAATCCTCGGAAGCCGCCTCTGCCGCGCCGGTCACGACCCTGATCTCTAGCATCTTCGCGACGTGGCTGAGCGTCAGGATGCCGAGCACCCTCGGCACCGTAGTTGATTGGCATCTTGCTCAACTCATCCACGTTGCCCATTCGCAAACTCCAGGTAGAATCTTGATCCCACGGATACATCGACCACTTGCCGCTGCCTTTGACGTCATGGTAGACAAAGTAGTTGTTAAAGAATCCATCCCAATGTGAGAGGAGCGCATTCACGGCAAAGTAGTTGATCACTTGATCCACCTCGAAGTTGTCCTGAATCAGTTGCCACATCTCGGCATCGTCGCCTTGGGCACCTTCCAGCCCTTCAATAAGACTGACAATGTCGTCATAGCCATTGTGGGGATGGGTCTTTTTCTCATATTTGCCGACGATGTCCATACGCTCAGGTAACTTGTCTTCAGGTGTATATTTACTAGGGCGATGTGAGCCCATCCAAATGAGCTTGTAGAGATTGCCTTTGTCATTGATCTCGTTCTTACGGAAGAAAGCGCCGTTAGGCTGTTCAAACCAGAGATGGTAACCCGCTACCTCACCATCGATGAGTACGCGCATGAAACCAGCTTCGGCAGTCTTGTTGCCAGCTAGCCGGTAGAGGTCATAGGCCAAGGCTTCGTTGATTGTCGTGCCTTCGTTGGATTCGTAGAGCACATTCAAAGTGGTCAGGCCATTGAGCGGCTTGTCCTTGTGCAGACGCACTTTGTAACCGCTCTTCCGCTGCGTGATGTTCACAAAGTCAAAGAGCTGTGGCTGCATGGTTTCAGGATCAGTGTAGATGAGCGCTGACCGGCCTTGAGGGGGCAGTGCTACACCTTCATCAGAGGCGCGGCCGCCGGGACCACGTGGCGGGCCTCCACGCCGATCGCGTCGGCCACGATCTCGCCCTCCGAAGCCACCGCGATCTTGACGATCGCCTCCAAAGGCCGCGACCATCTGATCTTCGTTCAGGACTTTCTCGATGGCATCGCGGAGATCCTCCTGAAGATCTCTCGCATTCTCAAAAACTTCGCGGAAGTCGACATCATCGCCTTGGACAAGACCGCTTCGATCCTTCAATGCGGCTCGATGCGCTTCTGCCAGCTTGTCTAACTGAGCTCCTGACATTCCCTCGATCATTGCAGCGCGGAACCATGACTCTTCCACATTGAAGATGCGCGGTAACATTTCGGCTGGATTGCCAAACCCGCGACCACCTCTCCCGCGCTCGTTCACTTCTCCAATGCCGATCGCATCCAAGACTTTCTGAGCCTCCGCGCCGATCAACGTGGTTGTCTCTTCTATGAGGGCCTTCCGAAACGCTGTGATGTGTCCATCCAGCCCCTCTGAGAATGCTTCGATGTCTTGAGCGCTCTCCGCAGACTCGCGAAGCTTTGCCAGGGAAGTCTGCGCCGCTTTGAAGGGCTTCGCGAGTTTTCCAATCTTTGCGCTTTCGGGATTACCGGACAATGTCAGTTTCGCCCACGCTTTCTCCAAGGAATCATCTGAAAGGCGATCCCGCATCTCTCGCCGTAGACGGTCTTCCGCCGTTTCGCGTCGGCCACCCCCACCGCGGTCGAAGCCACGTCCACCCCGTGAACGAGCGTGACTCGTTCGATACGCCGCGCCACTCTTGTGTTCTTGAGCCCCAATGTTAAAGAAATGGGCCACTGGGATCTTGCCCGGCTGAAAGTTGCCATCCACGTAAACAGAGAGCGCCGGACGAATTTCGTTAGGATGAGGGAAGTGACGGCTGGCACCGTTATTGCCAGTCGCCTGCACGCGAAAGCGGATGATACAGTTGGGCTTTTGTCCTGGAATGGTCGCGGAATAGCGGCCATCGTCTCCAAGTGTCATTGGAGCCGCTATCTCTTCACCTGCTGCACCCGGAGCGACCACTCGATAGAGTAAAGTCATCTTGGCGGTTGCCGCTACCTTCGCTTGAACGGTGAGCGATTGGTTAGGCTGCACGACCTCGGAACTGACCGTCACGTCCTCAATGACAGGTGCCAACGTTTTCGCATAAACGCTATTCTGCTTACCTGGAGTCCCTGAAGGTTTGGAATCGTAGTCGTCTGAGAGAACAGACGGCGCCCAGTTGGCCACATCATTGCCAGCCGCCGCAGGACATATCCGCTCCAATGAAGCTGAGTAACCGTCTGGGCTCTTCGGCCACGGCGCTTTGTCATCATACTTGACCGAGTCGATCTTCTTACCGTCGGCGTCTGTCAGGGTGACGGTCTCTCCACCATTGTTTAACGATTTCTTAAAGGCGCCGTTAGAATCCATCTCGTAGAGCTGCTTGAAGAGAGCTTCATCCGCACAAAGGATTTGGTAAGCCCCAGCCGTGATCGAACTACCTTTGGGAAAGGTGTAGTCAATCCCTTTGCTGAATTCCCACCCGCTCAGATCAACGGAGTCGGTCCCCGCGTTGTGAAGTTCGATGAACTCAAGGCGATCAAGATCGGCAGGCGAATTGTAGAAGATCTCATTGATAACGACCTGGGCCTCGAGCTGGCTAACCAAGCTAAGAATGACGAATAGGTGGGGTCTAAATGGCATAGAACGTGACGTTTATACACCATGCGTCAATCAGAGGGAAGATCCGCAGATTTTTGTCGGGAGGCGTAGCGGAGTGCGTCGAAGGCGAAAGCGAAAGCGAAAGCGAAGGGTGCCGGGACCCTGAAAACCCCATGTATTCAGAATCCCGGCTGTTCCTCGTTCATGGGTCTCGTTGAGCCACAACGCCCAACGCTCATGAAAGGTTGTCTTGAAAAGATTGAAGCGCTCTCAGAGGGAGCTGAACAGAGCCCACCAAGATTCCAGTCCAGCTGAGTTTCTGAGAGCGCTTAAGGTTGGTGAATCGATAGAAGATGAAGGTATTTGTTAGCGGCCTCCACGTCCACGGCCGCCTCGGTTCCAGCCACCGCGTCCTTGATTTTCAAGAATCTGCTGCTGTGCTTCTGCATCTAGACCACTGGTAGGTAGCCACGCTTCGGCAGCTACACGATCATTGCGGGCCCAGTCGCGAGCTACATCTTGAAGGGTGCTGACGCGAAGTTCCTCATTGCCAATGGTCCCAGCCCAAACGGCCGCAGATTCCGGGTCTTCGCGGGAGAGTTCTTTGGCGAAGCCTTCGACGGCGGAATCTTTCACGGCGGATTTTGGCATTTGTGTGAGATACTCACTAGCAGCCACGGGATCTTTTTCCGTCCATTCATCGAGGGCTTCTTCGAAGACCCGCTGTTGGGTGCTCTCGGGCAGGTCACTGGCCCAGTCGATCACTGCCTGAGGATCGTCCTCAGCCCACTGCTCGGCGACTTCGGTCACTGCGCGGGCAGCATAGTCTTCGCTCGCATGGTCCCCAACCCACGCGATGGCGGATTCGAGATCTTCGCGGGCGTAGGAACCTGCAATCCGGTCCATGGCACCACCTTTTAGGTCGTCCGCTTCCAAGGTGTTCGCCCACTTGGCCGCGCTGGCCGCACCTTCTTCTAACATTTCCTCTGCCACCGTGCTCATGTAGCGGCCTCTTGAGTTGTTGTCATCTTGAGGAAGTTCGCTAATGAAACTGATAGCGTCATTCACGCTATTAGCCATGAGGCCGCGCACGATGCCGCTGGTGTACATGCCTTTCTGGCGATCATCACCTTCGAGCCCATTCACATACTCAAGGGCAGCGCTCGCATCATTGGTAGCCCAGCCGTTGAGCGCACTGTAGATATCGAAGGCGCCTCCGCCGTCGCGTCCGCCCCAGCCACCGCGTCCGCGACCGTTGTCACCATTCGCTTCGCGCTCAGCGCGTGCGGCTTCTGATAGAGCGGTGAGTTCGGCTACGGCGGTCTTACCGTCCACGCGTCCCCAAGCGTTCAGCAAGAGACGCATCTCGTCACCGCCGCCGCCACGGCCAAAGCCGCCACGACCATTTCCTCGTGATTCGCGAATGGCGGTGAAGGCGGCCTTCGCGTTCTCTGGTGAGAGTTGTTCCAGTAGAGCGCTGAACATCGCGTTCCTCTTGAGCGGATCGTTCTCCTTCATCATCGCCTTGATCGCTGTCCCCATGTTCGCGCTGCCAATCGCTCCGCCTTTGACATAGTTGGCGATCGTCGAGTGCGCCTTGGTAGGGCCCGCTGCCGACTTACTTCGCTGCGTTGGCGCTAAACTGCCTCCGCTGCCAATCGCCTCGGAGGGCAAGCCAGAGGTGGAAGTGGAGACTTCGGGAGTGGGCTTGAGCACCCAGCCAAGGCCAAAGGCTCCAGCGGTAGAGAAGAGCAAGGCGGCGACGAATGGAAGGCGTACTTTCATGATAGTTAGCGAAGGGAGAGTGGTTGTGCCTCCATGCGAGAGATCTGCAGGCACTCCGCAAAGTTTGCCTTTGAATCTTTGTTTCAGGCCACCTGGCTATCAATACCACTCGCGAATACGCACCGCTACGCCGACATCTTTACCCACCAGTTCTTTGAACTTCGGAATGTCACTTCCTCGGTGGTGGTAGGGCTACATGAACGTCGGTTGGAAATCTCGCACGGCACTCGCGGCATCATCGATGGTCATGGTAAACGGCAAGTTCATGCACACGAAGGCCACATCGATATCCGTTAGGGCACGCATCTCATCGGTGGCTCCGGTATCGCCGCTCATGTAGAAACGCATGCCGACTAGGGTGAGCACGTAGCCATTGGCACGTCCTTTGGGCTGGCGATTATTGTAGGCAGGCACGGCTTCAATGGTTAGGCCAATGGCATGCAAGGTGGCCCCATTGCCCATCGTGGTGGTAGCACTTTTCAAGCTCGTCGACATTCGTCCGAACACGTCATCGTGGAATCACGATGACGGTTTCGTCTTTTATCACCCCGCTCAGCGTGCTGGCATTGAAGTGATCGTCATGTTGATGACCGACGAGAATGAGCGCCCTCGCAAACTCCTTGAATACGCTTGTCCAATGCTCTACCTCAATCGTCTAACTGTGGCGTGAGTCCACTTACCGCCTCTTTGCTCGTCTTGTGCGCTAGCAACTTGAATCCGCCTTGTTCTAAGTCCGCAAAGATCGAGTTACGAAGACTCGATCACCCGGCGAAGTTGTATGCGCGCATAAGTCCAGAGAGCCTCTGCACTTCGCTTCTTCATCCCTAGCGCCGATGCCGCTTCATCCATGGTCATCCCAACGAAGTAACGTAATTTCACCAGCTCTGCGGCCCGTTCATCCTCCGCAGCCAGTTCATCCAGGGCTTCGTGCACGGCGAGCAGCTCATCGGTGGGAGCCTCTAAAGTGATAATCGCCTCATCCAAGGGTTCATGCGGTGCGCCGCCTCCGCGTTTCTGGCTCTTCTTCTTGCGCGCATGATCCACAAGGATGCGCCGCATCGCCTCGGCAGCCGCTCCAAAGAAATGGGCCCGGTTCTCCCAAGTCGCGGCATTCTCTGGTCCTGCAAGCCTTACCCAAGCCTCGTGCACCAGCGCAGTGGGCTGCAACGTGTGACCCGCAGCCTCGCCAGACATCTTGTGATTCGCGATCTTTCGCAGCTCCTCGTAAACCACTGGCAACAGCTCCTGTGGATCGGCGGAACCCTCATCGATGGTCCGAAGGATCTGGGTGAAGTCGGGATTCATTGACAAACTCTTTTAAGATTTTGTTGGCGATCTCTCACAAGTGTCGGTGCGCGAACTGAATACGAGTATAGCGTAAAGAAGCAATAGCGGACAAGCGTTCGTTCGTTTCACGCGGAATCGATGAACGCGCCCTTCAAATCCCTCGGCTGAGAAAACTCGAGCTGATCCTGGAGGACGAGGATAATGGCCCGCTTTTAATCTACCTTTGCCAGTGATTCATGTGTCTCCGCGAGTCTCCGGAGGGGATAGAGGCTACATGTGGCCCGAAAGGGTTACCCTCTGGCGCTGGCAAGTTAAGCGACAGTTTGCAGAGTGGGACAGACCACATCGTCGTTTGGCTCCTTGCAAGATTTCAGGTCATTGTGTTTCCTGAAAATTGACAGCAGTCGGAATCATGCCGCTTTTCTCGCCTGGAAATGATGCAATCTGCCGACTTTGCGGAACGCGACCCCATCGCGGTTTTGCGGCGGATCTGTCGCCCGCGGCTCCGGACAGTCCTTCTCCAACGACAAGTGTGTGCGGCCCCGATGATAGTAATCAAGGTAGGACTTGAGGCTTGTTCGTAGGTGTCACTCATTGATGATGATCACATGATCGAGGTAGTCTCGGCGTATGGATCCGATCAATCTCTCGGAGTAGGGATTCTGCCAGGGAGAACGATAGGCCGTTTTGACTTCCTTAATGTTCATCGCTTGCACTTGTGCAGAAAATTGGCAGCTGTAGATGCAGTCGTTGTCTCGAAGCAAGTACTTCGGCGTGGTGTCCCAAGGAAAGGCCTCGACGATCTGTTGGGCACTCCAACTCACGGTGGGATTGTCGGTGACATTGAAATGTACAACTCGCCGCCTTTCATACATCAAGACGATGAATAGGTAGAGGACGCGAAAATTAGCCGTCGCTACAGTGGAAAAATCAATGCTTGCGATCCCTTTGGCTTCATTCGACAAAAACGTCTTCCAAGACGGAGACGGCGGGCTTTTCTTTCGCAGGCGATACCTGTCAACCGTCGCCTTACACACGGTGATTCCAAGTTTGGCCAGTTCCCTGACGATGCGCGGTGTTCCCCAGGTCGGATCGGCGCAGCTCATGTTTCGGATCAGTTGCTGAATTTCTGGGTCGATTCTCGGGCGCCCAGGCCTATTCCTACGGCATTAACCGCACAGTGAACATTGTCCCAAGAAAGGCCTCTGGATTCCAAACCGAGAAAGGCTACAAAATCGCTCTATTTCACGCCCTCGGCGACCTACCTGAACCGCCTGTTACCCACAAATTCTGCTGACGAAGTCTATTCTTGAACCATTGAAACGACAAAGGGCCGATGAACGCTTTGGTTCACCGGCCCTACTGGATTGTTCTTTGGAGGCTTACTTCACGACACCGCGGTAGTAGCCTTCAGATTCGCCGATGTGATCGGTGTCTAAGTGGTCGCCGGTGACATCGTTCGCGATCACGGTCCATTCCTTCAGGTCCGTTGAGTATTCGATGTCGAACGTCGTGCCTGCAGGGAGTTGCAAGGCAACACCTGCTGCGCTGACCGAGATCTCCGTGATCTCAGGAGCTTTGGTTGGTGGATCTACGATCACCACGTCTTCAACCAAGGCAGAACCTGGATCAGCGAACAAGTCGGCGACCTCTTCAGCAGAGATGGCGCGGCTGTAGACTTGGACGTCATCGATTAGGCCGGGGAAACCATTGTCACCAACGCGTGCGCCAATCTGAAGCGCGCCTGCCAAATCAGCAAAACCTGGATTGTCCTCTACTGCGATTTCTTCGACGCCATTCAGATAGATCCGCGTGCGAGTGGCACCAGCCTCCTCACCATTGTCGTCCTCGTGCACCAACACCACATGGGTAGCCTCACTTAATCCTTGGTTTGGCACTAACACATCGATGTTTTCAGCATCCTCTGCGGTGATCCAGATCAGCGAATTCTCAAAGCTTTGGAACAGTGCCAGGCTGTAAGAAGGATCGCTTTCTTCACCCGCAAGCTTGCTGAACAAGGTGCCAATGCCCGTTGGAAACTCACCACTCGCCTGCACCCACATGGAAAAAGACATGGTCTGCAAGCCTGGGAAATCCGGCACGCTGGCATAGGCAGCTGTATTGCCTTGTGGGCTCAAGCGAACGGAAGATCCGCCCGCCAAGCCACCTTCACCTTGGGTGATGTCACCGATGAATGAGCCATTGCGGTCATTGCCAGAGGAATCAATCAGGTTGCCGTCCGAATCATCCATCTTATACCAAGCCACCAAGTCGCCCGACAAGGGCACACTAACCGATAGGGCGATGGAGATCGAGGGTTGGCTCGGATCATTGCTAAGAACGACCAACTCTGCCGTGGACAAGCCATTGGCCTTTGATGGATCGAGCGTGACTTCGATGATGCCCTGCGTGCCCGGTGCGATGCTGTCCGGCACAGCGCCGAGAGCATACACGGCACTATCCTCAGGATTCAGCGTCACGGAGGAAATCATCAAATCCGTGTCTGCGCCGGTATTGCGCACAGGGATCTGCAACGTTTGCACGCCGCCGTCTGGTTGCACGACACCGGAATTCACGTTCGCCTTTACAAACAGATTGGGATCTTCGGTGCCTGTGATGACGTTTAGGTTGTCGATGGCCACCGTCTCGTTGGCTCCTCCTGTACGGGCTCCGATAGCAAAGCGATAGTTCGGCTCTGGTGCGAAGCCGGGTGTTGGCAGGCTGTCGTAGAATACTTCGCCATCAACGGTCACCGTTAGAAGACCGGAGTCTTCGCCACTCTTGAACCAGGTGATTTCTACCGGGCGGAACTCGCCGTCGAACTTGTAGAAGCGATTGTCCAGCTTGTCGTCGTCAGCAGCAATCCGCATGATGCCATCAGGCACGTAGACGCCATTGATACTGATGTCGTAGCCAATTCCGCTGTCTTCACCTTCGCCACCGTTGTCATAGGTATCGAACTCCACGGCCAGACCACTGCCGAAACCTGCTTCGCCTGCCGTGGCATTGTCAGGAATGTTGCCGTAGTTGAACGAGAAGCCGTCTGCAGGGACACCTTCGGACTCAAGTTTGAGATCAAAAGTGACGATAAAGGCTTGGTTGCCGCCTGGACCGAGCGGTGGCAGTTTGAAGTTGGCTGAGCTACTGCCAGTGCCGTCTTCGGTGATTTGTAGTGCGCCGTCAACGACCTTGGCGACGTCATTGTTACTGAAGATGATACTGCCGTCGTCGAGGTCAGTCGTGCCGTTGGCGAAGCTGTCGAAGTCCTCGACGTACGAACCGCTGGATTTGAATGGTGAGCCAACGAGATTCACCACGCGGGTGCGTGCACGCTCAAGCGAGTCGTTGTTTTCGAGTGTGAGGGTAGCGGCAACCTGGCCGAGCGATGCCGGTGCGGTGAAGTCGACCTCCACCATGGCTGAGGCCCCGGGAGCGATCGTGAGCGGAAATTCGGTTGTTACCTGGAAATTTCCGGGGCTGTCTCCCCCAAGTGTAGCGCTGGAGACAACAAGGTCCTTGGACTGCCCATCATTCTGGATCAGAACCTGACCGACGCTGGTTTTTCCAAATTCAGCAGCCAGGTTGATCGTACGATCACCACCAATCAGTGGATCGCGAACGGTGGATTCTGTTGCTGGGGCCGTGATCTCCAGATTGTCGATCAACACCGTTTCAGTCGCTCCACCGGTACGAGCTCCAAAGGCGAACGTGTAGGCATCCGTCGGCGAGAAGCCTGTCACTGGCAGATTCTCATAGATCTTGTCGCCATTGATCGTCAGCGATACTTCACCCGTGTCCTCGCCCGTCTTGTTCCAAATGATCTCAACATCCCGGAATTCACCGTCGAACTTAAAGAAGCGGTTGTCGTTCTTGGGGGCGCCCGCCTCAATACGCATCTGCCCGTTTTCAACATCACCGCCATCAATGCTGATATCGATACCAATGCCCGAGGCAGCCCCCTCACCGGCGTTGTCCCAGGTGTCGAATTCAACAGCCAATCCTGTGCCGAAGCCTTCTTCAGCTGCAAAGCCGTCCTCAGGGATCTCGCCCCAATTGAAGGCAAAGCCATCTGCTGGCGACGCGCCGCCAAGCAAGGCCAACGAGAATCGAGTCGACCAACTGTCGACAGCGAGCCCGCCGAGACCTGGGATTCGAAAAGCGCCCTGAGTTCCAGTGGTTCCATCCACCGTCAATTGCAGGGCTCCTCCGACGACTTGAGCGACGTCGTTGTTAGAAGAAATGGCCGTGCCATCACCCAGGTCAGTGACTCCGTCAGCGAAACCATCGAAGGATTGTCTGTAGACCCCGGGAGGTGGGGCAATAATGCTCATGTCATCAATCAGAACAGTCTCTTTGGCACCGCCCGTGCGCGCGCCGAAGCCGAAATTCCACTCCGCTTCCGGTGTGATATCTGACACTGGCAAATCTTCGAAGATCACATTGTCACCATAAGTGACATTTACCACGCCATTGGAGTCGTTCGTAGCCACAAAGGAGACCTCCACACGCCGAAATTCACCATCGAATTGGTAGATCTCGTTGTCGTTCTTGGGGGCATCTGGGTCGATACGGTTCTGTCCATCTTCGACGTCACCTCCGTCAACACTGACATCAATGCCAATGCCGGTTTCGAAGCCTTCACCGCCGTTGTCCCACGTATCAAATTCGATTGCCAAGCCGCTTCCATAACCTTCCTCGCCAGCGGTGCCGCCTTCAAAGGCACCCCAGTTGAAAGAAAAGCCGTCGGCCGGAGAAGCCCCCCCACCTGACAGCGCCAGATAAAAGGTGGCTGTCCAGCCAGCAATGGCCGGTTCGCCGAGGCCAGGAATCACCCAGCCGGTGTTGGTGCTGCCGATGGCTGCGTCTGTGAGTTTCATTGCTTCATTGTCAATCCCTGCGGCGCCTTCCTGCGTGGTCTCGAGGATGGATCCATCGCCGAGCTCGGTCACACCATCCGCAAAGCCATCGAATGATTGAAGGTAAGTGACAGTCTGCGCTTGTGCAGCACTGCCTAGCGCGAGGAGGGTCAAGGGAACCCAGAAGTATCGGGTAAGTGTGTAGGTTTTCATATTAGGATATTACGTCGGTGGGTTAGATGAGCGTGTTGGGTTTCGATGTTCTCAGCTGCCTTTCTTTTCCGCTGCCCTTGCCGCACGGGAAGCCTGTAGTATAGGTGGGTGCGCATGTTGTCGAGGGTCGATTTGTCGTCCGCCAATCTGGCAAGGTTGTAGTGCTCTTCAATGTCGTTCTCGAGTTTGTAGAGTTCCTCGCCGTCCGACCAGCGTGCGTAGTGCCAGCGCTTCGTGCGAATCGCCCTGCCGAGCTTTGGACCGCGAGAGACAACCGTGTAGACGACATCCTTTCCGGGTGCCTTGGGATCCTTGAGCATCGGGAGGAGGCTTCTTCCCTGAAGATCGTCGGGAGGCTCTATCCCGCACAGTGCCGCAAGTGCCGGAAAACTCGATTCCGGCAAGATGTGCTGGAAGGTCGATAGTGGTTAGGCGGATTGCTGCGCTACTACCGAAAAGAAGCATGAAAACCGGGGTAACCGACTTTTGGGACCTTACAGGATTGCCCAAGGGTGTTGGCAGTGTCTGAATATCCTTGCGAAAGACGGATCTCATGGCGACTGCTCCTCTCTTTCCAACATAGTTGATTATTGTTAGTTAATCGCTTTTCTCCCAGGATACTAACCTTATCGTTTAGGAGAGATTGGAAGAAGTTCAGAATGATTTTGGGTTTCCGGTGTCAGGATCGTCTTCCGTGAATTGATCAAGCTCGCCCATGTGATAACCTGGCCGACGAATGTCCCGCGAGATTTGCAGGTCGAAAGGGATCGCGCTGACGGTGTCTTTGTGCAAGCGGTAGATGAAGTTGTGCCATACGGCATCGAGGATCAGATACCCGGGCTTACGGTAGGCACCGCTCGCACCGGGCGGATCCCCCGAAATATCATCGGGTGAGAAGCCTAACTCAGCCATAGCAAGAACTCTTGCTATTCGCATGTTATCGGAGTCGATGTGCTCTTCATCATGGCCATCGTAGAACGGCTGGGAGATCACGACTCTGCCTTCACTATCTTCACCTTCGATACGGACATCGTCGCCGAGGTGCAGGTTGGTTACTGCCATGCGCTCGGCGTATTCGAACTTGCTGCCCTGCATTTCCTGTCCGCTTTGGCGGCGAACTTTAACGACTCGATCCCAGCCGTCGGCCGGGGAGGGGAAAGCCACTTCATGTTCTTGCCCGCCCCTCCTCAGCCGCTTTAGCTGGGCCTTGACGCGCTTGTTAAGCCCGTTGCAAGAGGTGCTGCGGTATGTCGGGATTGCTTTGCCAATTCGCCTTTGATCGCAGTGCTTCGCGATCTGCCGGTCGAGACCGCGGTGAAATACCTTGCGTTCGCTTTGCGACATTCCGAGCCAGCCCCTCTCTTCGATCAATTGTCTCCCAGTCATCCATACTCTTTGACACGGGCGGCTGTGTTTTCAATTGGCTGCCGTGTCATACTGCGTGGTTTAAATTTTTCGTTTGGCTTTGATTGTTATGACACGACTCCGGTCGTCCAAGAATTTGCAAGCAGTAACTTTATAGGGTATTGTAAGTGTTTGTCGGGAGTGCTCCGAGAGGAGTCGGAAACCGGGCGGCTGGAGAAGCTACGGTGCCAAGATGGTAATTACACAAAGTGAGCTGCCACGATGTGCGTGTGGGAGAGAAATCCCGGATGCACAGAAATCTCCAGCGGAAATTTAGAACGCCCCGGTCTCGTTACTTGTCAGGCCAAGACGTTTTTTAAGCCGTGTCGTCTTCTGTGAGGGGGTGACGCTTTCTGATGCGTTTCGAAAACTCGAACCGAGAACCAATCGCATCATGACACCAACCAGAGCCAATACTAGCGAAACTACAGAAGCGCCGGCGAAGCTCACGAGATCCGCGCCCGTCTCTGCCGCTACCGCGGCTTTGCGAAGCTCTCTACCGCCAGGGCAGGGGAGCTTGACTGTTTCTGAATCTGATCGCGCCCGAATCCCAATCCTGTAATGGGAGTCTGCAAACTAAATCAAATCCCAACAGCGAAAATGAAAACGCAATACCTCCACACTGTCTTCCAAGCTCTGCCAGAGGAACTGCCTCCGGCGTTCTGCATCATCACCGCGTGGAACTCCGACGGTCAGTCAAGGTTGGGGAGCGAGAACCGGCAGGCCGACGCAGGTCTCGTAGCCCTGCTTTGACTTGACGCGCGATCCCTGTCGCGAAACGGCATTATCGGACTGTCACCGGACGAGTCTCACGCTGAACCCGGTTGGGCACGTTCCGTGCTCGGTCGAGGAGGAGGGGATTACCATCGCGGCCGAATTCCGCCAACAGGCCATCCACCATGCTGAGGCGGGAGAGCTCGTTTTGGTCAATTGCGAGAAGGGGAAGAGAACTCCGCTGGGCAGTTTCGCAGAGCGGGTGCGCGATCCCCGCGCCCTCCGGGAGTTTCGTGTCGACGTCGGCGGCCCCCAGCCGCGAGCCCGTTTGCAGCCCACAGAGGAACTGGAGATCCGGCTTAAATTGGCGGGGCGTTTTGACGCCTTCAGTATTATTCCTACCGAGAGCTTTGTCCGGTCGCAGTCCGGGGACGGCCTGGTGATCGGCATCTTCACTCACAAGCCGGTCGAGGTAATCGATGTAGCCAAGGATCTCTGCAGGCTGCTTGGTTTGGAGAGTGTTGGCGTGTCTTTTGGTGGCATCCACCAGCGGGTCCGAGAATGGACCGACCCAGAATTCCTACTGCGAGTTTGGAAATTAAAAGAATGCTAGTTTGATGGCTGGAACGAAAATATCCTATCAGAGAGACAGATGGCAGATCCACTGCCGGGAGGACGTATGAATACAGTGCTGTTCGAGTTTCCGGACACTAGGGAGGCAGTTTTCTTATGCTAAAGTTAGCTGGGCTGTATGTTCGGCGTTATTGGAAGCCAGCCTCCCAGCTAGTGAACGAATTTGGACCGGTGCTTTTGAGAAAAATCTGATAGAAGAGGTTGTCGTCGACATGCGTGCGGGCGCTTTCGAAGCTCTCGGGGTATCGTGGTGCTGCTTTGCAGAATGTGGACGATGGCGTGTTCCATTGAAACAGGGAGACGGTGATCGACAATAGATGACGGGCTTGGCGACGCCAGCGAAGCGGGAATTTTTATCTCAGTGTGGCGCCCCATTATCTTGGTCATTTTTGCCCATGATCATCGATCTTGGTGTAGTCCTCTTTCTCGTTGGGGGCGAGGAATCGAAGCCGCCTGGCTACTGTGTCCTCTCGCAATCATGCTCACTTTGGCAGTCTTTGCAAAAGTAGCCCTCGCATGCTTCGCATTGCTCTGTTTTGCAAACGATCACATCGCAGTGATCGCAGGCGCTACATGGATCGCCCAGGCAACCGTAGCAGTAGTTTTTAGAGCATTCAGAGCATTCCTTAACTTCTCCGAAGTCGATTATAAGTTCCTCGCCGCAAACGTCGCATACGAAGGCTGGGTCTTCGGATCCGTCATGCATGATTCTGTCTCATTGTGAGGCCGATAAAAAAGCAGTTGGGGCTGCATTGGGCAGCGCCTTTGATGCTCTTTATCGGTGCATATCAACCCCATTCAACCGTGTCCATGAAATTTGGGAGGATGGCAGCGCTTTGCGGAAAGTGTTGTATGACACACGAGCGAGTTGAAATTCCACGCTTCCTGGGCTACTATTAGAAAGCATCAAGAGTGGTCGTTTCCTGAACAGAAACGGTCCGGCAACCTGGCTCGTGGAGACGCCAAGGTGCCTCGCGGTTTACCCCGCAGATGTGGGCGTTGGTTCTTTGGAGCACACGTCAACGAAGTCTCTTCGAGTGTCTCACGGCGCTCATCTTGGTGCGTTTCAACACTAAACCAATCGCAGAACGAAACGCTCCTTCATCCCATCATGCTGAACCCAACTCCGTCGCCCGTGTGCGACACCCTCGCCGTCCGTGTCCTCGATCACAATGAGGACCATCATCTCTGGAACAATCGCGGCACCTGGTGGTGCCATTACACCGTCCATCGCGCTGACTACACCGTGGAGCGCATTCGGAGGTCTCTTCGGACCAAGGACCGTCTTCTTGCCCGAAGCCTTCGCGATTA
>Ga0213868_10001296_pt1 | contig 24087 bp, 13 predicted proteins | sample PICome_9_FD_160087 | JGI IMG/M metagenome (GOLD analysis project Ga0213868, IMG submission 160087) | Coastal seawater microbial communities near Pivers Island, North Carolina, United States - PICO127 | ecosystem: Environmental > Aquatic > Marine > Coastal | place: USA: North Carolina... | reverse complement strand
ATCTCAGGCTGTTCATTAGTTGTGGAGTCCACCAACGTGAGGCGACGCTTTGGGGGAGAAACGATTTTGAGGAGTAATGGTGATGGTGGTCGCTTCTCTTTCTAAGTAGGTGGAGAGATCTAGAGAGCAAAGGTATCTCTCGATGCCTCTGCTACCTCGCGGTCTAGGCCTGTAAACACGGCTTGGAAGATTATCTCGAGATACGTCCGTTTCTATTACTTAAGACTGACGGAACCTTATTAGGGGCTCTGATAGCGATGGGGTGGAATCAGAGTCGTAGATCTGGGTGAGTATGACCAAGCAGCCGTAGAATAATTCCTTCTGCCGGCATCGCTCGGGTAGCGTACGCGAAAAAGCCGGGACGTATCCCGGCCTTTTCAAAACAACAACAAACAACAGCTCTACATCAGCCAAAGATAGAGTAGAACGAGCCCGTAGAAGATGATCCTCTGGGTGAGCTGATTTTTTCTCTCGTGGCTTCTGAAAAACATTACGACAAGATTTTATCATTTCGGATTCTCCCGGGCAAGACTTTTATGGTATTTGAGACATTTTTCCGCATTTGTAAGGTACGGAGGAGCCGTGTATAGAGAAAGCCGATGTCAAAGATCAGAGAGGCCAGTATCGAGCGAAACACCACCGAGACGCAGATTCGACTTTCCTTAACCATTGATGGTTCCGGAGTTAGCGAAGTGTCGACAGGGATTCCGTTTCTGGATCACATGCTGACGCTCTTCTCTAGACACTCCCTGATGGATCTCAACGTCGCTGCTACCGGGGATGTGGAGGTGGATTATCACCACACCGTTGAAGACGTAGGAATCGTCCTGGGCCAGGCTCTCAGTAAGGCGCTTGGTGATAAGAAGGGGATTGAGCGCTACGGGGCCTGCTACCTGCCGATGGACGAGACGTTGGCTCGGGTTGTGGTTGATTTGAGCGGGCGCAGTTTTCTGGAGTTTCGAGCGGATGATCGTTCCGGAATGATCCGAGATTTTCCTTTTCAGCTTGTGGAGGAGTTCTTCCGCGGGCTGACCAACCACCTCCAAGCGAATGTGCACGCCGAAATCCTCTATGGCCGGGACGCGCACCACATGGCGGAGGCGCTTTTCAAAGGGCTTGCGAAAGCGCTGGACGTCGCCTGTCGCCGCGATCCGCGTCGAGCTGGGCAACTGCCTACGACAAAGGAGGCTTGGTAGATTTTAGCTAGTGTATTTGAAATGAACGACTTTTCTTTAAAGCGCCTGAATGATACGATTCGTGACGTGCCGGACTTTCCGAAGCCTGGCATTCTCTTCAAGGATATCACCCCAGTGCTGGCTGATCCTGAGGTCTTCTCGATCGCTCTCGACGCGATGGAGGAGAAAGTGACTGGTCAGAAAATAGACAAGATCATAGGAATTGATGCGCGCGGATTTATCTTTGGTGCAGCGCTGGCTGATCGCATGAAAGCGGGGTTCATCCCGTTGCGAAAGAAGGGTAAACTTCCCTATAAAAGCCACGAGGTGTCCTATTCGCTCGAGTATGGCGAGGCGACGATCGAGATTCACGAGGACGCTGTGTCCCCGGGCGAGCGGGTTTACTTGGTCGATGACTTGTTAGCCACTGGAGGCACTGCCGCTGCAGCGATCGATCTCATCGGTCGTCTCAAGGGCGATCTGGTGGCCGTCACTTTCTTGGTCGAGCTGGCCTTTCTGAATGGACGGGAGAAAATGAAGACGCCTGCTCCGGTGCATAGCATTCTTACTTATTGATAGATTTGGGCTTGAGTCTCGGATGGGTGCTTTCGTAGGTTCTTGATTTGTGTGCTTTTAGAGAGCCTCAAAACCTCACACTCATGAACCTCTTAAAAACCAGCGGGACCTCGGTCTCCCATCTATTGTTGGCTTGCGCCTTGTTCAATGCGCCCGCCTTATTTGCCGAAATCCCCGAAATCGATATCACGGCGGAAGGACCGTGGTCGGATATCGAGAAGACAACGCTAACGGTGCCACTCGTGGCGAATGGCTCCATCTCCATCGATGGAGACGTTTCTCAGGAAGAGTATGGCAATTTTCCTGGTCAGCTTATTGATCCTGGTGATAACGGTCGCATTCACAATTTCCCCGGTGATCGGCAGTGGGATGATGCGGCTGATTCGAGTTTCACCTTCTGGTTGGCCCATGATGAGACGTATTTTTACGTGGGTGTGGATGCGAAAGACGATGTCATCAATCAGGATGATCCTAACGCAGCGCTATGGAAGGATGATTCGATCGAGATTGTGGTCGATGCGCTCAATGATCGTTACGATAACAACACGGATAACTCAATGGATCCGTTCGGAGGTCATTGCTATATTAGTTACGACGGCAAGTTCTCGGCCTGGGATGAAGAGACGATGGAGACCGATACTCGCTGGTCGACGGCAGTAGAATGGACCTACGGTGAAGACGGAGAAGTGTGGTGCGTAGGTAAGGAAGTTGATGGAGGTTGGCAACTGGACATGCGCTTTGCCAAGACGCTCTTCGAAGATCCTGACGCCGGCAATAAGTTAGAGGATGGCTATGTCATGGGCTTTAACATTGGGATGGACGATGATGATAAGTTTGGGCCTGGCCTGAATGGTGACGGTAGCCGAACCCAGGACTTGGAGTTGCAGTATTTCTGGGCGAATCGCGCTCGACTAGAAGGGTGGAGTGCTGAGGAAGCTGAGAACTACACGGCCGAACAGATCGCTAACGGCGACCATGAAGCGGATTTCGATCCGATTATTAACCAGACGGGAAGGCTGGCCCACGGTGGATCGGGAGAGATCATCTTCTCAAACGAGAATCCATTTGAGTTGACGCCGGGCCCTAACATCACGGTCAGCTCGAAGAAACGGCTTGGTCAGCTCGATTCAGCCAATCCAACTTATGCCGAAGTGGTAACGGTGAGAAACACTGGGACGGAGAATGATCTCACCATTTCTGGTGTGAACGTCGTGGGTACCGACATGGCACTGTTCACGGTCGATGAATTTCCCATGACCCTCGCGCCGCAGACTTCTGGTGAGATCATGTTTACCTTCAGTCCAGAAGGTCGTACGGGTGACTTTGCCGCGACTCTTGAGATTGTTAGTGATGACGTGGATGCTGATGATCAGACAAGATTGGTCGACGTCACGGCTAGTGTGGTCAATTTAAGTGGTCCCAAGGCTCATTATGCCTTGGATGAGGCAGCCGGTGCTACGGATATGTCGGACATCACGGGATTCGGAAATGGCGGGGTTTATGTTAGCAGCCCCACGCTTGGCGTTGAGGCGCTGGCGAGTGGAACTGCGATGGAGGTGAGTGGTAGTAACTACGGACAAGCTGATGGATCGGCGCTAGGGACTCCAGATGGGTTCACGATTTCTACCTGGGTCAACGCATCCGCGAATGCCGGCTCGCAGACGATCGTGGCTAAAGGTGATGAGGGAAATCCCACCTTCGCACTCTTGCTCACGGGAGATGCGCTCGATTGGTTCGTTGGAGACTCTGCGAAGTTCTCTACACCGGCTGGTGCTGTGATCGCTGGCCAGTCATATTTTGTTACGGTGACTTGGACCGCTGACAGAGCTGCCATCTATGTGGATGGGGTGGAAGCCGCGAGCCAGGATGAACCGGACGCGCTTGAATTATCGAATTCGAATCCGATCTTCATCGGTTCGTTTGCCGGCGTTCTCTCCTTTAGCGGTGTCATTGATGACGTGCAGATCTATGATCGTGTGTTGTCGGGCGAAGAGATCCAATTCCTCATGGCGAATCCTGGCGAAGTCATTGGAGGAACGGCACCGCCAGTCGATCCTGTGAGTGCTGAGATTACCTGGGAAGCGCCGAACTTGGATACGACGGTGGAGGATCTGATTGGTGGGCCATCGCTTACCTTCACGCCATTTGCTTACGATGGCGGAAACGCTGAAGGTACCTTCTGGACGGGAGACGGCGGTACGACAGGGGATGATGTCTTGGACTCAATCTATAATAGCCATGGGTGGAATGGCGCTGGCGCGTCGATCACGCTTGACGGCTTGACAGCTGGTGAGTCCTATCAAGTGCAACTATTAGGGGCAGGTGATACACGAGGGTGTTGTAACACGCGGAATCAAGCCGCGTCTGATGGGACGAATGTCAGTGGCGATTTCCCTCGGGGGAATAGTTCTGTTATCGGGAGCTTCACAGCGACTGGAGCGACTCAGGAAATCATGATTGTTTCAGGCACGGACAACGGTGTGGATCCCGGTCTCAGCGGCTTCATTCTAACAGATGCCGATGGGGGCTTCATCTCTGCCTCCAATGTCGGGCGGACCGAAGGAGACAACATTACGCTAACAGTGCCAACAGGCGGTGACGGTCCGCTCGATCTCCTTGTCTTGGGAGCGGATGATACTGGTGAAACGGGAGCTGATGCCAACGTGCTAGCGTTCCTTGGTGAGACGTTTGGTGCAGACAACGTACGTTACCAGAACTCCGGCGCCACGGATGGCTCAGAAACTGCTGACGTGATCATCATGTCTTCGACTTTCGGGTCAGGCTCCGTCCGCGGCAAATTCCACAACTCGGCCGTGCCCATTGTGAACTGGGAAGAAGCGATCATGGATGCTGGCGATGGCGAGTTTGGCCAAAGCTCAGTGGCCATGACCAAGTCCACCGATACGGTTCGGATGGCCTTGTCGGATCATCTGATCGCGGGCGACTTGGCTGGAACTACGATCGATTTCTTCTCTGCGGCTGGTGCGGAAACGTTAGGGTCCTCTTCGCTCTCGGCTGGAACCGAGGCCGTGGGAACTGCTGCTGATGGCAGCATAGCGGATCTTGCCATGCTCTTTGTCACTGAGGCAGGTGCGGCTGTGGCCGAGGGGGCAGGTGTGACGGACAACGTGTCGCCGGCGCGACGGGTGGCGTTCCCAATGACGGACTCGTCGTTTGATTCACTTACGGATGAGGGCAAGCAGTTGTTCGTGAACTCTATCCGTTGGGCTGCTGGTGGTGATTCCCCTCCGACGGGCCTCGATGGTTATTGGTCGTTCGATGAAGGCACCGGCACGGTTGCTGGAGATGGAAGTGGTAATGGCCGTGATGCGGCTTTCCGCAATGGTGAACCCATGTGGGTTGCGGGCAAGAGTGGAGGCGCCTTGGCATTCGACGGAGATGATGACCTGACTATTGCTGGTTGGAAGGGCATCGGAGGAGCTGCCCCGCGGACCATTTCCTATTGGATGAAGACGGATTGGGGTGTCAGCAGTGTTGGCGGAAACGTTGCCTGGGGCACGAGTGAGACCGGGCTCAAGTGGCACTTTCGGCTGAATGAGAACGCTAACAACGGTCCGGTCGGTGCCATTCGGACAGAGATCCAAGGAAGCTTTCACATTAGTACTCAGGTTGTGAACGATGACGTCTGGCATCATGTGGTGTCGATCTTTCCTGAAGGCGGACAGTTTATGCAGGATCTCGTTCATTATATAGATGGCGAGTTGCAGGAGGTGGGAGGCACAGGCTCAACAACCGTTGAAGTAGACACCGCTGGCGAAGCCAATGGCGGCACCGATGTGACGTTTGGATCACGGCTTCAAGGGGCTACTGATCAGTACTACATTGGGGCGATGGATGATATCTCCATCTGGAGTCGGGCACTGACGGCCGAGGAAGTACAAGCGCTCTCCAAAGGAGCAACTCCTCTCGATGTGGCTGCCGGCAGTCTTGATGTTGTTACGAGTGATGGATTACCTCCTCTCACAAGCGTCAACCGCACTGCTAGTGGTGTTGCGATCAGCGTGCCCGATGGCGAAACCTACGACATTCAATATTCCACGGACCTGATCGAATGGGAATCCATCGCACCAGGAACGACGGGTGCCTATGAAGACACGGATGCCGGGCGAACGGGTGGGGCGTCTGGCTACTATCGCGGGATACAACCTTAGCGGTAACTAGCACTCCGACGCAGGATTCCTGAAGGGCGAAGTCGGCGACGGCTTCGCCCTTTGTCGTCTGAGGAGGTGCCGTCAGTAGTTGAAAGATCGGTCTGACCGGGCCGTAACATGGAGGTTGTCCTAAGCTGCGTTCGAGCTTACTGTATAATTACCATATTTAATTGTTATTATGAGGCTGATATTCCCCCTGCTCGCCGCCATCCTTCTTCTCGCTCCCCACGCCCTACAAGCTGCCCTCATCATTTCGGAGGTTCAGGCCTCCAATGCAACGACCTTAGTCGATGCTGATGGCGACTCGTCTGACTGGTTGGAACTCTACAATTCTGGTCCAAGTTCCGTGGATCTCGGTGGTTATCATCTCACGGATGATCCGGCTGACTTGTCGAAATGGACCTTCCCGGCGGTCACTATTCAGCCTGGCGGCTTCCTTGTGGTCTTCGCATCTAGCAAGGATCGTGATCCCGTTTCCGGCGAGTTGCACACAAACTTCAGGTTGTCTGCGGGCGGAGACTACCTTGGTGTTATCATGCGTGACGGTGTGACCACCGTCGATGAATATGCGCCGCAGTTCTCTGCCATGGCAGATGACGAGAGTTATGGACCGGGATTTAGCGGGACGACATTCATCGATGAGGGAGCTGCCGCCGACGTGCTCGTTCCGACCAATGGAGCTCTTGGTACGAGCTGGACAAGTCGCACGTTCGATCCAAATGCGTCCTGGCAAGATCTTAAGACCAAGGTGGGCTTTGGCGCTGTAGGTGGTCCGTCGCTCGATGGCTTGGTTGCCTATTATGATTTCGAAGAGGGCACTGGCACGACGTTGTTAGATAAATCTGGAAACAATCATCACGGCACGCTTGTCAATATGAACTCGTCCGATTGGGTTAGCGGAAAGAGTGGCTTGGGGACGGCGTTAGACTTTGACGGTTCCAATGATCACGTCACGCTACGGGCAGCGAACACCTTGGGTTTCCAAGGAAACTTCACAGCGTCAGCTTGGATCCGCTTGGACAACACGAATGGGGATAACACTATCCTTGGTCAAGATGCGGCAGCGCTTCATCTGACCACACGTGGGAACAAGAACCACTTCGGTTTCTGGGGCAACGATACTTCCGGGGGGAGTCAGACACTGTCGATAGGGCAGTGGACGCATCTGGCTTGGCGCTACAACAACGGTGAGCAGACGATGTTTCAGAACGGTGTCTTGGACAATTCGACGGGTGGCCATGCCGCGCTATCAAACAACAGCACGATTGCTATTGGGCGATCGAACGGAAACCAAGGCTGGTTTAATGGGCGAATCGATGAGGTTGCGATTTTTGATAAACCACTTAGCAATAGTGAGATAGCGGCTCTATCCTCTGGAGAGCCTTTGGCGGCTGGAGGTGGTCTGGAAGACGCTATGTTAGGAAACAATGCCACGGCCTACATTCGCGTGCCCTTTGCGGTGACGAGTCTCTCGAGCATTGATAGTCTCTCTCTTCGTATGCAATACAATGATGGCTTTGTCGCCTATCTCAACGGAACGGAGGTGGCGCGTCGGAATGCACCTCCTTCGGTCGCCTGGAACAGTGCCGCCACGGCATCGCGGTCTGCTGCCGCAAGCCAATCCGAGGAAGCGTTCAATCTCACGGGGAGCAAGAATCTGCTAGTGGTTGGCACTAATGTGCTCGCCATCCAGGGACTCAATGCGTCGTCCACCAGTGACACTTTTTTGATCAATCCAATTCTCAGCGCAGGTACGCTGGGGAGTGGGGCACCGGGAATTCTTGCTAGCCCCACGCCGGGTGGACCGAATACGAGTGTATCGTCCTTTGGGCAGGTTGCCGATGTGGAGTTTAGTGTTGAACGAGGTTTGTATAGCTCCTCGATGCCGGTCACGCTTTCGACGAGCACTCCGAGTGCGCAGATCCGCTATACAACGAATGGCACGGAGCCAACATCGACCAGCGGTACGCTCTATTCCAGCCCGATTACGGTAAACAAGACCACCGTCCTGCGGGCGATCGCGTATCGGAACAGTTACACTGCAAGTCCTGTCGAAACCAAGACCTACCTATTTATCAATGACGTTGTGAATCAGGGGAGCACGCCGCCGAGCGGTTGGCCCACGGGCACCGTGAACGGCCAAGTGCTCGACTATGGCATGGATAGCCCCGGAGCTGTTGGCACGACCACTGCGGAACTGCGGTCGGCATTGCAGAGTCTCGATGCCATCTCGGTGGTGACAGATCCTGACAGCCTCTTCGATTCCTCTGATGGCATCTATGTTCACGCAGGAAGTCGAGGGCGGGCGTGGGAGCGTGCCTCTTCAGTCGAATTGTTAGAAAAGGACGGAGGTGATGGCTTCCAGATTGATGCGGGCTTGCGCATTCGGGGAGGCTTTAGTCGAAGCGGGAACAATCCCAAGCATGCCTTTCGACTCTTCTTCCGTGATGAGTACGGGGGTGATCTCAAGTATCCGGTGTTTGGAGGGGAAGGTGCGGATCGTTTCAAGAACTTGGATCTGCGGACGGCGCAGAACTACTCCTGGTCCTTCCAGGGAGGGAGCAACAACACTTTCATGAGGGAAGTCTTTGCGAGGGATTCTCAGAAAGCCATGGGACGATCGTATACTCGAAGTCGTTATTATCATTTGTATGTCAATGGCATCTACTGGGGCCTCTACATGTCTCAAGAACGTGCGGAAGCATCGTTCGGTGAAACCTACTTCGGTGGAGATGCGGATGACTATGATGTGGTCAAGTCTGCCGGCAGTGCCGGAGGCTACACCATCGAGGCGACTGATGGCGAGATGGCGGGGTGGGCGGCCTTCTGGGCCCGCGCCAACACGATGGCAGCGAGTTCGAATGCGACGACGCGGTTCAACATATTTCAGGAACTGCAAGGGTTGAATCCTAACGGAACGCGAAATGCGTCTTTCCCAGTCTACCTTGATGTCGACAACCTGATCGACTACATGATGGTCATCTTGTTCGTTGGTAGTTATGATGCACCAGTCTCGAATTTCCTGGGCAATGACCGGCCGAACAACTGGTTTAGTGTGTGGAATCGCACGGGTGACTTTGGCTTCCAGTTCTTCGCGCATGATTGTGAGCATTCGTTGGGTACGGGTGGAGGTGCGAACATCGAGAACCGGAATGGTCCTTGGCCGGCCGGACAGACGCAGCAGTACAGCAATCCTCAGTGGATCCACCAGCAACTCATGTCCGTTGACGCCTACCGAATCGCTTTTGGCGACCGTGCCCACGAATTGTTTTTTAACGGGGGCATTCTGACTTCTACCAAATCTATTGATCGTGTGAACGCCCGCGCGGCCGTGATTGATCAAGCGATCATCGCTGAGTCTGCTCGATGGGGAGACTCGAAGCGGGCCGACCCGCGAACCCGAAACGATTGGCTCAATGCCGTGAACGGTGTTCGAAGCTATCTCACGAGTCGCCCAGGCATTCTGCTAGGGCAGCTGCGCAATACACGCCGCTACAATGGTGGCAACTCCTCCAACGGTCTGGTGGATGCGCCACTCTACCCATCGGTCACAGCACCAGCTTTCAATCAGCATGGAGGCAACGTACCGAGTGACTTTGGTCTGCGGTTCTCTGGAACCGGCGGGACGATCTACTATACCACGGACGGAACGGATCCTCGCACTGCCAATGGCTCAGTCTCTAGCAGTGCGCAGACGGCAGACGAAGGGGCGATTAATTCGCAGACGCTTTATGTGCCCTCGAGCGGAATCCGTGCCTTTGTGCCTGCGAATGGCAATCTCGGAACCTCCTGGAGAAATGCCAGTTTCAATGACAATAGCTGGCTATCAGGAAGTGGTGGCGTTGGCTACGATCAGAACTCGACGTATGACTCGCTAATCGATCTCGATGTTCGCGGGCCGCTGGATGACGTGAATACGTCTATCTACATTCGGTCAACGTTTTCGGTAGCAGACCCAGATGCTTTCCAAGGGCTCACCTTGCGGTTGATGTTTGAAGATGGCTTTGTCGCTTTTCTGAATGGTCAGGAAGTCGCGAGTTTCAATGCTCCAGGTGGTCTCGCATGGAATAGTGAAGCCACGGGCTTACACGGAGATGATGTGGCGGTGACGTTTGTAGACTTCGATCTGACAGCTCATCTTGATAAGCTTGTCGCAGGAACAAACGTGCTGGCGTTTCAAGGACTCAACGACAACCTAGGAAGTTCGGATTTCCTTCTTCTGCCTGAGTTGGTGGGGAATCGGGTTTCTGGTGGCTCGTCAGTAACATTGCCATCGACCTTCACCGAAGTGAACGCTCGTACCCTACAGAATGGTGAATGGAGTGCCCTGAATTCGGCGGCGTTTGTCATCTCAGCATTGCCCGCGTCGTCGGACAGTTTGGTCATTTCGGAGATCATGTATAACCCAGGGGATTCTTCGGCCGCTGAGATTGCCGCAGGATTCACTGACGCAGATGAGTTTGAATACTTGGAACTCATGAACATTTCTGATCAGCCAATCAGCTTAGTTGGCTATCAGTTTGCTGACGGCATTACCTTTGATTTTGCAGAAACTGCCGGAGCTATCATTGATCCTGGGCAGCGCGTGGTGCTCGTGAAGAATCTCGCTGCTTTTGAGTTCCGCTATGGTACGACGGCCAGAATCGCAGGGGTCTACACAGGAAGTCTGAGCAATGGAGGAGAAACCCTTCAGATCAACGATGCGTCTGGAGGTTTGGTTCGTAGTCTCACCTATGACGATGCTGAGCCGTGGCCCGCTGCCGCGGATGGTTTCGGTTTGTCTCTGATTATCATCAACCCGCATGGCAATCCCGATCCGGAGACGTCCGATTCCTGGCGGGCGAGTTCGGAAGGTGGTAGTCCTGGATTTGGTGATGGTGAAGGCGTGCCGGGTATTCTCGTCAATGAAGTGCTCACCCACACGGACTGGCCTCAAGTGGATGCGATTGAACTTTTCAATCCTACCAGTGAGGCTGTCGAAGTCGGTGGTTGGTACCTCACCGATAATTCTAATACACCGACCAAGTACCGCTTGCCGAATGGGACTTCTGTTCCCGCCAATGGGTATCTGGTCGTCGAGGAGGACAACGATGCAGATCCTGACAACAATGCGTCTCTCCCAGACCAATACTTTGGCAGCGCGTTCTCTCTGAGTTCTACGGGGGATGAAGTCTATCTCTATTCCGCTGATGGCGCAGGACTGACGGGCTACCGTGATGGCTTTGGATTTAAGGGAGCTGCCAATGGAGTATCCTTTGGACGGTTGAGTGTTTCGAACGGTGACATCCGTTATCCCGCGTCGTCGATATCGACATTGGGCAGTGCTAATGCTGAGCCGTTGCGTCCCGATATCGTGATCAGCGAAGTCATGTACAATCCTGCTTCGACAACTGGTGAATACGTAGAAATTTGGAACATATCCAGCGAGTCCGTATTGCTCTATGATTCGGAGAATCCAGAGAACACGTGGAGAGTGGACGGCATGGACTACAATTTCCCCACGGGACAGTCACTCGCATCAGGTGAGACGGCATTGGTCGTGGAGGGAGACCCGAGTGTGTTTCGTGTTGCCAATGGCATTGCGTCCAGTTTGAAAGTGTTTGGGCCAGTGGGCGGTGCTATCGACAATGGAGGTGAACGCCTGGAGCTTCTCCGTCCGGATAGTCCGACCGAGAAGAATGGCGAGATTGTGGTGCCAATGATTGTTGTGGATGCGGTGGAATTTGATGATGAAGACCCGTGGCCGGTGTCGGCCGATGGTCAGGGACCAAGTCTGGAGCGTGTCAGTGCGGAGGTTTTTGGCGACGAAGTCGCGAGTTGGATCGGATCTTCCGCAAGTGGTGGCAGTCCAGGTATTATTCCTGGACGATTAGTGGTCAGTGTGAGTTCTCAAGGTCAAGGAACGGTGTCGTTGACTCCGAACAAACTGGAGTTCGAGTCCGGAGAGATGGTTTCCCTGACGCCACAGGCCTCGCCAGGTTGGTCGTTTGTTCGCTGGGTGGGCGGTGCCAGCGGAAGCGCTGTGCCGCTTGTCTTGACCGTGAATGAAAGCGTTTCGGTGGAAGCGGTTTTTGAAGAAAACATTGAGACTTATTCGCTCACGGTAGTCGCTTCTGGTGGTACTGTCAGTGCAAGTCCCAGTCAGCCAATATACGATGAGGGGACGCAAGTCACATTAACGGCCTCGCCAGCACCGGGAACGCGGTTCGTGCGTTGGGAAGGGGACCTGACAGGGGAGATTAATCCTAGTGCCCTGACTATGAATAAAAACCGCTCGGTAACGGCGATCTTTGCGCAGCAAGTAGCGTTGACGACGATGGTGAATGGTCCTGGCAATATTGTCATTACGCCAGACCGAGATGTCTACGACGTTGGCGAGCAAGTCACGCTTACGGCTACTCCGTTAGGCAATGCTGCGTTCGATAGATGGTCCGGCGGTGCCTCTGGCACACAGACGAGCTTAGTTGTCACGATGGATACTGGGAAGACGGTTACAGCAACCTTTGTAGATCATTATAATCTGACAGCGAATGCTCAGCCGGGCGGCAGCGTCTCGGTCTCTCCGCTGCTACCCGATTATCGAAGTGGTAGTCAAGTTGTCCTAACGGCCACCTCACAACCCGGATTCCGCTTTGTCGGCTGGACCGGCGGCGCGAGCGGAGATGCTAACCCTCTGACATTGGTTGTCCAGGCAGACACCGTGATATCTGCGCAGTTTGAGGCTCTCAGTTTATTGGCTCTGAGTAGTCAAGGTAGCGGACAGGTTATCGCCTCACCGGCCAAGCCGAGTTATCAGAATGGCGAGCAAGTCATGTTGACGGCGACGCCGGCGGATGGCTGGAGCTTTGTGAACTGGGTGGGGGCCGTGTCTGGGACAGCAAATCCGACGGGTCTGGTTATGAATGGGAATGCCAATGTCACGGCAGTGTTCAAGCAATGGTTTGCCGTGGAGGTCTTCACCAGTGGTGAAGGAACGGTTTCTAAGTCGCCAGAGCAGTCATCCTATCTTGATGGCGCAAGTGTCAGTATTACGGCAGCCGCTGCTCCTGAATGGGAGTTTGTGCGCTGGGACGATGATGGTGATGGAAGCACGAGCAACCCGCTAAGCCTAACTATATCTGCCGCTCGTCGTGTTACGGCTGTCTTCCGACAGATTGAGCAGGACACGCCATTTGAGACTTGGCAGAAGGACAATTTCACTGAAGCGGAACGTGCGGATGCGTTGCTCAGTGGCCCAATGGCAGATCCTGACGGCGATCGTCTCGCGAATCTCCTGGAACATGTCTTCGGAACGGACCCGCGTGATCGATCAAGCTCCAAGGGGATCACCACTTCTTATGCTGAAGGGGATGGGCAAGTGGCCCTGCAGGTGGAAGTGGTAGTTCAGTCGCAAGAGGGCATCCGATATCGACTCGAGGTTTCGCCAGACCTCGTGTCCTGGTTCTACAACGGTGACGGCACAGGAAAGACCTATGTGAGCGACGCCTCTACACAACCGTCGGCGAGCGGAGAGCGCCTAGTTTGGACCGTAAACCCACCAGATGACGGTTCGAATCCCTATTATTCTCGATTCGTGGCTCAGTTGGACGAGTAATCAAAGAGATTTTGGGGCAGGTTCTTAAACTCGCCTCAGGCTTGGCTCACCGACCTCCGCGGAAAGGGCCGCGACTGCGTTGTTGCTGCTGCTGAACCGCTTGGCGCTGTCGCTGGACTTGCTGTTCAGCCTGGCGCATGCGGCTCTGTTGCTGTGTCTGGGCTTGGCGTTGACGACTGCGTTCTGCATCGGCTTGACGCTGGCGGGCTGCTGCCTGCGCAGCGCGTTGTTGCTGAGATGCTTGTTTGCGTTGCCGCGCAGCCATCTCCTGACGCTGGCGCGCCTCCGCTTGCTGCTGACGCTGAGCTGCAGCCTGCTGTTCGCGGGCACGAGCGGCTTGTTGAGCCTGAGCTCGCTGAGCGTCGATCTGTTGTTGACGCTGGCGTTGAGCGGCAATCTGCGCTTCGCGGGCGACAAGGTCAGCGCGGCGCTGTCGCTGAGCCTCCTTCTGCTGTTGGCGTTGCACTACTTGTTTGTGCTCGCGTTCTGCTAGGACTCGTTCACGTTGAGCGGTTTGTTCACGGGCCATCGCCTTCCGGCGGTTCTCGCTCTCGCGCTCCTCGTAAGCACGTTGATCGCGCTGCTGATCTCGGCGTTGACGTCCATCGCGCAAGTCCGCTTGAACGCCACCATTGCGTATGTCTGGTTTAAAGCCGCCATCACGTATGTCTGTTTGGAAGCCACCATTGCGAATGTCAGTCTGGAATCCTCCGTGACGATCTTTGGGGTCTTTCTTGGGGCGGTGAGGTTTCCCGGGCCCAAAAGGATGGGGCCGATTCGGTGCCAGAGGGTGATGCGTGTTGTCGCCTAACCAGATCACAGAGGGATTGTTATCATAGTAAACCGGGACTTCCTCATAGATCACGGTCTCATCATAGATGACTTCAACCTCTCCTGAGCCATAGGCAAGTTGCTGCGTTAGGAGCATGCCGTCGACTTCTTGCGCCTGTTGTTCTAGCAAAGCCAATTCAGCTGCCTGCGCTGCTGCCTGAGCTGCGAGCGCTGCCTCTTCGGCTGCAAAGTTCGCGTCCTCTAGTAGGACGGCGGGAACAACGGTGACGGGGGTTCGAGAGGGCCTGGTGACCACCTGAGTCGCTCGTGGAGGAGGGACAGGCCGGGGGCTCCGGACAGACCCTGAAATCAGGCTGCCAGAGCCAGACAGGGGATGCTGAACTTTGTCAGACTGATGCTGAGTGAGCTTGTCCGCTTTCTGGAGAACGACAATCCAGGGAAGGGAAACCGCAGCAGCGGCGATTAAGAGGGCGACAGAGGAGAGGCAAGAGGGTGATTTCATGGCATCGGAGTTCTAGACGCTCGATCGACTTACTTTCTTCGAAGAAATCTCCGCTATGATGCGTCCGCTTGCAATTCCCCTAATTACGGCCGATACAGAAGAGCTTCTCGTTGGTCCTAATAAACAGATTCCGCTGGGCAATGGCAACGGTTGAACGGGTAAACTGAGCGCGTTCGGCGCTCATCGGCGTCTTGTGGAGGAGCTCAAAGCTGTCAGCAGCCTTGACCACGTAGGCATTGCCGCCGTGGTCCATCATATAGATTTTCCCATCCGCACCGGAGGGAGAGGCTTCGAATTTGGTCCGCCCAAGGCGTTCCTTCCAGATAACCTCGCCGCTCGAAGGCTTGAGGCAGGAAAGTTCAGAGCGATTGCCATCGAGGACATAGAAACGTCCGCCATAGTAGAGCGGGGTAGGAACGTCTGCCGTGACGCCTTTCTCTTCTTTCATCCACGCGATGGCGCTGTCATCTAGATTGCCTTCCTTTCCTAACTTTACCGCATAGATTGGCTCGTTCTTTGGTGCGCATGCCAGAGCGACACCTTCAGCGACGCATGGGGAAGCAACCAAGCGCCAGTGACCGATCTTCCTTGGATTCCATGTGCCCCAACGCCAAAGCTCTTTGCCTTTGGCTGCAATGTCATGACCAGAAATGCAATCGCCGCCCGAGACAACGAGTTGCGTCTTTCCATCTTGGCTGAAGATCATCGGGGTGGTGAAGGCTTCGCGAGACTCGGCCACCGCTTCTGATGGGCGAACATGTTTCCAGATTTCTTTGCCGGTGGATGCATCCAGTGCGAGAAGATAACTATCATTTGTCTTGTTCTGGAAGCCTTTGTCGCCCACGGCTTCGTCGCGTTGTAAGACTTGAAGGTAGACGCGGCCGTCGTAGAGAACGGGGCTGCTAGAGAACGTCCAGAGGAAGGCAAAGGTACCGTAGTCCTTCTGGATATTGCGTTTCCATAGCTCCTTGCCATCCATGTCAAACGCTAACAGATCACCCGTGCCGTAGAAGATAATGACACGTTCGCCATCGGTTGCTGGAGAAGGCGCGGCGTAGTTGCTTCGATTGTCTTGCTCGATGGCAGACTTGAGCGAGTGTTTCCAAAGCTCTTTGCCTGTCTTACGATCAAGGCAGAATGCTTCTAGCGCTTTTGCTTTAGAATTCGTGGACGTGACAAAGACGCGATCACCCCAGATCGCCGGGGTAGAGGATCCTGTTCCTGGCATGTCCACAATCCACTTGACATTCTCCGTCTTGGAGAATGTGGTTGGGAGCTCTGCTTCGCGAGAGGAACCATTAAACTCGGGACCACGGAACTGAGGCCAATTCTCTGCTGCTACGAGAGTGGCGGACGTCAGGATCGTTAAGTATGAAGCCAGGAAGAGGGTGCATTTCATGCGAGCAGTTTAGGAACTGCATCCTAGGCCTGTCTAGTTCTTCTTCAGAGGGTAGAACTCGGCTCTGTGTTTATTGGCGACCTGCTGAAGACTTTCGAAGACCTTTGGGTGCTTCGCTGCCACATTAGTGGTTTCGTAGGGGTCGTTTTCAAGATCGAAGAGGCTTAACGCAATGGTTGATTGCCGGTATTTCCCGGCCTGTCCATCGTTTGCTGGTTTGACCAGCGTGCGGTAGGTATGGGGGACGTGAAGCTTCCATTTCCCATCTCCACTGATGACGCCCTGGAAGTCTCTGCCGTTGGAGAAGGCATAATAGGGTTGCGGCGTCTTGGCATCCTTCGCGCCGGTGATGAGTGGCCACACGTTCTTGCCATCAATCGTGTTCTTGGGCAGTGGTGTTTCCGTGAGGTGCGCGATCGTGGGCAGGAGATCGATCGTACACCAAGCCGCCTCGGAGGCGCTGCCCGCCGCGAGTTTGCCAGGATATTTGGCCAAGCAGGCACTGCGTATGCCTCCATCAAAGCTCGTGCCTTTCGCTTCGCGGAAAGGCGTGGCGCCTGCATGGTTTCCGTAGGAGACCCAGGGGCCATTGTCAGAGGTGAAGACGAGTAGAGTATCGTTCTCAAGACCATTGTCTTTCAACGCCTGATTTATTTGGCCGACGGACCAGTCAATTTCCATGAGCACATCCCCTAACAAACCTGCGCCAGACTTGCCTGCGAATTTCTCGCTCACGAAGAGCGGCACGTGCGGCATGGAGTGGGGGACATAGACAAAGAATGGCTCCTCTTTGTGACGACCAATGAATTCGACCGCTTTCTTTGTGGACCAAGTAGTGAGGTGAGGTTGATGCTCTTTGGTGACGCGTGGGATGGTGACTTTGTTGTTCTCGTAGTATTGTAAAGGAAACTTACCCCAGTAGTCTGGGTTCTCTGGATGGAACTCCCACATGTCGTTGGAATACATGAGTCCAGCCGATTCATCAAATCCGCGTGCTGCTGGACGGGTGTCCGGCTGATCGCCTACATGCCATTTGCCAAATATTCCTGTTTTGTAGTCCTTCTGTTTGAGCATCTCCGCGATGTTCATGAATTTGGGATCGAGTCCGCGCCCATTGGGGCCGTGGGCGCCAAAGACCTTGGTGCGCCCAGGATAGCATCCTGACAGAAGCGCTGCGCGGGATGCAGAGCAGATCGCCTGAGGGACATAGAACTGATTGAATCGGCGACCCTCCTCGGCAAGCTGGCGGACATGGGGTGTTTTGTAAGGGGGAATTCCAAAGGGTTCGAAATCTGCCCAGCCGGCATCGTCCAGAAAGATAATGACGACATTGGGCGGGCGGGCGTCGCTTGTAAAAAGCGTGAGGACAAGGAGGAGAACGGCGAATAGAAATCTCATGGGAAGCGAGGGAAGCTTAGCGGGAAGGGGCGACGTGCGGCAACGGCAGAATCACCTTGGAATCGACATTATCCTCTACCATGGTTCGCAAGGCTATGAGCAAGATTTACGTCATCATGGGGGTGTGTGGGTGTGGCAAGACCACAGTGGGAGAGGCGTTGTCAGAGGCGAAAGGTGGTGAGTTTATTGAGGGTGATGCCTATCATTCGGAAGCGAATGTGGAGAAGATGCGTTCGGGAACGGCTCTGAGTGACGGGGATCGCCAAGGGTGGTTGGAGTCTTTGGCTGAGGCCATTCGCGAGAGTGCAGAGCGTACGGACTGGTGCTTTGTCGGTTGTTCGGCCCTAAAGGAATCGTATCGCGATGTGCTACGCACGGGTGACCCTGAGTTGAAGTTCATCTACTTACATGGGACCCAAGAGGTGCTCCAGCGGCGAATGGATGCTCGCACTGGTCATTTTATGCCACCGGATTTGCTGGTCAGCCAGTTAGAAACTCTGCAAGAGCCTCAGGATGCTATACGCGTGTCGATTGATCAGTCTCCAGAGGCCATCGTGACCGAGGTGCTAGCAAAGCTTGTCTAGCGCGCGTTTTCTATTGCTCCGGGTCTGCTAGCTTTCGTAGGCTTTGGGACCCCTAATTGTTGCACCCCTATTTATAACCTCGAATCGATATGTTGTCGTTGCGTTGGCCTATGGCTGCGTGCTGTCATCTTCTCTTGCTAGAAATTTCCGCGGCGCCATGATGCCGAATGGTCGCGAGGACAACTGTGCAAGCTGCCATGTTCGTCCGAACGGCGGCGGCACGCGCACGCTGTTTGGTGAGGCTGTGAATGAGCGTGTCACTCGAGGTGGTCGAGAGGAATTCTGGTCGCCCGCACTCGCGGCGTTAGATTCAGACGGAGATGGCGTCCCAAATGGCCTCGAGCTTGGTGATCCTGATGGTGATGGCGAGGTTCTAGCAGGCGCGCAGGCCACCAATCCTGGTATCGAGACGGACACGCCGGATGTGCCTGGATATAGGCAGAATTTCGACGGTGCCGATGAGGGGGCTACCGATCTCGAAGACGGTTCGGGCATGAATAGCACGACGAGTCAAACGTTCGTCACAGGCGGAGCGCTGCAGCTGACGTCGAAGGACGGACTTGATTCTCAGGGAACGTTTAAATCGCCTCTCTTGAACTTTGATGGCGTCGAGTCGTTTACGCTGAGGTTTGATTTGGCTTTGCTAGAAGATGAGGGTGGAAATACCCCTGCAGATGGGTTCTCAGTCAATGTGGGACCGATTGATCCTGATCCCACATCTGGGACTCCTGGGGCTGCGGAAGAGGGTTACAATGTAGGTATCGCGATCGAATTTGATACATGGGATAACGGGGCTGCTGCCGAGGAGGACGAGTTCGGAATTGGAATCGATGTGAGTGTCGATGGCCTCACGGCAGAGGGTGGCCGGGCGCGCATTGCCCCTGCTGCCGATCGCAATAACAACGACCTTTTCAAGTTTGGTGGGTTGAGTCGGCCGGTGGAGGTGCATTTGCGGGCGATCGAGGGCGGGGGAGAGGTTGATGTGATCATTGATGAGAGATTTGTCTTCGAGAATCTTCCGGTCTCTGACTATGTCCCAAGCGCTGAGGATATCTTGGCGATCAGCGGACGCACAGGCGGTGCTGCTGAGACGGTGCTTATAATAACATTGCCCTCAATAGTCCAGCGTCACCACCTATTTTAAGTGATCCGTTTGTCGAAGTTGTCGCGAGCGTTTCATTAGACGCGATCGAGGTGTCGCAGACCGGTGAAGGTGCCATCGCCCTATCGAATCGTGGCGCAACGAACGATCTTATCATCAGCAGTACGACGCTTGGCGGTACGAATCCAGATAGCTTCGAGATCCTCACGGAACTGCCCCTTGCGATTGCTCCAGGTGAGATGGGGGAGATTCGTGTCAGAGCATCGGGTAGCGATGCCCTTGGTCCGCTCAGAACGGATGTCACGCTGATGACGAACGATTCTAACGAGCGTCGTCAATTGATCGTAGTCGGTGTCACTGCTAATGTGATTCCGGCATCGATTGGAACATCCGTGTACACACAGGATTTTGATGCCTTTGCAGATGGCGAGACGGATCTCGCGGATGGCTCGCTCATCTTTAGTAACAATGGAGTCGCTGAGGTTTCTGGTGGTCGATTCCAGCCCACCGAGAGCGGCCATGACAGTAGTTTGGCCTGGTGGAAATTGCCGCCACTTGGGGCGCAATCAACGCAGGGGTGGGTGGCTATCTTTGATCTTGCGCTTGAAGCTTCCGGAACCCCTGCAGATGGGTTTTCCTTTAACTTTGGGCCGATTCCCGATGATGGCGGTCCCGCAGCTGCGGCTGAAGAAGGCTGGGGACAGGGGCTCGCGATCGAGTTTGATACCTGGAACAATGACGGTGAAGGCGCTGACAACGGCATCGGTGTGGATGTCAGTGTAGATGGGTTTTCAAAGGAAGAATGGCTAAACCGGGTAGAAGGAGGGGCGGATCCCAAGGACAACGACATCTACCAATTCGATGGCATTTCGCGCCTTGTGGTTATCCGCTATGAGCAAACGGGCGATGACGCAGGAGTGCTCAACGTGAATTATGGCGATATTGAATTGTTTAAGGACCTTGAAGTTACCGGATTTACCCCTGAGGCAGACCACCGATTCGCGTTCGCAGCGCGCACGGGTGGCGCTTCGGAAACGATCTTGATGGATAACTTTGTTATCCTGGCGCCTCCAGTTGAGACTGGTGTCTATAGACAGGATTTCTCGGGGTACGATGATGGCACGACAGAACTTGGAGATGGTAGTTTTATAGCAGGGATACCAGAGGGTGACGCCAATGTGCAAGGAGGCGCACTTCGATTGACAGAAGACACGGTGACCAGTGCTCGTGGTTTCTACCTCTTACCTGCGCTTGGAGATGCTCAAGCGAGTGGCTTTACGGCAAGTTTCGAATACACGCTTTTTGAGACACCTGGCGGAAATGCCCCTGTGGATGGCTTTTCATTCACTCTGGGTGACATCGCTGAAGAAGTGCCTGCCGGTGCTGAGGAAGGTTTGGGTGGGCTCGCGATTGAGTTTGATACCTGGGACAATGCCAATGCGGTAGAAGAAGGGGAGTTTGAAATTTGTGTTGATGTTAGTATTAGTGGCGAAACCTTAGAAGGCGGCCGACTACGAGTCGACTCTGGAGCGGATCGGAACAATAACGAAGTGTTTCAGTTCGATGGAAGTTCTCACAAAGTCACGGTGTCCTGGGGACGGGAAGATGGCGTGGGGCAATTGACAGTGCTACTCGATGACGAGCCCATCTTCGCGAATTTGCCCACCGGCGACTACTCGCCTATAGGCACCGATCGGTTTGCCTTTGCTGCTCGAACGGGTGGGGCTACAGAAACAGTGTTGATTGACAATGTATCGCTGATTGCCCCGGGCATTCCGGTCAAGGCCGGGCGTGATCCGAAGATTGCGTCAAGAGATCGTTGGGCATGAGTGCAGGCGCTAATAGCTCAGCTGTGGAAGGCCTTGTGGTTTTTAATGATGGCTTCTCTCAAGACTTGGTGATTTCTGAGATTGGTTTAGAAGGAGATCAAGCGGTCTCATTTGAGGTTGTTACGCCTTCTCCACTGACGATTCCTGTGGAGGGCTCGGCGACAATCGAGATCCGCTACAACGCCGGTGCCACCGTCGGTGGCCAATCGCTGGCGCAGCTCTTCCTCCTGAGTAATGATTCGTCACCGCAGGCCCGCCGTCGGATCATCGATCTTATCGGTGTCACGACGGTACCAGGTGGTGCTTACGCGCAGAACTTCGACTCCTTTGCTAATGGCTCGACTGAGTTGGGAGATGGCTCCATCATTCATGGGAACACCGTTGCCACTCAAGTCCTAGGTGGAGCGCTTCAGCTCACCGAGTCAGGGGTAGGAAGTGCGAATGGTCAGTTTAAATTACCAGCCTTAGGTGCTCAAGGGACGCAAGCTTTCGTAGCCACTTTTGATTACTCATTGTTCCAACCAGACGATGCGGATCCAATCAATCCTGCGGATGGTTTCTCGTTTGCCTTTGGTGACATCGGCGACGGCGAGATCGGGAGCGAAGAGGGCTTTGGCTCCGGCTTGACGGTCGAGTTTGATACTTGGGACAATGATGGAGAGGAGGGTGAATTCGGGATTAAAATTGATGCTAGTGTAGACGGTGAAACGTTGGAGGATGCTAGGATGCGTATTGCCGACGATGCTGATCGGTTAGACAATGAGCTCTTTGTCTTCGATGGGTCAACTCGCCAAATGGAGGTGCTCTGGTTCCGCACGGGTGAGGCGGACGGCCTGCTCACTGTGAATATGGATGGCGAACCGCTATTTACTGACATTCCCACGTCGGGCTTCGACCCTCAGCCTCAATATCGGTTCGCCTTTGCCGTCCGTACCGGTGGTGCTACGGAGACTGTCAAGATCGACAATCTTAACATTGTGACCGGCAATGAGGACCCCAACTTATTTGCGCCTGCTAATTTCAATCTTGGTCTTGTCCAGCCTGGACAGGGCGCGGAGGTCTTGATGATTCCGATTCGGAATACTGGTCAGGAAACGGTCCTAAATATTTCGGATGTGGTGGTCACGTCTTCGGTGCCGGGCGTGTTTGTGTATCAAGATCACCCGACCACGATTGAACCGTTTACGGCAGGAGTGATCGCTGTGGCTTTCGATCCTGCGCTAGCTTCGGGGCTCGTGACGGGAGAAATCACGATCACCAGTGACGATCCAAGCGAACTCACGATGATAATAGTGCTCTCCGCTAGTGTTCCGCTTTCGGACGATCTCGTGGCTTGGTATCCCCTCGACGAGACGGCGGCTGGCGACTTGATGGATGCGTCAGGAAATGGCCGCAACGGCTCATTCGTAGGTGATGTGTCCTTGGGGCAGACGGCTCTGGCTGCGGGCTCCGCAGTGCAGTTTAATTCCGACGAGGACAACGCTGCCTATGCCTCGATTCCTAACTTCCCCGCCTTGCAAACCCTGTCAATTTCCCTCTGGGCTCAGTCGACGGGCGGAGGATCTAGCTCGACACTCTTTTCCAAGTCGAATCCCGATACGGATGCCGCTTATTCACTGGCGCTTTTCCCTGTGCTTGACGACACGCTCGGCTTGGTTGTCGGTGAAGATGCGAACAGCTTAAGTGCGGCGGCCTTAGGCCAGACCTTGTCAACGCCAACCCATGTTGTCCTCGTCCACGAGGACGCCAACGGCACTGAGCTCGGAGCGACATCGACCCGAATCTACATCAACGGTGTCCAAGTCGGCCTCTCTGAAGAGGCTGCCGGGTTTGCTGATGTCGACGATGTCTTGCAACTTGGAGCCCGTCTCGGTGCCAACGGTTTCACCGGTTTGTTAGACGATGTGCAGGTCTACAACCGTGTTCTCACGGCTGCTGACGTGATCGAGCTCTTCAACAATCCCGGAGAAACCCTCGGCACAGATGGAGGTGGGCCAGTTACTAGCGATGACGCAGACAATGACGGCGTAAGCGATGCCGATGAAGCGGTTGCTGGTACAGATCCGAACGATCCGAGCGATTACTTCCGCCCGACAGAATCTGACCTTACTGGGGACGGCTTCACCTTCAGTTTCGCGAGTGTGGCCGGGCGAAGCTACGGCATCGAGTATGCCGAGACGCTCTCTGCCAATGGCTGGAAAAAAAAATTGCCGATGTGACCGGCACGGCGGTTACTACGATGTTCACCGACGCAGATGGGGAGCGGCTCGGTCGATTAGGAGGCTACTACCGAGTCGTCACCGAGTGAGCCTCGAACAAATGACTTAAAATACGCCCGAAGGGAGTCGAACCCCTATTCCCGGCTCCGGAAACCGGTGTGTTATCCATTACACTACGGGCGCTTTGAAGTGCTTGGAAGCTTAGGTCGACCCCGTGGTGGGGCAAGGACTAATTGCAAGCGACTGGAATCTGTCAGAGGAATTGTATTGGCCGTGACGATTTAGCCTTCACACGAGTGTCAGATGGCCTCCACGCGTTTCCTTCTAAGTCTAGCGTTCTCACTAAAGGTCATGGTGGGATGCACGTCGATGGAGGCTGAACTTAAAGTGCCTGTGGCGGTTGACCATGAGCACGCTTCGCTGGAGGACATGTGGCTCTATGAGGGGTAGCGTTAGAGCGGGGCCGGATAGATTCGAAGTTGCCATGTGTGACTCCACTGTGGCTGCACAGTGCGCCGGGTGTTAGGCATCGGAGGAATGAGCTGGAGGAAGCGAAGTCCTACTGGGTTAGGAATGTGCACTCGCTTTCGTTGACGGCCTTTTTGCCGCCAAAGGACATAGCGACAGGAGCAGTGGTTATCATTTGTCCAGGAGGCGGGCATGCCGAACTGGTCTTTGGAGTGGAGTGGAGTGGAGTGGAGTGGAGTGGAGTGGAGTGGAGTGGAGTGGAGTGGAGTGGAGTCAG
>Ga0213868_10001293_pt1 | contig 24105 bp, 18 predicted proteins | sample PICome_9_FD_160087 | JGI IMG/M metagenome (GOLD analysis project Ga0213868, IMG submission 160087) | Coastal seawater microbial communities near Pivers Island, North Carolina, United States - PICO127 | ecosystem: Environmental > Aquatic > Marine > Coastal | place: USA: North Carolina... | reverse complement strand
AGGCAAGTATTACGCTTAGCTTCTTCTGCAAAAAAGGAAGATCTCAGCAGTACATCAGTATATTCACCACCAAGTCCAGAGAGACTATCTAAACTGATGCCAGAGTACGACCCAGTAACGGGAGTTCAGTACTCACTCTATGAAAAATGCGTCCGAAGACTCTATCTTACGAATCTTTTTCATCCAGTGAAACTAGGACTTCAAAACATGGAGAAGCTACATGAAGCCATAGGTAACCCTATGAATTCACCCAACATTACTGTGATTCATGTGGCGGGAACGAATGGTAAAGGATCCGTTAGTTTTAAAATTGCAAAGTCATTAGAACTGGCAGGGTACAAAGTTGGATTGTTCGTGTCTCCACATATAGCATCTTTCCGTGAACGAATGCAAATTAATAGTGAACTTATCACCGAGGAACAAGTGGAAGAATACCTTCCACGTATATATGACATTTGTGAAAAGGAACAAATACCAGCCACATTTTTTGAGGTTACGACAGCTTTAGCCTTTCATTACTTTGCCATGAATAACGTGGATGCTGTCGTGATTGAAACTGGACTAGGTGGAAGATTAGATGCCACAAATGTTATCCAGAATCCTGATCTTTGTATTATAACATCGATTGGACTTGAGCATACAAGAATACTTGGTGATACCATTGAACTTATTGCAAAAGAGAAAGCAGGGATCATTAAGGAGGGATCTCCCATCCTGGTAGGACCCAACGTACCTCATGATGTCATTCGACAGTGTGCGGTTGAAAAGAAGGCAGAAGGATATTATACTTGCAGTGATATATTGAAAGATGGCTTTGATGATGAACATTACATTGAAATAGTTGACCCAGAAGGCTTTGTAGATTATGACATTGAAAACTCTCGGACAGCACGTGCTGGTCTAACCTTACTGAAAGACAATCTCAAGTTAAATCTATCAGAGGAAAATTTGATTCAAGGTCTTTCTACAAGACCTCCTTGTAGATTTGAAGAGTTTGAGATGAATTCTGGATCCATTCCCGTAAAGGTCATTTTAGATGTAGCCCATAATCCTGATGCCATAGATCTCCTTGTTTCAAAACTTTCAAGGACTCATCCAGGACGTAAGATGCGTATTGTCGCCGGTTTTTCATCGGACAAAGATTTAGCACATTGTGGACGAACACTTTTATCCCATACCTCTGATCCTCATAGCTTGCATCTAGTGGAAGCGGCTCACCCTCGTGCGGCGAAATTAGAAGATATATTGAAGGCCGAGCCACGACTGAACGAGTCCAATTTCGATGAACTTGATCGATCTATAACAACTCAAGTCAATTCGGCACTTGATCTTGCCGCAAAGAATGGTGAAATATTGGTTGTATGTGGATCGGTGTTCTTGATGGCGGAGGCAAGAGAGGCAATTGGGATAGACGAACCGAGAGACTCAAAGTATATTGCAGAGGTGGCTGGTGCCAATCTTCGACATGGTCAAGAGTTTTTTGCAAATGAAGATCCGGAAAAGGATACAAGGAATTAACTAAGTAATTTTGATTATATTTAATCGTCTTGTAGCATATGACATACTCATAGATACGTAGATAGGTATATGATCAGCATTTTTCTACTGAAAAAATCAACCAACACAAGCAGGGGCTTATCCTTTTCTTCCTTGTTAGGGTTCTGTTCCGAAGGTCAACTGCGTTCCTGCCGATGTCAAACGTAAACCATTCTGCATATTTAAAAAATTGCAAGCAACAACATGATGAAAACATCCACATACGAGAAGCAACCATGTTTACCACGATTGCCGATACCATTTTTGCATGAAACTTTAGAAAAGTTTCTATCAACCGTTGAACCTTTGCTGTCGAAATCGAGTATGCAACAAACACGTGAAATAGTTGATGAATTTCTTACAAATGATGGACCAAAGTTGCAAACCTGGCTCGAGGATTATGACAAAGAGGGTCAAATAAATGACACACATGGAAGCTACATTGAAGAAATGTGGTCCAATGCCTACTTGGCTCCGGACACATCGGTTGTTCTTAACTTGAATCCCTTCTTCTTGTTGGAAGAAGACCCAGATGCTCGTATCGGAAAGAATCAAATCCTACGAGCCGCGTCCTTAACATTCCATTCGTTAAGACTAGCAGCTAGTCTCCGAAACGAAACTTTAGTGCCTGATTCTTTCAAGGGTACAATATTATGCATGGATCAATTCCGAAGTTTGTTTGGAAGTTGTCGTGTGCCGATGGAGGTCAAAGATATGGTAGAGGTGGATTTGGAAAGTGACCATGTCCTTGTTTTGTATAGAAATCAGTTTTACTATTTCCGTGCTCTTCTGACTGAAGATTCAGTGGATGGAGAATGTAAGGTTGCAGTTGATGAATCGGATATCACACAAATTCTATCACGTATTGTACAAGATGGCAAATCTACGCCTCTAGAGGAATCCATTGAAAATGCACTAGGCGCATTAACAAGTTTGCCAAGAAAGTTGTGGGCTGTTACTAGAAGTCAGTTGATTGAAATGAGCGAGCAAAATGCTAGCGTACTTGATATTATTGATACTGCCTTGTTTGTTCTGGTATTGGATGACTACGTTCCAGAAAATGTTCACGATGCAGCGGCAAATATGCTACATGGTACTCATTTCATGAAAAAGAGGGAAACAGATACTATATCGAATTCGAATTCGAATGAAAAGAGATCTAACTTTGGACAAGAGTATATGGCAGGAACCTGCTGCAATCGATGGTATGATAAGTTGCAGATCATTGTATGCTCAGATGGCAGCGCAGGAGTGAACTTCGAACATAGTGCTATTGACGGTCATACTGCACTTAGGTTTGCAAGCGACGTGTTTGCCGAAACCATTGTGACATTTGCAAAAAGTATCACTAAATCTATTTATACAAAAGAATGTCCTATCCCAAGAATTATTGATGCCAAGTTTGAGAGATCCCCGACGTTTGGTCAAAGTTCTGATGGATTTGACTCGAATCCAGTCAAGATTTCATTTGACCTGCATGGTAAGATTAAGGAGCGCATTTTTCACGCCGAAACAGCGTTAGGAGATGCAATTAATGCAGACGACACGCATGTCCTAGAATTTTCTCGTTTTGGAAAATTGTTTATTGTAGGGAATAAACTCAGTCCTGACTCTCTTGTGCAGGCAGCCATTCAGATTGCTTATTATCGCCTCTATGGTGATATTGTTTGTGCTTACGAGTCTGTCTTGACCAAAAAATTTTACCACGGACGTACAGAGGCAGCACGATCAACTACAAGTAAGTCTGTAGAATTATGCAAATGTTGGATGAATGATTTTTCTAAGAAAGATGACAAGGTCAAGGCTCTAAGGGAGGCGACGAAAGTTCACTCCAAGTTGGTATTGGAGGCCTCGGAAGGAAAGGGTGTTGATAGGCATCTCTATGCTCTCAAATGCATTGCCGAAATGAAAGGTGCCCCTGTTCCCGCTTTCTTTCGCTCCGATGCGTGGATTGCATTGAACCATACTGTTCTTTCCACATCAAACTGCGGTAACCCCGCGTTAAAATTATTTGGATTTGGACCGGTAGTGCCGGATGGATTTGGTATTGGATACATCATCAAAGATAACAGTATCCACTTTTCAATATCCAGTAAACACCGACAGACTAGAAGGTTTTCATATGCTCTGAATGAAACTCTAATGGAAGTCTCTCACTTACTCGAGCCAATAGAAGTCAGTAAGTTAAACCATCACTCTAATGTTTCATCGAAACATAAAAAGGCCACGAGAGTGAACAGCAGTACAAATTCCGTAGAGTTTTCAGACGCGTTTGATGATACATACGGTGAAAAGACTCTTGAACTGAAACAGTGTGAATCTAATGAATACACGAAACTTTCTCCCGTCGTTCGAGCTCATACATTGAGATCTAGCTTGTCATCTTCCATGCGATCCAGTTTTGTTGGATTAGCGAAACCGATGAGTCGGAGATAGAATGAATAATAGAAGGACTGGAACAACAAATTTGACTACTAAGTAAGTAGTATAATGAAGAATCTAAACATATTCCAAAAAATTACACCAAGTATTTGTTTCTCGAAATGCTCCGATCCCATGTAAAGTAGGAACGACTTTCACCTTACTCTTCTTGATAGTCTTCTCCAGCTCCTTCAGCAATTACCTCCTTCAAGCTAACTCTGATTTCATTAACATCATGCCCTTGTAAAATATCTCTTACAAATTCACATTCAACTTTCAAGTTTACCTGCTCCAAAGCACCGCGGATAACACCACAGAAAACATTGCTATACTTGAATTGACTCCAATCAACCGCAGGAGAGCCTTCTTCAATTTCATCTGCTTTTGGTAGTTCTACAAAAATGCTCAACGGATTCTCAAATAGGTACAGACTAAAACTTGAATCTGTCACATTACCAACGTCGCATGTCATTCCCATAAACATACGAAATCCGACCTTTGCAATAACTTCGGCAGTGTCCCTCATATTCTTACAAGGGGGAATAATCAATCCACCAAGTTCAGCTTTGGATAACAATTCATCTACACATCTAACTCCTATAGAATGTCCAATGTGCTCCAGTTGAGTATTAATTTCGCTTATATTTGTCTCATAGTCTTTGATGAGTTCAGTCACCAGAGCACCGTAGGTTAGAGCAAATAATTCTGAATTTGCTTTTGGAGTTTTTGCCCAGAGAGCCAATCCTTTGGAATTAAGTGACATTATGAAATATAATTGGGTAACAAACGAATTGTAATTCGATTATTTATGCAATTGGGTTATTTATGCCTGGATTGATCAGCGTGTTTTTGATATCTCTTGCCCAGGTCCCAGAAGTTAGCTAAATTAGCTTGTGACCGTCTCATTCATATTTTCCAATTTCTTCCAAAGTTTCAATTTTCCGATAGCAGATACAAAGCAATACGTTTCATCAAAAGAAGAATACTCTCTACTCTAGAGAGAGAATAAGAAGATATGAATGAATATAACATCAACGTCGAAAACTGTGCAAAGGAAAAATATTCATGGAACTATCTCATTTATGTGATTCAGAATCAACGCTTTCCTTTATCTAGATCCTACAGTCAGGAATATGAGTACCGAAGGCAACGGGAACAAATCCAACAGAAGTGGATCAGTGTTCATGATTATGTCTTACATAGTATTTTCGGTCATACAAAAATATTAGTGCAGATAGATCATAAGAGTCCCTCAGCACAAGAAGGGACTCGGGCTGATCTTCCACTTGATACGTTCGGAATCACAAGGCCATCGCTTGAAACAAAGTACAAAGCCGCCCATCCTGTAGAAAAGCTTATCAAGCCGTTACGAGTGTTGGCCGAGAATGATTTTCCCTACTATTTGGAAGACAATATTTATCATTTAATTCTGTGGAAATTACATGGTCCTATTACTACAGATGATATAATATGGGCCAAGGAAAAGGAAACACCCAAAATTATGAAAGAAATTGTACCAAATAAAAATGTTATCAATACGTTACATTGGATAAATCCTCAACATTTGAAAAGTTTGCCAGATATAGATCATGTGCATATTGTTTGTCTAGTCTCAGACTGCAATCAGGACTATGAAATCTTAAACTTGGTCAAAGAGAGAACAGAGTTACGAAAGCAGAACAAATGGAGTGAAGCTGATATGATCAAGACTAAATTGAACAATTTTCCTTTCATGGTCGATCTTACTGATTTGTCCGATTGTTCCACTGTATGGGAAAGAATAAATGACAAATATCTACCATCAGAAAAACGCATCCTTTGGTCAACATTAGATATTCTTGAGCCAACCTTTGATCCTACATCTACGATCCCTTTGGTGATTGCTACTGTTGATACACCCAACTATCGAAAACGTTTACACGATACAAAGGTTCATTTGACTGAGATATCTCTGTCGAATACTATTTTATTCGATCCATTACTACCAATTGATCTTCTTGACATTGATAAAGTTCCTAGCATAGGAACAAGAAGAATTTTGTACGAGGGGTGGCGTCAGATTCTATTACCTCGATTACATGAACTTTCAAAAGTTACCAAGATTATGTCCCATGGGTTTATTCTTGTTGCAGAGGATGATATTCGATTTCCATCTGGAATAACTCCAATTTTTTTGAGAAATGTTTGCATGAATGCTTTCGATGCTGATTCTACTTTAAATGTATTATCACTTGGTCATTCTTCTACTGTTTTCAAGACAAAGGGAGGAACAAAAATGAAATACAGCGACAATTTATTAGAGCACCTTCAAAGTGGAGGAGGAGTCCATGGGACTACTCTTTTGGCAATTCGTGTTCCAGAAGGTATCGATCAACTTTTGAACGTCATGAACGAAGTTCAAGTTGGAAGGAGAACGCACTTCGATCAATTTTTGTTTCATTCAACACACCATAATACTAATGTAGCTTTATCTAATCCACCACTTGTAGGTTGGTGTGAATCAGAAAAAACGTTGACATCCGTTGGTCCTGGATGTAGAAGGAATGGTGGTGGTCGACTAGGACATTTACCTACCATAAAGATGGAAGAACGTTTGAAGATTCGGTGGGTGCGCCGTCAATTACAATAATAATGCTACGATAAAGATAACGGTAGCATTAGTTAAATCCAGTTGATAGGACTCTTGAGAATGTTTACTAGTCTTTCTTCTTCACTGTTCTTCGCGATTTCATGATTGTATTCCCATGCGATCAGTGGTGGAGCACTCACCATCACACCTTCAACCCGAGGATTTGCATTAGCAAGACCGAACTTAACACCTCGGTCATATAGAAGATTAAATTCTAGGTATCGACCTCTTCTCAACAACTGCCACTGTCGTTGCTTATCATTATATTGCATATCTTTGCGATTTGTGACAATAGGGAACCAACTCGGCATCCAATTGTTAGCAACTGCCTTTACAAAATTCAGCGTGTGTTTTGAGGCTGGCATATCATCGAAAAACATTCCCCCCACACCTCTATGTTCTGATCTTGCTGGCAGATAAAAATATGTATCACATTCTTCTTTCATTTTTTGATAGTCAATCATTTCATAATCTTCATTCTGATATTTTTCACACAAGCACTTCAAGGATGAATGAAATGATCTAATATCCTCATCAAACAGATAAAAAGGTGTCAAATCTGAACCTCCCCCAAACCAAGCAAGAGTCGTGTTACCTCTGGATGGTTGCACCATAAAAATTCTAACATCAGATCGAAAGGTCGGTACCATAGGAGACCGTGTATGTAGTACCATGGAGAGTGCAGCTGCAGAGTATGTGTCACCTTCCTGAATACTTGCAGAACAATCAGATTGTTGTCTACCCTGAATAGACAAAGCTCTCTCAGCTGTCAATTTTCCACCTTGCAATAATGTCAAGGAACAAGCTCCTTTCTCGACGACATTACCACCTTGAATGACCCTTGTAATACCCCCTGATACTGAATTAGCAGGAGCATTGTCAGAGAACATACCCCAACAATCATTTGAAAATGTTACACCTGACCCATCGATTTCTTCAATTTGAGAGATGATTTGCACTTGCTTCTCTTGGAGAAAAGTTGAAAACTCGTTGAAGATACCCTCAAGTGGGCTTTGGCTTTGAGATATGTCTGAAAGCTCGGACACATTCACATTGAAAGAATATGCAGATGCTCTTGTGGGAACGAAACAGTGACATGGGATGGACCAGGAAATGAATATGGATACTGCAAAACTAGCTATGGCCATCGTCATGGTTGTACAAAGGTTGATGTGAGAGATGAGAGACACGAGCGGCCGTAAGCGTATCGAGGTACCGGGTATCGCGGTATCGGGTGTATCTAGTTCTAGAGTATCTCTATCTCCTCTCTAGAGATACTTTTGTCCTTGTGAGGTATGCGTTAAGCCTTAGAGTTTACTCTTTATCCTGTGTGCAGTGTGCACTCCAGCTATCTCTATTCGTAGCTGGTTGAATAAATCATCTCCCAAGCTGAAAGTGATAAATGGCTAAAATCCTCGGACTGGCACACATTTCCACCAACGGATGAGGGCCAAGTGGTCACGTTTCATTTTCCCATCGTGTTGACATTTTTCTCACAAGAGTACGTAGGCTACATTCCACAAAGAAAAATTGTATAGAGAATGAAGAGAAAATCTAGCGACGCTTCATTAAAAACTCTGTTTCTTGGAATATTCCTGGGTACTACGATGTTATTGATATCTTCAGAACTCAGCATCAGGAAATATGATACGAGATATGTTCGCGGCTTCTCAGATAACAGAGTACGAGAGAGGAATATTCCTGAACTGAAACCATATGATTTAGTATACGATGGACGTCGTAATACAATGCCACTTGTGATTAAAGAATACAATCTTATTTTTTTCCTTCGTGCTAAAGTTGCATCTTCCGAATGGATTCGCTTTTTCATGCGTTTAGAAAACAACACCCATTGGTGCTCCAAACACAATCATTTAAATGTTAAGGGGACCATGACGCTTCTTTCCGATTATTCTTTGGATGAGGCTCAAAGTATGATGGTTGATCCAAAATGGACAAAGGCCATGTTTGTTAGGCATCCGAAACCGAGATTACTCTCTGCTTATCTCGATAAGTTTGTTGGTCACAAAAGGCGATTTACTGAGAGCACTTGTAAAATGTATGGAAATTTAGGTGGTAAAAATGTAACGACATGCATTGAAGCCGTCAATAGAGAGGATTTTTCGTTCTTTTTGAAAGAAATAACAACTGTTAATGACCAGAATGTTCACTGGAGGTCCATCTATTCAACTGTGGATGAGAAATGGTGGCCATTTATTGACAAGATTTATGAACTGGGAGATAAAAGTGATGAAGTTGTCAAGGGATTTCTTCAATCTATAAAGTCCAATATTGATGGAGTGAGTGCATGGGATCGAACAGGAAAAACTGGTTGGGGTGACAATGAACGAGATTGTAACTCTCTGGGTGATAGTGCATTCATGGAGAAGAAAGATTCTCGTCATAAAACAGATGCTAATTCCAAAATGCGACAATATTATACACCGGATCTCGAAAAATTTGTTGAACAACATTATGCGGATGATTTGAATAATCCGTACTTTCAATTCTCTCCAATCAAATTGTTTGTTGATTCTTAACATGACAATAATATTTTTGTTAACGAGGCAGTGGACTATCGAACATTTTACAGTCAGATTCTCGTTGTTTAACCTCAAAATTAATTTTCAATAATGTTTTAAAAAACAAATTTACCGCTTTTGAAATATAGACATGACTGCCATGTAACTTTTTTAAAAAAAGTAGTACAATACCAGGATGCTCCTTGAAATTCTTCGAATTTCAATCACCATTCGCTCTCCTTCCAATATTCCTTCGATATCATCGAGCTATGATAGCCTATTTTCCAACTTTGCCATTCGCTGATCAAGGATTTCATGCAGCAATCGACTTGTTGTCTCTTCTTCACGGGATATAAATAAGTAGACATGAAGTAAGATTATAAAGTTAATATAAAATTCCGGATGAAATGAATCTTCGATTTTTAGCGATCACACATCCAAAAAAAAAACAGGAAAAAAATGATCAACACTCATTACAACCTAACTAACTATGGGACGCCAAAACACAGTGTTTTGTCTTTTCTCTATCTTAGCGATCATCTTCAAGTTTACTGACGCGGCAAATGCTTATCTTTACTACGATAATGCAAATTGTCTTTCAGGAGGAAATGTTATGGGCGAATTGTATTATGTTTGGGATGATAAAAACATGAAAGGCAAAGGAAGGCATATTGAAAAGTATAAGGGAACCTGCAAGTATTTTGAGAATGGATCATTTAACACCGAGTTTCAAACAGTTGATTATGGGTATATGAAAGACGGATATTGTATCATTTGTCAAGGGATGCTCGGGTGCACGAGTAAACAATACTCTTGCAAATATTTTCAAACTATCATTCCCTCGAAACAAACATACAAACTATCTTATAATTCAACATCAAACACAAGTGAAGAGGATACTAACCAAGATACTTCGGGTCTAGAAGAAGTGGCAGAGAACATATATCAAGAGATTCTAAGCTCTAACGAGTACAAATCATCACCGACCTATGTGTACTCTCTTGCCGGTGTGGCTGTAGCTATTACAGCATTCTTTGTTGCCATTTCTTCTACTCGTACATATCACCGTCGTATGCAGTTAACCCGTTCCGTTGACCCTACTTGTCTTACTAATGAAGGTGGCGTTCAAGTGTAGATATGTAAAAAATCGGAGCTTTTCTTTTTTTGTGGTGCAGATGCCATCCAACATAAATTTGATTAGAAGAAACGTGGAAAGATATTTTATTTAGGAAACACTGTTGGTTCGATTTTACCCCACAAGAATCAAAATAGTGAATATAGAATGAATACAATATAATAAAGACGATGTAGATGAAACGTTACTTTTTTTTATATTTCATCAAATGGTACCGATTCAAATGAGGCAGTCCATGCTACACCTGGTGTTTCGTCTTCAAGTGATTCATACATTGAGTTGGGATCTGGTAAGGATGTCTCTGAATTCATGTCATTACTACTGGGATTCTGATTATTTTTTCGTTTGCTTCTCTTGAAAAGCTTCAAGACCCTCTTCTCTTTCTTGCATATCTTCTTGCCCTCTTGATATTTCTGTTGTTTATTTTTTCTAAATATTTTCACAAACCGCCCAACGATACCGTTGAAAAATTTGGGAAGTAGCGATAAAGAAGCTATGAATTGGGAATTTTCGTGAACTTCAAGCACGTCGTCTGCAGCATCATCTTCGTACACATTCTGATTTGCCTGTTGATAGTATTCAGTATCAAATGCAAAAGCCTTATCGAAATCTGCAGGAGACCGAGGAGATGCTGTCTTCGTAAACTTCGATGTATTGATACCTACAATAGCTTCAAAATCGTCTTTGAAAAAGGGAATACCAACATCTGTCAGTTTCATATTTTCATACCAATCTTTAGGTAAGAGAGAAACGTCAAATCCTGTTTCTCGACGATGCGTCAATACGATAGATTCGTTACGCCACCATCTCTGAATTCTTTTAGCGCACACAATTCGAACGGCTACAATCATCGAGCTAGTGGATTGTATCCTTAACAGTTTTCTTGCATCTCTACGAATCGATGAGTGTATCTTAGTAATAGAGTGCGATTTTTCTCGTATTTGCCAATGTCTTCGCTTCGCAATACCAATGTCCCATAGCATACGGTATCGACATGACCAACCCCTGTATATGGACTGAACAATCACTGCCGCGCGTTCCATATCTTGAAGGTCCTTTTCATATATTACAATACATTCATCTTTCTTTCCCTCGGCGGTTTGCAATGAACCAAGAACCGAGTCAGAATACGTCAAAGAAAAACCCTCGATTGAAACATTATCGTCGAATGGTTCAAACAAACTCTTGAAGGCATCACTTCTTCTCTTTACCTGCTCAACTCTGAATATATGATCAAGACTATCATCATCAGAATCTGAAATAGGCAAAGTCTGATCAATATCTTTCTTTTGCTCTTCTTTATGTTCTTCATGCTGACTTGACATTTTGATCTTGAGCTGATTCACAGAGTCAAGATATGAATTGGACTTTATATTTTTGGCATTCCTTGGTGCATGCTTTTCCATTGAAGTTGATCTATTGACTGAATCAATGGTTGTTGCTTCATCACTTGGTCTACGTAATCTCTTGTATGAGTCACCAATTGACTTTGATCTTATTGGTGGAGGAGATATTTGAAATTGAGATTCTGAGAACTTCTTTTTATGTTTTGGTAGCGGTGGTGGTGGAGGTGGGGGAGACGAATAGCTAGTCTCATGCAATTGCCTTGGATAACAATCATTGTTACTATATGTATCGTGGAAAGAACTGATATCACGAGAACGATCTGATGGTACTAGTAATCTCGTTTTGCCTTCCTTTGAGAAAGAAGAATGTGATTTAGCAGATTCATATCTTTTCTCTTTTTGTATGATTGGCTTCTTAGCACCTTCATTGTAGGGATTGCAGCTTTCTGAATCATGTTTCTGAGCGGCAGCAATATTCTTTCTCCATCGCATGGCGATTTCCATTTGTTCCGACGATGCTCCATAAGGGTTCAGTCTTACAGAAGATTCAATACTACTAACGTCGCCGAAATCAAGAGAAATCTGTGATATATCATCATTGTGCCCTTTGTCTAGGATATGTTTTGGCAAAAAACCTGGATTCACAACTGAAACTCGTTGATGTGGATGAAGGGCAATAAACGATGTTCCCTTCTCGTCCATAAAGCGACTGTCCGTTTCTTTTGACGAAGAATTTGAAGATCTCGATAATTCTTCCTCCTCCTCCTCATCATCATCATCATCATCGCATACACTGGATTCATCCTCTTGCTCATCCAAACCTAGGAATACATTTTCCAACGTCTGTTTGTCAAAAGGAGCCTTGAATAGAAAAGGAATAGGAATCTTGAACATTTCCTAATAACGGTCGCTGTCACTACGGAGTAAATATGATTATAAGATCTCACTGATGTCCTACGTATATACCTTAGGTTCTCAACATATATATATATATATATTCAAGGGGCACACAATGGAGAACATGGAGTCTCGTACACGTAGTACAACTAGAAAAAAGATTCGTAATAAGACTAAAAAATGGATGCTTTGGATCGTGTATTTGTGTCGTTAGATGCACCATGTGGGTTTGGGTTTTCGTGTGCGTGTGACGTCATCAGCCAGTGTCCTCGTTTCATCAAAGGTGCAAGTTGCAAGATACGAAAATGCTATCCTATCCCATCTCATAAGAGCAGTTTCTCTCTATCTAGTTCCATCAACAACACACTATACGTTTTATAAAATTAGCACAGTGATTGTTTCAGTTCATCATTAGAATATGAACTATAAATTGACATTTGCCATTTGCAATTATGTAGTTGCAACCGGTTGGGCGTTTTCAATTCCATCATTTTATCCAATCAGGAACGATCAACGGTTCAACAGCATGCTGCAAATGAATTTCTTGAAAGATATATTCAGAGATGCATTCGAAAACGACAAAAATCTATCGCCTGATAGATCCAAGCAACAGTTAGAGAGTCCTAATGATATCGAATTGGATTATATCGTCCTAAACAATGAAAAAACAGATGTTCAAAAAAGATTTCTATCAAGCTTGCAAAACAATACTAGCAATCCATCATCACCCGAAAAGAAAAAGAAATTCATTGGAGCACCCATGAATGTGAATCTACTTTTCAATACAACGTGGAAAATCTCTCTTTATCTAACTGGAATTCCTAACTTTGATCCGACAAATTCTCTGTATGGATCACGAGTGAACATTTCTCAAAGAAAAGATTCAACTTTGGCTCAGGCTGGACTTGCGATTGGCGCTGATTCACTCCCTGAAAATCCATCTGTAGAATTGAAGGTGACTCTCTTACCCGATGGTATCGTCGATGTGGAAGAAAGCTTCTTTACTATTCCGACAACAGGACAGTGGATCCTCAGTGACGATGGGCGGAACGTTAGATTTTCATTTCAGGTGACTGGTTTTCAACGGACTGTGACAACCAAAGGAACTATACAAAATGTGTATTGGACGGATAGAGAAAATGCAGAGAGAAAATCAAGTGCAATTTATTTAATACCAGCTGGAACTGTGTACGCTGAGACTACTATCGACTATGGTTCACAACCGGGGATGTATGTCATGGGTAATAATGACATTCGAGGAGTATTAAAAGTTGAAAAGTCCACGGGAATGTTTGGAGTTACATCAAAGTTATTAGCATGTGGGATGTTTTCAGCGCTGATGATAAAAGAAGATTCAGATAAACGCAACCTATAGACAATAACCTACTGAGTTTCAGGGAGCACACTTTTTTCGTATTTTTTAATCTATTACAAGTCTTATGTTGTCTACATAGTAGATTTCTCTCCACCAGTTGTGACGGTAGTCTTGGAATCTGATTTTTGTATGGACGATGATTCGTCTTTCTGAAGTGCCTCCTTGTATTCCTCTTGTACATATTCTGATAGGCACGCAGCAACATATCGACATGCACCATCTTTCTGAAACGGACAGACTGCAGGCCTGCACTCAGTATTCGTAAATTCAGATTCAAAACATTCATTAAACATACTACAATATGGCTCCGTTTGTTTGATAATCTCACGAAGGTGTTCTTCCATCTTAGCAAATGATGGATATTCTGTGTCTGGTACACTATCGAGGGAATTCAAATACACAGTCGCAACCTTTGTGGATAATCGAGTACAGTAATCTAAAGTCATGTCGACCACACAAGACTTCAAAATAAGCTTTTCATCATTGCTTCCATCTTCTATCTTTGCATCCCAAGCAGATGTTGCATTCATTTCAGAAAAAACATCTACAAATGACTGATCTGTATCATCGTTACTTTGCGGAAATAGGAAAGCATCAATCAAATATCCAGCATGGCGACTAGCGAGTTGTGAATCTTCAAGTTGTTTCGTTGCTTCCTTGGCCAAAGACTCCGCTTTTTTCAGATCTCGTTCTAACTTTGCCGTGGATACAGGTGTATTAGACGCCGTGTTACCTCCAGATAATCTGGAAGAAGACATACCAGGTACACCAACAGGTAATGCATTTTGCTTCGTTTGCGAACTTTGTTTCTTAAATGGGTTATTAAATAGACCACGAATGCCTTTCAACCACCCCCCTTCCATATGATTCCACTTGTACCACGTACTAAGACCTTTCATTGCTTTGATCCAATCAAGAACTGAATCGCCAATATTCAGATTCCCCTGAAACTTGACTGTTCTAGCCAGCTTTGTTGGTCCATATGGCCCAAATGCCTTCTTTCCAAGAATCTTTTTCGTTACTGGATCAGAATCAACAATCGGCCCTGAAGCAATATACATAAGAGTAGGGTAATGTGTTACTCCTGCTGCATCGCATAATTTCATGTGTTGTTGATTCAGCTCACAATTGAACAAGGCTAAGATCAGGTTGGACTCCGTAGTACCGGCCTTTACCAGTTGGCCAATGGTATCCCATACTGGAGCAAAACTATGACAATTCGAACACCATTGCGCATAGAACATGACAGCGGCATCAATGCCGGTATACGTATCTTCATTTAAAGGTTTAGCAGTTTCAGCGTCTAAACTGAGATAAGCCGCAAGTGTTTCAGCATCCCAGTGGTCTAGGTTTCGTTCCCGTCTAGCAATTCTTGTCTCGTATGTACTTTGAGATAGGCACGTGCCTGTTAGTAGTAACGTAAGGATAGCTGTAAGATTCAATTTGTTCATGGTGGGTTCGTATTCAGCTTGTTTTACTTTCTATGTTTTGATGTAACTAACGCATGTAGCGCATAGCCCATGAAGTGTGAAGGTGCCAGGTGGAAAAACGAAAGAGGTTTGAAAGTATGGTATTGTAAAGGGTAACACTAAAAAAATGGACATTGACACAAGATCAATCATCAAAAAAAATCGCTCAACCGGTCACCGGTCACCGGAACTTCGCAGTTCGTCGAAGATTGACTTACAATCAACTCCGTTCTTTCACATTCAAAACTAAAGTGTTGTACCGCTTTTAAATTCCAAAATACATAATCGTGATCATGATCGTCTTTGCATCTATGGATCAGCCAGATATCACTCATCTTGAACTATTTGAAACAAAATCAATTCCTTCTGGAACGCTTGAGAACACTCAATCATTGCTCACTAATGACCCGATGAATAGTTTGAATGTGCGAAATGCGGGGATCATATTCTTTGGTGCTACAGTTGCCCTTCAACTATTGAAAATGGTTTCGCATGGTAGGAGGAAAATGAAATCTCTGTGAAAGCATCATGCTTCCCCAACGTTGAGGAATTCAAACCGAACTTGCCACTGGCTCATTTCTTCCTTGACACCATAAGAATTATATTCAATAGAGCCACGATTTTGATGCCTTCTTCACATATCGTAGTCAATACCTGATCTTAACATGGAATCAGTCAATGAAGACCCATGAGTAAAACATTCCATGAATATATATATATATACACATATATACATAAATATCTTTTTTATATATAAACTAAAAAGAATCAAACACCTCAGAACCTCTCTGGTTGCCTCGTACCTTTCTCACTCCTTCGCTTGTGAATGCACCGAGTGCCACTATAGATATCAGATGCAAGTTAAGTTTAGCTTACTTTTCTCGTGTTTGTAAAGAGCGTAGTACACGGTGATCTTTCTTTTCCTATCGATGCTCTTTGCCATAATTCCTGTTACATCTGCCGCGGTCATTTGAGAAGTATCAACGTCGTCTACAGCTAAAATAACATCCAATCTCCTTAATACTCCTGCAAGAGGAGAATCTTCTTTCACGCGATGTACTACAGGCTGTCCATACCAAGTGTCAATGGCAATACCCAATTTTCCAGGAGGGGCGATGCATTCACCGCGAAGGGCAGATCCATCTGTCGCAAGGTGATTTGCATATTCTGTACCCGAATATCCGACATCACTTGATGAATCCATGCTTTCTATTGTCATATCACTTTGTCCGTCTCGACTTAGTAATGAACTCTCCCCTTCTGAACATTCATTTATATGAATGCTGGGGTCATCAGCCTCGAGGTCAATTTCATCTCTTGCCACTCGCGAGTCACCTTGATTTCTTCTTTTCTTTTTTTATTTCTTGACTCTAATCGAACGTCTACATATGGCGCAAATGATACACCATCTTTATTCATGAAATCTCTTACATCGCGTTTGAGAATAGGATCGAGAGATTCTTGAATGATTTCTGTTTCATAGCTTTTCTGGCGTTTGTATCTAATGATGAGCGCTGCGAATACAAATATACCGAGGACAAATGGTAGTAACAATATAAAAATACCCACAACTGCATCGTCCTTCGGATCGTATTGTTTAGTGATCAAATGAGTCAGTTGTGAGCAAGATTTTTCTGTATTCGAAGCTTCCATATCCCTTACTTTCCAGAAAGATATTAAATCGTCATCAAATACGTTACAAAGATTTGAAATCTTTTCACCGAATAATTCCTTTCTGATAAATTCAACACCAGGATTTGTTAAGATATTTTGAGCAGATACAACAGATTTAACTACAATCCTGTTTCTGTTCTTAGCATCTTTTTTACTACTTGTGACCATGACCGATAAGATTCGAAAGTATTCGTTGCTTGTCATTTGAACTAGAAAGTCTTCATACCAGATTCAAATATTTTAACTTGATCATGAGAAAATTCATCAGAATAAGGGTTTAGTTCAGATATCAACGTCACTGATAGGAATGATTCCTGTGTCTCTTTGCTCGTACTAGATGTTTCCTTTGGATTAGTTGCCGGAATACTTTCCAGTCTGTGGTTCTTCAAGTCTTGAGCTTTTGTTGAAGATAGAGATTTTTGAAATGACATAATGAGAACACGTAAAATCTTTAATTGAAACGTAACAGAGTTTCGGTTTATAGGTGCCGAATAGGAAACCAATAGAAATTAAATAGTACCAAAAAGCAAGTAGTCAGCGAAAGAAAAGACACATGAAAGAAATAGTGAGGAGAAAATTCAACGGACACTTTTGACTTTTGATTTTTTGTTGGAAAACAATCACTTCAGTAACATAAGTTCTTTCACTCTCATATTCATCATCGTTTGGATTTGCATTAGAGTTTGTATATCATCGTCATATCCAGATATCTCTTCTGATGAACGATCAGTGATACGACGTATTCTTGAAAGCACTGTAAGATCGACAAGAAGAACAAGGGTTAAGAAGCATGGGACTTTCTTTGTACAATATATTTAAGGTACGCGATCGTGGTGTGCACTTTCGAATTCCTAAACACACTCTGAGTAAATGTTAACGTTCTATTTCTCAATAATCCCATTCAACCCATTTGTCAACGGTATTTCTACTTAATTGAACAGTCGGGTTTGCTATTGGTGAATGCACTCATGATTCTAAACAGACATCGGTTTTTGATCAAATATGGCCTTCATGATCTTTCTGGAATTTCAATGACACAGTCTTCTTTAAAATATCAAGCTGCTGGGTTGATTCAAGCCGTTCATTATCTAAAAGTGCCAGTGTTGATTTGCAACTGTATGACGATTTTATTTGAATTGCTCCTGGGAGGGTCGTGAGGCGATCAGTCATTCGTGAATGGAAATTGTGGAGACGTGATTGTATTGTGCTTCTTTTTTCCACCGTTGCACTCCTTAGCAATTAAATTATATGACAGCCGTCAATCACTGTAATTATGATATATATTCTCATTCTATTTTATTACGTCTTGCTATAAATGGTATCCCAATCGGCGTTTTTGCCATGTAAATTGGATATTCTTTTGGAAACATTCTAACTAAAGTGGATTCTTCAAAAGGTATTCTTCGATTAAAAAAGAACCATGATGCGATTGCAAAAGTAACCATATTAATCATGTTTCCTAATAACATCTGCGTACCAATGGACCAGTAGTAAAAACCAAAGTAACTTGGGTGGCGTAAGTATTTGTATATTCCTGTCGTTACGAGAGTATGGTTTTCCTTCTTATGATGTTGGATATAATGGTTAAAAGATTCACCACATGTTATCATACTTAGAGATCTGATGACTTGACTTGCGATCACCATGACTAACCCCAATATAGCACCGCGTCTTGAGTTCATAAATGGAAACATAGTGAATCGTATGCAAAATTCAGTGCAAGAAAGAATAATGGCAGCAGTGTAGCTTCTGCTATGATTCACAACAAAACTATTTGCAGTGACAACTGATGGATTGTATATAGCTGTCACAAAAAATTCGGCTAGATGAAAGATACACAATGTGATTACATATGAGACTCCTTGAAGTAACATAAATTCTCTTGACGAATCTAATCCCAGAATAGATATTGATTTCATCCAATCCATCCAATCAAAAATGAATAGACAAATAATCACCACATTGAAAGTTAAAACCGAACTTAATCCACAAGATATAATTGAAATCCTACCAAGGCCATGTTCATCACAGAACTGGTAGTTTTTCCATTGTTTGAAATCTAACCTATATTGGATGGAATCAATGATTGAAATCAACCTTCTTGGTCTCATATTCTAAAATGTGTAATGCGACAAATATTTTTTGGGAAGATTGTACACTACACTAATGAATAATTTTAGATTTTAGGTGTTTGGCAAAGATTAGTGGTGGTGAATGTTGTTGTGATTGTGTTGAATTTTTGGGGCTATTATTAGCGAGACGTTATAAAACCGTTAACTGGAACAGAGTTTTGTCGGCCCCTTTCGTATTTTCATGTTCACAAATCGTGGTCAAATCACTTTTCTTTTCTCAATCAACTATTTTCAAATAGGAAGGGAACAAACAAAATGAAGTTACTTTGTATTTTATATAAAGTCAGCTTGCTGAAGATGGTTACATCACTTTCAGAAATCGCTCCGTTGAGCAGGAATAAACACTCTTCAACGTTGTCTCCAAATAAGTTAACAAGTATTTCTCCATCCTCGCTGCCCTCCGTAGCACCATCATCATCTCCCACGATTTCAGATCCACCTTCGATTTCACCAACACGGACTATGAGTCCTTCCGGATCTAAGAGACCTTCATCTTCTCCGACAGTGAATCCTTCAACTGTCCCAACAATATCTTCGAAGCCATCCATATTTCCCACAACGACTCCAACGGGTTCACCATCCTCGTCGACTTATCCATCCATCAGTCTTGCCCCAACTATAGATCCTACACAGATCCCAACACCTAAGCCGACTGCCACTCCATCATCGATGCCAACTAATACACCTACATCGATGCCAACTAATCTACCAACCGAAACCAATGCTGATGAATTCAATTTGGTTCTTAACATGTTCATTGATTCATTCTCGTCGGCGCTGGATGACAACGAAAAGGATGCTTTTGAAAAAATTCTAAAAGAATTTTTACAAGAACGTCAATTGTTGACAAAAGAATTTTACAAAGTAAATGTGAACATCACTTCAGTCAAGATGATTTCGCAGATTCGTACCTCTTCGGCAGAAAATGGCTTGGTGACTTCTGATAGAAAGAGAAAGAGGTCTTTGGATGTTGAAGGTCTTATGATCGAGACTTTAGTTACAGGTACTATGACTTATGGGAAGTATCCTGATGGTTTTATTGTAGATGATGTCATCGCATCAGCTCTGAATAGTGATTTTAATGGATTTGTTTCAAGGTTAGAGTCCGATCATTCTTTCAGTTTAGCGATTGGAGTAGATGTTGAAGAAGAAAATTTTGATACCAACAACGACAAGAAAAAGAAATCTTTCATAATTTGGATATCGGTAGGATGTGGGGCAGGAGGAATGATAATGGGGGCGCTTTTGCTCTTGGCACAATCACGCAGGAAAAAACTTCAAGAATTTCGACTTGCGACAGATCGTCGCCTTAATTACCCTGAGCATTCAGGAGGACTCAATCAATCCGTTACATCAAGTTATATCGAAGAAGATAAGGAAGAGAGATGGGTGCCTGAATGGGACCCAAATAAAATTTATCAGGCCAAATCGGGCCAATCGTTTTTGTTTCACAGAACTTCGTTTGAGGACAATCCTGAATCGGAGTATAACTCGTCGACTCCTGTGTCAACTAGTTCAGTTTCATTGGGTATTAATTTGTCTCCTCAAGCCCGAAACGAAGCAATGAAACATCACCAACATTTCTTTTTTGAACCTCATTCAGCTTCGCAAGAAATGGATTCTGCAGATGGTAAAACCAAGGATTTCAGTGCTCCTCATACTACGTTCATTACATATGCTGCGCCAGGTCCTGTAGGAGTTGTCATTGAAACCACTAAAGACGGCCCCATGGTTCACAGCGTAAGAAATACATCTCAACTACTTGGTACAGTAATGCCCGGAGACATCATAATTGGATTGGATAACATTGAAACACGGGGACTCGTCGCGCCAGCACTTACCCGTCTAATGGCGAGAAAATCACAGCAAGAGCAAAGAAAAATAACTTTTTTGAGGCCAGTGTAGTAGTAAATATTATATATTGCAAGGCGAGGAAATGATTCATTTAAAAGTAGATAAACGATTGATTCCATGTTAAAAGTAGAAATTACAAATATCTCTTGATTTTAGATTTTAGACATCAAAAAGTGAAATAAAGTAATTTTCAAGTCTTGGGTCAAAAGATACGAGATACACACGAACCACCACGAGACACGAGATAACTAACAAACCGAACCGAAGAGTAACGAGGACTTATTGCTTATAATAGATACAATATTATTGAAATCAATTTGAATAAATCTTAATTGTTGAGTTCAAACAAGAAAGCATGGAGGCATCCATCCAAACTACGATTGATGAGTTACTGTCCAAACATACCATGAATCTTAAACCAGGAGAATCCGTCTCCATACCTTTGTATAAATCAATGGGTACGATTTCTACAATTGATCCCATCCAAGCCTCCAGAGCACAAAAAGCTGCAGCATCAATTGGTGCGAAGACCTTGACTCGGAGTTTCTTGGAGAAAAATGAAATGAAGTTTCCCAGATTGATGAAATTCAATCACCCTGTCGTTACAAAGCCTGATTGGGATCACAGTCTTCGCGATGGTCGTCTCTACATTGAAGATATCCCGAAAGCTAAGGTACGTAGGAAACATAATGTTTCACTAAAATATGTATGTTAAATTTTTCTAATCAGCAAATGTTTCATGCGAATTCATCACCGTTTAGGATGACAGCGACTCGGACGAAGATCAACCATCTGGGAACCGTCGGAAAAGATGGAAAAAGAATCAACCACCTAGGCAACATTGGGTTCTCCAGACCAAAGATGAGTTTTTCAAAAAAATCTTGGCGAAACAAAAGCAAAAGAAGGATCCTGTCGAGGGTGCTAAATTGGAACAAGCTCTGGAGGAGAAGCTCAGTGACCGCTACTATGGGATGGCCGAAGCAAATCCTAGTAGTTACATAGTGATGGGAGTAATGAATGATACCTCTGACAGCCCATCAATTGGCGTGTTTTCTTCTCATGGTTATACAAACTTTACCCAACCTAAAAAATATCATACTCTTTCGATGCAAGAAGCAGAACAAGTCTTGAACACCAAGCAATCTCTATCTAGGTACATGATGCATCAAAATGGTGCAGGCTCCCAATTCGGTACATTACAGCAACCTCAAAATCACTCATCAAGATCTAGACTTTTCGATAAAATTCAAGACAATGATGAGGAAAATGATGTCATGACAGATTTGTGCTTCCGCGAAGCAAAAGGAACCAAAGCTACTGCTGATATTTTGAACGATGTGGCTGATGGAAACATTAAACTTGATGCAGAAGGTGTTCTAGGAGGAGTGAATGATAGCGAATTTGGTGGACGAAGACGATTTGTCAATGTCAGTGGCGATAAAAATGACAAAGATGACGTTAAAGATCGAAAGGTTCAAAAGGTACAAGGGGAAGGGGTTGCAATGGAGGATGATTTTTATCAAAGAGATGTTGGGGCTGAATATGAAGAATTAGATTACGATCCGAACGAACAGTTTGATGATGATGACGTGGATGTAGGCGAAGCTGATATCGAAGATACTGGAGGATTTGCTGCTGATGTGGACGAGGACGAAGAGGAGGAGGACGAAGAAGAAGATGATGAATTTGCTAATCTTTTTGGAAGTTTCGCAGATACAAGCAGCGGATTTGCAACTACAGCTGGGTTAAAGGCGATGATTGCCAAAGCTAACGGGGAAGAATTGTCTCCTGTTGCACCCATTCCGATAAAGAAGAGTGCTTATTCATCTGGTAGCGATGGATCAGACGACGAAATCTTGGGTAGCACAAGCCATGTTGGCAAGACTGATGACGCATCACAGCCTGCTTTGACAAGTAAAGTGAAGTTAGATGAGCACGGTTTACGAATTATTACAAGGGAAAGTGTCCAAAGAGAGATCTGGCTCCACAATGGATCAATAAAGAGTAAAAAACTATTCAAAGTTTTTGGGATGTCCTCCAAGAAGTCAAGTAGAGAAAGAAAGGACTTATTCATTTCAATTTGCAAGGAGCTATGTACAATGAACGACGGGATTCTTACGTTGAAGCAGCATTATGCTAAAATGGATTAATAAATAAAAAGAACAGTCAACGATTGTTTTTATTTTAGATAGCAGCTTTCATTAGTTACTGAAAAGCGTAACTTGGGCTTGGATGTTTAAAAAATATATGCATTATATATATATATATATATATATATATATATGCATTATATATATATATATATATATATATATATATATATATATATATATTCATTTGCTGTTTTAATTGAAGTGAATGAGTCAGTCCTTCTTACCGGAAAGAAAAGATCGAGGTGACATGGTGAACAAACTTCCACCGTCCATTTTTACGATGAGATCTCTATAGTAAGTCGAAGGCTCTCTAAGCTTTGCAGGTTTTGCTGAGTTGTCATCGATAGGAAAGATGACACTCAACACGTCTTCGTGAGATCTATCAGGGACATTCTCGTTTTGTTCATAGAATGAAGAAGCAGATGATACATCCTCAGAACTATCCTCACTAGATCCAAGCAGAGTCTCCATAGTTTTACAGGTTGGAAGTATGGATAGTTTTGCCAAGTGGTTACCGTTATCATATTGCTTCAAATGATAGACACTACTTGACACTTTTGATTTTTCTCTCTCTTCAGTTGATTCAGCCAAGCTCACGTATGAACTTGGTAGTTGTCCGGGACCAGGAACACGCGGGTAGCTTTCAAGTTTGCCATCATAGTATGGACTGGCGTTACTTTTATTTTGGCTATTATTATTTGAATGCCATGAGTACTGGTATTTTTCGTAATTCTGATGATATGTAGCGAAGTGTTGGTCGTGCTTTCTGTTGTAGCGATAGCGAGATTGATTCATATGAGAGGGATTGTTTGATCCAAAACAGCCTTTTCCTTGGTGAATCCCACGATTACGATGAGTATTTGTTCTTTGTTCATTTCTCATGATTGATGGTTTTCTTTGAATCTTCTTTCGAAGTTGTTGTAGCGATATATTTTTACCACAAGGTAGGAGAAGATACAAGA
>Ga0213868_10001292_pt1 | contig 24132 bp, 22 predicted proteins | sample PICome_9_FD_160087 | JGI IMG/M metagenome (GOLD analysis project Ga0213868, IMG submission 160087) | Coastal seawater microbial communities near Pivers Island, North Carolina, United States - PICO127 | ecosystem: Environmental > Aquatic > Marine > Coastal | place: USA: North Carolina... | reverse complement strand
GCCCTCGCCTCCCGCGCCGCCGCGGCCGCCTCCCGCGCCGCCGCGGCCTCCGCCCTCGCCGCCGCCGCCGCCCGCGCCACCTCTGCCGCCGCCTGGCACGGCGCTCTACGAAATGGCCTTCTGTAACCCTACCTGTGCGCCGCGGCATGTTCAACCCCATTCCTCGCCCTTCCTGCCACGCATTGCACCCCTTTCTTTCCCCACGCAGGCGACTCGTTCGCGCTGATGGACGCGGGCGTCGCCGGCTTTGAGGACGCCCAGAGCGCGCAGTGCGCAACATTTTACGGCTCGGGCTGCGCGCTGTACCAGGACCTCTTCACCGACCTCACGTCGCTCGGCGCGCCGCCCTCCCCGCCGCCGCCGCCCATGCCGCCGCTCGGCGCGTCGGCCGACATGTCGGCGCTCCGGCCCGCGCGCATCTTCTTCTCGCTGGGCCCCTCGCCCAACATGCAGACCTCGTTGCTGCTTCCGGGCGAGTCGGACGCCGAGTCGACCGTGCCCTACCGCAACCGTCGCCACCTGCAGTCTGCCGACGCCGACGGCGAGGGCGCCGAGATCATCGACGCAAGCGACGACCCGCTCATAATCGACGCGTGCTCCAAGCCCGAGGGGCCCGACACGCTCTCGCTGTGCGAGACCAACGGCTACGAGAATGCGGTGCGCCCTGCGCCCTTTCAAACGCACGCGTGCGCGCACGCGTGCCCAACCCTAAGCAGCTGTGACGCTTGCTGACGATTGCGCGTGCCACCGAGCGCAGTGGATCATGTACGATTTAGGGGCGGAGCACGACCTGCGCGCGCTCCGGCTCACGACGTACAAGTTTGGCGTGCCGCCGCCCGCGCCGCCGCCGCCGCCGCCGCCGCCCGCACCCGAGGAGCCGCCGCCCAGCCCGGCCGAGCCGCCGCCGTCGCCCTCGCCGCCCGCGACGCCGCCGCCGCCCTTTCCCTCCATCTGCATCGGCTCGGTCGGCACGGCCGACTGCTACGACAAGCTCGTGCTGCGCGCGAACAACGGAATCTGTGCGCTTTGACACCTCAAACAAGTGCACCCTAGTACACTGCACGCGCGCATGCAGCGCCGCGCGCAACTCCGACCGTGCGCAGGCGAGGACGGCGGCGAGGGCAGCGTCTCGAGCGTGTGCGCGTGGGGCACCGACCACGGCGACTGCCCGTACCGCTGCGACCCGGGCGGCGACTGGTACGCCTTCCCGAGCGCGTACCTGCTGCAGGTGCCGGTGAACAACGGGCACGTCACCGAGCTCGACCTGCAATGCGAGACGGTCGAGGTGTACGACGACGCGCAGGGCCGCGCGATCCTCTCGGAGAAGCACGTGGCGTACGGGCTCGGCCGGGGCGACATCCCCGTTGGCAACGGGTGCACAAATCCGAATGGCCAGATCGCGGGCCAAAACGTCGACGCCTGCGCCGGGTACACGTGCGGCTGCGACTCCAAGTGGCAGCTCGTCGGCACCGAGGCGGGCGGCCCCATGGAGAGCGCCACCAAGATGCGGTACCGTCAATTCTTCTCGGGCGGCGACGGCAGCGGCTGCTTTTCCGTCGTCGGTGGGTGGGCCAACACCGAGTATCCCAACCCCAACCAGGCCGCGGTGCCGGACAGCGACCTCGCGATCGAGATGATCAAGGCGGGCTACACCTTTGAACGGAGTGCCTGCACATCGGTGTCTTTGGGTGGGAGCTGGTGGGAAGGCGACGTCGACCACACGAGCGTCTACGTCAACGAGCAAGTGCGCATGCGCCCCGACGAGCGCTTCGAGCTCTTCACGCACGGCGGCACGTGCAATTGGGACGCGGCGTGGCGCTACGAGGGGCTCGAGGTCTACGTGCTGCCGTACGCGCGCCACGACGGCGTGCACTGCTTCGGGTCCGACAGCACGCGAGGGGCGATTGCCGTCGACGTCAACACGGGCGAAACGGCGGTGCAAGTCAACAATGCGTGGCCCGCAGGCTTTGACGACACGCTCGGCCCACCAGCAACGGTCGAGGAGTGCGGCCGCCTGTGCACAAAATTGGACAACTGTGACACCTTCACCATGTGGGTCGACGGCAGCGACAGGCCGCACTGCTCCCTCAAGCAAGTTGCAGACCTCGCAACGTCCTGCCCCACCCCGAGAGCCACAAGCGTAACCTACGTCTTTACCGGCGCGATTGGCGGCGAGTCGCCGCCCAATCCGCCGCCCGCCGAGCCCTCGCCGCCGCCCGTGCCCAGCCCGCCGCCGCCCTCGCCCTCGCCGCCGCCGCCGCCGTCACCGCCACCCTCCCCTTTTCCGCCGCCGCCGCCCGCGCCGCCACCGCCCTCGCCGCTCACCGTGGCCAACTGCCTGGCCGCCTGCGAGACCGCGTGCAACGCTTGGGGCGCCGTCAGGACGGGCAACTGGGCCGGCTGGGCGGACCCCACCACCGGCCCGCCCGCGTGCGCCCAGTTTTGCAAGAACCTGTACCTGCCCTACCAGCCGTACCAGTACGCCAGCAGCAGCACCTGGCAGGCGTACAACGGCGTGTGGCGCAACACCGCCGGAATCGCCGCCGACGGGTGGGGCTGCGAGGGGGGCGGCCAGCAGCCCGCCGGGCGCGCGGGGTCGGTCCACTACGTGTTCGATCCGGAGTACATCATTGGCTTCTTTGACTACGGCGGCCGCCGGCTCGAAGGCGGCAACGCGTCGGAGTACGACGACGCGTACTACGGCTACGCCGACGAGCGGCCGGACGAGGCGGCCGCCGATGAGGGCCGGCGGCTGCAGACGCCGGCGCCGGTGGGGCACCACAAGGTGCTCGACGGCTGCCGGTCCGCTGCCCAACCCTCCATCGACCCGCACCACAGCAACGCCGCGGTGTGGAAGCACTTTGACACCCGGGACGAGACGCTGGCCGTCGTGCCGATGCGCACGTGCGACTCGGGGGGCACCTACCCCCCAGTGGATGAGGGGGGCGTGCCGCGCACGTTTGGCTGCGAGCAGGCGTACGACGCGGAGCCGGGCGCGGCGCCGACCGGGGGCCTAACGCAGACGATCTACCACAGCAGCAACGCCGACACCGTCACCTACTGCGACAGCAACACAAAGGGGCCCAACGGCGAGAACTGGGCCGCCTTCTACTTTGGGGAAGCCGTGGACCTCGCGCTCGTCGAGGTGATCAACCGCGGCGAGGACTTGGGCGGCCGCCTGAGCGAGCACGAGGTCTGGTACTGCACCAACGGCGCGACCGTCGAGGCGGACTGCAACTGGGTGCGCTGCTCCAACCACGGCGGCGCGACGACCGACCTCCAGGTCATCGAGCACACGTGCGAGGCGCAGGGGGCCACCGCCTTCAAGCTCAGCAAGCCGTGCGGCGTCGACCAGTACAGCAACAACTTTCTCCACGTCCAGGAGGCCAAGGCGTTCCGGCCCCTGTACCCGGCCGAGCTGAAGCCGCACTTCTCGTTGACGCAGTACGCCACGACCAACTGCGGCGGCGCGTCGGCCGGGACGCTGGCCGCGCTGACGTTTGCCGACGGCGACCCCGTGAAGACGCTGGGCGACCACTGGAAGTGCGCCACCGCGTGCATGGCCATCCCGGGGTGCAACGGCTTCGTCGTCGGCGACCTGACCGGCGACGCCACCGAGGACAACTGCTACCCGCGCACGCTGGCGAGCCCGTTCGACCCAAGCACGTGCAGCACCGACAACCGCGTCTCCACCTACGAGATGGTCCGGGACGGCACCGACGAGGCCGTCTGCGTGCCGGACGACGGCGCGCTCGCGGGGGTGCGCTGCTGCAGCGCCGACGGTGCGTCGGCCATCTCGGTGTGCAACGAAGACGCGTGCTTCCCGAAGTGGGGACGCTCGTCCAGCCCCTTGCCCGCGTCGAGCATCGCCTGCCCCGCGCACGCGACGTTTGCGGAGGCGGAGGCCGAGTGCGCCGCGCAGAACCTGCGGCTGTGCACGGCGCAGGAGCTGTACTACCCGGGGTGCTTCAGCGGCTGCGGGTACGACAGCGTGCGCATTTGGACCTCGGAGGACTGCAGCCCGCCGCCCTCGCCGGCGCCGGCGGCGCCGCCCTCGCCGCCGCCGGCGCCGCCCTTGCCGCCCGCGGCGCCGCCCTCGCCGCACGCGCCGCAGGACGTGGGCATCGGCGACGACCTCGCGCCGCACGGCGGCTTCGAGATCTGGTACTCGGACGTCTCGGCCTTCTTCGGCACCAAGGCGCGCACCGTGCTCACGGGGCAGCAGGAGCGCACGTCGGCGTACGCCATCGACCGCACCGAGCGCGGCGACCACGCGCGCGGCCGGTACGTCACGCTGCGCATCTACCACCCGCACAAGCGGCTGCGCCTCGAGACGATGGAGGTCTTTGGCGCGCCGTCCACTGCCGGCCGTCGGCTCTTTGAGCCAGAGCCAGCGCAGCAGAAGGAGGACGAGGACAACGAGGCGCCTCCCTGCTTCACGCCCACGCCCTTGCCCACGCCGGAGCCGGAGCCGGAGCCGTCGCCCTCACCCACGCCCACGCCCGAGCCGCTGCCCGAGTCCGAAACGGTGCAGGGCGATCCGGCAAACGATTTAGGTGCGTGGTGGAACAACCTGGAGCGCTCGCGGCGCGAGGGCGAGCTGTACGCGCGCCGCGCGCTGCCGGGCGCGGCCGGGCGCAGCGCCGCGGCGAGCGTCGCCGTGGCCATCACGCTCGCCCACCCCAAGCTCAGCGTGCTGGTGGGTCAGGCGGCGACGCTCGGCGCGACGTGTTACGCGCTGGGCGGCTGCGAGGAGGGCGATTGGTGGACCTCGATCCACGAGCGCTCGGACGGCGACGTCGACGAGGACACGCGCGACCCCAAGCACCTGCCGATCGACGACGCCGGCTGGGCGTTGCAGCTGCTCTCGCGCGCGACCGAGCCCGCGGTGCACGCCGTGATCGAGGGGATGCTCGTCTGCTTGTCGCCCGCGCTGTGCGCCACGCACTGCGACGTGTGCAACGAGTGGGTGGGGCTCGGCAACGCGACGGCCGAGGACGTGCTGCGCGAGACGGAGCTGCGGCTGCACGCCTCGACCAAGCGGGCGTCGCGCAGCGTGCTCGACTGCGTCGCCTCGTTCGAGTGCCTCTCGGAGGTGGCGACCGAGGTGGCCGAGCAGCTCGGCGACGCGCGCGCGCTGCCGGCGACGGTGCGCATGGCTGCGGTGGCCAAGGCCAACTTTGACCTGCTCGAGGGCGCGCGCGCGGAGGCCAAGCGGAACGTGGACGCGTCGTGGCAGGTGCGGCGGCCGGCGCGCTTCGCGCTGCTGCGCGACCACGTCGCGGCCGTCAAGGCGCACGAGCAGGCGCCGCTGGGCGAGGACGACGAGGTCGCGGAGGCGGGGCGGCGGCTGGCCGAGCGGCCGCCGCCGCCGCCGCCGCCGCTCACGCCGATCCAGGAGATGATGAAGCTGCGGACCAACGAGACGTGCCGCCAGCTGGCGCTCAAGAACTCCACGGGGGCGCACGACTCGCACATCCAAACCACGCACCTCTGGATGGTGCGCCCGCCCCCGAACAGCCCCTACGCGAACCACCTGCCACGACGCACGCGCGCGCGCACCCGACACCCGACACCCGACACCCGATTGTCCGCCCGCAGTACATGGCCGGCGGCGGCAACGACGCGCGCGGCCAGGGGCGCGTGTGCGTGGATTGCGATGTGCGCGATGCCTGCGCTCGAACCCGGCCCAACTCACGCTCCATCGGGATCGCACGACCCCGTCGCAAACGGGGTCGCGAAGTTTGCTCCTCCACCACTTCCCTTGCTGTGCGCAGTTCCCCCAGTTCACCACCAGCTGCCGCCAGCACATGGCGCACGCGGGCCGCGCGCTGGTCAAGCTGCGCCTCGACGCGGCGAAGCCGCGCGAGGTGCCCTACGCCGAGAAGAAGCGCCGCATGGTCGAGCACGTCAAGAGCCGAATGGACGAGATGTGCTGCGCCCAGCTGCCCGACGGCACGGAGGAGTGCGCCGCCAAGTACTGCATCATCCACGTCAAGCGCACGATGACCAAGCGCGCGACGCACGTGGCGCGCAAAATGACCGAGGCGAACCACCCGAAGGCCGTGGAGCACTTCGACGTCGCCACGCAGGCGACTGGCCCACGCGCACCCGCCCCAGCCCCAGCCCACACGCGCGGCCATTCACCGACGCCTGGCCCGCTTGCGCACACCAGGTCGGCATGGACGTGGTCAACCCGGACCTGCACCACGACCCGGCGTGCCGCGTGACCAACCACTCGAGCGACGTGGAACGGATCGAGTGCATGGGCAAGTCCATCCTGCACCACGCGGCCAAGCTGCACGGCTACGACGCCGACACGCTGCAGGAGAAGCTCGCCGAGCTGAACATCGACGTGAGCAAGGGCCTCGTGGAAGCGGCCAGGACGTTTGGGTACCTGCGCGAGGGCCGCGGGCAGGCCAAGTCGGCCTTCTTCGAGACGCGGGCCAAGGACGAGGCGGCGGCCGGCGTGCTCATGCGCGAGAGCCGCGCGCGCTCGGAGGCCAAGCAGCAGCAGCAGGGGCGCAGGCTGGACGAGGCCGGGGCGAGCGATGAGGGCTTTGGGAGCAGCCACGGGCTGGGGCAGCACGCGATGCACGCGGGCGGCCTGCGCAGGCAGCTGCAGAACGCGAGCGGCGTGATGCACCGCGGGATGATGGCCATCGACCGCGCGGCGACGGCGGCCAACAACGCGCAGTCGCGCGGCCCCGCCGCCGCGGGGCAGCGCGCGCGCGCGCCGCACCCGGACGACCTCGACTGGCACGCGGCCAGGAACAGCGTGCCCAGTCCGCTCACAGCCATCCTGGCCGTGAGCGCCGAGGAGGGCTCGCTCGCCTCGCGCTTCGGCAACGGCATCGTGAAGCTGAACGCGCTGCGCGACCGCGTGTCGGGAGCGCTGCGCACGACGCGCCGGCGGCTGGAGGCGCACGACGCCAAGATGCGCCGCCGGCTCCACGCCAACGCCGCGCATGCCGACGCGCTGTACGAGGCGCTCGAGCGGTCGCACGCCGACGCGCCGCCCGAGCGGCGCGCGCTCGAGCTGCCCGAGAGCCACGCGCTCAGCTGGGTGCACGTGCGTATCGCATTCGCACCCCTCGAACACGCGCACGCGCACGCGCACGCGCACGCGCACGCGCACGCGCACGCCCCATCAGCGCACATCCGCGCCCTGTTCAGGAGCTCGTCGACTGGGACCGCGTCTTCGACGAGGGCTCGCGGCTGTACGGCATCGTGCGCGCGCGGCACAAGCTGCGCGAGACGGGCACGCCGCACGCCGAGATCGTGAAGCAGCAGCCCACGGGGTACCACTACCTCGACGACGCGCACCACTCGAGCCCCTCGATCGCGGGCGACGCGGTGCGCCGCGTGCTGTACCGCAAGGAGACCGGCGCCGACCCGCCGTGGCACGAGCCGACCGTGCTCCACCGCGTGCACCGGCGCATGAGCGAGCGGCCCGACGGCGGCGAGGGCCGCGGCAGCCACCTGCGCCGGCTGGGCGTGGCCTTCTTCGAGGCCACGATCGCGGCGCCCTTCTCGTTTGTGGACACGCTCATGCCGTCGGGCGTCACGGTAAAGGCGAGCGAGATCACCTTTTGGGAGGCCACGCTGCGGTACATCGTGAGCTCGACGGTCGGCTGCTACTTTGTGGCGCCCGTCAGGGGGCAGTCGGACACGCAGGGCGACGACGGCACGCAGGACGGCGACCGCATGTTCGTGATGCGCCCGAGCGAGGAGAAGCTGTGCTTCCCGGCGGTGCGCCCTCGCGCGCGTCGCCGCGCCCTTGCGCGCGCGTTTGCCACTCGCGCTTCTCACCTTCGCTCGTGTGCCTGCGCAGTTTCCATTTGCGCTGCCGCAGATCCCCACCTTTCGCGACGTCACGCGCACGCAGGGCGTCGATCAGTACAAGCTCAACTACCACGACTACTGCCACGGCGACGGCTCGGCCACGCAGGTCACGGCCGACAGCCTCGACGCGCTCGGCATCGACGTGCGCAAGGACGACCCGCTCATGCCGAATGCGGCCATCCTGCGCTCGGCCGAGGCGGTCGACTCGATCCTGAACGCGGCCAGCAGCGGCTCTCCCGACGTGCCCAACAGCATGAACGCGGGCCGCATCCTGTGCTCCAGTGCGATCTATGCGACTCTGGCCTTTTTAGAGCCCTTAGCCTATACCCGGGCGCGATTGGTTGTGCCCCGCGCGTGCGCAGTTTGCCAGCTGGGCGGGCTGATCTACTTTACGCTGCTCGGCATCATCGTGCTGGTCCTGATCAACTTCTTGCCGCTCATCAACTTCATCTTCACGCTGCTCTTTGACGGCTGCGTCGCGTGCATAGACCTCACCACCACCAAGGAGGGCCGGAAGCAGCTGAGGGCGGGCGTGGGCGTGGCCAGAGCCGCGGCCAGGGCGGCGGCGCAGAATGCAAAGCAGGCCAGGCAGGGCGGCGGCGTGAAGTTTGGCGCGCGCGGCGACGACGACCCGGGCGCTTTTGACGCCAACGACGTGCACCTCACTGCGCAACAGGCGCGATCGCTGAAGCGTGCGCGCCGCGCGCAGCGCGCTGAGACGAGGAGCGCCGCTGGCGCGTCCTCGACGGGCGCCTCGTTGGCCCAGCGGCTCCGTCGCCTGGGGGCGCACGTCGTTCACTTGGGGAAGCCGCCGCCACTGCAAGAATGCGTGAGCCTTCTAAAATCGCAGGCCGACACGGTCAGTCCGCCCGCGTCTCCGCCTCCTCCGCCATCGCCTCGCGCTCTGCCTCTGGAGAGCTGGGCGTGAACAGGCGGCGCACGATCTCCTGCTTCGGCGCTTTGCGCAGCGCGAGCGTGGCCTGCTTGACCACCTTTTTGTGCGCCTTGGCCTTCTTGATGCCCTGCTTCACGGCGACGCCGTGCCGCTTGCTCCACTGCTTTTGGATGCCGTCCGTCGTCCCCATCGCGCGCGCGCGTGCTCGAGTCGGCATGCGCGCACACGCACTTGCGCGTCCCACCCTAGCGTCGTTCCGGGGTGACAAATGGTCCCAGTCGCCGGGTCCAAAATTCTTAAGAATTTCTTAAGTAGAATTCGCCTCCTCGTGGCGGCTTGCTCCGAGCGAGTGCCAAAGTGCTCAACTAAGTTAGCTACTACCAGTTCTAATTTTTTGGCACTTAAGTGGGTTTTCGCGCGCGTGCACCCGTGCAGCCGTGCAGCGGTGGCATCGCTAGGATGGGTGGGCGTGCGACAGATATCTTGGGGCGTGCCATCGTGTAAGAGAGTGAGGGCGTCTGAACGTGCGCGCGCGGGTGGCATCGTTATCGCCATGAGCACTAGTCTGAAGCGAAAGCACGAGGGTCTGTCCAACTACCTGCACCCCATCGGCGCGCCGGGGACCGTGACCGTGGGCGGCGGGTTGCAGCCGCGGCAGCCGGTCGCGCCCAACGGCGCGATCCCGGGCGGCTTCCAGCCCATTCCCACGAGCTCGCAGCGGCCCAAGCCCACGAATGCGACGATCGTCTACTCGCGCACCGCCGTGGCCGACACGCGCGAGCTCGGCCGCATCGGAAAATTCTTCACGGAGGGCGATCTCGTGTTCACGCAGCGGATCGCGCCGCCAATCAGGGACCCCATGGGCCAGAACGTAAAGGTGACGTCGGTGCAGCTCCTGAATCGGGACCTCAAGGATGCGGGGCCCATGGACGAGGCGGAGTACAAAAAGTTCTTCGAGTCGAGGGACGGCGCCTTCAAGTGGAGTCCCGACGGTGTGGTGAACAACCTGGACGGCGCCGACCCCGAGAACGAGTACAAGGACTATGCGATCGCCAACGTGGCCATCCAGGGCTTCGCGCGCTTCTCGACGCTGCCCTTTGGCGACGAGACCCGAGGCCACAATTTCCCGCACCTGTTCACGCAAAAGGGCGCGCGCAACGGCGATCGCGTCTACCTGGCACTGGTGAGCCGGCCGGTGGCTGGGGGCAAGAAGGAGTACACGTTTCAGTTTTTCCTGGCGTCGCACATCACCCTGGGCAAGACGAATTCCAACCAGATGGCGAAGGTGTGGCGAATCGGCCGCGTCGTGGACGGCAACCAGTCCAAGAACATGATCACCCTGTGCGTGGGCGTGGAGTCCGTCACGTCCGAGAGCGTGCGGCGCGCGTGGGGACGTGCGTAAGCGTTGAAACCAAAAAATGGGGTGGGCGTTTCGGGTTGCGTGCGTGTGTGTCGGTGTGTCTGTCTGTGTGTGTGTGTGTGTGTCGGTGTCGGTGTCGGTGTGCCGGTGTGTCTCGGAGTGCGCGTCGCACCCAAACTACATAACATCAAAGGCGTGCCTTTTTAAACAACAAGAACCGCTAACTGCCGACGTGCACTTGGCTCTTTGACGCCCAAAGCTCTGCCCACCCACCCACCACTCACTTCAAGGCAACAATGGCGGCGCGCAACTACCAGAGCTACATGGGCCCCACCGACCCCAACCTGCGGCACAGCGAGATCGAGGGCTACCAGCCCGTGTCGCGCATCGGCGAGGTCGTGATCAACTCGTTCAGTGCGCCAACCGCAACTTGAACCAACGCACCGTCCATCTCCCCAAGGGTCGCAAACAACTAACCGTCTCGCTTGTTGTGCGCAGTCGATTCGTACGAGTTCACGGCCCTGCCCGAATACGTGACCGTCGGGTCGGTCGAACCGCGGGGCATGGCTCCGGAGGACAAGCGCTCGGATGCCACACTCGCGGCCCCCCTTGAGCACAAGCCCCACTTTCACGAGTGGGCCACGGCGCTGCCGGGCATGATCTGCGTCTCGCGCAAGGCGCGCAACTCCACCTTCCGCAACTACGTCGCGGCGGAGACGGCGACTCCCGTGGTCGCGTGCTGCGCCTGCCTCACCGCCGACGACATGAAGAACTTCTACTTTGCGGGCGTGGCCCGCTCCAAGTCCGTGCGGCCCATCGACGACGGCGTCGGCCCGCAGATCGACGAGTTCTTCACGCTCGCGATCGGTGGCATGTGCACGCTGCTCAACAACTCGGGAACGGTGCTGTACCCGGGCGACATGCTCGAGTGGTGCTTCTACAATCAGAAGTCGTACTCGTCGGCTGGCTCCAATGGCGCGTCGCGCGGCAACTCCAACCCGCGGAGGATCACCGTCAAGATCGCCACCACCGCCAGCGAGCGCGTGATCGGCCGCGCACTTTCGTTTGCGAAGCCGGGCGAGACCTTTGACCTGCTCCTGAAGTCGTGCTAAAAGCGATCCATCGGTGGGTGCGGCGCGCGTCTAGAGAATTGTCTGTTTTGCCGAAAGGCGTGCGGGGCGGGGGGCGGGGGAGGCGGGACGTGTCCGTGTCGTGTTATTTCATCCAAAGAGAGTGTCAAACTTTGTAAACGCCCAACGCCCATCACGTGCACCGGACAGCCCCAGACGCGATCGCTGGGTGCGCGTGCCACTCTGCGGGATCGAGCGGCAAGGTTGTGTCCACGATCGGCTCAAGCAGCAAGCTGTCCACGAGCTGGCGCAAGCGGTCGATGCGGTACAGTTCGCCCTCGCGCTCTGTCGCGAGGGCGTGCAACGCAAACGCCATCAGGGCGTGGTCGGCCCACGACTCGATGTGCAAGTGCGCATCGTCCAAGATCTTGGGCTCGTACAGGTTGCACGCTTTGAGGCGCTTGTGCGCATTGGCCGACCACAAGGTCGCGACGTCGACGCACGAGCCGTGCTCGTTGCGGACGGGACCGTGCCCAAACCTCCAATGCAGGTGCGTGTACATAAGTCGCTCGCCCGATGCATTCTCCAGCGACACCAGCGCGATGACCGCATACGGGGCCACCTCGTGGCCGAGAGTGTTCATGCGCACCTTCTCAGCGCACGAACGCCGAGGAGTGCGCGGGCACCCCCTTCGGCGTTCGTTCACTCACGCGCGCGCAAAAACACGGCATGGCCTTCGATTCGCGGGCGAGAAGGGGCAAGCGCGCGCACTGTGATGAGGAAGAGGGGCCACAGGACGCCCCCCAGCCGCAGGAAACCGCCTTCGTGGAGCTGGAGGAGGGCCAGATGGTCGAGATGAGCCGCGAGGCGATCGACGCGTGGGCTGACGACTACGTGTGCCCCATCACCCACGAGCTGTTCTACGACCCGGTGCGCATGCAGGACGGCAAGCTGTACGAGCGCGCGGCCATCGGGGAGCACATTGGCCGCACGGCCAACGGCGAATTTGTCAGGTCGCCGCTGACCAACCAGATGATCAGCATTGTGGCTGAGGCGGACGTGCGCACGCGCAACACGATCCGGCGGCTGGTCCGGAGCGGCTACCTCGCCGGCGAGAAGGTCGACGCGTGGAAGGCCAAGGACCGCGACGCGACCATCATGGCCACCCTTCACGCGAGGGCCGCGCAGGGCGACGTGCGCTCGTTGGCCACAATCGGCTTCTCGTACCTCGACGCCACGCACGGAATGCGCAAGGATGCGTTGAAGGCCTACGGATTCCTGCGTCTGGCAGCCGACAAGGACCACGCGAACGCCACTTCCGCGTGCGGCATCTTGTACATCAACGGCAACGGCGTGGAGAAGCACATCCCGCGCGGCCTCCACATGCTCACGCGCGCGGGCATGCTTGGGTCGGAGCACGCGTGCGCCGTGCTCGGATGGGCCTTTGAGGAGGGCTGGTACCAGCTTCCCAAGAGCATCGAGGATGCGCGCCACTGGTTTCGCAAGGCGCATCTCGCGACGTGCAAGGACTCAAACGCCAAGTACCGCGACCACTTGGAGGCATGGCTCACGAAGCACGACACCACCAAGTAGGCGCGAGTGTGCGAGTGTGCGAGTGTGCGAGTGTGCGAGTGTGCGAGTGTGCGAGTGTGCGAGTGTGCGAGTGTGCGAGTGTGCGAGTGTGCGAGTGAGAGTAAAGCTAAACTTGCTTCCGCGCCGCTCTCTGCCAAAAGAGCGCAATCTCCCACTTGCGCACCAGCAGCTTTACCTTGCGCCAGCGCATGAGCGCGTGCACCCACATGGCGTCGGGGACCAGCTGATCGGGGAGCGGGCCCGTCGGCGAGTGCAGGAGCTGCCTCCGCAACACGTCGAGGCGCACGGAACGGTGGAAGATGTGGCCGCCGTTGGCGGCCATCCAGCGCAGCACGTGCACGTTGTTCATTTGCGCGGCGGCGATTCCCGCCTCGTGGTTCCAGGGGCACCCCCGCGCACGCATCCACTGGAGCAGCTCCAGATGACCGTTGCGCGCCGCCGCCCAGGCCGCGCGCGCGTCCAGCGTGTACAGGTGCGCAAGGTCGGTGCACAGCCACTCCAGCACGTCTCGGCGGTTGTTCTGCGCCGCGTACATGATTGTCAGCTGCGGATGCGGGTCTTCGCAGCCGTCATTCCACATGTACTTGAGCATCTGCAACGGGGCCACCGCCACTGAATGGGGGAAGGCGTCCTGGTGCCACCCGCGAAAGTAGGGGATCTCCCGTTTCCGCAGATACTCGATGATTTTCACGTGCTCGCCGTTCTTACGCATACCGCTGCCGCGCGCGGCGTGCGTGAGGGCGTCCCTGCCGTGCACAACCTCCACAACCTCCACAAGCCACTTAAACGTGGCAAAGTCGCCCCACTGGGCCGTCGCGTTGAGGGTGTCCCGACCAAATTCCAACCCAAACAGGTGAAGCCACCGGACGATGTGAAAGTGGCCGTAGCCGGCGGCGGCGCTCGCCACCTTCCTGCTGTCAAACACCGCCTTGTGGGAAATTTGCAACCAGTCCACCATCGCGAGGTTGCCCGAGGTCGCCGCCTCGTAGACCACATTGTGGTCGATCGGAATGCGAAGCGCGTCGTTCGCCCACACGAGCGCATCCCAGTTGCCGCCCCGCGCGATTATGGACGCAAAGGTCGCGTCCCACGTGAAGGGGAAGCGCAGCGTGTGCGCCAGGCGGAGGCTCTGCTTGGACTTGGCGACGCGCGCCATGGTGGTGTGGGTCCGCTTGGGCCCCGCAGCGCGCAACGCGCGGCACGCGAGCTTGAGCACGTACGGCAGCTCGACGTGCACGAAGATGTGGCGCAGCGCGTCGCAGGGCAGGTCGTTCAGTAGCCGCGCATCCGCCATCGCGGGACGCCGAGTGCGCACGAACGTCGGGGATGTGGCTATTTTAGCGACTCGGGCCAAACTCGAGACGCGCACCCACTCGTGAGACGCTCAGCGTTAACAGTGCCGACTCGCAGTCGTTGACGCCGTAAGGGAATAACTGCGCAGTGCGCGTGACTCGTGTTTGAAAAAAGACGCGCGCACACCCCACACGCACACACGCCCCACACCCCACCCTCCCCACCCTCCCCCACACTACTCCTCTGCTCACCGCTGGTCGTCGTACACCCGCGGTGGTCCCGCGCTCGCGCTGCCAGGGTACTTGCTCGAAGTGTCGTCGAGCGATTGGTTGGCCCGGTCGTGGTGGGGCTTGGGTGCACCAAAATCCTTGAGGGGGTTGCGCTTCCCGGTGTCTCTCTTTGGCTTCAGTGCATCCATTGGCGTTGACGGCTTGCGCTGGCCGTGGTTGCCGTAGAGAATATCCTCGTTGAGAGCCTTCATCGCGTTAAGCGTCGGCTTTGGGAGGCCGAGCGCGGGATTGCTGGGGATGCCCAGGGCGCGCTCGCCCTCCTCAAGCTCGCCCCGGACCGTGTTCATCTCTCCGAACGCGCCCACCCGATCTCTGTCGTAGTACATCGCCTCCTGCAGGGCTTCCCGTGCCAGCGCCTTCTGGTGCGGCGAGGCTTGCTGCATGAGCGAGTTCAGGATGATGTAGGCGCCCTTCTCGCGCAAGAGGTCGGCGTCGGCGCGAGTGTTGAACAGATCAAGCACCGACGGATCCTGAAACTCAAGGATGTGCATGCACATCTCCCTGTTATGGTCGTGCGGGCCGTTTGGTTTCCAGTCCACGTCGATCCTGCTCAACGAACGCTTAAATTTATCTGCCAGATCTTCCAGCTTTTGGTTCACGTACTTGTAGCCGTGGTGCCATTCGGAGCGCGCATAGCCCGCCGTGTCGACCACCTTGCGTGCCTGCCCCCCCCCCAGCGCCAGCTGCTTCTTGGCACCGGCCGCGAGCACATAATTGAGGCGCGTCGCGGCCGGAAGCCGGTCGGCGAGCGCGCTGATCGCCTTTCCAATGGGCGGCGGCGGCGGTTGCGCGGGCGCCGCCGGGTCATTGGCACGGCGCGCGCTCATCACGCGCGCGCGCGATGTGAGCGCCTCCAATAAGTAGGGACCGCCCGCTTCTACTTATGAGGAACGCACAAAGCGCGCACGCTAGCACGCGTGCGCGCGCACACCTGCATCCTGCATCGGCGTTCGTGCCCTCACGTGTGCGCACAAACGCGCGCGATGGCAACCCACCCCGATCTGACGCGGCTGCACACGATGCCTAGTGCGTCGGCCGCAAGGCGCCCGGTCTACTACATGGTGCACATTGCACACGAGCGCGACGCGCGGCACGACTCTAAGCCGCGGCCTGCGCAGCCCGAAAACCAGATCGGTCCCTACGGTGACGATCCGGCGCAGTTTGGAGAGCTCTACATGCACGTGTGGGCCGCGCACGACGGGTGCGCCGACAACGCGCCGCCCCTGACCAGGGAGCAGCTGTGCTTGGGCGACCTGCCCCGCTTGCGCGAGGACTGGATCTCTGCGCGCGCAAACGGCATGCCGGGGAACGACGAGGCCGGCAACGAGGACTCGGCGTTCGTCTTTGACAAGGTGTACTGCGTGCACTGGACCGACGCCGCCGCGCACCCGTGGCAGGGTAGCATCATGCAGCTCGACCACTCCCACGAGTCGAGGGATGCGGAGCGTTTGCTCGAGGCGTGGCTCAGGGCCGCGCTGATCGCCGGCACCGCCCCGCAGAAGCGGCCGGGGAAGACGCAGCCCGCGCGCCAGCCCGACTGGGACGATCCCTGGTGGGACGCCTAGGAAGTCTGCGCGTGTGCGCGTGTGTGCGTGTGCGCGTGTGTGCGTGTGCGCGTGTGCGCGTGTGCGCGTGTGCGCGTGTGCGCGTGTTGTGGGGTAAACGGTTGCGCTCTGCGCCTTTTGCCACTTACGGCGTTCGTGCACACTTGCGCCCAACAAACTTAAACCCCCAAGCCTCAAGCCCCCCCTCCCCAAGCCGCTGGTTGTAGTTGCGTGCGTGTCGAATAAGAACACACACACCCTCTACACAACTCCGATGCCCCACAACAATGCGCACCGGTGGCGCGGACACATGCGCGTCGCCTGCTCAATGCGCGCGCCGTCGCGCTTCTCCATGAAGAGCCGCCGTCGGGCGTAGGAGTGCCAGCGGCCAGGATGAAGCGTGAGAGCGTGCCGCAGCGTCAGCCCGGCGGCGCGTACGACGAGATGCACCTCGTCAGGCTCGCGCGGGCAGCTTCCGAGGAGCGAGTGCGCGGCCACCGCAACGGTTGAAAGCATGCACCGGATCGCTGCGTTGGTCGTGCGCCGAAACTGCTGGCAGGCGAGACGCGCTCGCACGGCGGCCTCGTGCATCTCCGCCACGCGCTCCATGCTCTGCGCCAGGTGGATCGAGAGGATGCGCTCCACAAGGTCGTCGGGCAAGTCGAGGGAGCAGCCCCGGCGGCGCGCACGCCTGCGCCGTTGCACGAGCGCGCGGGTGACGGGCTGCGCCGCAAACGCTTCAGCCACCCGCTTCCGCGGTTGCTTTTCCGCCGCCGCCGTCACCGCCGCCGCCGCCGCCGCCTCCTCCTGACGCTCCCCCTCGAGCCGGTGCCTCGCCAAGAAGCGGCGCAACTGCAGCTGGTCCTGCGCGTACAGCGCGTCGGTCCACTTGTCGCCCGGGAGGCGAGGCGAAAAGGGCGTCCGGTGAGGCGTGAGCGAGGCCACAAAGAGCCGTTGCGACACGGTCATGTCCTTGGCGCGTAGCTTGCGCGCGGTCTCGATGGAGTCCTCCCAAAACTGCTGCGGAACAAAAGTCGTCGAGGGCGGGTGCGCCTTTATGGCCGCCGCAAACTCCGTCTGCGTCGCCTCGTCCTGTCCCGCAGACAAGCGGCGCGCTCGGTCCTTGTAGTTGAGGTATGCGTTTATCGCCATGGGCACGGGCCACAGGACGAGAAACTCCTCGCCGATGTGCGCGTTGGCGATGGGCAGCTCGTTGCGGTGGGCGACGCGAATGCGCGAGGCCCACACCCAGCCGCGTCCGCGCGCCAACCGCACAAAGACGAGCGTTTCCGCGCCGACGCGAAAGCTGGGCACGTGCGCCGCCAGGAAGGGGCCGTAAAAGTGCGAGCGCGCGGTGGCCTCGAAGCGCTCAAAACTGATCGCGGGCGGCAGGCGCGCCCAGTGGCTGACGACCTCTTCTGCAACTTCGTAGACGGAGAGGTCGGCCGAGTTGAGCAGCAGCATCTGCCGCAGCTGCGCGCGGCGGGTGCCGCGCAAACCGTCGCGTGGATGCTGCATCGGTTCGTCACAAGTTGCAAACCTGTGCAGTCTCGAGCACCCATTTCTGCAACGCCTCAACCGTGTCAAAGGTCGCCTCGCGCTCAGTGGTCGTGAGCGTGCCCACCGTCGCGACGATCGTGGGTGGGAGCCGGTCCGTGTGGAACGCCACCACGAAGCGGTCCGCGTTGGCGGGCCTGGGCTTTGCAATGTCGATGGTGATGGTGTTGCTCCCCGGGAGCAGCCGGCGCACCACGACGCGCGACTGTGCCCCCGCGCTGTGGTGTGCCCACTCGGACAGCCGAGCGTGCAATCCGTCGGTGACGTGGTCAAACGATTGACGCATCCTCACACTTGCGTGCTGGGAAGGGCCTGATAGCCGACGCGGCGTGGCGGGGGCGCGTCCAAAAACGAGGCGCGCTGGTTGCGTGCACACCGCCTGAAGATCCTCGCGACCGTAGCGCACAGGACGACAAACCCGAGAATGATCGCCACCGGATGCATGCGCCCCCGCTAGCGGAAGCGGAACCGCGCGGCCTCGTCATCTCGTGGTGCCAGCGAGCGCCGCGCGTCCGATAGCGCGACCGCATGTCGGAGAGCTCGTCCGATCAGGGCGTCAACAGCAAGAAGCGCACAGTGGCCCAGCTGGTCGACCGGCTGCGCGCCAAGACGTCGATGGAGCGCCTGTCGCTCCTGGCGCACCTATCGGTGGGGCGCACGCTGTGCCGGTTGCGCGACGCGATCGCCAACGGCGAGGAGGTGAGCCAGAAGGCGGCGATGGCGCTCCTGTGCTGCGGGATCAGCCTGTACCGCCGGCACACGCTCGGCGACAAGGAGGAGGAGGAGGAGGACGTCGAGGAGACCAACGTGCTCATAAAGCGGAGCACGGTGCTCATCTTTGTGCTCCTCGCCGCAATCGAGGCGTCGCGCGGCGACCGGCTCGGCCTGGCCCGCGCGCGCGAGGTCGTGGAGGCGGCGAATGCCGCGACGCTCGCCGACGTGCTCAAGGTGCCCGGCCGAAGAAAGCGCAAGGCTGCCGACGCGGGAGGCGCGGGCGGCGCGAACGAGGCGCCCAACCCTCGGGAGGCCGAGGCGGCCGAGGCGTGGGCGCGCGTCCTGACCGTCTCGTCGGGCGAGCTGACGCTCAGCGTGCTCCAGTTTGTGTCGCACTCCATCGGCAAGAGCGACGCCACCGATCACGAGACGCTGGCCGACCTCTTCTTCCGCAACTCGGCCGCTTGCATGGCGCACCGGATGCTGCTCAAGGGCGGCTCCGGCGACGTTGTCTCGCTCAGGACGACCGCATCCAACCCGATCCCGCGCGAGAAGCGGCTGCTGTCCCTCGCGCAGGCGGGCGAGTCCGAGGCGGGGCAACAAATTCTGCGCGACATCCTGCTCTCCTTCCTGCTTCCCTCGAGCATCGTGGGCGTGCGTCGCCACCTGCTTATGAGCCGCGCGGCGAGCACGGCCGCGGGCGTCGACCACGCCGACGCGGTCAACAATGCGCACAGCTGCGCGATGGCGGGCTCCGAGTTCATCTGGCAGCACTCCAAGGACGAGCTGGAGCGCGCGTGCGCGCTGCTGGCCGGCGTGGCCATCCTGACGACGCGCGGCGGCGATGATCCCATACGCAAGCGCGACGCCTTCGTGGGCCGCGTGAGCCTGCCCTTTTTCGAGACGACGCCGCCGCCAACCGGAGTCAAGCGCCTCGCCCTGATCCCCGACCAGCGGCGGTGGGTGCTCTACAAGATTGGCAATGACGGCGCGCCCGGTGTGCTGTGCAACCTGCGCGGCTTTGAGGGGTTGTGCGACTGTCTGTTGGAGTTTGTGCAGTAGCAGGTAGTGGGCGTTTTGTGGGCGTCTGCGTGTGTCCAAAAGAAATCATCTTACAAGTTGTGTGGCGTGAACGGTGGCTTTGCGAAAACTCGAGCCCCGGGTACTCGTGCACAAAGGCCGCGACGGGGGTTCCCGCGGCGGTGCAGCGCTCCACGATCTCGTCCAGCCAGGTCTCGTGCACGTGGTACGCGTCGGAAAAGACGCACACGTCGCCGGTGTCGTCCTCCTCGACCACCTTGATCGACTTGTTTAAGAAATGGCCGAGCACGGAGTTGTTGTTTTTGAAGACGCGGTTGATCAAACACTCGGCCCCCATTCGACCATCCACGTTTAAGGCAAAGGCCTTGGCCGCCGCAAGAACCTTCTTGTGCACGTGCCGCCGCGTGCGCGGCGGCCGGGGGTAAGCGCGGCGAACGCGTCGGCCGCCGACTCGTGGCGCTGACGCGTGACCAGCATGGGCATGGGCGTGGCGTGTGGCGCGTGCGCAACAGTTGCAAATCGGTTGCAACCCCATGAGCACGTGCAAGCTTGCTAATCTTGCAACTTGTGGTCCTGTTGGTGTGCGCGCCCGTCGCGTTGCTTGCGTGTGTCTCTGCTTCCCTCGCAATGCCCATCTCCATCGACACCGAATTCGCACTGGACGAGGCGGCCACCGTTGCCAACCAGGTCATCATAACCGCGATCAAGTACGGGGACCAGCTGGTCGCCGTTGAAGGGTGCCGCGAACCGCACCTGGACACCATAATTGCGCAGCACGTCAAGGTCCAATTGGCCGTCCTGCACAACGAGTGGTCGAAAGTCAAAGACGAAAAGGTCGCCGATGCCTTGGAAGCCATGGGGAACGGGCTCACAGACTTGGGCGCAGCGGGTGGCAAGCACAGCCTCCACGTGAAGCTAGTGCAGTCGTAGAGCCTGGTGTGGGCGGACCTGATCTCTACGCAATCAAATACGTTCGACAAGAACGGCGAGGGGTACATGGTGCATCCCATGTGGATGCGCTTGGGTGGCGAATGGAACAATATTCGTGAGCAATCGTGCAATTTTGGTTGGGACGGCTACGCGACATTGGTTGGGACTGAATAAATCTGCAACTTGTGCGTGTGGGCGTGCGTGTGGGCGCGTGTGTGCAGCATGGCGCACGCGGCATTGCTCAACCACGTGAAGACGCTGGAAAAGACACTCCAACTGATCGAGTCCGAGGAGGAATTCTTTCAAATGTATGACGCACTGCGAAAGCACAAATCGGAGTTTCTGCAACTTCGCCCGCAGCTGCTCGCGGCGTGGAAGCGCGGCGGTGAGCTCTACACGCTCCAGATAAAAGAAACTAATGAACTCTTAGACAATTTAACCCTCCGCATGAAAATTGCAGTTTTCACATACCCACAAGACCCGGACGCGGCATTGCTCAACCTCCCCGTCTTCTGCTGGCGAGACGCTGGCGACGCTTGCATCATGCTGTGGACCGCGCCGCACATCCGCAGGATCGGCCTAGCAAAGGAGCTGCTTGAGCTCCTGGGAATTACACGTGCGTACAATGTCCTGCCTGAGAGCCGGTCGTTCTGGGAACACCTTGCCATCGCAGAGGTCGACCGTCTTCCACGGAGCGGGGAACTGCTTTAGCATGGAGCCATCGATCTAAGCCACACGAGAAGAACAACTAAAAGGGCGCGTAGTAGGGGGGGGATGTTATGCAGTCGCTCGCGTGTCAAAACGCACAGCGTCCGTGTCAAATCGCCCTCGGTCTTGCAACTTGTGCCACGAGCGCGTCTCGTTGCTGTCGTTTATGAGCGCGCCAGGTTCTCCATTGGGTAGTCAAAATAAACTTGCAAGTTGACTCCCTTAAGTGGGGAAGCGCGCGCCGATGGCGGCGCAACTGCCCAACCTCGCCAGCCTCAACGTGCAGACGGCGGAGCGCAGGCCGCGGAGCGCGCTGAGCGCGTCCGAGCGCGCCGAGGACGGCCTTTACTGCCTCGACAAGCGCGATAGCATCGACCCGTGCCGCTCCTACATCATCCTCAAGCGCGCGGCCATCCAGGCCACCCCGGAGGAGTTTGCCGAGGCCGAGGCCTTCTTCCTCGCCAACTACGAGCCGTTCAAGTTCATGACGACCATGATCACGCGCCGGCAGTGCACCTTTGGCACCGTCAAGTACAAGAACTACGACCTGGTGCAGCCGGCGCGGTGGCCGGCGCTCGTGTGCCGCACCATTGCGGCGACGCAGGCGTTTGCGACCCAGCTGGGCATCCCGCACGCGAACGAGTACGACTCGGTGCACGGAAACTACTACCCGGACGAGGGCGCGGGCGTGATGGCGCACGCCGACGACGAGCCGCAGCTCATCCCGGGCGCGCCCATCTTCTCCTACACCTTTTTGAAGGACGACGACAACACGCGCGCACGCGAGTTTGTGATCAAGGCCAAGCCCAAGAGGGACCACATCGACAAGACCACGGGCGGGATCAAGGTCCGGCTCGAGTCGGGCGACCTGCTCGTGATGGCAGGCGACATGCAGGCCGACTTTGTGCACGAGCTGCCCAAGCGCAAGGGGCAACCGGAGGGATTGTACGCGCCGCGCCTCAACTTTACGGTGCGCCGGTTTGTGGCGGCGGTCACTAAACCGACGCCTACGCAGCTGGGTACGAACCCGAGGGCCTTGGGTACGAACCCGAGGGCCCTGGGCACGAACCCGAGGGCCCTGGGCACGAACCCGAGCGCACTAGCGTAGGGCCACACCCGCACCAACCTGCGCACGCCCAACTTGTCCGAGGCCAACCGCGATGGCGTCGAGCAGAGCGACGAGCCCACACCCGTGGACTAGACCCCGCAGTTGGGCGTTGGATTGTCTTAAAAATGCTTTAATTTTACAAAACAAACAACAACCACAAACGTCTCGCCACTGGGATTCGAACCCCACTCACGAACACGCACGCGCCCCGTTCACGAATTGTACACCACTCGCGGGGGCGGCGCCATCTTGCCCTTCCACGAGAGCTTGCCGTCGGGACCGATGTAGCGGTCCTCGTTGCCGTCGCCAAACGTTCTTACGAGGGGTCCTCGCGTGCCCTCGGGGTAGAAGCAGCGCTGGACGCAGCACACGACGCCGCACAGCAGGATGGCGAGCCCCAAGACGATCGCGCAGACGATCACCGGCAGCGTCCACCACATGGTGCGCGCGCCTTTGCTAGTGGCTTGCCGGTTTGGCAATATCCGTGCTCGTGATGCGGACGCGCTCTCGTCACGGGAGTTGCGCATCCAGCGCCGCAGAAAGCTCAAGGTTGCGCGTCGTCAGCTTGTGGCACTGCGTCGCCAGCTCCGAGTTCTGCCGCTTGGCGGCGTCGAGCTCGCACTCGCGCTTGTCGAGCTTCGCCTGGCACTTGGCGGTCTCTACGCGCAGCGCGTCGACCTCGGCGCGCAGCTTCTTCGCTTCCGGCGGTGCGGCCACGTCGTTGTCGTCTGGCGTCGCCGCCGGCGACGCCTTGTCGGGCGTCCCGCGCCCAACGAGCTTCTGAAGCACCGCGCTCACCTGCTGGTAGTGCGCGCTCGCCGCGTCTTTGGGATCGAGGTGCAGCCACGGCGTGCCGTTGCGCTCCTCGGGGCTGCCGAGCACGAGCGGCACGAGCATTGGCTTGCCCGCCGACAGCCACTTGCCGCTCGGGCACTCCATGCTGCAGTGCTGCACCCACGGCGTGTCAAAGGGCACGCAGCCGCGCTGCGCCACCCACTCGGGCGTCACCACGCCGTCGCGCGGCGGGCCAAGCGCGTCGATGGCGCTTGTGCGGTAGTGCATCAGTGGCATCCAGTCCACGATGGCGGGCGCCAGCGGGCTGCCGTGCCCGTCTACCCCGTCCACCCCGTCGGCCAGCAGCGCCGGGAAAAACTCGCCCAATCGGAAGTGTGCGACCAGCTCTCGGATTCGCGCCACGTGTCCCAGAGGCAGCACGTGCAGCCGGCTGCGGTCGTGGTAGCCCGCAATGGAGGACTGGTACGTGGCTCCCGGCGCGCCCATGGTCTTGTCCGAGTGGATGCTCGCCAGGCACGCAAGCATGCAGGGTCCGGTGCTGGTGGAGTACACGGGCGGCACAGCCTTGGGGTAGACGAGAAGCAGCTTGCACAGGTTCTGGCCGATGACCCGCCGCTGCGCAAACCACCCGGTCCACTCGGACGTGCCAGGGGCCGGCTCGGGTGGGAACGTTGACGCGCCCTCGCTCAGAAAGACGGTCACAAAGAGCCCCTTGCCCCCAGGCGCGAGCGCCTTGCCGCCCGCGTGGCGCGCGAGCACGTCGGCCGACGAGCAGTAGCGGTGGTCGCTCAGGTGGCGTTCCAGTGGCTCCTCCTCAGCAGCGCCACCACTGGGCCGGAGGTACTGCTTCGCCCACGGCCCGCCGCGCCACTCCGCCTCGTTGGTCTCGTCGAGCCTCGGCACGAACGCGTGGTCGTGAAAGCGCGCGGCTGCGTCCGGGTTGTCGGAGTTGGGGGTGCCCGCGTTGGCGATCAGCGGCTCGCGACCCATGATGCCGCGCGCGCACTCCGCCACCTCCGGATCCAAAGTCAGACGCAACGACACGAGCTGTTCCGTGCGCACGCGGTGCAGGCCAATCCCCTGCACGACGAAGAGCTCGTCGGGCCTCTCGGGCCTTGGGCCGTGAATGCTGGCCTCCTCATAGCTAGGCAGCTGCGGGACCCTGTCCGCGTGACCGGCCACCCTTTTCGCCCCTCCGCGACCCCGTTTGCGCGCCATGCTTGAATTGTGCGCACGGACGCACGAACGCCAGTGCACGGCGCACAAGTACCAAAAAATGGGTACACTCACTGCGCATTACCGGCACTTCCTTGACAACCGTTCTGTGTGTGCGCGCGCGCTCTCTTTCCCCCCCCCCCCCCCCCTCCCCACCCCCCCCCGTCGCCTACC
>Ga0213868_10001291_pt1 | contig 24148 bp, 24 predicted proteins | sample PICome_9_FD_160087 | JGI IMG/M metagenome (GOLD analysis project Ga0213868, IMG submission 160087) | Coastal seawater microbial communities near Pivers Island, North Carolina, United States - PICO127 | ecosystem: Environmental > Aquatic > Marine > Coastal | place: USA: North Carolina... | reverse complement strand
TTGAATAATCATAATTTTTGTCTAAAAGACTGCTCATGATTATAAATATTACATATAGAGAGACTTCAAGAAGCACTCATAGAATCTGTTTCCATAGCCAATAGGCTTATTTATTTATAATATAATTTTAAATCCACGGAAAAATAATATAAAAATAAAAGAATGCGGTAGTAGCTCAGTTGGTAGAGCGCCGGCTTGTGGAGCCGGATGTCGTAGGTTCGAGCCCTACCTACCGTACCAGAAATAATGAATAAAGATAAAAAAATATTAATACCAGGCTTACCTAGTGGTTTTCAAGATAGATGGGGAAAAACATTATCTCTTAAAAAAAAATTACTAAAGATCATTGAAGATAACTATATAAGTTATGGATACAGCGCTTTAGAAACATCTCCAATAGAGTTGAGTTCTAATATTGGAAATTCTCTAGCTGAAGATGACAGTAACCCAATGGCGGATATCTTCACATTTAATGAAGATGGTAAGGAAATTTCATTGAGATATGATTTATCAAATCCTCTTGCTAGGTTTTATGCTCAAAATTATTTAGAATTACCTAACCCATATAAGAGATATCAAATATCTGATGTCTTCCGCCGTGAAAAACAAGGAAATGGTCGCTGGAAAAGTTTTGGCCAATGTGACTCGGATATTATTGGTAAATTTAATAGTGCACAGGCTAATTCAGAATTATGCAATTTAATTGCAAGTACATTAATAAAATGTGGATTAAAAAAAAATCAATTTGTAGTCAACATTAGTAATAGAAAAATTGTTCAAGGTTTAATGAATCAATTAAAAATAACTGATGAAAAACAAAAACAAAAGGTTTTAAGAGCAATTGATAAGCTGGATAAACCTGGTTTTGGAATTAGTGGAGTTCAAAAATTATTAACGGAAAAAAGAATTGATGATAGTGGAGCTATAACTGTTGGGGCAAAATTAAGTACTGATCAAGCTTCTGAAATTATTAACTTTTTAAAGATTAAAGATTTAGATCAATTAAAGTCTAACTTAAAAAATCCACTTTCAGGAGAAGGTATTAGGGAAACTGAAGATTTATTAAAAGTATTAAGCTATGGCGAATATGCTGATACGGTTAAATTTAACACTTCTAAAATTCGTGGACTTGATATTTATACAGGATTTATAGTTGAAACTAATTTAACATTTGAAGTAAAAAATCCAAAAGGAAAAGTTATTGATCCAGGCTCCATCTGTAGTGGTGGGGAATATTTAGTCACTAAATTTAAAGGGGATGATTTTTTAGGTTCGGGGATCAGCATTGGAATTGATAGACTCGTTTTCTGTCTTGAACAGCTTTCCCAAATTCAAGCAGATGAAAATAAACCAGTTATAGTTTGTATAATGGATGAAAAATTTTTACCTCAATATTATGAAATATTAAGGATATTAAGAGACAATAATATTAACGCAGAAATATTTTTAGATTACAAAAAAAATTTAGGGAAACAACTCCAATTTGCCAACCGCAAAAGTCTTCCATTGGCTGTGATTTGTGGCCCAGATGAGCTTAAAGAAGGAACTATAACTATAAAAAACCTATTAGGGGTAAAAGGCGAAAATAATCAAATTACAGTTTCAAAAGAAAAATTTATAGATGAAATTAAAAAATTCCTTTAATCAAATTCTTAAATCCCAGAATTTTAAATATATAGAGTTAGACAGTATTATTGAATCCAAACATATTCTTAAGAGATCAGGTGGAAATTTTAGGCAATATTTATTTTCTTTTTATGATCAAAACTTTAAAGAGTGGTCGCTTAGGCCAGATTTAACAATAAGTAGTGTAACAAAATTTATTAAAGATAAAAAAAAAAATAGAACAAAATGGTACTATACAGGTGAGGCTTATCGTAAATCTAATATAAGAACTAATTCAGTTATAAAAAAACAAATAGGTTTTGAAATTTATGCTTCAAATAATGAAAATAAAGATGATGAAGAAATTGTAGAAACTTCAATAAAGATTTTGAAAAAAACAAACTTTAAAAAGGCGCAATTAAATATTGGAAATATTGAAATATTTTATGCTTTGATAAATAGACTGGATATGCCGATTAGATGGAAGGAAAGAATTAAGCGTCACTTTAGCAGAGAGGCCTACCTAAATAAACTCTTAAAAAAACTATCTACTAATTCTGATATTAATTTTGCAATAGTAGAACAAGATAAAAAAAAAGCAGAAAAACTGAGAAATGAAAATCCAAAAAAACTTTTTTCAGGTAGATCTTTGAAAGAAATTTTAGACAGATTTGATATTAAAAATTATTCGGATCCAAGAGTAAATTCTAATAAAAAAAATGTTAAGATTATAAGAGATTATCTTAAAATATCCTGCTCTATTGAGAAAGCTCCAAAAATTCTTAATAATTTTTTTAAGAAAAACGATTTAGACCTAATCATTAGTCCAGATTACTTTCCAATAAAGAGTAATAACTCAAAAGATATAAAAATTTCCTTTACAACTAATATTGGAAGAAATGTCCCATACTATTCAAATATGGTTTTTAACATACAAGTGAAAACTAAAGGAAAAATACAAACATTTCTATCTGGTGGTCGATACAATCGGTTGGTTAAAAATTTAGGCTCTAAAAAAAATGTTTCTGCAGTTGGAGCAGCAATTGACTTAAATTTACTATGAAAAAAGATATTATAAATATTAGTATTGTAAATAAAGGAAGGCTTAAGATTGAGTCAGAAAATATTTTTAAAAAGGCTAAACTTAAAATATTATCTAAAAGTGATAGATCTCTGGTGGCATCCATCAAAGGTTATCCCTTAATAAGAGTGATTTACCAGAATGCTGCAGAAATTATTCAGGCACTAGGAACTGGAGTGTGTCAAATTGGAATAAGTGGTAAAGACTTATGGAGAGAAAGTGATGCAAATATTCAATCTAAAATTTCTTTAGTAAAACAATACGAGTGGGGCAAATCAGACCTTGTAGTGGCAGTGAGCACTTCTTGGCTGGATTGTGTTAATCCGACAGACTTAGAGGAAATTTCATTTGAGTTTTTTAGTAAAAAAAAAAGACTCATGAGGTGTGCTACAAAATTTAAAAATCTTACTAATGAATGGATGAGTTCTAGAGGAATTACTCAATATGATTTAGTAACATCTTTAGGGGCAACTGAGAATTCAGTAGAAATATCTAAAGCAGACTTCATAACTGATTTAAGTTCAAGTGGAGAAACTCTTCGTCAAAATAATTTAAAAATTATAGAAGATGGAGTAATTCTTAAGTCCTCAGCCTGTTTATTTGCTGCTAAAAATTCGTTAAAAAATAAAGAAGTTAAAAAAATATTAAAATTACTTATTTAAAATTAAATCTTTTATATAAATAAAAATAATTTTGAGAATATCTAGATTTCTTAAAATTGCAAAACTAATGATTATAAATCCTACAATAAATAAAATTTTAAAAATTAGTGAAATTTCCATGAAACTAATTTTAAGGGAAAAAAAATAGTTATCAACATAAGAGTTAATTTTTATTTAAATCATGATATTTTACTGAATTTATTAATTATTTTTTGATTAAAGAATAATATTTATCAATACGAGCTAAAAACAACTTTTGATATTCTTTGAGTTTTTCATGATCAATCCTAAAAATTTGAAAGACAAGATCCTTAGTTGCTAAAAGAATAACTCCTTGAGTTATTGTTGAGCCAAACATCTTGTCATGCGCTAAGCTGTATCCAGAAATTTGTGTAAAATATTCACCCAGTGAAGAGTACGACTCTTTCATAATAGAATTTTTTTGTTTAAAATCACAAATAGAAAGCTGAGATTCGTATGTAGCCACTAAATCAGCAGTACCAGCCCACCCTTTGGGACTATCGTAATAAAGAGAGCATTCCACACCATGAACTTCATCAATCTTTCCTTCAATTCCCTCAGCGATAATTAGATCAGCCATCTTTTGAGCAAGATCATTTTCTTCTTCAAACTTTAATAATTCTAAATTTTCTCTTCCTCTTAAATAAGATTCTAATATAGAATGCATTTTTGTACCGGTAGCTGCTGCATTTGAGGCGATGTTCTGGGCAGCCTTCTCGCCAATTCGAGCCTTCCATGCGGTGAGTGCGGCTTTATCTTCTTCTGATTTAGTTAGAGAAAGTATTGTACTGACTGAAGGTAATTGGTGTTGATCGATTATGTAATGACGAGATCCATTTATTAAACGGCGATTTAATGAGAGATAATTAAATTTTCTATTCCATTTCATAATTAGTAATTATTTATAGTATTTGTGTAGATAGTGCGATTCCTAATTAAAAAAACACCTGAGTTACAGGGTAATTTTTTGGTTAAAATTTTGTTTAAATAAAGAATTTGAACAATGTATAATATAGTGATTCTCTTATGAATAAAAAAAGTATACAAGCAATTAGCTTATTTAGCGGCGCAGGGGGATTAGACCTTGGCTGTAAATTGAATAATATAGAAGTTAAAATCTCTGTAGATAATGACTTTGATTCAACAGAAACATTAAAACTAAACAAAGAATTTTCTAAAACTAAGATACTTCATCAAGATGTAAAAAGTGAGGAACCAGAAAAATTAGAGGAATATTTAAGCAACAAAAAGACCATATTAATTGGAGGACCACCTTGCCAACCTTTTTCTAAAAACGGTTATTGGGTTACTCATGAAAACCGTAAAATTACAAAAGATCCTAGAAATTGTATAAGTGATTTTTTTCATTACGTTAAAAAACTTAATCCAGATGGATTTTTAATTGAAAATGTTGAAAGTATATTGCATCCAGTAAATAAGCATGCAGTTAGTAACATTATTCAATCAACAAAAAAACTAGATTATAAATTCAAGATGGTAAAATCAAATGCTCTTGATTACGGAGTTCCTCAAAAAAGAAAGAGGGTTTTCTTCTTTGGGTCTAAAAGAAACTTTGATTTAGATGAGCCAGTAAAAACTCATTATGATCCTAGAGAAGAAAATCTATTCAACAATAACCTAAAACCTTATGAAAGTGTTGGAGATCATATTAAAGAGTTTTCTAAAATTAAGTATAAAGAAGAACAAGAAAATACTGAAGAAGGTACTTTTTATAAAGAGTTAACAAGAGTGATGCCTGGTAAAAATTATTTATCATTGTGTGATGGTAAACAATCAAATTTTAAGAAAAATACGAGGTTTTGGAATTTTTTACTTAAACTAAAACCAGATCTACCATCATGGACCATAGCAGCTCAACCTGGTCCTTGGGTTGGACCTTTTCATTGGACTAATAGAAGATTAAGAGTTCCAGAAATTGCAGCTATACAAACTTTTCCTAAAGATTATAAATTTTTTGGAAATAGAAGATCTATTCAAAAACAGATAGGTAATGCTGTGCCTCCCTTATTAGGCAAAGCAATGGTTAATTACTTGGCTAATAATTTATAATAGCCATCTAATTGCTGTTTTATTTTCATTAAAAGTTTCAATCTTATCATTTTGAAACCAGCATAAAACTATATTTTGATCTCGCAAAAATTCAATTTGTTCTCTTTCAATAATTTTTTCTGGATTGTCGTTTAACAATATAAATAAGTCAGTTTCTCTAAGAATTTCCTCATTAAATTTGGCATATCTAAAATAATACTCTTTCACCTGAATAATTGCGTGTCTAATTTGTTTTTTAAAATTAGATTTATTAAATGTCTTAATTTCAAATAGTTTTCCTCTACTTTTGTATTCTGTATAAAAATCAATATGCACTGAATCTCTAACTGTTAAATTTCTTTTAGAGCATATCAGTGCTAATTTTTTTACTATTTCTTCATGAAGTTTGGTGGCTCTGTCCCTTGCATTAAATGCATCTATTGGATCATTATAATTCTCTTCATTAAAATTAGGGTCTTTATATGATCGATTTAAATCAAATTCTAAAAGCAAATTAGGATGACTCTCACTTTTAATTTGATTTTTATCTTTATCAAAATCTTCAACTTTTACTGCGCCTATCAAAACTTCAATTTTATTAGAAATAATTCTATTTTTAATATCTCTAGCATCATCTGATAATTTTTGACTGTGCAGACTATTTGATTTTGTAATATAATTTTCTAACAAAATCCTTCTTGCATGTGGGTCAGGCACTAATCCTTTTTTTTTTGGATTAATTGGATCGGCAGATGCAATATTTTCTAGTTTTTTACTTATTCCGTTAATATTTCTAAAATTTTTTGCAGATAGTTCTTGGTAAAAAAATTGTCTAGGAATAAAACCCATTAAGTCTGATCTTTTTTTACAATAATTAGAGATTTCCTGAATTTCTAATGAATTTTTGCTGATTGGAAATTTTTTATAATATAAATCTAAACATAAGACCAATTCATCTTTACGAAATCTATTATTCCAACTTTGTATCTTTTTAGTAAAAATTTCTGAAACCTCTCTATTAAATATAATATTATGATTTTCTAAAATTAATGGAAATAAAAAAGAGTTAATAGAGAAAGCATGTTCCGTTGTAGGTTTGTTAGCTAAATTTTTATTTTTATAATAATGAATATCGAAACCAACTGCTTTTGCTTTATTTAATGTTTGAATTCGAGTGGGATGAGATTGGGTGGAACGCATATTGGTACTATAACCAAAATTCCAGAAAGAAAATGTATTGGTTATTTTATCAAATCCTAGTAATAGTATTTTATAGTCTTCCCCCATTAATCCTGTAAGTTTTTCCTTAAGTCGGGGGTTAGTTTGTATTCTTCTTTCTGATGGTGGCCGTTTATTAACGGGTCCCTGAATATTTGAATAATAAACAATAAATTTATCACCGTTTAAAATAATTTCTAAGAGATTATCCTCAATTTTTTTTAGGGAATAATTATATAATTTTTGTTCTAAAGAATAATTTATTAGATTATAAATCATGATAGTATCTATAAATTAACAATATAATTAAAATACTATAATGAAAACTTTAAGTTTATATTCTGGTGCTGGAGGAATTGATTTGGGCTTTAAAAAGAACAAATTTAAGACTATTTTAGCTATTGAAAATTGGGATAAAGCTTGTGAAACCTTAAAAAACAATAAAATTGCATCAAATATCATATGTGATGATATAAAAAATATTAATTTTAAAGATTTAAAAAAAAAATTTGAATTTGATTTCATTATTGGTGGGCCTCCTTGTCCACCATTCTCTAAATCTAGATTTTACTTAAAATACAAAAAAAGAGGTATGGACGATGAAGATACACATACTTTAATTAATTATTTTTTAGCCATTAAAACTTTTAAACCCAAGGCATTTTTTTTTGAAAATGTTCATGGATTTGTATTTAAACCTCATAAAGCAGCAATGGATTATTTTGAAAAAGAGTCTAAAAAATTAGGCTATAATATCTCTCATAAAGTCATTAATTGTGCTGATTTTGGTGTTCCACAAATAAGACAAAGATTTATTTGTGTAGGTTTTAGAAAGGATTTAGGGAAATTTACATTTCCGAATCCAACTCACTCTAATCAAGATAAGGATGATAACCTATTCTTTTTACCTTGGGTGACATGTAAAGATGCAATAGGTGATTTTGATTATCCATTAAAAGAAGATAAAGATAAAATTCCTGGATCAAAAGATAAAGATTTATTGAAATTAGTACCCCCTGGTGATAATTATCTTTTTTTTACAAAGAAGCGAAATCATCCAAAACCACTATTTAAATGGAGATCAAGATACTGGTCTTTTTTATTAAAACTTTCACCAAGTAAACCTTCCTGGACTATACAGGCAAGTTTTTCAAATAACATGGGCCCTTTTCATTGGAAAAATCGTTTTTTAAGAATATCAGAAATTAAAAGATTACAAACATTTCCTGATAAGTATAAACTTAGTGGTAACTTTATTGATCAATGGAGACAAATTGGAAATGCAGTTCCCCCTTTACTTTGTGAAAAAATTTCTTATGAAATTAAAAAACAATTAAAAATAAAATAATTAAAAATCTACAGCCCTAAAGCCTGTTCCTAAAATTTTTGGTATATAAAGCCTAAAGTAAGGTATATCTTTAAGTTCGTAACCATTGACTGTAATAATTTGTTTCGTTTCTTTTGATAAAATATTAAATTTATATAGTTGCAATGTTGCTATTTTATTTGCAACTTTAAGGGATTTTCCATTTATTGGTATTCCATAAGGAGAATCTTTGTTACGAGTTGAGTACCATTTTGGTTCTTCATTTCTTAAAAATTCACAGTGTAAATAAGCGTGTCCTGGTCTATTTTTATTAGCCCCTTGTTCTACTGGAATTCTACTGCACACATCTTCAAATTCATCATCTACTACGGTTCTCCCAAATTCATCATTGTCATTCATAAACATGATAGCAAGTTCTAAATCTTCATATTTAGACACGTTTTCTTTATTTTTTTCTGCCTCTTTTTTCATGGCTTTTCTCCAAGAAACAAGTTCAGTCATAATATCATATTGCTCAGAGTGACTTTCAAAAGTGTTAATTTTGCTAATGTAATGATCGGTATAATCAGTTAAATTTAAGTTATCTTTGATTTCAATATTTTTAATAGAATTTGCATAGCTATGGTTTGAAATTTCCCCAATTTTTTTCTTTCCTTCTAGCTGACTCAAGGCATCATAAATTTTTTTATTTTCAATTATCTTATCGATGTCTAGATGATGGGCCTGATTATCCATTACTACTCCATGATTTGGGAATTTTTTTAAACTAAATCCTAATATATTTTTTCTTACTGGGCCATATTTACTTGAAATAAAGGGCCATGATTTTTTTAAATCTTTTCTAAAATCACCACCCATATCAATTACTTCCTTCATTTTTTCTCTAACAATTATTTCTTGTTCATATTGTTTTTCAAAATTAGCTATCAGGTTATCTGGCAAATACATTCTAACTAAACCAATATACGAGCGATGATAACCAAAAAATCTAGCTCTTTGATAAACAACATCATCACTACCAGTATCTCTAACAACATATGAAACAGTTAAGCCATTTATTGTATATCCTCTTTCAAGACCTATTCCTCCAACTAAAATTCTTCCATAAACATTTCCACTGTCCCAATCTATGTATGGTATAGGTCCGTCATCTCCATTAAATAACATAACATTATTGCTTACTTCTTTTAGAGCTTTATGAATATTTTTTATAAAAATATCATCATATTTGGGAAAATTTTTTTCTGTTTTTATTATCTCCTCATATGATCCTAAAAATTCATTTTCTACTTCTTCATATGAAAAATCTATTCTTTGAGATTTATCTAAAATATTAAGTGCCTTTGTTTCATATGCTTTTGAATATTTATTCAATATTCCCTCAACCCATCCTTTCCACTCTGAGTGAACTGGTCTACTAGTAGAAGGGTGTATTAACATTGATCTATTCTTTTTATTTAAATGATCACCATTTTTCATCCCATATGCTACACCCAAGATAAATATTCTAATTGCTTCTGGTAAAGTTTTTGGTTTTTCTCCACTTTTTGCAACATCTTTTTCTTTAACAACTTTTACATGCTTTAATTTATTTTGCTCTGTTCCAAAAAAGTATTTGGCTCCAGTATATAATGATCCTGGGGCTAATAATGTACCACTTTTAGGATACAAATTATTTACTGTAGAAATAAGATAATTTGCTAAAGGTGTCGCTGTGTATCCTAAAAAAGTGTGTCTTGGAAGTAATTGCCTTAATCTTTTAATTCTTCTATGTGTGGTACTTTCTGATTGTTCAAGCATGATTTCCTCACCTTCTTTTAGGACAGCATCTTCATCTTCTTTAAAACCATTTAGATTTCTTAATGTTTCTTCTGAAACATATTTTTTTTCACTAATACTCTCAAGAGTGTCTCCTTTTTTTACAATATAATATTCTGAAGGATTTTTTTCTTTAGAATTTTTATTTTTTTTTCCTCTAGTTGTGTCTAAAGAATAATGATCTGCCTCATCATCAATAAATAAAGTTGGTATTTTTGATAAATCTATTCCCTCATTTTTCGCATTTTGAAAAATTGAAATTATGTTTCCAATTCTTTGCCATTGTTTCATTGAAACAATCAATAATGAGGGTTTTTCATTATCATCAATTAAACGATCATTAAGTGAGTTCAAAATATTTTTTAATTTATTTGTTGATTCTTGAAGATTAACTTTTTTACCACTTTCAATTTCTAATCTATCCCAACCATACATGTCTAAAGATTGATAAACTCTTTTTTTTGTCTGATCTGCCAAGTTAGTTACGTGTCCTGAAAGTATGATTATTAATTTATAACCATTATCTCTTGCCATGCATGACACTGCTTCCATGGAAGTAGTTTTTCCACTTTGTATATAACCTAAGACAATATTTGTTGATGAAAGTCTTCCATTATTATTTGAAATTTTTGGATTAATCGATTTAGACAATACATCTTTTGAATTTTCAATTATTTTACTTATATCATTATCTAAAAAACCTTTATCTTTTAATTTTTTTTTGTAAAATTTAGCAAAGTAGCCATCATCAATAGGTTTCCATTTTTCCATAATTTAAGTTTTAGGGGGTATATGTTGGCATATTTCATTAAGTCTAAATCTTATTAAAGATGCATCCTTAACACCTTCTTTTTTCGTAATTTGAACCTCACAGCAAGCCAAGTATGCAATTAATATACTAAAGCCCATTCTTTCATTTCTAGCGGTAAAAAATCTTGAAGCAAATGGATGTTTTAAATTTAAAAATATTTTGACTGTTTTTTCTCCTTTTAGTTCAATGTCATATAACTCTCGATTATCAGAATATTCATTAAAAATTTGTATATTGTAATTTGTTCCTAAAAAAGGAACCTGAAATTCATCAATTGAATCCTGTTCATCAGCATTAGTATGTTTTTTTGTTAAAGGAATTATTTTAGCTGTTTCTATTTTTGCTTGTTCTAAACCTTTTGTTACAAATTTTTTGACGGTTTCTAAATCATTTTTAGATTCTGCTCTTATATCATCTCTTTCGAGGTCTTCTGACCAATTTTTAGATTGTTTAATAAAATCTATAGTTTTTTTTTTATCAATAAATTGAATCTCTCCATGTAACTTTAAAATAAATTTATTTTTTTTTCCCTCATCCCAAATAAAATCGTTCTTAGAAAAAGCTACGGGCATATCATTCATGTGAATTTCACCAAATATTACTTGTTGCCTTCTGTCATTGCTTTGCCCAAAAATCTTTTCTGGTTTAAAAGGGTTATCTTCAGTCCCAGTAATTAGTCTTCCTCTTCTAAATAAAGAAAAACCAGGCTGTTTAACCTTACCCTTTTCTCTCATTGCAACAAAACCAGTTATTGGCATATTTTCAAAATCAAATGAAAAATCTTTGTACCATTTAATCTTTTTAATATCTTTTTTCTTAATAATTCCATCCTCCCAATGTTTATAATATCCAGAAGTGCGAATTTTTGGTTTTTCATAACGTAAACTTTTATTATCTACAATAATATCTATCTCATTTGTATTAACTAAATGTCTATACATAGAACCTAAGTGTTCTTTTATTTTTGTGATAGTGAGATTTCTAGGTTTGTGATTTAATTTAGATAGAGTTACAATCGTATAATGAGAATTAAGTTTTGCTGGAGCTCTAATAACATCTAGGTTGGTTATATTTTTTTCTCTAATCTTATTAATATCAAATTCAACTAAACGATAAGCTGTTTCTCCAATAGCTTTTGTGTGAACTTTCCATTTATCTGCAAACCAGCAGGCTGCAATTTTCATACCTACACCAAATTCAGATAAACCTGTGCTGTCAGGTGGTGGTTTACCAGTCTCGAATGCTGCTGCATAGCGATCATGACCTATGCCTGCTGCATTATCTTTAATTTGTATTTCACTACCTAAAATATCAATCTTAATCTTTAATTTAAAAGCAGGATCTAATTTTTTTAATACTTTTTTATTTATTCTATAACTATGAATTGCATTATCTACAAATTCACCAAGCGCATACCATTCAGTATAGCGCATGTTTTTTAAAAGAGCTAATAAACCAACTGTCGGTGTTATATCTAAATGTTCATTTTCCATCGACAAACTGTTTTAATTTATTTTTACCTTTTATTTTTTTCATTTAATAAATTTTTGAAACATATCTTACTAGAATTGGCCTGGTTGAACTTTCATCTATTATTTTAATCTTACCATCAGAATAGTGAAAATAAACTCTATAAAAATGTTCTTTTTCCTCAATATTATGCACTTCTTCAACTCTTATCTCTTTAATTTTTTCCATTTTTTAATTTTCCTTCCTTTTCATTTCTGCTTTTCTCTTTTGATACTCTCGATCTCTTTTTCTTTTAATTTCCCTCTCAGCTCCAGTCATTTTGGCCCATCTTTCTTTTTGTCTTTTGCTCTCGCTCATTGTTCGTTTTTCTAACTGCACTCCTGATAAATTTTCTATGTAATTTCTATTTCTCTCTCTTTTTCTTTCTAATTGTTTATCAGTTAAATTTTTATATTTAAGTTTCTCATTTTTTTTCTTTTCCAAAGGACTTTGTTTATCTCTATAACTTTTTCTCCTAGCTCTATCTCTAAAAGTATCTTCAGTAATTTCTTTATTTTCAAAATTAATAATATTTTCTTTACTTGAGAGTTTATAAATTTCTTTTAAGGGTTTCTTTCTTTTTCCAACTTGTCCAAAGATTAGATTTGCTCTATCTACTTCAGTTCTCGTAAGTAATGCATTTTTTTTATTTGAATTTAATTTACCTCTACCAGTGAAGTCAGTTTTCGTCCAATTGGGGTATTTGTCTATAATTTTTTGAATCTCATTATCTGATCTTAATTCATGTTGATTTATACCCTCTGGATTTCTATTAAAATTTTTATCTTTCATTAATTAATTTTTTTTTTAATAAAACCTAACATTTGTTGAGATAAAAGTAGTTGATTATTTATCCTACAAAATATTGGATTAAATTTATTTAATTTTATATTGACATCTAAATTCTAATAATATATGGTTATTTTAACTTAATAAAAAGTTAACCTTTTTATGTATACCGAATTATTAAGTCAGTTCTTTAATAAAATAATTCATATATATCATAAACAAGGTTAGCCAGAAAATGGATGTTTATGATAGAAAAAAAAAACAAAACGAGAATATCACGTTACTCATGTTACTATTGTGATTGCACGGGCTTTTTTAATAAGAAACAAATAATCTTTCAAATTTGGAATTGGGGTTATGAGTTTATTAATAAAGATATTTGTAATTACTGTGAGGGTAGAGGCTACATAGTATTTAAGCGTAAGTACGAAACTTTTAATAACTATCAAAGTTTTTTGGAGCATTAATCAATGAAAACTCCAAAAATTCCTTATTATATGGGCCTTTTTACTCTTTTATGTGTCTTTTGTTTTTTAAAGGAGGTTTTATGATTTTGTCTAAAACATATTCCTCTATTTCCCCACTAGTAAAGAGCTGGATGACTAATCTTGCTTCTATGAACAATAAAAAAAATATTCAATTGAATCTTGGCCTGGGGCAGTTCTCATTCCTTTCTTTCTGTTACGCCCCAGACCAAGATTCAAATTTGATATCAAAAATAAGGAGTAATTTTAATGACTGATAAAGCAAAATATAGAAACGTAAGTTTATCTTACTCAACTCATGAGGCACTATTAAAGCTAAGTAGAGAACTTATTAAACCAGCAACTCTTTCAATTTCTAAAACAGTAGAAATGATTGTTCTTGAAAGAGATGAAAAACTAACAAACCAACAACAGGGAGTAAAAAAAAATGACAAATAATAAAGTAATCGAAAAATGTAAAAATTTACTTTTAGATTTACCTAATGTGACAGAAGCTAAACATATAGAAAGCAAAGTATCTAATATTACCACAAATTGGTCAGCACAAGCCTGGGGACCAGAACTTATTGCTAGAGATATTGGAGCTAATTTTTTCGACGGATGTGTAGAGTCAAAATTACCAATTGATAATGTTAAAATATCAACAAAACACGATCAAATAATAGTTAGTTCAATGAAGACAAAATTTTCGTTAAGAAAATTGTTCTTTTTAGGAAGTACAAAATCTGAAACCGAAGGAATGATAGGGATGCACGGCGAAGGTTATAAAATGTGTGTAGTTAGCTTAGCTAGGATGTCGGTATTTGACCCTATTAATATTAGTGGATCTGATGCTTTAGTTGTTAGTGTTGGAGAAGAAGATGCGGAAACTGGATTAAGACCGTTAGTTTATCACTTCTTTAGAATTAATGATCAAGGAGGTAGTTTTTTTATAATTAATACTATTTCAAAAGAACTAAAAGAAGCTTTCGATAAGACTATGTTAAATTTCTTTCACCCAAAAAATGAAATGATAGGTGAACTGCTTCATGAATATAATGAAATTGAAGCATATAAATCTAATACTAAAGATGGAGCTGGTTTTTATTGTGGTTTAAAAAGAATTACAATTAAAGATATTCCAATAATTATTAATATAAAAAAACCATATGCAGCTTTAGATAAATTCACAAAACAAGATAGAGATAGAAACGCATTTTCTCAAAAACTTCAAAGCACATTCTATAATATCTTTTGTCGAAGTGGATTTGGATATAATTTTAATGCAAATGATGCAATTTATCATATTCTTAAATCGTCAAAGCCTATTTGGAAAAAGGGTGCCCCACTTCTAGCTTCAATAGCTAATCATAGCTACAAAAGGTTAAAAGAGGATTCTAGATTAAAGAAACTATTTGGAAAAGAGTACATTTCAGAAAGTAAATTTAGATACTCCTTACCTATTTCTTGGTCTGATTTCTATAGCACGAAGACACAAGGATATGTTTTAAGAAGAGACAAGAAGCTAAAGGAAAAAAAAACTATGTTACCTAGCTACTTTGCTTCTTTTGGCGTTGAGAGTTCACTAGATGCCTTTATCAGGAACAAAGAAAATACAGAAAAAAGAATAAAGAATAAAAAAACAGCAGATTTATCTACTAAAGAAAATAGAGCTATAGATTTTTTATTTAAAGCTTCAAAAGGAATAAACCCCGCTTTTGCTAATTTATTCAATATAGATGATGAAGATAGCAACCTTTATGACATAAAATTTCGTAAGATTTTCTGTAAAGAACTTCTTGGGGAATTAAAAAACAATAACGAGTATAATTCTAAAACTGTTTATCTTCATAAAGATTTATTCAAAGCTAGTTTTGGAAAAATTTTTTCTATATTTTTACATGAGCTAAGTCATGCGCATGGAAGTGGTGATGGTGAAAGAGAATTCAGTGACATGTTAACTGTTCTTCTTCAAAACAGTATAGAAAAAAATAACGTTATTTCTAAATATAGCAAAGAATGGTCGAGGTACAAAGTATGATTATAAATAAGAAATTTAATTTTAATTTTAGTATTTCAGAACCTAAGCAAAAAAATAATATTGTTTTATTTTACCTAAGTTCTAAAGAAAAAATCAAAAATAATTTGATTACTTTCCCGGAAGCTTTTTCTAAAAATTTAGTAAAGATTGAAGAAGTGAACAATAAAGGAATTATTAGATATTTAAAAATTACAAATATATCTGATCAAAAATTACTAATATTAGACTCTGAACAAATTATTGGAAATGGAGTCAGACAAAATAGAGTTGTGGATTCTACTACATTAATTCCAGAATTTTCAAATGTAACATTAAAAGTTAGTTGTTGTGAAAAAAATAGGTGGAGTCCAGCAGTAACAAATGAAGTTAATCTTTCAGATTCTTTATATTTTTCTAAAGGTAGAATTAATAACTCTGAAGATATTTATGAAAAATGTAATACAGATCAATTTAAAATATGGAATGATATAACAGATAAATTAAAAGAATTTGGTTCTAGGTCATTTACAGGCTCGGTTGAAGATATATATAATAAGAGAAGAAACAATGTTGAAGAAATTGTTGGCTCATTTAATCCAGGTCCAAATGATATAGGTGTCGCAATAGCAACTGGAAATTGTTTAGTTTCTATAGATATATTCCTTTCTAATGATGTTTTTAAAATTTATTTACCAAAACTAATAAGAAGTGTTGCCTTAGATGGCTTCAAAAATACAGGATATAAATCTTTTGTAAAAACAATAGATGTGCATAAGCTCTTAAGATTGATTGAACAATCTGAAAAAAAAATAGATAAGCCTGATATGGGAACTTTAGGACAGCAGACTCGTTTTAATAGTGATTTAGTTGTTGGTTCATCACTATATTATGAAGAAGAAATGGTACATTTTTCAGGTTTTTTAAAAGATAAAGTGAACATTCCACAATATAAAAGTAAGGTAGCATAAAATGGATTTTACAACTTTAAGTACTGGACTAATCCTAGGATTTTTTATTGGCGCAGGTGCAATATTTATTTACTTGAAATTAAATAATAATAATGAAGTTGATATTGAAAGTTACTCTAAAAATTTAACAGATCTTAAAGATGCGATAAAAGGTTACGAACATACTAATAGTGAGGACAGAGGAGCCGTTAAAACACTTTTAGAGGCTGTGCAGACTGGCAATAAAGAAGTTAAAGAAGAGGCTGAAAAAATAGCTAACACTTTTATTTCTGGTGGAGGTCAAAAACAAGGTGTTTGGGGTGAAATTGTGCTTAATAATATTTTAACCAACAATCTTGGTTTTAGAGAAGGTCATGAGTTTGAAACTCAAAAAAATTATAAAACTGATGATCGCAATTTACAGCCAGATGTAATCATAAATTACCCAGATGGAAAATGTATGATCGTCGACTCAAAAGTAAGCTTAACAGCATGGGACGAATATGCAAATTCCTCAGACGAAAGAATTAAGGAGGATGCTTTAAAAAGACATAAACAGTCATTAAAAAATCACGTAGATAGTTTAAACAAAAAAAATTATCAGGGTATCAAGGACTTAAAAACATTAGATACAATAATAATGTTTTGTCCAAATGAAAAAGCTTTAGAGCTGCCAGATAAAGGTGGTCAAAAATTAATGGAATATGCTTTAAGTAAAAAAGTTACCTTGTGTGGTCCTTCAATGTTATTTTTAATTTTAAAAGTTGCAGAGTATTTTTGGAAAGCAGATAAACAATCTAAAAATATTTTAAATGTTATAGAATTAGCTAATAAAATTAGTTCTCAAACGGTAGATATTTATAATAGTGCTAAAAAAGCTCAAGACTCATTTAAAAAAACATCAGATGGTATTATGGAAGTAATGGACAAAATTAAAGACGGCAAAGGAAGTCTTCTGAGTAAAACTTCAAAAATAAATAAAATTGGTGGACTTACTCCTAAAAAGCTTCCACCAGTCGATGTAAATGAGGATGATGATGAGGATAAAAATGAGGATGAAGATGAGGATAAAAATAATGGATAAAAAAACAAATTTTCCTGATCTAGAAAGATTACCTCCACATAATCACTTTAAACATTTTTTTTATTGTTTATGGAATAAGCCTAGATTGATATTTGAGGATTTTTACGAAAGAAAATTTTTAAAACCAAAAATAGAACTTGAGACTTTACAAACTGAATTGGAAATAAAAGAAATGGAATTGACAGTTGTAAGGAATCAAATAAAAGACTTAAGAAACCAGTCTAATATAATTAAGACAATTCAGTAGAAATCAAAAAATATGGAACAAATTATTGTAAAAGATTATGAAACGTCAGATTCACGAGTTAATTTTGGTCAAATAATTCAATGTGGAATTTTAATTGCTGATAAAAAATTAAAGATTAAATCAAAACATGAATTGAGATGCAGGTTAAAACCTAATATCATTCCATCTATTGGTGCAAGTCTAGTTCACCGATCAACTGTTGATCAACTTAAAAATTCTAATATGTCCCATTACCAAATGGTATTAGAACATTATAAAATTATTAAAGAGAATACACCTTCATTTATAACTGGATTTAATAATATTGCATTTGATTTAGAATTTACACGCAGAATGTATTTTAAAAATTTAATACCTGAGGTTTATCAAACCAACACTAATGGAAATAAACATCTTGATATTTTAAATGTAGCAAGAGCTTCAAAATTTGCAAATGATAATGGATTAAAAACAAAACTATCAGAGAAAGGTCGACCATCATTTAAGTTAGCTGATTTATGTGAGGCCAACTCAATTGATAACGGAGTCAGCCACAATGCAGTAATAGATTGCATTAACACCTTGGCTATTGCTGATATCATTTATAAAAAAACTAATAATATTTGGAATGATGCTTTAATTACAACTAACAAAAAAGATACAGAAAACTTTATTTTAAAGAATAAAGTTTACACTTCTTTAGAATATTTTTATGGACGATCGGTGCCTTTTGCCTGTCATCATATCTTATTTCATCCTGAATTTAATTGGTCAATCAACTGGGATGTTAGGGTTGATCCTTCAAGTTATTTAGAGATGGATAGACAGACACTATCAAAAGCTTTAGATGCATCACCAAAAGTACTTCGTACAGTTAAAACAAATAAAAGCCCAGTATTATTAAAATCAGATTATGCATTAAATACAGAGAGCTATTCTAAAATTGAAAAAAAAGAAATTAATAGAAGGGTTAAAATTTTAGATGATAACCCTAAATTTATTGAATTAATTAGTTCAATTCTTTCAGATAAAGCTAAAGAAAAGATGTCTATGGATCAATCAGAACTTCTTTTTGAGGAAACCATTTACGCTGGTGGTTTTGCCAATGAAAAAGATAAGGCATTAATGAAAAAATTTCATGAAGTAGACTGGAAAGGAAAAGTCAATTTAATAGAAAAATTTTCAGAAGAGCGCTTTCAATATTTTGCAGAATGCTTAGTTTATGAAGAAAGCCCTGAATCTTTACCTAAAGATGTTTATAATAAAATACACCGAAGTTTTGCTCAAAGATTATTATCAACCAATAAAGAAAAATGGGAGACAACCTCTAGTTTTTTTAGTGAAGTGGACACATTGCGTGAGACAAAATATAAAGACAATCCAGAAATGCTTGAGGTTATTGAGGGTTATAATAAGCACGTTATGGAAATACAATCTAAGTTTGAGAATGCTTAGATTACATATTGACTTTAAAATAAAAATTTATAAAAGAATTATATGGCATCAATAGAAATAACAGATGAAAATTTTGAGGAAAAAGTTTTAAAGAGTCCTAAGGGCAAATTTATATTAAAAATGGAAGCAGATTGGTGTGGGGAACTGCCCCCCTCCCGTTAATAAGGGAGGGGGGTATGTTCCTCACAATTAAATGGACCTTGTAAACAACTTACACCCGTATTTAATGAGATTGCCTCTGAGATGGAATCCGAATTAGATTTTGGTTTTTTAAACATTGATAATCATCCGAACACACCAGTAAAATATGGATGTAGAGGTATTCCATTCATGTTGCTTATAATAAATGGTGAGGTAAAAAATACAAAAGTTGGTATGACCAATAAAGCAGATTTAAAGAAATTTATTACTGAAAACTTAGCTTAATTTAAGTTTAAAATTTCTCCAATTAAATAAAATGAACCAATGCAGCAGATGTAAGAATTTTGAGATTCATTTGTAATATTTGTTATAGCTTCATGAATATTATTAGCTAATTTTGCATTAGGAAAATCATTTTGTATTTTTGATTTAAATTCTTCTTTTGGTATTGAGCCTTCTTGATTGGGAATATTGATTAAAGTTAAAGACTTTATTTTTCCCTTAAAATTACCCATAAATTCTTTGTGCTGCTTATCTCCCATCATCCCAACGATCAAGTTTATATCTTGATCCAAGGTATTCATCCATTTAGAAAGCACTGCACCAGCTGAGAAATTGTGACCACCGTCAAAAACAAGACGATTATTTTTGGCTAGTTTTTTTAGTTTTCCAGACCTAATTTCCTGGAGTCGTCCTTTGAGGTCAATTTGAGTTACAGCTTTTTTAATATGTTCATCTTTTATATTAAATATATTTCTAGCAGCCATTACAGTAGTGCTAATATTTGCTAATTGATGTTCTCCAAGAATATTTGGTTCTGGTAAAATTACACTACCTTTAGCATCTTCATATTGAATAAAATTATTTTCTGCTTTTAAATAATTAAAATCATCTCCATAAAAATATTTCTCAGATTTATTATCTTTAAGAGCATTTTTAATTTTTAGTGTAGTTTCTTTATTTTCCTGTTTATTAACAAATATTTTAGAGGTTAATAGTTTTGTTGTTTTTTCATGAATAATACCATCAATGGTTTTATTATCTAACCATGAAAGATGGTCGACAGAGATACTACCTAATAGGGTACAAAGATTATTTTTAAAAACATTTGTTGAGTCCATTCTGTGGAAGAGGCCTGCTTCTATAAATGTAATATTATCCTTATATTGTTCACAGTATTTAAGGTAAGCACAGCTTAATGCCTCAAATTCACTTAAATTATCCGAACCATTAATCTTTTCAATATCTTCTAATAAATCAGCTAAGCTATCTTCATCTATTTCTTTATCATCATAAACGTAACGTTCTGTGTATGATTGTAAATGAGGAGAGGTATATAAATTACATTTATATCCAGCTTGATTTAGAATAGATTGAAAACTCTTTATCATTGAAAACTTAGAGTTTGTACCTACTACACTAATAACGTTCTTAAGTTTATCTTGTGGGTTTCCAAGCTTTTTTAGTAAATTAAATGTACGATCGAGAGATAAATCTATCTTTTTTTTATGAAGCTTTTGTAAGCGATGTATTACTTTCTGTAGTTTCATTTTCTACAGTTTTTATAGCAGAATTTTTCTTTAACAATATCGATAAAATAGTCATTATTTTTTTATTAATTTCTTTTCGATGAAACACAGCATCTACAAAACCTGTACGTAAAAGTTCCTCAGCAGATTGAAATCCTGGAGGTAACTCCTCACGTGTTTGATTTTTTACAATGTGTTGGCCAGCGAATCCTATCATACTTGATTTTTCTGCAAATGCGATTGAACCTAGGGCCGCAAAACTTGCAGAGATACCACCATAACATTTGTTGGTATAAATATTTATAAAAGGTAAATTATTTTCTTTTAATGTATTAATTCCTAATACAGTACGAGTCATTCCGTGAAGAGCTAAATTCGACTCATACATCGATTGACCACCACCTTCTGACCATGCAACTAAAGGATTGTTATCTCTTATCGCAATATCACAAGCTTTTAAAATTGCCTCAGCAGAATCTACTGAGATCGCTCCACCAATAAATGAACTATCAATGGCGAAACTTGTAATTTGAATTCCATCTTTAATTCCTTGTGCCACCAAAACACTACACTTTTGACCTGTAAGTTTTCTAGCAGCAATTAATTTTTTTTTATATACATCACCAGGCCAAGAGAGAGGGTCATCTGGGATTTGAGGAGTATCAATTTCTGTCCAATTATTTTTGCCAAAGAAGTGATCGAAACGGGCACGTGGTTTTAAAGGGTAGTGTTTTGAACAGTTGGGGCAAGTATTTACCTGTTCATCATTAAATATTGAAGCTTTTAATATAGGAGATGACGTACAGCATGATGGCATCCATTTTGAGTCGGCCATTTCTTGCTTAGTAATACGTTTTGTAATCGACTTTTTTATTTTTTCACCAAAATGTAAGGTCTTTTTAATCCAGTTCATTAATTTAAAATTTTAATTATTCTTTTACAATAGTCTCTAATAACATTGGCAACAATATGTTTATCCTCATTTTTTTTAACGCTTTCTGTAATTTTTTGTATTATAGCAGATCCAATTACTATTCCTGAACAATCTGATTTGGAAAAGGACTTAACATCTTCCTCAGTTTTAATACCAAATCCGGCCACTACGGGTAAATTTGTATGTTTTTTTATTTTTTTAACTTGATTATTAGCCTCAGTAACTTGAGCAGTTTTTACTCCAGTAATCCCTTTTAAATTCACTGAATATAGAAAACCGCTAGCATCTTTAACTATTTCTTTAATTCTTTGATCAGCTGTAGTTGGTGTAATTAATTTGATTAAAGCTATTTCATATTTTTTTAAGGCAGAATTTAATTCTTTTTCCTCTTTTACATCAGTTGGAAGATCTACACATATAACCGCGTCAACACCCGCCTCATTTATTTTTTTAGCAAATTTTTCAATTCCATAAATAAATATATTGTTTAAATAACCCATTAAACATATTCCTAATTCAGAGTTATAGGTTCTTAATTTTGAGGCAATGTTGATTGTTTTATCAAGTGTAATACCATTGTTGATACTTTCAATATTAGCAAGCTGAATAATGGGACCATCTGCCTGAGCTTCTTCGTGAGGAATATTTAGTTCATGAATATGAGCACCACTATCAGAAATCGCCTTACAAATTTCTAGGCTAGTTTCTTCATCAGGGTATCCGCTAACTGAAAAAGTAATTAAAGCTTTTTCATTCTTAGCTTTTAAATTTTGAAAAATTTTATCTAATCTATTTGTCAAGACTATTACCCAACATTTTTTCTGCAGTATCAATATCCTTGTCACCACGACCGCAAATATTTAAAACTAAAATTTTATCTTTACCCATTTCCTTGGCCAATTTAATTCCATGCGCTACTGCAAACGCAGGTTCAAATGCAATAAGTATTCCCTCAGTTTTGCAAATTAATTGGAAAGCATCGAAGGCCTCTTTGTCTGAGACATGAGAGTACTTAATTCTATTAATTTGTTTTAAGTAAGCATGTTCAGGTCCTGCAGAGTAAAAATTTATTCCACTAGCTAATGATTGAGTTGATAATGTTGCATCACCACTTTCAGATTGTAGCATGAAGGATTTAAAACCTTGCATAATACCGACAGTACCATTTGTTAAAGCAGCACTATGTTCTGGTTCTACACCATGTAGTTCAACTTCTTTATCATCTAAAAATTCATGTACTGCACCAATTAAATTACTTCCTCCACCGATACACGCGGCGATGGCATCAGGTAATCTTCCTTCTTTTTCCATAATTTGTTCTCTTATTTCTCTTCCAATTACAGATTGGGCATATTGAACTATCCTAGGGAAGGGGTGAGGACCAATTGCAGACCCACAACAATAAAAAGCATCAGGGTCACTTGACCATGCTTTTAGTACAGCAGTGCAAGCATCTTTGAGAACTCCTTTTTCTCCCGTACCATCGAAACATTCAACTACTTTTGCACCAAATAATTTAGCTTTTAAAACATTTGTTGACTGTTTACGCGTATCGTCAATTCCCATATATCCAATACAAGGTAGATTAAATTTTGCACATGCTGCAGCTGTTGCAATCAAATGAGCCCCAGCTCCTGTTTCAGCATAGATTTTTTTCTTGGACATTCGTTTAGCCAATAATATTTGAAAAAGACTATTATTTATTTTGTGTGATCCCAAATGATTTAAATGATCAGATTTAAAATAAATTTTTGCTCCACCAATTTGTTTTGTTAATTGTTCCGCAAAATATAAGGGATTAGGTCTTCCTATCCATTCTTTTAAATAATATTCAAATTCATTAATAAATTTTTTATCATTTATGGCATCATTAAAGGCTTTCTCAAGCTCTATTAGATTGGGCATAAGAATTTCAGGCGCATAACGTGACCCGAATTCGCCATAATAACCCTCAGTATTTGGTCCATTTCTTAAGCTGTTTTTTTTCATAGATAATTTTTAAGAATTTATATTATGGACTGTATTTAAAAACTTATCAATTTTATTTATATCTTTAACACCTTTTTTTGACTCTAAATTACCACTGACATCTATTAAAAGCGGCCTATTCTTAAAATTACTTAAATCACTAGTTTTGATATTACCAGCTACCATAATTGGTTTTGAACTTTTTAAATCATCTAAAAATTTATGATTAAAAGACTCTGTTTTTTCATAGCCTTTGCTATCAAATAAATAAATGTCGGTTACTTTTGAGAACAAAAGGTATTTTTGAACGTCAGATTTATCTTTTATAGTTAAAGCAGTAATAATTTTTCTATTATATTTTTCTTTTATCATTTTAATTTCTTCAGGTGTGCAGTCATAAATTTGATAATAATCAAAGGGCAGATGCTTAATTTTTTCTAAAATATCTTCATTAGGTTTAACAAGTACAGCTACAAAATTAGATTTTTTT
>Ga0213868_10001290_pt1 | contig 24152 bp, 24 predicted proteins | sample PICome_9_FD_160087 | JGI IMG/M metagenome (GOLD analysis project Ga0213868, IMG submission 160087) | Coastal seawater microbial communities near Pivers Island, North Carolina, United States - PICO127 | ecosystem: Environmental > Aquatic > Marine > Coastal | place: USA: North Carolina... | reverse complement strand
CATCGACTACCAGGACCTGCCGGTCGTCCTCACTGCCCAACAAGCGATCGACGGCGCAGTGCAACTGTTCGAACCAGCCGATCAGGCTCGCCATAACGCTGGCAGTCCCGACACCGGCGGCGCTAGTGCAGATACAGCGTCATCAAACGTGATCCGCACCCATCTCGACGATGGTTTGTCGGTCGAGTCTGCTCCAGAGCTGTTTGCACACGCAGATGTGGTCATCGAACACAACTTCCGCAACCCTCGCCAAGTGGCGGCACCGATCGAATGCCGAGGTGCGACTGCGGTGTGGACCCCCGATGGTCACCTGCATGCCTGGGTCAGCACCCAGACGCCACACAGCTTCCGCAGTCGCATCGCACCGATGTATGACCTGGCGCTCTCGCAGATCCATATCGTGGCAGGGCCGTTTGTTGGGGGCGGCTTTGGCGGTAAGGGGGCACCCGGTCCGGAAGAGCAACTCATTCCACATCTGGCCAAGCTCGTTGACCGACCGGTTCGATGGGTCGAGTCACGCACCGAAAACCTGACGTCGGCGCCCCACGGCCGTGCAGAAGAGGTACATCTGTGGCTGGCAGGAACCTCTGACGGGGAGCTACAAGCGGTCAAGGTGCAGCTGCATAAGGACGCCGGGGCCTATCCGAGTTCGGGGGCTGGGCTGCCGAACAACTGGACGGCGCTCATGCTTGCCGGTACTTATACGATCGCTCATACCGAGTTTGAGCAGGTCACCTATGTCACGAACCGTCCGCCGGTGGCTGCGTTGCGAGGTGCTGGCCGTGCGCCGGTGATCGCTGCACTTGAACGGGCCATCGACATGTTCGCGGCCGAGATCGATATGGATCCAGCCGAGGTTCGGCGTCGCAACCTGGTGGGTGCCGATGACATGCCGTACACCTCGCCGACTGGTGCAATCTACGACGACGCCGACTACGGCGACGCACTCGAACGTGTGCTCATGCTGGCCGACTACGACGTACTACGACAGCGACAAGCGGCCCAACGGTTAATTGCCGGAGGTGTGCAGATCGGTATTGGTCTCGCCAGCTACAACCACCGGACCAGCGGCGGGGGTGGCGAGTCGGCCCTGGTGCGCATCAATCCCGATGGCAGCGCAACCGTGGTCACCGGAACGACATCGCAGGGGCAAGCCCACGAGGCCACCTGGCGCACGATCGCATCGGGCGAACTTGGCATCGCGCCCGAGTACATCACCGTGATCGAGGGTCGGACCGACGAGATCGCCACCGGCATGGGAGCCATTGGGTCTCGGTCCGTGCAGACAGCCGGCTTGGCCATCCACGAGGCGTCAGCCGAGGTTGTCTCCCAAGCCGCCGCAGTCGCAGCGCAGATGCTCGAAGCTGCTCCAGCCGACGTGGTGCTCGACCGAGTGGTCGGTGCCTTCCATGTTGTGGGCACGCCGAGCCGATCGCTTGGCTGGGCCGAGATCGCCGTCGAGATGCAGGCTCGCGACGAACAGTTGAGCTGTGATCACGTCTATGAAAACGGCGGCAAGGACGTCTACCCGTCTGGCTGCCATGTAGCGGTCGTCGAAGTCGACACAGAAACAGGTGCCTGGAAACTCGTGCAGTATTCGGCCGTCGACGACGTCGGCGTGCGTGTCAACGACCAGGCGGTCGACGATCAGCTTCGTGGCGGAATCGCTCTGGGCGCAGCGCAAGTCATGGGCGAAGAAGTGCTCTTCGATGAAGCAGGGAATCCACTCACGGCAAACTTCCTCGACTACCAGATCGCGTCGATCGATCAGTTCTGCCAGATCGATCTCGAAGCTCAGGTCGTGCCGAGTTCCTTCAACGCCGGTGGCTACAAGGCGGTAGGCGAATCAGGCCCGATTGGTGCTACCCCGGCAGTGCACAATGCGGTGCTTGATGCCATTGCCCATGTAGGTGTGCGCCACATCGACATCCCGTGCACACCGCAAAAGGTTTGGAAAGCCATCAACGAATTGCCAGGCCGCTAGGGGCAGGGGCATCGCAACGCCAGATCCCCCTTCGAACTTGCGAGGGCTGGGTTTGTCCGGGTCATACGCTGGTGTACATGGCCTTTTTTGAGCATGACGGAGCAACGATTCACTATCAGGTAGCCGGTCACGGTTTCCCTGTGCTCCTTATCGCACCCGGCGGGATGCACTCAGCGTTCAACAAATGGGCACTGATGCCTTGGAACCCGCTGGCAGCGCTGACCGATGACTTCCAGGTGATCGCCATGGATCAGCGCAACGCCGGACAATCGACGGCGCCCATCTCGGCAACCGATGGGTGGGATACGTATACCGCTGATCAGCTTGCGCTGGTCGATCATCTCGGAATCGATCGCTTCGCTGTGGCCGGAATGTGCATCGGCGGTCCGTACATCACGGGTTTGTGTATGGCAGCGCCAGAGCGAGTCGCAGCGTCGGTGATCCTTCAGCCGATCGGGCTCGACAACAACCATCAGGCGTTCTACGACATGTTCGACGGGTGGCGGGCCGAGGTAGCCCCAGCTCACCCCGAGGCCGACGATGCAGCATTCGACGCGTTCCGTTCGAACATGTACGACGGCGAATTCATGTTCAGCACGACCCGGGAACAAGCAGCTGCAATTGAGACACCAACGATGGTGCTGATGGGCAACGATCTCTACCACCCTGAGTCGACGTCGCGCGAGCTTGCCGAGTTGTTGCCCACGTGCACGTTCATCGAAGACTGGAAGGACGGCGAGGCACTCGATGCAGCGTCGGCTGCAATTGCGACGTTTCTTGCGGGAGCGAGTTAAGGCAGATTCACCACCGTGAATCTCAAATGACCCGCTGAAGTCGATTTTAGATGGCGATCCAGAAACTGCTGGATCGAGCGACGCAGGTGCCGTCGCTGGCAAACACCGCGCCCCCTGCGCCGCGTTTTCTTCCATCCCATGTTTCGGGATAGGTCCCGTTCCAGGTGACGAGCGAGTAACTCGTCTGCGCCTCAATGGGCGTGATGACTTCGACCGCCAGTTGCACGGTGACTGCATGACGCCGCCCGCCGGCGTTGCCGACGTACCAGCCTTGGGCACAGTCGATTGCGGCCCATAGCGCGCCTTCGTCCACGTTGCCGTCGGCGTCAACAGCCCACTCAGGAACCGTCCAGTCGGTCGCCCATCGGCCATCGGGGAGTGGTCCCGAGTGGACCTGCATGGAGTCGGCGTTTGCTCCGCAGGAGAAACAAACCGGCACCGGATGGTCATCATGCAACGGGAAACGGGTTCGAGCGTCGGCGGCGTCAGCCAACGACACCGGATCCGTCTTCGCGTAGTCGGGTGTCCACGTCGTAGCGACCATGAATGGCTGGTCAGGTTCGCGTGGGTCGATGAGATGCCACCCGTGCTCGGCCGCGGCAATGGTTAGGTCAACCTCGAGCGGAATAGGACGTTTGACCGCCACCGTGACCGGTTCGCTGATTGCTCTGACGAACCGATGCGCTGTCCAACCACCTTGTCCAGAGTCGGTTGGCCCCTGGAACCAGGATTTTATGTTGATTGTCTGCTCGCTGTTCATCCCGTCGCTACCCAGAATGATCGTGAGCTTGCGACGCATGTCCCCGACGGGTCGAACAATGCCGCGGCTGCGCCTCGTTTCCGTCCGTCCCACGTGGGTGCATAGTCGCCATGCCATGCGACGAGCGCGTAGTTGGTTTCCGGTGTGATTTGGTGGTGAACATCCACCGCGAATTGCACGGTGACAGCTTGACGATGTTCTGGCCCACTGTGTGAGATGTACCAACCGCAGCTGCAGTCCATCGCCATCCACAACAGCGACATGTCGACCTCGCCGTCAATCAACGACCAGTTGGGGAGCCGGAACGGCGTGGCCCATCGCCCGTCGCCGAGCGGTCCCGCATGCACATGCAACGAGTGCTCGCCAAGCCCACACGACATGCAGTGCGGCGCAGGATGAGTGTCGGCAGTCAGCGGGAACGCTTCGCGGGCCACCGCTGCCTCTTCGATGGTGACGGCATTGGTTGATGGATAGTCGACATCCCACCGGGTGGCTTCGAGGATCACGGTGCCGGGGTCCGACGGATCCACGAGATGCCAGCAATCGTCGAGGTGGACCACGTCGAGACCTGTCTCGAGCGGAATCGGGCTGCGTAGCGCCACAGTGACTGGCTCGCCGATCGCCTCTACGAACTGGTGGCAGGTGAAACCGCCTTGTCCCATGCCGGTCTGACCCTGCCGCAACGTTGGTACTCGAATAGTGCTCACTGGTGGTGAAGGTACCTTCCGGCGCCAGCCACAACCAAGACCCAGTGACGCTTCTTAGGAGCCTGGTGTACGTATTTCGTACACCAGGCTCCTTTTTTGCTTATGGGCGGCCGGCGGGGAGGCCGAAGAGGGTGCGGGCATTGTCGCCGACGAAGGCCGGTTGATCTGCTTCAGGGAACATCGACACGAGCGCGTTCAGGTCGTGGACATATTCGGGCGTGTGGTCGGCGTGGGGGAAGTCCGATGCCCACATAAATCGGTCAACGCCGAAGCGCTCGGCGAGTGAAGGAATTGTGCGTTCATCGGGATCACAGCTGATCCAGATGCGGTCTTGAAAATAGTCACTGGGTTTGTGTTTGAGTGGCACCCGTTCGCCGATGAACGTGTGGCCATAGACAGCGTCGATGCGGTCGAGCCAGTAACCAATCCAGCCGCCGCCCGATTCAAGCACTAGCACCTTGAGCTGGGGGAACTTGTCGAATACGCCGTAGTCAAACAGGGTGGTGAACTGCTGGCGTACACCATCACTGGCAGTGACCGACGCCAGCAGTTGTAGCTGTTTGACGTTCTCCCACGAGCCCATTCGTTCGCCCTTGGTCCATTGCGGCTCGAACGTGGGATGGATCGCGAACGGGATGTCGAGGTCTTGGGCGGTGGCGAATACAATGTCGTGGTCGGGGTGGCCAAGTGGTTTGGCATCGTGGGTGAAGGGGCAGACATAAGCGCCCTTTGCTCCCGACTCGACAGCACGACGCATCTCTTCGGCCGCGGCAGCGGGATCGCTCAGCGATAGGTGGGCGGTTGGTACCAGTCGGGGCTGATCGGCAGCAAACTCACAGATCCACCGGTTGTACGCCCGGGTATAGGCCTGGCACAGCTCCGGGTCCTTCAGTTCTGCTTCCCACAACAAGCCGACGGTCGTGTACAGAATCGCGATGTCGATGTTCTCGGCGTCGAGTACCTCGATACGTTCGCCAGCGTGCATCGTGCCATAGGGCGCTTCTCGCAGATAGGTGCGTTCGGGATCCTTCTGCAGTGCCGCAAGATCGGGATACCCCATAGCGCCCAAAGTGGACGGGAAACCCCGGCGAGACATCGTGGATCGTTTGCCATCGATCTCGAGTTCTTCAAGACCGTTCTCGTCGATCCGGATACGTAACGCCCGATCCCGATACTTGGGGTCGATGTAGTTCTCCCACAGATCGGGTGGTTCAAGAATGTGGGCATCGGCATCCACCGCTCCGCTTGCCTCGATGCGGTGCGTCTCGTGCATCGTCTTTTGTGCTTCTACGAATACCGACATGTCATCCCCCGAAGTGTTGACTGGTATCTCCGTCGACGTTAGAACATCTCGGTCTGTTCGGGTTCCTCGACGGCGGGGGCTTCGGGCAGCGGAGCCAAAGCGGGGTACTGCATGCCCACTGCGGTGTGGAGCGCTCGTGCCAGCCCAGGGGAGTCCAGATTCTCGGGCTGATGCACGAACACGTACGGCTCACGGCCTTCGTCCAGCCACGTCTTGATCTTCGGTACCCACCTGAGTAGGCCCTTCATGGTGCCTTGGGGCGAATCTTCGCCGATCACTCGGATAATGGGCCGCTGGCCCACGGCGTCGAGGGTGATCGGGAGGTCGGGTTTGTTGCTCTTTTCTTCGGTCGCGGCCGTGCTGGCAGCCGGGACCGCGTACAGCGGACGGGTGTCAAGCACGATACGAGAGATCTCGCGTTCGATAAGCAGTTCGTCGAGTTCCTGCTGAGCACGCGAACCATCGAACCAGCCGGGATGACGCAATTCGAGCGCCCACTTCCAATCCTGGGGGAGGCGACGCACAAAGTTGAGCAGCAGCGGCAGCGCTTCTGGCCCGAATGCTGGAGGCAGCTGCGCTTGGACCGGACCCAGTCGCTCCCCAAGCGGTTCCATAGCGTTCAGGAAACTACGCACTGGCCGAGCGACATCGTTGAGTCGACGTTCGTGGGTGATTTCTTTAGGAAACTTGAACATGAACCGGAAGTCGGTTGGTGTCTGCTCCAGCCAACGGGCAACTGTGTCACCTGAGGGTTCGGCGTAGAACGTGGTGTTGCCCTCGACCGCATTGCAGAGTCTGGTGTACAGCCCCAGTTCTGTGCCGGTACGAGTCTTCTGGGGGTACCACACCCCTACCCACGATCGTTGTGCCCACATGGGACAACCCACACGTAACACGGGAACGGCTGGAGGCTCGGAACTTTCGATGCACCAATGGTGAACGATCGAGCGGCAAAAACCAACCATCCCCAACCGAAGAAGTTGTGATGAGTTGTTGTTTGGCTACCGACGGGCCAATCGAGCCTCGGCCAGGTCGAAGCCGCAGAGGGTCGTAGACGCAGGACTTGTCGGCCTGATCACATCGATCGGCCAGACTTGTCCACGGAGGTCGGCGGGTGTTCATGAGCGTCTCGTGGCCAAGGAGTGTCGGCCAAGCATCGGCCGAGAGTCGGCTACGGCGAAATGAGTAGCTGCCGATAACAGGGGTGTTCAGATGCCGATATCACGACGGTTGTAGTTGCGCAGTATCGAGGCCCGGGTGTCCGGGTTATATCGATGCTGCTCTTCCTGGCCAGCGAGTGGCGCGTACACGTATGGTTTCTCGTCGGGGAAGTGTTGGCTACGGGCATCGATCGCCAGTGCAATAGTGCGACAACGTTCGGTCACATACTGCTGGTCATAGAACTTGCCTTCGCCGCTCAGCATGCCGTGTTGATCGATCACGGACGAGTAGCGGTGGAAGCCGAAGTTCACCGTGACCCGGCGGTCGGGCGAGGTGTTGGGGAACGAACCGTGGAGCGTTTGACGATTGGTCATGGTGAGATCGCCGGGTCCACATACCAACGGCACGGCATCTGGTAGCCGCTGGTCACCGTCATTCTCGGCGATGAGTTTCTTGATATCGACCGTGCCCCAGGTATGCGAGCCGGGAACGACCCACACACCATTTCCTGGGGTGCTTCCCCACAGCTGGAGTTGGAAGTTGAAGCCATGAATCCCTGGATTCCAATCGGGGTTGTCCCAATGGATCTGACCATCTTGATGCCAGGCGATCGAGGGACCAAGACCCGGTTCCTTCACAAACAGGACCTCGTTGAAGGGCGTGAAGTCGGGACCGTTGACGGCTTCGGCCACCCGCAGCAGATCTGGATGCCCGTAGACACGCAAGAACGTCTCACTGATTTCGAGGCAGCCGCTGACTAGAAACGGCACGTCGGCGGGGGCATCTTCGGCGGGCGCCGGCTCGTGCATCTTCACTTGATGACGGCCGTTCAAGACCGGCTTGCCGCCCCAAGGGTCGCTGAGTGGTTTTGTCATGAGCCACGGGTTGATCTCGAAATCGAGCCCTAGAGCAGGGCGGCCATGTCTGTCGGTGGTTGACCGCTTGGTCGGGTAAGGGGCTCGTTCGAGCAGTTGGTCGATATCGGACCGCAGTTCAGCCAGCTCAGCGGCGTCGACCACGTTCTCGAACACGTAGAAGCCGTGTGCCCAATACGCTTCGAGAATGTCGGGATGGAGAGCGCCGTCGTCGGTGAACCGGATCGGCCCCCGGTTGTCCATGCCGAGCGCGGCAGCTTCGCCTGTCGCGTAATACTCGTCGGTTGCCAGTTCGCCTGTATCTCGTTCCCCGGTGTCCAGACTCATTCGTCGAGCCGTTTCACCGTTGACGGACGTCCGGTGGTGCCGTGGGCCATACCAACGTTGCGGTGCAAGTTACGAGTGTTCTTTGCTTGGCCGTGGATCCCTGGGCCTACAGCCAACAGCCCACCATCGACGGTGATCGACTGGCCGGTGATGAATGACGAGTCGTCGCCGGCCAGAAACAATGCTGCGCCCGCAATGTCGCTGCCTTCGCCTCGGCGTTTAAGCGGTTGGAACTCGTTCATGACCCGCTCGGCATCTTCTTCATCGCCCGAGTGCATCAGTGGGGTGAAGATCAGTCCTGGGCAAATGCTGTTCACCCGGATGTTGTGTGGTGCCAACTCGGTTGCCGTGTTCTTGCCCAGATTGATGACCGCCGCCTTTGCTGCCGAGTACGGCTGGGGGCCGGCGCCGCCGCCGATACCAGCGATCGATGCGGTATTGATGATCGAACCACCTTGGCCCTGGTCGATCATGACCCGGGCGCCATGTTTGATTCCCAGGAATACACCCTTGGTCAAGATGGCGAATGTTTCGTCCCAATCCTCGGCTTTGATCTCGGTGATTGGCCCGAAGGCGCCGCCGATGCCAGCGTTGTTAAACACGATGTCGAGTCGGCCGAACGCATCGGTGGCCAGGGCAATGGCAGCAGCGACGTCGTCTTCGATGGCGACATCACACTTGGTGAATCGACATCGGTCACCCAGGCGTTCGGCTGCTGCGGTCCCACTCTCGGTGTTGAAGTCGGCGATCACCACGCTGGCGCCTTCCGCGATGAAACGTTCGGCTGTCGCCAACCCCATCCCACTCGCCGCTCCGGTGATTACTGCAACTCGTCCGTCTAGCTGACCCATGTTTGTCCTTATTCGTTTGCCCTGGTCGGTAGGTCAATCTTGTCAGGTTGGCCAAACAGGGACCATTTCGCTCTCCGCGAGCGTTAGCTAGGTATGGCGAAACAACACACCCCGTTGATCATCGTTGTCGCAACGCTGGTGGCCGCAACGATGGCGGTGCTGGCCCAGACGTGGCCTACGCAGACAGCATCGGCCCAAACGGCAGCGTCCCAGACAAGTGGCCCATCCATGACTGTTTCGCCGCAGTCCGGGGTCCGTCCGTTGACGGTGGTGGTCGCGGGAGTCAATGTGCGACAACAGAATCACCAACAGGTGTTGCACCGGGTCAGATCCGAGTGAGTTGGCAGCTCGTTGACGCACCATGGACCACCGAGACGCGCATCATCGCCGACGGCCAGGACGGCGGCGAGTGGACGACCACGCTGGTGCTCAACGGGTTCGACGTCGGCGTATACCTGATCGAAGCGAACTGCTTTGATGCAGGAGGCCAAACAGTCTTGGCGTACCCCGACCAGAAGGTCGAAGTGTTGTTGGTGCCGCCGGTGCTCACTGGCTCACCGACCTCGATCCGGGTTGGTGAAGCGCTCACAGCGACGGCCGATCAATGCCCTGATCCACAGGGTCCGATTCTGGGTGGGGGCTATTTCGTGCGGTTCACCTTGGAAGATCTGATTCCGCCGAGCGGTACCGAGGGACCGTTCAGCGAGTCGACCACCCTGTGGACCAATCAGGCAGGAGTCGCGTCGACGATCTTCACGTTGCCAGCGAACGCGCCAACCGAGGGAAGTGCGTATCGTCTGTCTGCGTCGTGTCAGCTCGAGGAACTGGGCAGCAGCTTCGAGACGTTTGCCTACACGCCGGTAGCCATCCAGGTGTCGCCCCAGCCCGATCCAACCCCAACACCGACTCCAACCGCTACGCCGCAACCAACTGCCACACCGGGGCCAACACCTACCCCGGGGCCCGGCGGGGGAGTGATCATCATCTTCACCGGCTGATTGGCCAGCCAACCAGGTAGGTCACGTCACCGCGGTCAGGTCACCGTGCCAGCCGCTCGCAGGGCAGCAATGCTGTCGGCATCGTGGCCGACGGCTGCGAGAATCTCGTCGGTGTTCTCGCCCAGGTCTGGCACCCACCACCGTGGTTCGATCTCATTCGACGAGAACCGGGCTGCAGCACGGGGTTGGCGGAGTTTGCCCGCCTTGGGGTGTTCCCACTCGTGCATGATGCCGTTGTGTATGACCTGTGGGTAGTCGTGAATCTCGTCGACCTGCAACAGGGGCGCCGACGGCACGTCGTAGCGCTTCAGTCGAGCGAGTGCTTCGTCTCGGGTCAAGGCATAGAAGCCGCTTTCGACGGAGGCCGCGATCTCGGCGATGACCTCACCGTTGCCAGCGCGGCCTGCCGCAGTTCCATAACGAGGATCATCGGCCATATCGTCGCGTCCGGCCGCCCGCAGCATGCCCTGATAGTTGCTGTCGTTAGCCAGGTAATAGACTAACTGCCCATCGCTGCATGCCGTGACCGACATGATTTGATACAACGTCCATCCGGCGCTGACGTCGTCATCCAGCAAGGTGTGAGCCATGCCGCCGTCGGGCCAGAAGAACGACAACGCAGTGTCGAGCATCGATACTTCGAGGTGTTCGCCCACGCCATCGGCGCTTCGTTCTCTGGCGAAAAGTGCGGCGGTAATCGCCTGCGCTGTCGTGAGCGCGGTGGACTTATCGATGATGATCGTGCGGTGCACATCGTGGAACGGCACGTTCGGGTTGAGTTGGACCGCACAGTGGCCGCTCACCGCCTGGATCACGGGATCAAAAACTGGCACATCAGACATGGGGCCCGTCTGGCCGAAACCCGACATCCACACCGTGACGAGTTTGGGGTTGATCTCCCGCAGTTCCTGATGGGTGATGCCTAGCCGCTCGATAGCTCCAGCACGGAAGTTCTGCACGAACACGTCGGCATCTGCGGCGAGTTTCTTGACGATCGCCACACCTTCAGGAGTGGTCATATCTACGGCGATGCTCTTCTTGCCCCGGTTGCAGTTCAGTTCGAGCGCATTCATCCCGTTCTTCGAGAACAGCGAGTTCTGCCGGAGGATGTCTCCCTCAGGAAACTCAACCTTGATGACTTCGGCACCTTGTTCTGCGAGCAACATGGTGCACACCGGTCCAGCGACGACCTGGGTGAGGTCGACGATCTTGATTCCTGCGAGGGGTCCTGCCATTGGGCCAGTGTTGCCTAAGGCCAGCGTTGGTAAGAAAAGCGGCACTCCACCTAGTCTCACGGGATGCTTGAAGGCGTTCGCGTTTTGGATCTAACGCAGTACCTATCCGGACCAGCGTGCACGCTGCTTATGGCCGGCCTTGGCGCCGACGTGATCAAGGTCGAACCTGGACCTAGGGGCGACGCCGCGCGCATATTGCCGGTGGTCAAGGGTGATCACAGTTCGTATTTCGTGCAGCAGAACCGGGGCAAGCGGAGCATCTGTATCGACATGAATCAACCCGCCGGCCACGAGCTGATCGCAGCACTCGCCGCTGAATGTGATGTCCTCGTTGAGAACTACGGCCACGGTGTGCTCGAGAAGCGGGGACTCGGCCCCGACGCACTGCGAGCAGCCAACTCAGGGTTGATCTATGCGTCGATCTCGACGTTCGGTCGCACCGGTTCAAAGGCGCATCTTCCTGGCTTCGACCTCATTGCGCAGGCCTATGCCGGCTCAGCCGCTCTCACTGGTGAACGCGATGGCGCTCCACTCGGGTCCGGAGCCCCCATGGGCGACGTCAGCGCGGGCATGATGGCGTTCGGTGCGATCTCGGCAGCGCTCTATGGTCGGGTCACCACCGGTGAAGGCCAGTTCATCGACGTGTCGATGGTCGAGTCGATCTTTAACATGCACCCGTTTGCGGTCCAGGGGCCGAGCATGACTGAAGGCAAAGCTCGGCTGAAACGCACCGGCCGTCACTTTGGTGCAGTTCCGCCAGCGGGCACTTTTATGGGCCCCGACGGCTGGCTGGCGATTCATGTGCTTGCGGGGCAATGGTCCCGCTTGTGCGAAGCGGCAGCATCGATCGACCTTGCTGGCATGGAACGTTTCCAGACGCCACAAGGCCGAGGCGACAACCGCATCGAACTGCTCGAGGTTCTCGAAGCCTGGATGCAGACGTTCCCCTCGAACGACGAGCTGATCGCCCACCTGGAATCACATCGGGTGCCGGTCGCTCCGGTGATCGATCCAGCGGATGCCCACCTCGACGACTGGTACGTCGAACGAGGGGCGGTCACCGAAGTGCATGATCCACATCTTGGATCAATCCGGGTTCCGGGTTTCCCAATCCACTCCAGCGGTGTGCCCCGTCGCCAGGTTGAACCGTTGGCTCCGGAGCTCGGCGCTGACAACGGCGACGTCCTATCCGAATTGCTCGGATATTCACCTACTCAGATCGACGACCTCGCACAAGCTGGCATCATCCGCTCTGCGAGCTGAACCTGTCCTCCAGCTACTCCGCGAGTTTGTCGATGGTGTCGATCAGGTTCATTTCGCCGTCGCGGGTTTGGCCGCCTACTTCGATGAATCGCTCCATGCGGCGGCGGGCCTCGGGGTCACGCAGGGTCTGCTGAAACAGAAAGGCTTCTTCCAACATGCCGTCGTGCAGGCTCATGGTGTCGGTGTTTGCAACCGAAGCCTTGGCGGCCGCGACCGCAATCGGTGGGTAACCAGCGATGCGTTTGGCGAGCGCAGTGACATGCGGGCGCAGCTCTTCGGGAGGAAGCGCTCGATTGAGCATGCCCCACGCTTCGGCCGTCTCGGCATCGATGTCGACGCCGCCAAGGATGATTTCCATGGCGCGGCCACGGCCAACAAGGCGGGGGAGACGTTGGGTGCCAGTGCCGCCAGGGAGAATGCCGAGTGGCACTTCCATTTGGTTTATGACGGTTTTGCCAATAGCCCCGAACCGCATGTCGCACGACATAGCGAGTTCGTTTCCGCCGCCACCAACACGCCCGGCGATCTCAGCGATGGTCGGCTTGGGCATGGTTCGGTAGGTCTCGCACATCAGATGGAAACCACCAAGTTCCGTTGGTTTCTCGGCAGGTGTTTCGAACGGGAATGTGGAGATCAGCGACACGTCGAAGTGGGCGATGAAGAAGTCGGGATCGTCGCTGCGTAACACCACTGCCCGCACGTTGTCGTCGACCGCCACCGCGTTGCCGAACTTGGCCAGCTGCGAGAAGAGGTCGCGGACCATGACATTCATTGGTGGGGCGTCGATCGTGGCGAAAGCAACGCCGTCTTCTATCTCGACATGCAGCATGGTGTAGGGGGAGTAGTCGCTCATGCTTCCCACTCCAACTTGCCTTCGAGGTCTTCGGCTCGGGCCTTGAGCCGTCGCATACCTCTGAGCCATCGGTCAGGGTCATCGGCTTTGCGTTTGATGTAGTCGCCGACCTCAGGGTGGGGGAGTACGTGGAAACGTTCATCTCGCAGTGCAGCGACGACAACGTCGGCCAGCTCGGATGCCTCCATGATGCCGTCGGTGCCGCCGTCGGCCAGGCCGGACGGGGCCATTGCGGTATTCACGCCCTGGGGGCAGAGCACGGATACACCGATGCCTTCGTCGCCATGGGTGATGGCCAACATCTCGGCCAGCTTGATCGCCGCCGCCTTTGACACCGAATACGGCGCCGACGGAATGGCTGCCAGGAGCCCAGCGGCCGACGCGGTATTGAGCAAGTACCCCTCGCCCCGAGCAATCATCGATGGCAACACGGCTCGTGCCGCGTAGAGGTGTGACATCACATGCAGTTCCCACTGCTGTTGCCACTGTTCGTTGGTGGCATCGGTCAGGACACCGCGTGTGACCGAACCAGCGTTACTGCAGAACAGATCGATAGGGCCGTGAGCAGCGAGTGTTTGTTCGACAAGTGCTTCGACCTGCGACTCGTCGGTCACATCGGCAGCGATACCTTCACAGCCGATCTCGGCGGCTACCTCGGCTACACGATCGGTGTCGAGATCAGAGATCACGACGGTGCGAGCGCCCTCGGCCAAAAAGGCTCGGGCCAGCGCTTGGCCGATACCTCCGGTGCCGCCGGTGATTACTGCAACCTTGTCCTGGAGTTCCATCTGCCAACCCTATGTCGGGCGGCTACGCCGGGTTAATGCAGCTACACCGAAGTAACGGCGTCGCCTTGGGAGATCGTGCCTTCGGTGACCACCAGCGCGCCGACCGACAGGGTCGTTGCCCGTTCCGCATTGATAGTGCGTAACACGTCGAGGTCTCGATCCAGCCCAGGTTGTGGTCGGGTCACGATCACACACCGATCGATCGGTTTCATGACCGCAAGTTCGGTTGTGCCCAGGCTGACATGGGCGCCGACGAGGCCGTCTTCGCCAGAGCCATCCAGAATCACGTTTGCCCGGAACCTGCGTTGGTCCCAGTCGCACATGGTGTCGCGGCTCACCAGCGACACCCGGCTGGCTTTCGAGTCGTGCCACGCGCCGCCTGGCCCTTGCCAGCTGACCCAGTTCTCGTCGTTCTCGAAGTCCAGTGGGACCTCGTAGGTGCCGCCCTCTTCGCCGGCGGCAAGGAGTTCGACCTTGCGGTTGAGCCACGACGACAGCTGCTGGTTACAGGTCTCGTTGGCGCTGCTGATAACGGTTCCGTCGGGCAGCGTGATCGCCACATCGGCACCGGTCAGCGCAGCCGAAGCGAACAACAACTCTGGCGTGCGTCGGGCGGTGAGGACCGTGCCGGTGTCGACATCGAAGATGCCCCAGGACCGGTCACCCAGTACGCCGAGTTCGGTGACGGTGGCAACACTCACGCGTTCGCCGCCAACCGACTTGATCGGATACCGCCAAATTTCGCTCACGCGCAGATCACTCATAGAGAGAGTGTTGCAGCTTTTCATGGCTCCGCAGGTAGGAGCGAGGGACGAGCCGCACCGAGTAGCTGTGAACCATGTCCGACGAACGTCGGCCCGAACGGGGTGGTGCGGGGTGGGTAGGAGCGAGGGACGAGCGGGCAGCGGGCGAGGGTCGAGCCGCAGCGAGTGACTGTTAACCATGTCCGGCGAACGTCGGCCCGAGCGGGGCGGTGCGGGGTGGGTAGGAGCGAGGGACGAGCGGGCAGCGGGCGAGGGACGAGCCGCACCGAGTAGCTGTGAACCATGTCCGACGAACGTCGGCCCGAGCGGAGCGGTGCAACACCGCTAACGCATCGTGAAGCCGCGGTCGGCTAGGAAACCCTTCATGTGTGGTCGCGATTCCTTGCCGAGCAGCCCCGACATGTCCGCAGTCCATGTGCTCTCCCGTTTGCCACCGGTGCGCTCGAGGTAATACTCCCGGAGCGTCTTGTCGTAGGCCTCGATGCCAGCACGATCATTGGTCTCGTCGTAGCGCTCTTCCTTAAGCGTCACACTGAGAGGAAGCCTGGGTTTGAGCATGGGATCCTGATCGGGCCAGCCAAGACACATGCCGAACACCGGATACACTTGGTCGGGGAGTTCAAGCAGATCCGCAACCTGCTGCGGGTCGTTGCGAATGCCGCCGATGTAGCAGATCCCGAGCCCAAGCGATTCGGCAGCGACCACTGCGTTCTGGGCCGCCAGGGAGCAGTCGCTTGTCGCAATGATGAAGTGTTCGGTCATGCCTTCGCTCAAGGTGCCACCGCCCATCTCGCACGCGACCGCAGAGCGGTGCAGATCGGCGCACCAGATGAAAAATGCTGCACACGACTCGACGTAACTCTGACCGCCAGCGAGTGTGGCGATGGCGGAACGAGTCTCGGGGTTGCGCACCCGGATCACGGTTGTGCCCTGAAGGTTGCTCGATGTCGCTGCAGCGAGGCCTGCGCCGATGATGTCGTTCACCATGTCGTCGGTGATTGGCTCATCGGTGAATTTGCGGATGGAACGATGCCTCTTCAGTAGCGCGACGGCGCCAGCAGCGGTGTCAGTCATCGGGCGATCCTAACCAGCAGGCACACGCTCCCGTAGTTGATGAAATCACTACAAGCCTGGAGGCCGCCACTGATATGGCGGTTGCAGGCCACCTGACCTGTGTCGGCGCAACCCAGCAGCAAGTCGGCAAAGTCATCGACGACTACATCGCTGCAGGTGCCCGCCACATCGTGGCGCTGCGGGGCGGCGCTCCCGACGGCTCGACCGGCGGATCAGTAGCGGGCGGCTATCGCGATGCAGCCGACCTTTTGCTGGTATCCGCCGGTTCTCCGAACGCTGCGGCACCACAATCCCACATTGGATACATGAGCTCTTCGCCGTCCTCGAAGATGCGCCCGAAGTCCACCAGATGATCGCAGCCACCACTGCTGCCGAACCGTGCCGCCAACTGGCTGAACACGGCGTGAACCAGTTCCACTTCTCCACAATGAACAAGCCTGAGATTACTGCTGCAATCTGTCGGCTCTTGGGTGTCACTCCTGCTTCGGGTCGCTCCCGACAAGCGCAAGTATCATGACCCGTTCCACCCGATTGGCGGCTCTTTGTGCGAAAAGTTACGTCCCCCGAAAAGTTACGTCCCCTGGGGAAGGTAACTTTTCGAGGGGCTGCTTTCGTTGGAGCGTGGCCTCGGGGGCTATCGCAGGTTGACCCGTAGGCCAGCCACCGACACTTGATCGTCGCTTACCGAACAACCGAGCCGATCAGCAGCATCCAGGATGGCATCTCGATCGGTCACGGTCACATCGATGCCGCCGAGGCCCTCGCCGCGCCCGTCGGTGTCTTCGACGAACCGCAGGGTGGCATTGTCGAGTTGCATCGTTGGGTTGCCGTCGGCATCGGGTGTCAGGCCGATCTCGGCGATCTCGGCCCACCGTTGTGCCAAACGATCGGGTTCTGGGCTTTGTAGTTCAGCGGCGGAGATGCCGCTGACTCGACTGGTGTTCACGTAGGGTTCCCAGTTCTTACCGGCTGGATACCACGGTCCGCCCACAGCGTCGCCGCCTGGCATGGTCATCTGGTCCATCTCGAAGAACGAACCGCCCGTGTCGCCGGGGTGAAGCTGAATGCCGTCATGGCCTTCGTCGGGGTAGTGCAAATCAAATGCGACCCGCACGCCGAGTTCGGCGGCACGGACTCGGCGTCGAGCGACATCATCGACCTGAGTGATCACCATGTAGCCGCCGTCGCCGCCTCGGCGTTCGATGTAGCGGCCACCTGCAGTTCCGTCAGCGATTGGCGTGACAACTTCGAGCATCTGCGTGCCGATCGGCCACAGCGTATTCTTGAGTCCGAACTGTTTAACGCCGGGGTCCGTGAAACAGGCTTCGGCTCCAAGAACACCGGTGATCTCGGCGCCTACTTTCTGCAAGTCCGAAGCAACCACCGCGATCTGACGCAATCTCATCCACATGTAACTAAACCTAGACCTTGCGCTGATGCGGGTTGTAGACCGGATGTACCTTCGGCGTTGGATGGCTCATGCGGTCATGTCTCCTCAGCTGTCCCGACCACTGGCCACGTGCACAATCGTTCCGCAGAGACTGGCCGGGTGCGACTCGAAGCAGGAAGCATGCTGCTCGTCTTCGTAGCCCTCGCCCCGGCCGAAAACGACGACGCAACTGCCCGCCAACTGTTTCTCACCACCAAGTACAGACGCACGATCGACTTCATGGCCTACTCAATCGACTTTGCCAAGACTCTTGGCGTCACATCTGAGTACCACGCAATAGCCAGATCGCGAACGCCCGAAGAGACGTCGGCCCATCAACGAACCTGTATCGAGGCCGTGCAGGCAGAGATCACGCGCCGAGGATGGAACACTCAAGAACGACCCCTCGAGACTTGACTATGCAGGCTCAAGGCACTTCGGCTCACATGCCCCCTCGATAGTCCTTCAATGCCGCGTCAACTTTTGTGTGACGCTTCGGTCCCGGGTTGAGGCGTTCGCGCACGCCGGCTAGCGGGACTTCAGGGCAAGGAACAAGATGTGGAGTGCCGACGAACTCCTCGCGATGACGAAAGGCCGAGGTACGCAGCACTGCCACCGAGGGCGATCACTGGACCCGGCTCATGGGCGGAGGAAGTCGACCAGTAGGTTGATCTCCTGGTCCACGTTGGACGGCACGATGTAGCCAGCTTCGTCCGTGATCTCGTCGATCCGTGCCGCCACCGTTTCCAGGTCGAGTTCGTCGTCGTAGATCCCTGGGGTGACGCCGACAAAGGCTCGACCCACTCGTCCGCCCGAAGCCGACAACGTCTCGCCGGTCAGTTCGCATGAGCGATGGGCCAAAAACACAACTGCGGGTGATACCTGATGTGGTCCCATCTGTCGTTCGAGGTCGGCGCCGTCGAGTCCGAACAATTCGGCCGTAGGGCTGTCATGACCCAACACATCACCGGTCATCCGTGTCAGCGCGCCGGGTGCTATGGCGTTCACGTTGATTCCGTAGCGGCGTCCTTCGATTGCCAATGTTTTGGTCAGACCCATGATCCCCGCCTTGGCTGCGGCATAGGCGGCCTGACCGAAGGAGCCGAATAATCCTGAGCCCGATGATGTGTTGACGATGCGGCCGTACTTGGCCGCCTTCATGTGTTCATAGGCGGGCTGCGTGACAAAGAACGCTCCCTTCAGGTGCACATCGAGAATCGGTTCGAGTTCATCGACACCGAGGTTGAGGAAGGTTCTGTTTCGGATGATGCCCGCATTGTTGATCACGATGTCGAGCCCCCCGTATGTCTCGATGGCTTGGTTGACCATGGCTGTACCGCCGTGACGGGTCGACACTGAATCGCTGTTGGCGACAGCGCTGCCCCCGGCTTCACGGATCTCATCGACGACACGCTGTGCTGGTCCGTCATCATGTTCCTGGCCGCTCATTGTTGGTGAGCCGAGGTCGTTCACAACCACGGCCGCTCCGCGTTCAGCCAACAGGAGCGCATGCTCGCGGCCCAGACCACCGCCGGCTCCGGTGACAAGGGCGATCTCGCCGTCGAATCTCAGCTGGTCGGTCATATCAGTTCACACTCCATCATCGGGAACCTAGCTCCCCGGAGCTCACGGCAAATACCGAGCGCCGACCGCTCCACCACGCGTCGAAAAACTCCAGATCCATCGCCACGGCCTGACCGATCCTCCCGTCCCGACCGATTTTGAGCGGACCCGAATCGTTGAGGCAACACGATGCCCGAGCACAGCACCCGCCGAGCGGCTTATGGTCCGACCCACGGCTGGAGCGATTGGCCGGGAATTGGGACTCGGATGATACTCACATCGCCGGGATGACTCGGTCGACCCCGATGACCGACACGGTCGACGACTGGCTGCGCAGGGCGATTTGCGACTCAAGACAGCCAACGCAACCGTCGTTCGTCTCAGAGGTGACCACGAGCTCTCGGCGCATGGCTTGGATCTCTTGGCACGACAAGACCCTTTGCCGCAGTTTCAACCTGCGACCAAATTCAGGCGAACGGCAAGCGTCGCCACGGTCCCTGAAGTTCGGACCCGGAAGGTCACCGATAAGCGCCGCCGCTGTGTATCGGTGAACCCAATCGGAGTATTCATGCCGACGAGTCGCTCGGCATTCGCATCCCACTAGACATCGGAGCAACGTCGCTGCCACAGATGAGCCCTAAACGAACGAGCCGCCCTGCCGCCTCGGCGGACTTTCGGTCGTCGTGCATAACGCCGGCGGAGGTCTTAGCCGTGGAGCATCTTGTCGGCTTCGCGAAGACGAGCTACTACAGCCTTCAGCATGGCGTGCGAGATCTCGGGATAGTCCTCCCACACAGGCAAGAAACCCGCTCGCGGAATAAGCCACACTGTGGACTCTTCCTCGATCGTGACCGTCGCGGAAGAAGGGGCGTCATCGACCATTGCCAACTCACCAATGACCGCGCCTTCACCAAGCGTTGCCACGACCTTGTCGTCAAGCTTCACACTGGCAGAACCCTCAATAATCATGTACATGTGTGTGACCACTTGACCCTCGTAAATGAGAATCCTGCCCTCTTTTACATGCACCCGATCGGTAATTTTTGCAACCGCCTGAAGATGCTTTTCATCGAGTGCTGAAAATATTGAGGTCTGCTTCAGAGCCTCAAGCTTGTCGTCCATGTAGTTTCCCCTGAATCGCTGATCGACTGTTCTGACTGTAATGCAGTCGAGTCCCTACGCGACTGTTTGACCCTAAGTTCGTAGATGTGGGTGGTCATCTCGTGACGTTGTGCCTGGGCGTTGTTTGGAAGTTGTGCGGTTCTCACTGGTGCACCCGATCGTGGCTCGCTCGGACGACGCAACCCACATTTCTTGACCGGTGAGGTCACACGCCTTCACGACGCAGACGTGCACCGAATAATTGCTCTTGTGGTACGACCCACCGGGTGTCGGGTCAGGGCGATGATAGGTGCGGCTGGGTCGGCCTCGATGGTGTGATCAAGGTCGGGTTTGGTGGCCGCGCCACAATCACCATCAACTCCGACGCGGTGTCTGCTTCGGCGTTCGCACGGATGATCGAACACGAAACCCGCAAGATCCGCAAACGGGATCTGGCTGATGGCATCGAACGCACTGACAGCCAACGCCGCCACGCTTGGCTCCAAATCGACCCCGTCGACTACGGCTGCGAGAATCGCCTCGGGAACGTTGAACCAAAATGTGAACCCGACAACCTGGCCAAAGGCGCCACCACTGGTCACACGAGTGCTCCAATCCGTGTCCGGCGAACGCTGGCCTGAGCGGAGCGGTGCAAAGCAGTTGAAGGCCAGCAGTGCGCGCGCAGTATCTTGCGGACGTGTCGAGCTACGCCCATCAACCATCCGTCGACGACCCTGAGCAGGTGCCGATCCGGCACGCAGCCACGGTCATGATCGTGCAGGACCGCCCACAACTCCAGGTGCTCATGGTGCAGCGCACATCGCGAGCGGTGTTCGGTCCGAGCGCTTGGGTGTTTCCCGGAGGCCGAGTCGACCTCGATGACGCAGCTGAACTCAGTCATGTTGTCCATGGCTTGAGCGATGATGACGCATCGTCCATGCTCGACGTTCCGGGGAATGGACGTGCCTGGTGGGTCGCTGGCCTGCGAGAAACGCTCGAAGAAGCGGGTTTGTTGCTTGGCGCTGGTCACGCGCCGCTTCCTGTCATCGAAAAGACCCGTGATGCAGTCCATGCCGATGCAGGGGTCTTCGTCGATGCGCTGGCAGCGAACGGGCTCAGTCTCGATCTATCAGAAATGGCCGAGGCTGCCAGGTTCGTCACCCCAGTGGGTCCGCCTCGCCGATTCGACACTCGATTCTTTGTGGCCGCAGCGCCCGCCGATCAGATTGCCAAACACGACGAAGAAGAAGTTGTGCAACATGTCTGGATCGAGCCGGGCGAGGCCATCGCTCAGTTCCGCAACGACGCCTTTCCCATGATGTCGGTCACCCATCGCATGCTGGCATGCCTGGCTCGTTATGAGACGGTTGCCGAGCTAATGGCCGTGGCCCACGAGCGCAAGCCCATTCAGCGAGTACGGGTCAACGACCCCGACGGAGCGTACGAGGTCGTGCTCCCGGGTGAACCCGGTTATGAGACAGCCGACCTCGAGATCGAACACGGCTGGATCCGCATCTAGCCAGCGACCTAACGCACACCCAGGATTTCGTCGGTGTGTTCACCCAGAAGTGGGGCTCGATGCATAACCCCGTTGGCGGTATTGCGGGTTCGCCACGGAACGCCACTGTGTGTTCTTTCCCCGACCTCGGGATGATCGAAGCGTTCCCAGAAGCCCCGTTCTGTGAGCTGAGGGTTCACCTCAATCTCGGGACAAGTCAGCGATGGGTACGCGGCGATTCCGGCCGCCTGCAAGAGCTCGGCGAGCTGCCACCGTTCGTGTTGTGCCGAAAATGCAGACACGATGGACTCCAGGTCCTCTTCATTTGCTTTTCGACCTGCCAGTGCGGTGAACCGATCATCACCTGCCTGCTCGCCAATCAGTGCAGCAAACCCCGCCCATTGATCGTCGGACACGCAGGCGATCGAGATCCATGCATCGTCGCCGACACACGGGAAGATGCCATGAGGTGCTGCCGTTGGGTTCCTGCTGCCCATACGAGATAGCGGCGCTGATCCAAGTGCATGGCCCATCCACAATTCCACAGCGTTGGCGGCGGTTGCTTCCCACAACGACACATCGATGCGGGCCGGGGGAGTGCCCTTCGATCGGCCAATGAGCGATGCCATCACCGCGAAGGCTGCCGTGAGTCCAGCGGCCGGGTCGCCGAAGGAGATGCCGGCCTCTTCGGGGCGGCTGTCGACATGACCGGTCATCGACGTGAGACCAGAAAGTGGTGCGGTGGTAGGCCCGTATCCCATGTATTCGGCCAGTGGGCCGGTGTGACCGAAACCGGTCACCGAGGCGATGATCACGTCGGGGTTGGCGTTACGAAGAACATCGTCGCCGAGACCAAGTCGTTCCATGACGCCGGTCGCGTAGTTGTCGACGACGACATCGGCTGAAGCGACCAGCTGCAACACCGTGGTGATTGAGTCCCGGTCGGTCAGGTCGAGCTCAACACTCTTTTTCCCCTGATCCCACTGGTTGAAGTAGCCGCACGTATTTAGCGTGACCTCAAGCTCGGGCGGATGGACGGGTAAACGTCGACCCAGACCTGGCCGGGAACTCGACTCAATTTTGATCACCTCGGCACCCAGATAGGCCAGATGCATGGTGAGAAAGGGCCCGGCCCATACCCATGAAAAATCGATGACTCGCACACCTTCGAGCGGCCTTCGGGCGACTGCCGTTGGGTCGAACGATGGTTGTGCTGCTCGTTGACCAGCGAACGTGGGCGTTGATTCTGGGTCCAACAGTGGGGCAGCGGTGGCGAGTTGCCAAGAGTTGGGCTCCATGCGATACGGAGCACCCATGTATGTCAGATCGCCGGCGGCCTCATGTGACGCACTAGGAAAGAAGCCCCGCCCAAGGAGGTGTTCTTGGCGTGCCAGATCCGCCATCGTGAAAACCGGAGCGAAACAAATGCGTCGTGCCTGCCCCTCGTGGAAGAGATATTCAACCGTGTGTTGGCTCGTCCACTCCTCGATGTAGATAGCGAGCAGGTCGCGGTTTGCCGCTCGGTCGTCGAAGGTGGCGAACACCTCGAGCAGTGCCCACTCCGGGGTGCCCATCATGTCGACGAGTCGTTCCCATTGATCCTGCTCAACGGTGACCAGGAAGATCAGGCCATCGCTGCACTGAAAGATGCCCCATGGGTTCAGGATGCGACCCTCGCTCCGGGACGCGACCTTGCCGCTGTAGCTCCAGGCAATAAACGATGCCTCGAGCATTGATGCCACGTGAGCCATGACCGACAGGTCGATGTATTCGCCGACGCCGGTTGCCTGAGCCTTGTAGTGCGCGCCGAGCGCAGCGAATGCGCCAGCCATTCCGGCCTGGCAGTTCGCCGGGTGGCCAAACACGGTCAGCGGCGGTGCCAGCGAATCCGGGTCGTCGCCGGGAATGAGGTATCCCCAGCCGCCGCCATGGACCACATTGATCTCTTCGCCCCGCCAGTTTGCATGGGGACCGGTATGGCCGTACGGGGTAAGGGCGCACACCACCAGCGAGGGGAAGGCGGCGAGTAGTTCGTCGCCGTCGAGGCCGACCTCGATGGCTCGCTCCGCACTGCATGAGTGCACGACGATGTCAGCTTGACCTACGAGTTCGCGTAGCTGGGTTCGTCCATCCGCAGTGTCAAGATCGAGAACAATGGTGCGCTTGTTGGTGTTCAGACCAAGGAAGAGACCACTCTGCTCTGGGTCGCCTGGCGCGGCCGGTGGGAACGGTCCTGAAGCCCTAGCCGGATCACCGTCAGGGCCTTCGACCTTGATGACATCGGCGCCGATATCACCCAGCAGCTTGGCGGCATATGGCGCCGCAACGTTGTCGCCGATTTCGAGGACACGTACTGTCGACAGCGCTTGTGTTGTGGTGCTCATGTTCGACCCTTCCCGAATGCCAGAGCATGACAGTAGAACGAACCCGACTTGACAGTGAAAGTGTCGCCGCTTCGAGCCCAGAACTGGGTCGCTGGATCGAATAGCCGTCTCGGCCGGTGGGCCTTCTGCTTTCTGAAGTGAAACGCCAGGTCGGCAATCAGTATCTGGCCACCGAGACCACGGCACAGATAACTCTCCGAAAAACCTTGTGACTTTCCCTGTTCCGCGAGCGTCTCCAAGGTGGGAGCCATGTGGTTCCGCTCATGCGCCACGTGGGGGCATGTATGAACGTTTCGTTCGCTGGTAGTGATTAACCCAGCTGGTTGCGCACTTGCGGGAGGACATCGGTGGCCAGTCGGTCCAGGTTACGGGCCATGAAGTCGGGATCGACTCCCGGTGGCAGTCCCGAGGATGCAATATCGGTGATGCCGAACTCGCGG